>JFJP01037963.1_pt1 | contig 20803 bp, 21 predicted proteins | sample 431651 | NCBI WGS metagenome assembly JFJP01 (sample SAMN02602958, study PRJNA72255) | Microbial mat metagenome, whole genome shotgun sequencing project. | biome: fresh water; feature: sink hole; material: water; isolation source: purple microbial (photo- and chemosynthetic) mats found in...
TACTGGACTGTGATGGGACAAAATGATCCGCTCGATTATTTCGAAAAATATGCTGGCCGGTTCCCGATTCTGCATATCAAAGACCGTTCGGTTCTTGGAAAATCAGGAATGATGAACTTTGAAAATATTTTCAATATGGCCTATAAAAATGGGTTGGATGAAATTTATGTTGAACTCGAGGGAATCAAAAAGGGAATGACTCAATTTGAAGGAGTAAAACAGTGTTTTGAATATCTTAACAAAGCTTCTTTTGTAAAATAAAGTTGATTTGTTTGGGCAAGAATAATGAATCAGGCGTTGTGATACAGTGCCTGATTTTTTTTGAAAAATATTGCATTAAACTTTTTACACAAATCGAAGTCAAAACAAGGTTGCAATTTATAATATGGAAAATAAAATCAGTTTCACTTCAATACTTAACTGGCTGAAATCGACTGAAATGTTTGCGAGGCCATCGAAACAAATACCCGGAAAGTGGCATTTGGTGGAGTATTATACTGAAACCGAAACTGAACTTCAGAATATTACCGAAGCTCAGTTAAATGCTGAAAAACAGCTTTGGAACATCGAATTCACAGAGAAAAAAAGTTATTCGCAGCAATGTAATTTGCCGGTTTCGTTAATACCGGGAATAAAAAATGGGCTTTGGAATATTTCGAAAAATTATATTACTTTATCTCCTGCCGGAGAAATGATTGAAAGTGTTGAATTTCAATTTGCCATAGAAAAGAAAATGCTTAAAATTTTGAAAAAGGATAAATCCGGGCGAATCGGATTTTTTGGATTTTTCAGAAAAATGGAATAGAAAAATCAATAACAACAATATTTACATCTAAACTGAAAGTACAATGAAGAAACTGAGAATCATTCTAATTTTATTAATCAGTGTTATTACGCTGGCACAGGCACAAACCGACAACGGGGTAATGCGAATGGATGAATTCAGGAACCCAAAAAAAAGAAATATTATTCAAATACCCGGATTTGAAGGTTATCAAACATTGAAATGTGATTTTCACATGCACACCGTATTCTCTGACGGGCAAGTGTGGCCAACGGTACGATTGCAGGAGGTTTGGCAGGAGGGGCTGGATGTGATGGCTATCACCGATCATGTTGAATATACGCCTCATTCGGCTGATGTTAAAGTGAATCATAATCGTGCATGGGAGTTGGTAAAAGACCTCGCGACCGAGAACAATATCGTTTTTATTAAAGGAACCGAAATCACAAGACAAACTCCACCCGGACATTTCAATGCCATTTTTATTGGCGATGCCTCGGGTTATATCGACGGGCGCGCAGCAAACGATAAAGATAAAGAGGCAGTTTTAAAAGCGGTTGAACAGGATGCTTTTATTTTCTGGAATCATCCGGGTTGGAAAGTGGACCAGATTGATGGTTCGTACGAGTGGATTAATTTTGTTGATGAATTAAATAAAGAGAAAAACCTTCATGGAATTGAGGTTTTCAACGGATTTGGATTTCATAAAAAGGCGCTCGACTGGTGTGTGGATAAAAACCTGACAGTAATGGGTACTTCTGACATCCATAATCTAATTGCCCATGATTATAATTTGGGAGATTTTATTCATCGCTCGATGACATTGGTTTTTGCAAAAGAACGATCAGCCGCTTCGGTTAGGGAAGCTCTGGAAGCTGGTCGCACTGTGGCGTGGTCGGGAAAATATATTGCCGGGAAAGAAGAAAATGTCCGTAACCTGTTTAATGCCTGTGTTGAAACCGGGAAACCTTTCCATTCAAAAACAGTGAAAAACAGTGAAGGAAAGGACAAAACAACAAACTACTATGAAATAAAAAATAACAGCGATTTATACTTCGAACTCGAATTAAAATCAGGCGAAGGAACCAATAAAATTACCCTGTATCCGCAATCTTCTCAAATACTTACTGCAACTGCCGGGCAAAACAGGTTAAGTTATGAGGTAAAAACTGCATATATAAGAAGTGACAAACACCTGATTGCAGAAATACCACTGAAGTAGCTTTTTTAAAAAATAAAAATCTGATAAATTTGCCCTTCGAAATTTGAAATCTATTTTTAAAATGAAACTTAAATATCTCTTTTTAGCGCTGGTCGTTTCGGTTGTCGGGCTACATGCCGCAAATAATAAAATGCTGTTTGGTGTTTGGAAAATCACTGAATTTAAAATGGTTCAACGTGGAGTTGAAACTGTAAGTAATGAAAAAGAACTTCGGGAGGCCGGCGCTGTTTGGGACATGCATTTCAACGCTGACGGTACATTTAAACAGGATTTCAATATGAGGGGAAACGAAATGAAAATGGAAACGGAATCTGGTAAATGGCGCACTGTTAACGATAGCTTATTTATTGATTTACAAATTGATACTTTAGCAATCCCTATGAAATACTCTTACATTCTTTTAGGTGATGTGGTGGTTTTTACCATGCAGCATCCAAGAAGCAATGACAAAATTGTAACCAGGTTCAGAAGGAAATAACTAATTGTTTTTTTTCAGGTTACAGAATTACGTTCGCTCCCAAACGATTCATATTCCCTGGTTTCCATTATTATTTTCAGCCTTGCTGTGGTTTGCCTGATTTCTTCAAAAGTCGTGTAAAGCGGTGTAAAACCGAACCGAATGTTATCGGGTTCGCGAAAATCGGGAATAATTTTTACCGTGCCATTTTTTGGATGAATGAGCGACTGGCAAATGCGGTAAGCTTCAGGGTGTTTTAATGAAATATGAGAACCTCGCTGTAAAGGGTCAAGCGGAGATCCAATTTCGAATCCATGTTTTGAAAGAATTTTCATCGTTAGAAAAATAAAATATTCGCTTTGCCTTTTACTTTTTTCATAAAGATTTTTAATTCCGGCTTCAATCAGCAAATCCAAACCGGTTTCAACAGCAAGCAAATTTAAAACAGGAGGTGTTCCGGTCAGAAATTTCCTGATACCGCTGGCAGGCCTGTAATTCAAACCAAACTCAAACGGGTTTTCCTCTCCAAACCAGCCTTGAATTGGAGAAGTTAGTTTTTCATGTAAATCTTTTCGAACGTATAAAAATGCGGGTGAACCCGGGCCACCATTCAGATATTTGTATGTGCAACCAACAGCGAGGTCTGCATTTGTTTTGTTGAGTTCAATTGGAACTGCGCCTGCTGCATGACTTAAATCCCAGAGTACAAGCGCCCCTTTTTGGTGTGCCCAATTCGTAATTTCTTCGGCATTGTACAAAAAAGCGCTTTTAAATGCCACCAACGAAAGTACAACCAATGCTGTTTTTTCGGTGATTTTACTTTTTAAATCATCTAAATCGATAGAAATTTCATCTTTCTGACGGGCAAGAATCAACTCATAATTGTTTCCACATTCCTGAATAATTCCCTGTAAAATATAAAGGTCGGTGGGGAAATTAAAAACATCGCTTACAATCCGGGTTTTGCCGGTTTGCAGTTTCAATGCTGCCTTTGCCAGCTTGTATAAATTTACCGAAGTGCTATCTGACACAATCACTTCGCCAATCGAAGCGCCGATGATTTTTGCTATTTTATTCCCCAATTCTTCGGATTTTGTGTACCAGTTCTTGTTCCAGCTTTCAATTAAGTCGTTTCCCCACTGCTTTTCAATAGCTTTGGCAAGCAAGGTTTTTGTTTTCAACGGAAGTCGGCCCAGTGAATTTCCATCGAGATAAATGGTATTATCACCGGAAAAATAAAACTGTTTTCTAAAATCTGATAAAACATCTTTATCATCAAGTTGATTGGCAAAGTCATCTGCCAAGTCGAAAGTTAGTTTCATTGATTTACCTGTTATTCAGCATGTTGTTTGCCACTGAAAAAATGGCTTCCACCCAAAAACTGTACATTTTACCCGACGGGTGTAATCCATCTGTGGCAGTTAAGGAAGGATCGTTTTTAGCAGCTCTCGAAATTGAGGTTATATATACATAGTTTGCTTTTTTCAGTTCGGTTTCTTCCCTGTTTATTTTGTTGAAAATATCGATATCAGCTCCAATTCTTTGAGCATTATTTATACCAAATGGTGTCGCTCCATAATCGGGGATTGAAATTACAATTACTCTTTTTTCGATATCCTTTGCAAAACCGACAGCCTGGCTTAATAATTCCCTGAATTGCAACCGGTATTCCGTTGTGTCTCTTGATCTGTATTGGTTGTTAACCCCAATTAAAAGGGTAACCAAATCGTAGGTTCCCGTTAAATTTGCGTCCTTAATTCCCTGTTCCAGTTCGCCGGTTGTCCAGCCGGTTCGGGCAACAATAGTTGGTTTGCCAACATTTTTACCGGCTTCGTTTAGTTTATTCACCAACTGAACCGGAAAACGCTGAGATTCATCAACACCGTGTCCAATGGTGTACGAATCCCCAAGCGCGAGATATGTAAACGTACTTTTATCCTCTTTCGGAACTATTTCATTTACATTTACAACCTCTGATTCCGAATCATTGCCAGTTGTACACGAAAACCATAAAACGAAAGAAGTAATTAAAATTATCAGATTCATTTTTCCCATTTATTGCTCAATTAATTATATCATAACAAATTGAGTGGAATTCGGTTTTTAAGTCCGATTTATTTATTCAAATAAATGTCGAGTGCTGCCGGAAATGGTTGCAGTGCCCTTTCGAAAATACCGAGTGAGTAGGCAATTGTAAGTCCGTAATTCGTGATTGGAATCCCGGCTTCCTTCGCTTTCAAAATCCTGCTAAGCATTTCCCGACGATTCCACATACAGGCGCCGCAATGAATAATAATTTTGTATTCAGAAATATTTTCAGGAAAATCATGTCCACGTAAATTATCGATTTGAAGTTTCCCTCCTACATACTGTGTAAGCCAGCGTGGTATTTTCACCGTTCCAATATCTTCTCCGATGGGGTGATGTGAGCAGGCTTCGGCAATCAACACTTTGTCCCCCGTTTTCAGATTGTCGATAGCCATTGCTCCGCGCACCATTTCGTTCAAATCACCCTGGAATCTGGCGAATAGAATTGAAAAAGAGGTTAATGGAATTTCTGGTGGAGTATCGGCAGAAACTTTTAAAAATGCCTGAGAGTCGGTTACCACAAGTTTTGGTGGTTTGTTAAAACGCGAAAGCGCTTCGCGAAGTTCACGTTCTTTGACAACAACGCAAAACGAATCGTTATCGAGCAAATCTCTGATACTTTGCACCTGTGGAAGAATCAACCTGCCTTTTGGGGCTTCCTTGTCGATGGGAACAACCAAAATTGCTGCTTCGCCGGGACCAACCAAATCTGACAAAATTCCGGGGCGATCGATAAAATCTTCCGGGGCCGAACGAAGCAATAACTGACGGAGTTCTGTAAAACCTGTTCCTTTTAGTGCCGAAGTTTTGGTGAATTTTATTTTGTCTGAATTAAGTTTTGTGATGATATCACTGTTCTCCGCATATAAATCGGATTTGTTGAAAACAACGATAAAAGGAATGGAACGATCAGTAAATTCGTTCATTATTTGTTGTTCATAATCGTTCCAGTCGTTAAAATTGGAAACAATTATTCCAAGGTCGGTCCGGTCGAAAACCGACATGGTTTTTGCAACCCGTTTTTCACCTAAATGCCCCAAATCGTCAATTCCCGCAGTATCTATAAAAAGTACAGGGCCAAGTGGAAGCAATTCCATTGGTTTTTCAACGGGGTCAGTTGTCGTTCCGGCAATTTCAGAAACGATGGAAACATCCTGATTAGTAATAGAATTCAGGATGCTTGACTTTCCTGTGTTTCTTTTTCCGAAAATCCCGATATGTAAACGAAACGATTTTGGTGCCTTCATTTTCCGATAATTGAATGGCGTTTAAAGTACTAATTCATTTCGATTCAGCAAATGACAGGCATAAAAAAAGGGCGCTGTTAACGCCCTTCCAATTGTTAAAGTACTTATTATTTCTTTTCTACCTTTTTGGCTTCACCGCCGCAAGCAGCACCAGATGCTGCACAGCTTTTCTTTTGTGCTTCGGCGCAGCCTGTAGTTGCTGTTTTTTCAGCAGTTGCTGTTTTTCCACTGCAACAACCTGTTGTTGTTGTAACTTCTTTTTTTGTTTCTTTCTTTTTGTCCTCTTTGTTGGTAACAGAGGCATTTGAAACAGAAATTCCGTAAACCGCTACCATCGCGAAAATGAGAATTAATTTTTTCATGCTTTTCAAATTAATAATTTATATTGGTTTTTATTTAACTTATGTTTGTTATCAGTTAATTTTGATTTACAAACAGTTGCAAGATATCATTTTCTTTTAAAATTCAACACATTTTTGAAAAAACAACACAAAAAAAGCTGCTCCTTGCAGGAACAGCTTTTTAAAACTATAAAATTAATTCAAATATTTGAACCTTATTTTTTCTCAGCAGAAGCCGTTTTTGTTTTGTCGCCGCAGTCAGCTTTTGCTGCTGATTTTTCTCCACCGCAACCGTCAGCTTTTGCCGCAGATTTCTCACCGCCGCAACCGTCAGCTTTTGCTGCAGATTTCTCACCGCCGCAACCATCAGCTTTTGCTGCTTTTGCGTCTGCTGTTTTTGCTTTCTCTTTTTCACCTTCCGGAGCTGTAACATTATTATCGTTCATATCTGCAACAATTGTAACCTGTGAGTTACCAACTGTAATTACATCTGAACCCGACATTGCTATCGAAACACCGTAAGTTGCAACTAATGCTAATACTAAAAATACTTTTTTCATGGTTCTAAAATTTTAAAGTTATACAAATGATTAATAATTATTTTAATTTAGATTCAATAATAATAACAAAATAATTAAAATCCAAATAGCAAATAAAGATATTGATGTCTTTATTTGCTATTTAAATTTAATCAACTGATAATCAACTGATAAAAAATTGTTAATGAAGTGTTAAAAGTGATTAGTCGCTAATTACCCAGTTTGCAAACTGACTCTGGTGTTATTAATTCATTGAAATCTTCTTCCCGAATGTATTTCGATTTAATTGCCGCGTCCTTAATGGAAAGAAATTCTTTTTGGGCGATTTTTACAATTTCGCTGGCTTTTTCGTAACCTATTTTTGGAATTAATGCAGTGATTGTGGCGGTTGAGTTTTCCACATTTCTTTTACAAACCTCTTCGTTTGCAATAATACCGTCAACACAATGTTCTCTGAAAATAACAGATGCGTTAACAAGTAGTGTCAGGTTTTCGAGTAAAGTATCGGCAATTAGCGGCATAAACTGATTTAATTCAAGATTTCCGGCGCTGCTGGCTTGAGATATAATCTGGTCGTTTCCCATCACACGAATTGCAATTTGTGCAACAGCTTCCGGGATAACGGGATTCACTTTTCCGGGCATGATTGAAGAACCAGCTTGTTTTGCAGGTAAAATAATTTCGCCAAAACCAGCATTCGGCCCACTCGATAGTAAACGAAGATCGTTGCTGATTTTTAAAAGATTGGTTGCATGTGCTTTCAGAATTCCTGAAACTTCAACAAAAACATCTGTATTCTGAGTTCCATCGATGAGGTTTTCTGCCCGGGCCAGTCCAATATTTGTGTTTTCCCTCAAACGGTCAACCACCCTGAAAATAAACTGTTTCGGAGCGCCAAGTCCGGTGCCGATTGCAGTTCCGCCCAAATTTACCACCCGCAAACGTTCTTCGCATTTGTAAATCCGCCAGCGATCGCGGTTAAATGCTTCTGCGTAAGCGCTCATTTCGCGGCCAAGAGTTGTTAATACTGCATCCTGCAATTGTGTCCGGCCAATCTTTACTATGTGTGAAAAATCCTTTTCCTTTTGCTGAAAGGATTCCTGTAAGGCTAAAACGCTTTGTTCCAGTTTTCGCAACAACCTGATTGATGCAATTTTCAGCGCAGTGGGGTAAGTATCATTTGTAGATTGATGCAGATTGATATCATCGAGTGGAGAAACAATTTCGTAGTTTCCTGATTTTTCGCCTAAAATTTGTAATGCGCGATTAGCAATAACTTCATTTACATTCATATTTGTGGAAGTACCAGCTCCTCCCTGCAGGGCATCAACCAGAATATGCTCATCGAGTAAACCCTGGCTCATTTCGAAACATGCCTTTTCAATTGCCCCCGCCTTTAAATCGTTTTCTTTCCAAAAACCAAGCTGAATACTGGTTTGGGCACAGGCAAGTTTTACATCTCCAAAAGCTTTTATAAGTTCAGGATGAATCATTCTGCCCGACAATTGAAAATTCTCAACAGCGCGGGCAGTGTGAATACCCCACAAAGCATCGGCAGGAATTTGTTTTGAACCAAGTAAATCTTTTTCAGTGCGGGTTTGCATTATCGTTTTTATCAAAATTAAGAAACCTTATTATCATTAACAATACACGTCATCTCGTCCGGCTTCCACGCGCTGTACAAGTTTTTCGGCTCGCTGCCGGGCAATTCCGCTCATTCCGGCAATGGTTTCTGTAATGAGTTTGTTGCCGATTTCAGCCGTTGCGGGAGAAGCGAAATTTTTTAGATATTCTTTGAAGGACGACAACGCATTTGGTCCGCAATGTAGTTTTATGTCACCCGGTTTTGCCAAATCCATAAAATCCTGACCGGTTCTTCCCATTCGGTAACATGCAGTACAAAACGATGGAATATAACCCATTGAAGCAACATCGCGAATGACTTCGTCCAACGAACGGTGGTCGCCCAAACTGAATTGTCCTGATGGATCGTCTTCTGTCTCTTCTTCGTAACCACCCGGATTGGTGCGGCTTCCAGCGGAAATCTGGCTTACTCCCAATGCAAATGTTTCGCGGCGCATTTTTGCTGTTTCGCGTGTTGACATGATGATTCCGGTGTAAGGTACGGCGAGCCTGATGATGGCTACAATTTTTCGGAAATCGATATCAGAAACAGGGAAAGGTGGGTGCGAGGCAATATCGCTGTTTGTTGCGGGTTCAAGGCGCGGAACACTAATTGTGTGCGGGCCGACGCCAAATTTTTCTTCCAATTCTGCTATGTGCTGCATCATTGCCAGAATTTCGAAACGGTAATCGAAAAGCCCGAAAAGAACTCCAATCCCAACATCGTCGATTCCGGCTTCCATCGCCCGGTGCAGCGACCAAGCGCGCCAGTTGTAATCGCGTTTTTTACCGCCAAGGTGAACTTTACTGTAAGTTTCGCGGTGGTACGTTTCCTGGAAAATCTGGTATGTTCCGATTCCAGCGTCTTTTAATTGTCTGAATTCGTCGGTTGAAAGTGGGGCGATATTCACATTCACCCTTCGAATTTCGCCATGTTCTGATTTTACACTGTAAATTGTTTTTATTGAATCGAGAATATACTGAAATCCACGGTTGGGGTAGGATTCACCGGCAACCATTAGAACGCGCTTATGTCCTTGTTTTATAAGAACTTCCGTTTCGCGGACAATGTGTTCCTGAGAAAGAGAGTTTCGCACAATATCTTTATTTGTTGCTCTGAAAGCGCAGTAAAGACATTCGTTGCCACACAAATTCGAAATGTAAAGTGGTGCAAATAAAACAAGCCGTTTTCCGTATATGGTTTCCTTTACCTGGTTGGCGGTGTTAAAAAGTGCCGCAAGCATTTCGGGATCGCTAATGCTTGTTAAAACTGCAACATCATCAAGATTAAGTCCTTTCATTTCCTTTGCCTTGTCAAGAACTTCTTTAATTCTTCCAAAACCGGCATTCTGATTCGCTTCCAGAATATTCCAAACTTTTTGTTCGTTGATAAAATCGGCAGGTATATTATACATGGTCTTAAATTTTAGTTGTCATTGTTATAATTGTTGTCGTTGTTGTATTTCAGAATTGAAATCATGTTTTTGTCAGTCCTGATTTTAAAAAAATACCCGGAATGTTTCCAGGTTTTCCGTTAAGTACGCCCGGTTCGTGGGTTGTGGCATCATTTACCAAAGGTTGCCCTCCCGCAGGATTTTGATGTAAAAGTAACGGATAATAGTTCAGTTTAGCATGATAAAAGTCGTTTGGTTTTTATGTTATTGAATAGTTTTTAAACAGAAATGAATTGGAATGAATGTGCAAAGCCTATTTTTGCAGTAATGAACAGAATTGAGAAAATATTGGCCAACAGGAATTTCACAAAAGAAGATATTGTTGAACTGCTTCAGGGTAAAGGAGATGACAGAACAGTTTTGTTAAAACATGCCCAAAAAGCCAAAGAAGAAGTGGTTGGAAAAAAGGTCTTTTTCAGGGGTTTGGTTGAGTTTTCGAATATCTGTTCGAAAGATTGTTTGTATTGTGGCATCCGAAAAAGCAATAAGAAAGTGGTTAGGTACAATGCCACCGATGATGAAATACTTGCGGCCTGCCGTTATGCCTGGGAAAACCGTTTTGGTTCGGTGGTTTTGCAGTCGGGCGAAATTGCCTCGCCGGTATTTATAAAACGGGTTGACAATCTGTTAAAGAAAATAAAGAAGTTTTCGAATAACGAACTTGGTGTCACGCTCAGTTGTGGTGAACAAACCCGCGAAACCTACCACCGATGGTTCGAAAGTGGAGCTCACCGCTACCTTTTGCGAATTGAAGCATCAAATCCTGAACTGTATTATAAAATTCATCCCAATACAAAAAAACATTCATTTGAAAAGCGGCTGGAAGCGCTGCATTCGCTGCGCGAATCAGGTTACCAGGTTGGAACGGGAGTAATGATTGGCCTTCCTTTTCAAACCACTGAAGATTTGGCTGACGACCTTTTATTCCTGAAAAAAATGGATATTGATATGTGTGGAATGGGACCGTATATTGAACATGAAAATACTCCATTGTATCAATACAAACATCTTTTAATAACCAAACAGGAACGGTTTGATTTGGCGCTGAATATGATTGCGGTTTTGCGCCTAATGATGCCGGATATCAACATTGCTGCGGCAACCGCGCTGCAGGCTATCGATCCGGCCGGACGTGAAAAAGCGCTGGTTGTGGGTGCAAATATTATTATGCCCAATTTAACCCCGTGTAATTACCGGAAAGAATATCTTTTGTATGAAAATAAACCTTGTTTGGATGAAGATGCAGAACTTTGCAGGAACTGTCTTGAGGCAAGGATTGAATTGGCTGGTTGCGAAATCGGATACGGCGAATGGGGCGATTCGAAACACTTTACGAGAGTTTAGATAGGGGATACTGGATTCTGGATTCTGGATACTGGTTTTTGGATGCTGGTTTGTCCATGATTGTTTCATGTTCCTTAATTTGTTCTTGATATCGTTTTTTTGTCAGGAACTTTTATTTTCCATTTCTTTCATTCATGCATTATAGCATTTATGCATTATAGCATTCAAGCATTTACGTATTATTGTACTGTAATATGAAAACACCTTTCGTTTCGTTCGGTAACCACCACGCAGCGTTTTTCTTTTCGCAATTCGCCAATGGTTTCCGAAAGCAGTTTAATGGCCGGACCGTCGGCAACCTCTAATTCTCTCAACAATTTTGGTTTTCTGAAAACCCGGGCATAAGTTATGTCGAATGTAGTACCGTATAAATGCGATGAATTTGTCGATGCGTTTGTATTCGAATGGCTGAGTCTTCGCTGGCTTTGGCCTGTGCGTAAAAGCGATGTTACCTGGTAGTAACTCTTTTTCAAATTGTTTTCTTCCAGCTTTTTCTGAAACCGTTTTCCAATGTCTTCAAGCAGTTCGGCAGCTTTGGGCGTAAGATACGGATGTGAATGAGTCAATTTATCAACAACATAGTAGTTACAGTTTTCGATTTTTACCAAATCTCCATCTTTTACCAGTTTTTTAATGTTTGCTTTAAATTCCTTATCCGATTTAAACCCTTTGATTCCATTTGCCTTGGCATACTTTAAATGAATTGCATTCAAATCGGAGTATTTATCAACGCGAATTGTTCCTGTTACTTTTGGTTCTGTTAAAGTTTCAAGTTTTTTTTCGGTTGAAGGACTATTATAAAAAATGGATGCTGCTATAACAACAATTGAAATGACACTAAGAATCAGAAGTTTTTTGCGGATCCCTGCTTTCAATTTATATCTTTTTCGTTTTCCTTTTCCTTGTGCTTTATGTTTTTCGTTTGATTCAATCATAGAATGCAATATTTTGGCAAAATAATTTGCTGCAAAATAAGACTAAATGAATATCCTTACCTTTCAAGTTAAAAGAAGTTATAAACACAGAAGTGTTATTGTTTATTAGTATTCCATCGTTCTTTAGAGAAATGGAATACCATAAGGTAATTTTCTTTGAAATAGAATTTTGAAGATGAAAAATGATTTTCAGATTCAAACTAATGTTGCCCAGACTGGTATTAAGTTTATCAGCCAGTAAACCAATGCAGCGATAAACATACTAACCGGTATCGTTAAAATCCATGCAATCAGCAAATTTGTAGCAACTCCCCAGCGAACCGCCGATAATCTCTTTGTCATTCCAACACCCATTATCGAACCCGCAATGGTATGGGTTGTACTCACCGGAATACCCAATCCCTGAGAAACGCCAAACAAAGTAATCGCTCCGGATGTTTCGGCTGCAACTCCTTCGAGTGGTGTAACTTTTGTAATTTTCGATCCCATTGTTTTCACTATTTTCCACCCACCCATCATGGTTCCAACAGATATTGCTGTATAACAGGAAATTGGAATCCACGAAGGAACATGTAAATGTTTTTTACCTACTGCATCTATTGTTTGGGTTACATTTGCCCACCCTGGAATTTCAGCGCCGGTAATATTCAGATGGGCAATATAAACCATCATTGCGGCACTTATTATCCCAACTACTTTTTGCGAATCACTTCCTCCATGACCGAGGCTAAAAGCGGCTGAAGATACAAGCTGTATTCGCTTGAACCATTTATTTGCCCGATGTGGATTTGAGCGTCTGAAAGTCCATAAAATAATGACTGTCAGTATATAGGCCATCCACATTCCAATAACCGGGGCGATAAAAATAAAAATAATAGTTTTTAAAATTACTGCCTGATTAATAACCGTAAAAGTCCCTGTATGAGCAACCGCAGCACCGGCAAAACCACCAATTAATGTGTGCGATGAAGAAGAAGGGATTCCGAGCCACCAGGTTAACAGATTCCAGATAATAGCTGCAATAATTCCGGCAAGAATAACTTCAAGATTTATCGAACTGTTTTCAACTGTTTTGGCTACTGTATTTGCCACTTTAAGGTCGAAAATCCAGTAGGCCAGAAAATTAAAAAATGCTGCCCAGATAACAGCAGGAAGGGGTGCGAGTACTTTTGTGGAAACCACAGTTGCTATGGAATTGGCAGCATCGTGAAAACCATTTATCAGGTCGAAAACGAAAGCCAGTACAATTATTATTATCAGAACTGTAAGCATATCCTTTAAAATAAAGATTTGTAATTGAGAAAACAGTTAGGCGTATTTTACCATTATGGTTTTTACAACATCCGAAACATCTTCCATTTTATTGGCAATTTTCTCAATGTTAAGTAGGATATCTTTTTGTTTAATAAGTTCAATTGCATCCTTTTCGTTATCGAAAAGACTTGAAATGCCTAAATAAAAAAATTTGTCAACCCGTGTTTCCAGTTTATTTAAATCTTTACAGGCGCGCAAGGTTTTGTCGTTATTTTTAAAATTCTCAAGCCCGTTTACTGCTATTTGAATTTGTATGCAACCCCTTTGAATTTCAGCCACCATATCTTTCATGTAAGCACTAAATACGGTCAAACGGTAATACTCCACTTTCCCGGATACACTATATATTAAGTCAACCACATCATCGAGTGTGTTGGCCAGTTCATGAATATCTTCACGGTCAAAAGGAGTAATAAAAGTATTGTTTAATGCATCAAAAACCTGTGTTGCCACATCGTCTCCCTTTTTTTCAATCGCTTTAATTTTTAACCGCGTTGTTTTTAGTTCATCAGGCGTTGTTGAATTAAAAAGATTGTTCAGTTCAACAGAAGCTTCAATACAATAAATTGCCGCCTGGTTGAACATAGCATAAAACTTTTTCTCTTTGGGAATGAAATACTTAAGCAAACTTGACAAATCCATAGAATGAAATATTAATGAATTGACTTTCTTTTTATCGATTAGACTTCTCTAAACAAAAAGTTATGTAAAGATGATAATAAGATGTTGAAAATTGTTAAAAAAATTAAGAATTTGTTACATTTTCATTAACACTTAATAATAAAAAGAAAACCAATATTTACTGAATGTCCGAAATTTTAAACGCCCACGCTAAATCGCAGGGCAGATTTTTTCTTATTTTTTCGGGAACATGAATTTTTATTCCTTCAGTCGTATTTTCCCATTTCAGGTTTCCTGGCGAACCCAGCAAACTTACTTTTGCGTTTTTGGCGGCAAAAATTCCTTTAACGGTAAATGAATCAGGAACCTTTTTAGTGATATCATCACTTTTGTCAAGGTATATGGCATAAACTGCTTTAGAATCTTTATTCTGCGTGAGACAAATATTTTCGGTTTTGAAAGGAGCAATTGCGCGCGACGAATAAATAGCTTCGCCATTCACATTAATCCATTTTCCCATTTCTTCCAGCAATGTGTATGCAGCTTCAGGCCATGTTCCATCGGGTGCCGGACCGATATTGTACAACAAATTTCCACCTTTTGCAACAATATCAATTAACATGTGAATGGCTTGTTTCGGACTCATAAATTGCGGATTTGGCACCCAGGCCCAGCCACCACCAGCAATAATGCATGATTCCCACGGGTAAGGAAGTTGTGTTTCGGGAACACGGTTCTCGGGTGTGAGGTAATTCTGGTTTGGCCCTTTTACAGCACGGTCAACAACAATTAAACCGGGTTGTTTTTCGCGCGCTTTGGCTGCCAGTTCATCCATGCGAATATCCTGATCTACAATACGGTTTTTAATAAATCCCGTGGATGTTTCACTCAATTTTGAAGCATAAATACTTTCGAAAGATGCTTCAGGTTTTTTTGCCACCCATCCGCCATCGAGCCAAAGTATATCTATTTTACCGTAATCGGTCATCAATTCCATTATTTGATTGTGCGTGAATTCAATGAATTTCTCCCATTTTTCAGGATAAAGTGCGGGATCGTAATTTACATTCCTGTCAAGTGGCGGAAATTTTGGATCCCAGTAAAATTCATTGTGCCAGTCGGGTTTCGAGAAATAAGCGCCTGCCCACATTCCTTCGGCGCGAAAAGCATTGAAAATTTCTTTGGTAACGTTGGCACGAGGATTTACGCTAAACGGTGTTTCCTTCGAAGTTATTTTGTAATCGGTGTATTTCGAATCGAACATTGAAAAACCATCGTGGTGTTTTGTGGTGAAAACCACGTATTTCATACCCGCATTTTTGGCTGCCGATGCCCATTTTTCGGGTTCAAAATTTACAGGGTTGAAACTCAACTTCAGGTTTTCGTACTCCTTTTTGTAAGTGAAATAATCATTTGGGTTCGAACCTTTTGTGCGCTCGCACCAGCCATAATCTTCGGGGCAAATCGACCACGATTCAACAATTCCCCACTGACTGTAGGCGCCCCAGTGCATGAGTAACCCAAATTTCAAGTCCTGCCACTCTTCCAGTTTTTGCAGTACTTTTTCGTCGGTTGGCCAAACGTAACCAGTCATTTCGTGTTCGTATTGTGCATTCGAAAACAGCACAAAAAGAATTGGGATGATAAGAATTAATTTTTTCATTGCAGCCTCCTTTCCCTTCGGGATATCCTCCAAAGGAGGAAAGTTTTTAAAGTTATTACTTGTATTTATTTTTGTTATTGTTTCACAGTTTGTCTTTTCTTTCAGTTCATCTTTCGTTGGAGATCGGGAGCAGACTTCCAACAATTCTTCGTCCATGTAATTCTTTTGCCCCGGTTAATTTTTGAATTTCCTCCACATTCGAATTCAAAACTTTTCCGGCAACCAAAATTGTAATTTGTTCTCCGGCAACTTCAATCATTTTTCTGATTGTTTCCTGTCCTTCATTTGCAGTTGGTTTTCCTCCTGATGTCAGAATTCGCTTTATTCCGTCGATCTTCTTTAAAACCAAAACACCTTCCACCGGATTTTCAAGTTCATCGATGGCTTTATGAAATGTAACGGGAAGAGGATGTGCATATTCAGCCAGAATTCCTGTGTTCTTTTCATCTATTTTATTATCGGAAGTGAGTAACCCAAAAACGACACCGAAAACACCGGTTTTTTTTGTAAAGTCGATTTCAGATTTCATTTGGTTGATTTCCTCTTCAGAATAAACAAAATTACCAGCCCGCGGACGAATCATCACCATTACAGGGATTTTCAGGGCTGAACATGTTTTTTGCATTAACTCAAATGATGGCGTCAGACCGTCAAATTGTAATTCTGAACACAACTCAATCCTGTTGGCGCCCAATTTTTCGGCTAAAACAGCTTCTTCAAAAGTTTCAACACATGCTTCCTTAATCATCTGAAATATGAAATGGTTTTGCTCAAAATTAAAACTATTAAAGTAGAATTGAACCTCACAAACCTGTTAATTGTATTTTTTTAAAAAGTTTCCAGGCTTTTTAAAGAGTGAATCATTTAATCTGAAGCATGATTTATATTAGTTTTGCGGTTGTGAAGAAATGAAAAACAACAACAATACATATAATCTTATAACTATTCTCGGACCGACTGCAACCGGAAAGACAGGATTGGCAGCACATTTGGCCGTGAAAATAAATGGCGAAATTATTTCAGCCGACTCGCGCCAGATTTATCGTGGAATGGATTTGGGAACCGGAAAAGATTATGCCGACTATTTTGTTGATGGAGTTGAAATTCCTTCGCATTTGGTTGACATTGAAAATGCCGGTGTTCATTATAACGTGTTTCGTTTTCAAACCGATTTTATCAGGGTTTTCAGTGAAATTCAGTCGCGAAACAAATTCCCTGTGTTGTGCGGTGGCAGCGGTTTGTACCTCGAAGCTGTTTTGAAAAACTACCGTTTAATAGAAGTTCCGCCAAATAGGGAATTACGAAAAGAACTGGAAGGAAAAACACTGGAAGAATTAACCGGGATTCTGAAAAACCTGAAACCAACATTGCACAACCATACTGATGTTGAAACCGATCGACGTGCAATTCGTGCCATAGAAATTGAAAAATATTATGCTGAAAATCCGCAATTCGATTCTACTTTTCCTGAAATCAGAAGCCTGAATATTGGAATCGATTTCGATCGCGATTTACGTCGGCAAAGAATAACAGCCCGTCTGAAACAGCGGCTTGACGAAGGAATGTTGGATGAGGTGCAAAATTTACTCGATTCGGGATTAACACCTGAACAACTGATTTATTACGGACTTGAATATAAATACCTGACGTTGTATTTAACAGGCGAACTGTCTTATGACGAAATGTTCCGTCAGTTGGAAATTGCCATCCACCAGTTTGCCAAACGCCAGATGACCTGGTTTCGTGGAATGGAAAAACGCGGAACAAAAATTCACTGGATTGACGGGCATTTAACGATGGTGGAGAAGGTGGAGGAGATTCTGCGATTTTTCACTGAAGATTATTCATAGTATGACTTAGAGTCAAATTATGAATAATTCCGATTAATTTAAAATATCACTTTCTTTTTCCTTCCAAACCAGCCTCGCCCGAATTAATTCCGCACTATCGCTTTCACGAACGACGCAGCACAAATGATTTGCTCCATCCACAAACTGTTTTTTAACTGCAAGCCGGTCAGTTGGTAATCCTTCCTTCAAAAAGTTGATTTCAAATTCAATTAAATCGTTTTTTTCATGAAACTCAAAATCGTAACTATCTATAATTCGTTCGATATAACGTCCGGTATTAAAATGCTGGTTAATGTCGATTTCATTAAAACGAACCGGGGTAAATTCCAGTTCAGAATTGCTTTTTGGCGAATTTACCTTACCTGCATTTTCGCCAAAAACACTTTCTTCGTACGTCGGGAAATCGTTAAAATCGGTTAATCGTACAATTCGTTTTGTTTCGGCATTGATAACCAGCCAACTGCTGGTAGCCTGTATTACAATATTTCCGGTTTCATCAGCAAAATTAAAATCGCGGTAACCATAAAAACCGTCTGTTCCGCGCGACCATGTTTCAAGAGTAAAGTTTTCACCCCAAACCGGACGGCGATCAATTTTTACAAGTAACCTCGAAAGCACCCAGAATTGCTGTTCTTTTTTCAGCTTATCGAATCCAAAACCCAGAATATTGGCATGTTCCCAGGCAATATCCTGCATTTGGTAAAACAAATACGAAGTAGAAAGTTTTCCAAACCGATCGATGAAATATGACTTTGTAAGCAAATGATTTTTATGTTTCATGTATTTAAACTTTTTTGCAAATTTATTGTTCGGTTTTGAAATACTGGACGAAATAACCATTTTTGCACAAAATTTAGTAAAAGATAATGAGTGAGATAATCATTAAAACTCCGGAACAAATCGACGGGATTCGCAAAAGCTGCCAACTGGCCGCACAAACACTTGATTTTGCCGGACAATTTGTTAAAGCTGGAATTTCAACAGGTTTTATTGATGATAAAATCGAGGAATTTATTATTTCACACGGAGCAATTCCTGCAACAAAAGGATACAATGGTTATCCGAAATCTTCATGCATATCGCTTAATGAAATAGTTTGCCACGGAATTCCTTCAGAAAAAACCATATTAAAGGAAGGAGATATTTTAAATATCGACGTTACCACTATTCTGAACGGCTATTTTGGCGATACTTCGTGCATGTTTAGTGTTGGCGAAATTTCGCCTGTGGCCGAAAATTTAATTGATGCCACAAAACATTGTCTTGACCTTGGAATTCAGCAGGTTATTCCCGGAAATTATTTTGGAAATATCGGTTTTGCCATTAACAGGTTCGCCAAAGCAAAAGGTTTTAGTGTGGTTTATGAATTTTGCGGACATGGTGTGGGTGTTCATTTTCACGAAGAGCCGCAGGTGGATCATGCCGCCCGAAGAAATACAGGACCAAGGATGAAGCCTGGCATGATTTTTACCATCGAACCTATGATAAACCAGGGGCGGGCTGGAACAAAAGTTGATAAAAACGATGGGTGGACTGCCCGGTCGGTTGACAACAAATTATCGGCACAATTTGAACATACAATTTTGGTTACCGAAACCGGATTCGAGGTATTGACCGATATTCACAATGAATACCCTGTAACATAAAAAAGTGCAGGTAATTTTACCCACACTTTTCAGTTTCAGTTGATTTGCCAAAATTATTTTCCCCAAATTTTTGGATTTATCATCCAGCTTTCAACCTCAAGTTTTTCTTCGATGTTAACCTCGCGATAAACAAAGGTTTTTGTTGAAATTATGGTTGAATTTTTTTCTGTTGCTTTGGTTTCTTTCTGGGTGTTAGCAAAAGTACTCTCATTAATCATCCAATCTTCCAGCACCAATTCTTCTTCGATTTCTGTTTCAGGTAAAGCTGAGTAAACATCGAATGTGCTTTCAACAGTCATCCAATCTTCAACCTGAAGCGGAGTTTCTGTTTCGGCTTCAAGTTTTGCCGGCATTACAAAGTTGTTTTCTTCTACCATCCAATCTTCGATAAGCATTGGTTTTTCCGTTTCTGTTGCCAAAAAGGTTGCAAATACTTCAGCATCGGTTAAACTTTTGGTTGTGTTGTTTGATGCAAAAGAATTGTGGGTTTCTTCCATTACCATAGCGATATGGCTGATTTCGTTGTTTTCGAAAAAGGATTTTATTGAACCCTGTGCGTTTACTGTAAAACTAAGAATTGCTAAAGCTGTTGCTGCTGCTACTGATGTTAAAACTGTTTTCTGAATGTTGTTTTTTGTTTTCATGACTTTTTTCCTCCTAATTGTTTTATTTCTGTTTTTTTGTTTTTGTTTTTTGTTTTCAACTTTATGACGACTGTTTTTTTATTTCGTTACAAATATTTAGAACTATTTTTTAACCTGTACTTTATTTTGCCTTGTTATATGTTATGCAAATATATGTAATTAAATTAATACCATGCAATACATAGTAGTATAATTTTTTGATTTTTTTTAATTTATTTTTTATGTGGCTGGATATCAGCAATTATGAAGTGTATTATTCATGGATAATTTTTATTGATAAGGCAAGAGACAAACAAAATTTATTTTTTATACCATTTCTACGTCATTTGGTTATTGAATGTTAACTTCGACTTGGCTCCGACCGACAGTCAAACTGAGTCCCGAGTAATAGGGAAAGGGTATTCCAAATCCTGATATTTTTTTGTTGATTTTTGATGACCGATTTTTGAAATTTTCATACTGATCCTAATCAACACACCAATGCATAAATCTTTATCTTTGCCTTTCGAAAAACAAGAAATAATTATGTCATTGATAATAGAAGAAAAAGACCTTGAAAAGTTTATTATGGTTGGCGACCGTGTTTTGGTTAAACCCAAAAATCCATCAGGGAAAACCAAATCGGGGTTGTTTTTACCTCCCACAGTGCAGGATAATGAGAAGGTGCAAAGTGGATATATCGTAAAAGTAGGACCGGGATATCCGATTCCATCAGCTTCAGAAGAAGATAATCAATGGAAAGCAAAACCCGAAGATGTAAAATATTTGCCACTTCAAACCCACATTGGCGACCTTGCAATTTATTTAAGCAGAAACGGGCACGAAATTGAATTCAACAACGAGAAATACATCATTTTACCGTACTCATCAATTTTAATGATTATCAGGGATGAAAATTTGTTTGCCTGAGATTGGCCTGATTATCGTAAAAAAGCCGTTTCAGATTTTGGTTGAAGCGGCTTTTTTATTAATCGACCGTATTGAAAATATGATTTAGAGAAAATATTTCTCTTAAATTCTGACAGCAAGTT
>JFJP01037964.1_pt1 | contig 20801 bp, 18 predicted proteins | sample 431651 | NCBI WGS metagenome assembly JFJP01 (sample SAMN02602958, study PRJNA72255) | Microbial mat metagenome, whole genome shotgun sequencing project. | biome: fresh water; feature: sink hole; material: water; isolation source: purple microbial (photo- and chemosynthetic) mats found in...
GTTCAAGGTTCAAGGTTCAAGGTTCAAGGTTCAAGGTTCAAGGTTTAAAGTTTAAGTTGGAACCTGGAACCTGGAACCTGGAACATAAAAATACAGTAATAATGTAGCTCAATTTTTTATTATGATTTACTATCAGTCAGGATCGGAAAATACTGCGATGAGCCCAAATGACCTAGAATTTGGACTATATTCAGCTTTAGTCAGGATTGGGGAAAAGAAAAAAGTTCTAATAGTTCCGCCCGATTTTACCCGTTTTCATTCAAGAGCAGGTGATCTGACAACTATGATTTACAAATACTATAAGTCAGGTATAAAAGATATACTTCCGGCTCTTGGGACACATGTTCCTATGTCGGACCATGAGTTGACAGAAATGTTCAGAGAAGTGCCAAAGGATCTTTTCCGTGTTCACGACTGGAGAAAAGATGTTGTAACAATAGGAACAGTACCCGGGGAGTTTGTATCAAAGATTACAAATAAAGCTCTTGATTATTCGTGGCCCGCACAACTCAACAAGCTGGTTTTCAATGGAGGACACGATCTAATTCTTTCAGTTGGACAGGTTGTCCCTCATGAAGTTATTGGAATGGCAAACTATAATAAGAACCTGCTTATTGGAACAGGTGGTCCGGAAGGTATCAATAAAAGTCATTTCATAGGAGCTGTTTATGGCATGGAAAAAATTATGGGAAAAGCCGATAATCCAGTAAGAAGTCTGCTCAATTATGCAGCAGCCAGTTATATGAGCAGTCTGCCCATAGTATATGTACATACAGTTATCGGAAGAGCTGAAACAGGAGAACTTGTCATCAGGGGATTATATATTGGAGATGATGAGGAAGTTTTCAGACTTGCTGCAGAATTATCTGTTAAAGTCAATTTCTCATTGGTCGGTAAACCTCTTAAAAAAGTTGTCGTCTACCTCGACCCTTCTGAATTTAAAAGCACATGGCTTGGTAACAAGAGCATCTACAGGACAAGGATGGCAATGGCTGATGAAGGTGAACTTATTGTGCTGGCACCCGGACTTAAGGAGTTCGGCGAAGACAAGGAGATTGACAGACTAATAAGAAAATATGGATACAGGGGGACTCCTGCAACACTGAAATCATTAAATGAAAATGAGGAACTCAGAAATAATCTTAGCGCAGCTGCCCACCTTATACATGGCAGTTCAGAAGGCAGATTCCGGATAACCTATTGCCCGGGACAGCTGACAAGGGACGAGATTGAGTCGGTGTGTTTCAGATATCACGACCTGAAGGAAATGTTGAAGATTTATGACCCTGCTAAGTTGAAAGATGGATACAATACAATGGAAGATGGTGAGGAAATTTTCTATATTTCCAATCCGGCACTGGGTCTGTGGGCATCAAAAGAGAGAATTATAAACTAACTCACATACAAGCAATTAACAATGATAAACTGGGGTATTATTGGATGTGGCAATGTAACTGAAGTTAAAAGCGGACCCGCATTTAACAAGGTTAAAGACTCGAAGTTACTGGCAGTAATGAGAAGAGATGCCTCGCTTGCAGAAGATTATGCCAGAAGGCATAATGTTCCCAGGTTCTATTCAAAGGCAACTGACCTGATAAACGATAAAGAGGTTAATGCAGTATATATTGCAACTCCTCCGGGAAGTCATGCAGATTATGCCATTGAGACAATAAAAGCCGGAAAGCCTGTTTACATTGAGAAACCAATGGCATTGAATTATGCTCAATGCAGAAAGATAATTGAAGCATCAGAAAAACACAGGGTGCCCGTATTTGTAGCTTATTACAGAAGAGCCCTGCCTGGATTCCTGATGGTAAAAAAACTCATTACTGAAGGATCTGTCGGAAAGGTGCTCTTTGTTCAGATTCAATTATTCAAGTATCCATCTGCCAATGAGAGAACAGGAAAGCTCACATGGAGGGTCGATCCTGAAATTTCCGGAGGAGGACACTTCTTTGATCTGGCATGTCATCAGCTCGATTATCTTGATTTCTTACTCGGACCCGTGGAAAAAGTGAGATCCGTAGTACTTAATCAGTCAGGATTATACCAGGCTGAGGACTTCGTAACTGCTGAGTTTATCTTTCCTGATAATGTTGCCTGTACCGGGACCTGGAGTTTCGGTGTAGCGCCGGGAAGCGACAGAGACATAATAGAAATTATTGGAGACAGAGGCAGTATCAGGTTTTCGACATTCAGTTTCGAACCAATAATTCTCACAAATGAGTCTGGCAGAAAGGAGTGGGTAAATGAAAGACCTGAACATGTACAATATAATCTGATTGAAAGAATAGTTCAGTCCCTTGAAGGTACTGGCACATCTCCCAGCACCGGAGTGTCAGCAGCAAGAACCAGTAAAGTCATGGATGAGATTGTTAAAGAGTATTATAAAGGAAAAAGATAGAATCTATTAACCTGCGGAGGGTTGATGGACAGTTAAACAAAATATTACCAGAATTAAAAATACAACATCTTATTATAAATATAACTTCTTAATTATGAATAAATTATCAGACATCGGATTAATAGGATTAGCAGTAATGGGAGAAAATCTTGTTCTCAACATGGAGAGTAAGGGATTCCAGGTTTCTGTATATAACCGCTCGGCTCAGAAGGTTGATGATTTTCTTGCAGCCAGGGCTAAAGGTAAAAGGATTGTTGGCACACATACCATTGAGGATCTTGTAGCCTCGCTCGAACGTCCGCGAAAAGTTATGCTTATGATCAAAGCCGGGAATGCTGTTGATGAGATGATAGAAACACTCATTCCCCACATGTCGCAAGGAGATATTATTATTGACGGAGGAAACACACATTTTCCGGATACAAACAGAAGAACAGCATTTGTTGAAAGCAAAGGTCTGCTATATATTGGAACAGGTGTCTCAGGAGGAGAGGAAGGTGCACTGCTGGGACCATCAATTATGCCCGGAGGATCAACAGCTGCATGGCCCATTGTGAAACCAATTTTTCAGGCTATTGCTGCAAAGGTAGACGATGGTTCTCCATGCTGCGACTGGGTAGGTGAGAATGGTGCCGGACATTTCGTAAAAATGGTACACAACGGGATTGAATATGGTGATATGCAACTTATAACAGAAGCCTATCAGATAATGCGGGATCTTCTGCATATGACAGCTGATGAGATGCACATTGTTTTCAGGGAATGGAACAAGGGTGAACTCGACAGCTATCTGATTGAGATAACACGAGATATCCTGGGCTATAAAGATACTGATGGCAAACCACTTGTTGACAAGATACTTGACACTGCCGGACAAAAAGGAACAGGCAAGTGGACCGCTGTTTCAGCCCTCGATCTTGGAATCCCCCTTACCCTGATCGGGGAGGCTGTTTTTTCAAGGTGTCTCTCGGCAGTTAAAGATGAGCGTGTTCAGGCTTCACGAATACTTAAAGGGCCAGTACCCGATTTTAAAGGCGATAAAGCAAAGTTCATCAACGACCTCAAAGAAGCACTTTATGCTTCCAAAATTGTATCCTACGCACAGGGCTATTCACTCATGCGAGCTGCAGCTGAAGAATACAAATGGAAGCTCAATTATGGAGGTATTGCATTAATGTGGCGTGGCGGATGCATAATAAGATCAGCATTTCTTGGCAAAATAAAAGAAGCCTTTGACAATAACAGTTCTATCACAAATCTCCTGCTCGATCCATTCTTTAAAGAGAAAGTTGAGAAGGCACAAAGCGGATGGAGAAATGTTGTTTCTGCAGCTGCAATCAACGGAATACCTGTTCCGGCTATATCGTCAGCCCTTGGCTATTTCGATGGCTACCGGTGTGAAAAACTCCCTGCCAACCTGCTGCAGGCGCAACGCGACTACTTTGGAGCTCATACCTATGAGCGTACAGATAAGCCGAGAGGTGAATTCTTTCATACCAACTGGACGGGCCGTGGAGGTACAACAGCCTCATCAACCTATAATGTTTAATATCTAAACCAGAAAATTATGCCGGAAAAACAAAAATTCAGCAATTACAGATGGACAGTCTGTGCCCTGATATTCTTTGCAACTACTGTTAACTATCTCGACAGACAGGTAATAGGTATATTAAAACCACTTCTTGAAAGTGACCTTAACATAGGGGAAAAAGAGTATTCATACATAGTCATGGCTTTCCAGTTATTTTATGCTTTCGGAATGGTCATTGCCGGAAGACTGATTGACAAGTTCGGTACAAAACTGGGCTACGGTGTCGCTGTATTGATGTGGAGCCTTGCAGCCATGGGCCATGCTCTTGCAAGAGGTGCATTTGGTTTTGGCTTCTGGAGAGCACTCCTGGGAATAAGTGAATCGGCTAACTTCCCGGCAGCTATCAAGGTTGTTGCTGAATGGTTCCCTAAAAAAGAAAGGGCACTGGCCACCGGCATTTTTAATTCCGGAACAAATATTGGAGCTATTGTGGCGCCATTGGCTGTTCCTGCAATTGTTGTGGCCTGGGGGTGGCAGGCAGCATTCCTGATTACCGGAGCAATAGGTTTTATATGGATCATATTCTGGTTCATCTTTTATGAGATTCCTCAAAAACAAAAAAGAGTATCAGCTGGTGAAATTGAATACATTCATAGTGATGTTGATGAGCAACAAGAGTCTGTAGAAAAAATTCCCTGGCTTAAGCTATTGAAATTCCGCCAGACCTGGGTATTCTTTATTGGTAAGGGACTTACAGACCCCATATGGTGGTTCTACCTTTTCTGGATCCCGGGGTGGCTTGCTGAAGTAAGAGGTACCGGCCTTGACATTAAATCGTTCGGTTTCCCTCTTGTTGTAATATACTCTGCAACAACTGTTGGCAGCATATTCGGTGGCTGGCTTTCATCTTACATGATAAAAAGAGGCATGTCACCTTTTAAAGCACGTAAATATTCTATGCTGCTGTTTGCCATACTTGTTACACCAATCATTTTTGCACAGTCTCCGGGAATAAGTACCTGGGGAGCAGTGGGTCTTATTGCCCTTGCCGCATCAGCTCACCAAGCCTGGTCAGCAAATATTTTCACAACTGTCTCTGATGCGTTTCCCAAGAGGGCCGTAAGCTCTGTAACTGGCATAGGTGGCATGGCTGGTGCACTTGGAGGACTTGCCATTTCCTACCTGGCGGGAGCTGTTCTGAATTTCTACAAAAAAGCCGGACATGTTGAGACCGGCTACGTAGTTATGTTCACTGTTGCAGGATGTGCATATTTACTGGCATGGATATTAATGAACTTGTTAGCACCAAAAAACAATAAGGTGATTATTGATTAATTTATCAAAAAGACCGCATATGCCTTCAGGAAAAGCCAGGATAAAAGATATTGCTATCCTTGCCGGTGTTTCAATTGGTACAGTTGACAGGGTAATTCATAAACGTGGGGAGGTTGCAGAAAAGACCAGGGAAAGAGTGTTGCAGATACTGAAAGAGACAAATTATTCTCCCAATCTGATGGCCAGGGTACTTAAATCGAAAAGAAGGTATAATATAGTATCACTTCTTCCTGAGCCAACAAAAGATAATTCTTTCTGGATGAAGCATCCTTTGGGAATGAAGCGGGCTATAGAAGAACTGGAACCATACCAGGTTACCCTCAATCAGATCACCTTTGATATACTTAACGAATTGGATTTTCAGAAAAAAACTGAAAGTGTATTAGATCTCAAGCCCGACGGAGTGCTCCTTGCCCCTATCTTTAAATCAGAAACAGTGGCATTCTGCTCACAACTGTCGAAAGATAAAATCCCTTTTGTTTTTATTGATGGTGTAGTTGAAAATACCGATTACCTGGCATATATCGGGGAAGACATCTTTCAAAGCGGTAGAGTGGCAGGTCAGCTGACAGATATGATTACCACTGAAAAGAAGGATATCCTTGTTGTTAATATTGCAAAAAACCTTCAGAATGTGCACCATCTCAATAACAGAACGCAGGGATTCCTTTGTTTTTTCGAAGGATCAGCCAGGGGAAAAAACAGGATCATAAATATCAGTATCCCTGACCCGGCAGGTAAAAGTATTGAGAAAGCCCTGGATAATACTCTTAAGACAAATCCAGGCATTGGATCCATTTTCATCACAGGGTCAAGATCTTACCTGATTGCATCCTATCTTGACAAGAAAGGATTGACTTCAATCAACCTCATTGGCTATGATCTTCTCGACAACAATATTAAATACCTGAAAGAAGGAATAATCAGATTTCTGATTGGCCAGAGACCAGAGGAACAAACGTATAAAGGGGTGAAAAAATTATTCGACTTCTTATCGCTGAATAAGTTACCTGAAAAAGAGGAGTACCTTCCAATTGATATTGTAACCTCAGAGAATGTTGGATTCTTTTTGTAAGTCACCTCTGTGAAATATACTAACTGAATTAATACAATAAGAATGAAAAAACTAGGAAAATTTTCAATTGGTCTTGGAGACAGGTTCGGACACCAGGGCAGCGCACAGCTGCGAGCTATCATTGCAGCCTCAGAGCAAGGCATCGACATAACTCCTGTATGGAACAAATCGAACAGGGAACATACAACAATCGGTACTCATCCTGATGATGTAAGGGCTGAAGCTGATACGGTAACCAAAAAAGCCGGCTATACGAAACAATATTTCGTTGATGCTGATCATATAAATTCAGATACAGTAGAGAGGTTTATAGATAGTTCCGATTTTTTTACAATTGATGTAGCTGCCTATATCGGGAAAAAGGCTGAGAAAAAAGAAATTGAAGAGTTTCTTTCCGGCGTCAAAAAATATACCGGGACAATTAATATACCCGGGACTGACTTGTCTCTAAAGACTACGCCGGCTCAGATAACAAAGATTGCTGAGAAATACCTTTTCGCTGCTATTAAGGCATGGGAGATATATAGAAAAATCGAAAAGGCTAAAGGAAGTGGTAACTTTGTAACCGAGGTATCAATGGATGAGGTTCCCGATCCACAAACACCTGTTGAACTCTTTTTTATACTCAGGATGCTTGCCTCTGAGAATATCCCTGTCCAGACAATCGCGCCAAAATTTTCCGGAAGATTCAACAAGGGTGTGGATTATGTTGGTGATCCTGATGTGTTTGCAGATGAGTTTGAATCTGATCTCCTGGTTATCGACTATGCAATAAAAGAATTCGGACTGCCTGAAAATCTTAAAATGAGCATCCATTCGGGATCTGACAAGTTTGCAATATATCCACATATAGGCGCGATAATAAATAAACATGACAAAGGAATACACCTGAAAACTGCAGGAACAACCTGGCTTGAAGAGGTAATCGGGCTGGCATTATCAGGGGGAGAAGCTCTTAGCTTTGTTAAATCGGTGTATAGCAAATCGCTTGAAAAAATAGATGAGTTATGCGCTCCATATGCAGACGTGATAGACATTAATATCTCTTCGCTGCCATCTGAAAAGGAAGTTTCAAAATGGAACAACCTGAAGTTTGCAGATTCTTTGCGACATGATAAAGGGAATAAAAACTATAACCCAAATATGCGACAACTGATACATGTCGCCTATAAACTGGCAGCAGCAGATATGGATCATTACTACAAACTACTCGATGCTAATGAAAAAATTGTTTCCCGGTGTGTATATGAAAATATTTACAACCGGCATATCTGCAGGTTATTCGGGATCAGTTAAGTCGTCTGGTTATTACAAGACAGTGGTATTCCCTGTAAAGATTACTATAATACAGAGCGTTTAAGCCGGATTAATTTTTTTCCTAATTTTGACTATTATAAAGATAATTTAATACTAACTAATATAAAAAGCTATGCCAGGTCCAGGAGCATTTTGGTTTGGTAAAGAAGAAATGGAAGCTGCAGTTGAAGTAATGCAAAGCGGCTATTTATTCAGGTATGGAAGTGAAAATGATCCGAAATTTCTAAGGAAGGTTTTTACCCTGGAAAAAGAACTGGCTCTATACTCTGGAGCAAGGTATGCCCTCGCGGCATCATCCGGAACATCATCGCTTCTCATTTCGGCATCTGCACTTGGATTAAAACCCGGTGATGAAATAATTATACCTGCCTATACATTTGTTGCCAGTTATTCTTCAGTTATCTTTCTTGGTCTTATACCTGTACTTGCTGAGATAGATGAAAGCTTATCGCTTGATCCTGAAGATATTGAACGTCGTATTACGAAAAAAACAAGAGCAATAATGCCTGTTCATATGCTTGGAAACCCATGTGATATGGACAGGATAATGTCGATTGCAAAGAAACACAACCTTCTTGTACTTGAAGATTGCTGCCAGGCAGCAGGCGCCACATATCACGGAAAAAAAGTTGGTACAATAGGCAACATTGGTGCCTTCTCCCTTAATTTCTTTAAAACAATAAATACAGGCGATGGTGGATTTGTAATTACGAATGATCCGAATGTCTACGAAATTGCCTTCGGAATGCACGATCAGGGCCATAGCCCCAACAGAACAGGGGTGGAAGTAGGAAACCGCTCTCTGCTTGGACTAAATTTCAGGATTAACGAACTAACTGCTGCTATTGCACTTGCACAACTGAAAAAGCTTGATAGAATTGTTGCTACACTCAGAGAAAAAAGAGAGTTGTTTAAAAACCTGGTTAGCGAAGCAAAAGGTTTTAAATTCAGAGTGCTTAATGATCCTGATGGTGACTGCGGTACACTATGTACTGTTATTTTCGATACAAGGGAACAGGCGGTAAAAGTGTCTGGAATACTGGGTTCAAAAACTGTTGACCAAAGCGGATGGCATGTTTATGCCAATATGGAACATGTTCTTGCTCATCTGAAACGCATTGGTCAGCCTCATACGAAAGGTTCATACCCTAAAACAGATGATATCCTTAGCCGCAGCATGAATATCAGTATCGGCGTTGTCGATGGAGGACTGGGTGCTGGTTGGGGGATAAATATAAACTCATCCGTCAAGGAGATTGAAAAAGCAGCAGCACAATTTGTTAAATCCTGCAAAGATTAAAAGGTCAACGTTATATAGGCATTGACAACCCTGAACCTTATAACTTAATACTATTATATCGTGAAACTTAAAAAAGATTTCAAATGGTCGCTGATTGTGCCCACAAGTATGGGTGTTCGTATAACACCGGCAAATGGTCAGGCAGTGCATATTAGTGACACATTTTTCATGCAGGCAACAAGCGCAGAGACAAACGTTGCAACAATACCAGCATATCTGGGCCTGCCGGTAAAAGTGCTGACCACTTTTGTGAGGGACAGCCCTGTTGCCAGGTTAATAAAAGACAGTCTGGCCAGCCGACATATGTCATATGAAGGAAGAGAGGTTGATCAGGGAGGTCCATGGGGTCATCGTCACCAGTTCAATATTGCAGACAGTGGTTATGGATCGCGTGGACCAAGGGTGCATAATGACCGTGCAGGGGAGGTTGGGAGAACACTCAACGTAAAAGACTTCGATCTTAAAAGAATTTTTGAAATAGAAGGTGTTCAGATACTCCACCTTTCTGGTCTGATTGCAGCCCTTTCACCCGAAACAGGAAATTTCTGCCTTGAACTTGCGAGGGCAGCTAAAAAATATGGAACAAAAATATCGTTTGATCTGAACTACAGGGCTACCTTCTGGGAAAACCGGGAGGATGAGTTGCGGAAAATCTTTAAAGAGATTGCTGCTCTTTCTGATATTCTGGTTGGCAATGAAGAAGATTTTCAGTTATGCCTGGAAATTGCCGGTCCTGAAGCAGGAGGCAAAGATCTTGCTGCTCAGATAAACAGCTTTAAAGGTATGATAAGCAATGTTAAAAAAGAGTTCCCTTTAACATCGGTATTTGCAACAACATTGCGGCAGGTAATCAGTGTAAATAACCATAGCTGGGGAGCTATAATGCTTGAAGGTAATAACTGGCATGTTGTTGAGCCGCGCGAAATACATGTGATGGACCGAATAGGTGGAGGTGATGGCTTTGTCGGAGGAATGTTATATGCTATATTAAAAGGATGGGAACCCGCCAGGTGGGTAGAGTTTGGATGGGCATGCGGGGCGCTGGCAACAACTTTTCTAACCGACTATGCTCTGCCTGCAGACGAAGAGCAGGTGTGGAGCATATGGAAAGGAAATGCAAGAGTTAAACGTTAAATTCTTAAGACAATACAATAAATGAAAGCATCAGATCATTTTATGACAGTAATTATACTGGGCAGCTTATTTTCTGCTGCTCATCTGAATGCACAGTATAATGCTCAAGGCATTCACAAAATAAAAGATGTTGTTATCTACAGTGATTCAACATTTTTCTCAGCATTCCCATCTGTCATAAAACGACCTGACGGAGAGATAATTGTAGCATTCAGAAGAGCCCCTGACCGAAAAATATTCAGCGAAAAAGCGACAAACCATGTCGACCCGAACAGCTACCTGGTCATGGTGCGTTCGGTAGACGGAGAAAAGTGGTCAGACGAACCTGAACTGCTTTATTCACATCCATTTGGCGGCTCCCAGGATCCTTGTTTACTACAGCTGAAAGACGGCACTCTCCTCTGTACAAGTTATGGTTGGGCATTTATTCATCCTGATGGACTGGAAAACATGAAGAAGCCTGTCTTGGAAGCCGGTGAAGGAGCTGTTTTCCTTGGAGGTTATCTGCTCTGGTCAGTCGATGGTGGCAATAAATGGCAGGGCCCCCTCTACCCTCCTCATATTACTCCCGAGAAAAAATACAACGCTTTTGGAAGACCTTTACCTGCATACAACCGGGGTGCACTGTATGAAAGCAAGAACGGTCAGATTCTTTGGGTTGTAGTGGCTGGCGATACCTCAGGGGTGAAATCCACACATCTTTTAATATCGGTTGACAAAGGATTTTCCTGGAATTATTCTGCGCCTGTAGCTGTCGATGATCAGGTGTCTTTTAATGAGACATCTGTTTATGAAACTCCAAAAGGTGATATTGTAGCTTTCTTACGTACTGCCGGCTTTGATGATCAGGCATGTATTGCCCGATCCAAAGATGGGGGGAAAACATTCGGGAAATGGGAATCAATGGGGTTCCAGGGGCATCCCTTGAATGCTTTACAATTGCCTGATAAGAGAGTACTTCTTACCTACGGATACCGTCACAAGCCATACGGAATCCGTGCCCGGATACTTAATTCTGAATGCTCTGATTTTCATTCAGCTCCTGAAATCATAATTCGTGATGATGGTGGAAATACAGATATTGGCTATACCTGGCCAGTGATGCTCGACAACAGCCGGGTATTAATTACATATTACTTTAATAAAGATAACGGCACCAGACATATTGCCGGTACAATACTTGAGATTAAATAAAAATCCTGGCATAATATAATATTTGTTTAAAGAATTAATTGTTCATTCATTATCAAATGATTATAACCATGAAAAACCAAGTCATAAAAGTTTTTTTAGTCATTTCTCTTTTACTGGCTCCGCAGGCATATGCACAAAACTCATCAAACGAAAAAAACCTTGTAAAGATGGGTGCCAGCCAGGTAAACATAACACCGCTGGTCCCGACAGTGATGGGAGGATATGGATTCAGGACAACTCCATTTACAGGTGTGCACGATGAGCTCTTTGCTTCAGCCTTCTACTTCACCAGTGAAAGGACACAGAGTCTGATTATTACTGCTGACCTTCTTGGTTTCCAGACAGCATTCATTGATGATCTTAAGAGAGAGCTTCTGCTGAAGCATGGTATTAAGACTGAGAACATTATGATAACCGCTGTACATAATCATGGCGGACCTGGCACAAGAGGATACGAAACTGATACCATGCATACCGTTGAAGCTTATCTTGTATTTCTCAAAGAGAAGCTTCTAAAACTATCAGCTGACGCCATTAGCAACACAGAACCCGTGCGTATGGGAATCGGGAAAGGTTACTGCAATCTCAATATTAACCGCCGGGCAGTTTTTGCTGATGGCAGTGTTGGACTCGGAAGGAATCCGGATGGACCCTGTGATAAAGAACTGACAATTGCCAGATTTGAAGCTTCCAACGGAAAACTAATGGCCGTTATTGTCAACTGGCCCTGTCATGGTACGGCCAGCGGACCAGGTAACTACCAGATAACCGGAGATTGGCCCGGTGCAGCAGCCAGATATATAAAAAGCCAGGCTGGAAAAGATGTTATTGTTGGCATAACTGCAGGCGCCTCAGGGGATATAAATCCGCTCTATGGACCAGGAAACAGCTTTAAGGAAATTGAGGCAGTCGGATACCATGTTGGAAAAGCTGCAGTAAAAACCCTCAGTGATATTGTAACATTCCCGGTTAAAGAGCTTAATGCTACAAGCGCTATTTTAACCTTCCCGGGGAAAAAGCCCTGCAAAGACGAGCTGCCTCATGCAACATATGAAACCGGCCCTGATACTGAAGTTAGGCTTACAATGCTCAAAATCGGGGATCTGGTTTTCGCTGGGATATCAGGAGAAGTGATGACTGAGATAGGAATGGAAATAAAACGACTCTCCCCATACTCAGGTACTGTAGTTGTAACTCATTGCAACGGGACCAGTGGATATATTTGTACCGACAAAGCTTTTTCCGAAGGAGGTTATGAAGTCAGTGTAACAAAAATTATGCCCGGAGCAGAAAAGCCATTGATAAGCAAAAACATCGAATTGATCCACTCATTCTGATCTGTTCAGTGTAAGAGCAAATAAAATGGGCTGTCAGTATACTACCTGTACATTATTCAATACAAAAACACCCTAATCTGGCTGCCAGGGTCAGCCTAATCCATTGTCTTAAACCCAAATACTGGCTTTGGAACAGTTTGATGAAGATCAAAAATCAATATCTCATTTAACCCGGCTTTAAGAAATGATGCCGGACAGAAGAGTCTTTTCTGTGGACCAATGTTCCAGTACCGCCCAAGGTTATGTCCGTTAACCCAGACAACTCCTTTGGTGTAGTTTGATACATCTATAAAGGTATCACCTGTGATACCAATAACAAAATTCCCTTTGAATATTACACCTGGCTTATTGAGAGTTTTGCCTGATGACCGCAGATTATAGATAAATTTTGCATCAACGGGAAGATTGAATACATCCCAGTTCATCAATGTCATACCATTTAGTGTCACTCTGTCGGTAATACCTTTTCTGTCAATCAGGTTCTGTGCAAAATTTATACGTCCCATCGCTTCAACCAGTATTTCAACAACAGGAAATTCAACATCGGAAGCAGGTATCTCAATTGTATTAATACCCTCTCTTCTGTCAAGTTTTCCAATGTATTCACCATTGAGAAACACCGTGGCATAATCATGAATATCAGTAACAGTTAATTTTCCGCTTTTATGACCAACCAGCTTTGTCTTATAAAGGATAAAACCATAATCCTGCCCATAAGCTTCCATATTCTTTGGTTGAACAGAAGCAACAGGTTGAGGGAGATTATCCCATATTGTAGTAAAAGGCTGAATACTTATGGCAGGAATCTCAACGGCAGTAATTGGCTCAGGAACAGGCATGAGCCTCTCCCCCTTTGGAAGGTATGATCCCAATAATTTTCTGAGGGCGGAATATTTTGGAGTAGCAACACCTTGTTCATTAATTGGTGCATCATAATCGTAGCTGGTAACATCGGGCTCATATCCTTTTCCCCCCGAATTTGCTCCGGCAGTAAAACCAAAATTAGTTCCTCCGTGAATAACATAAAAATTAAATGACTTTTTATTATCCATAAGGAACCTGACACTTTCCAGAAGTTGTGCCGTATCGGGTTTTATCCATTGCTCGCCCCAATGTGTGAGCCAGCCAGGATAAGTCTCGCTGCTGAAAACAGGCACCCCTGGATTCATCCTGGCAGCAAGTTCAAAATCGGCCAGAGAGCCACCCGGGTCAAGACCAACGGCACTGCCAGGTAAAGAGCCTGCTTCAAGCATAAACTCAGTAGGACCGTCGCCGGTAAAAGTTGGGACATTTATTCCATTTGCGCTCCATACATCTCTCAGACGGAAGAGGTAGTTTCTGTCATTCCCAAAACTACCATACTCATTTTCAATCTGTATCATCAGTAATGAACCACCGTTAGTTACCTGAAAAGGTTTGATCTCTTCTGCCAGACGGGCAATATACTTCTCAGCAGCTGCCATGTACCGGGGATCCATACACCTGACTTTTATATCAGGAATACGAAGAAGATAAGGAGGTATACCACCAAATTCCCACTCGGCACATACATAGGGGCCTGGCCTCAGAATAAGCCACATCTCCTCTTCCTGGACTATTTTTATAAATTCAGCCAGATTATGATTGCCTGTTGTGAAATCATATACTCCCTCCGCCGTTTCATGATAGTTCCAGAAGATATACGCTGAGATAGTATTGCATCCCATTGCTTTGGTCATCTGGATCCTGTGGCGCCAATAATCTGCAGGTATTCTGGCAGGATGTATCTCACCACTTATTATCTGAAACGGTTTCCCGTCGAGAAGGAACTCTGATGTCCCTAAAGTAAAAGTATGTTTTGGCTTCTGAGCCTCAACCAGAAACGGAAGCGTTGTTAATATTGTTACTAACAAGAGCCCCTTTAAACAATTCATTTTTATCATAATATCTATTTCTTAAGATCCTATTCTCACAACCATAAAATTAGCGGATTTCCTGCTGCTTTCCGGACAACTACCGGCAGCCTCTTCAAATTGCCTGAAAACTATGCAGTTTCCTGTAAAATCCATCACTTTTCTTCATAAGCTCGTCATGTGTTCCTGTTTCTGCTATCCTGCCTTCATCAAGAACGACAATAACATCTGCATGTTGTATTGTTGAAAGACGATGTGCTATCACAAAGGAGGTCCTGTTCTTCATTAATTTAAGAATGGCATCCTGAACGAGTCTTTCTGATTCAGTATCAAGGGCAGATGTAGCTTCATCGAGAATTAATATCGGGGGATTAGCCATTATTGCCCGTGCAATGCTTACTCTCTGTCTCTGTCCTCCGCTGAGCTTGTTACCTGATTCTCCTACCAGCGTTTCGTACCCGTTTTCAGTCTCCATAATAAAATCATGAGCATTGGCGATCCGCGATGCATAAACTACCTTGTCCATATCCGCTGTTTCAACGCCGAAAGCAATATTCTCCATGAATGAAGTATTAAACAATATCGGATGCTGGCTTACAATTCCCATCAGATACCTGAGATCTTTTATCTTTAGGTCCCTGACATCAACACCATCAATAAGAATACTTCCCTGATCAACATCCATAAACCGGGGAAGAAGGTCAGCCAGTGTTGATTTTCCTGCTCCCGACTTACCCACAATAGCAACAGTCTGTCCTTTTTTTATTATAAGATTTATATCCCTGAGTACAGGCTCATTGTTATATCCATACCATGTTCCTTTAAACTCTATTGAGTCGTTGAATCCATTTACTGGCAGGGCATCTTCTTTTTCGATTATTATTTCCGCTGCATCAAGGATCTGATCTATCCTGTCTATTGAAGCCATCCCTTTCTGAATGCTGAAATAAGCTGTTGTAATATTCTTGGCAGGCTGAATTATCTGTGAAAAGACAATCAGAAAAGCGATAAGTTTCTCGGGCGTCATGTTGCCTGTCCCTGACAGAGCAAGATTACCTCCCACATACATTAATATCATGACAACTATTGTTGCCAGGAACTCGCTGATTGGCGAAGCAAGATATGCTTTACGGGTTACCCTTTTAAAGACTTTTGCATACCTCTCGTTTGACTCTGCAAACTGCGCCTTCATCTTATCTTCTGCATTAAATCCTTTGATAATTCTCAGGCCGGTGAGTGTCTCCTCAACAACTGAGAGAAGCCTCCCAAGGTGCTGCTGACCCAAAAGGGAAGATGATCGGAGGGTTCTGCTGGCCCTGCCTATAAGCCAGCCGCTCACCGGTAACAATGCGAGGGCGAAAAGAGTCAGTTCAAAGCTGCTTACAAAAAGAAATATAACGAATATCAGAATATACATAGGATCTCTGAACATCATTGTTAATGAAGCCATTACAGACAACTCCACCTCCTGAACATCATTCGATATGCGTGTCATTACATCCCCCTTCCGGGCATCAGTAAAAAATGACAGAGGGAGCCTGAGTACTTTATGATACAGGTTTCTTCGAAGATCACGTACTGTACTTGCCCTGATAAATGCCATGCTGTTATTTGCCATGAAAATAAATCCATTCTTAAACAGACTGGCGACAATCACTATCATAACCACCAACATAAGGGCACCAGCCTGTCCCTTGCTATCGATGAATGACGAAATATAGTACTGGCTGAAAGTCTTAATATAATTTGCACTGAACTGAAATTCACCGGGATCGGCTACTCTTTCAATATTATTGAAAAGGATTGACAGGAATGGTGTTGCGAGGGAATATGTTCCAAGTGCAAAAAGGGCGCTGAGAATATTATAGAGTATGCTTCTGAATGCTGACCACCGGTATGGTGCAAAATACTTCAGCAGTAGCCTTACGTTCTTCATCAATTCTGTGTTGTATTAAAAGCCGGTGTAATTAAATGGACTAATTGCGTTTAGCTCTGCCTTAACTTCGTCGCTAAGATTCAGATTTTCAATAAAATCAGTTATTGCCTCGTGTGTAATTTTCTGATTGGTGCGCGTCAGATCGAGAAGCGCTTCGTATGGTTTTGGGTATCCCTCGCGACGAAGTATAGTCTGAATAGCTTCAGATACAACTACCCAGTTGTTTTCAAGGTCGCTGTTTATCTTATCGGTATTTACTATCAGTTTATTAAGACCCTTTAGTATTGATTTAAAGGCTATTAATGAGTGGCCGACGGGGACACCTATATTCCTCAGAACTGTAGAGTCAGTCAGGTCACGCTGAAGCCTTGATACAGGCAGTTTCATCGAAAGAAACTCAAATATTGCATTCGCATAACCAAGGTTTCCTTCTCCGTTCTCAAAATCAATTGGATTAACTTTATGGGGCATTGCTGATGATCCAATCTCACCCTTCTTTATCTTTTGCCTGAAATAATCCATTGAGATATAAGTCCAGAAATCACGGGCCAGATCAATCAGAATAACATTCATCCTTCGCATATTGTCGAACAGGGCAGCCAGGTTGTCATAATGCTCTATCTGTGTTGTCGGATGCGAGCGTTGAAGTCCCAGTTCTTCATTAACAAAATTATTAGCAAAAGATATCCAGTCAATATCCGGATAAGCAACCTTATGCGCATTAAAATTCCCTGTTGCACCACCAAATTTTGCTGAATAAGGTATTTGTCCGAAGTACTTCATTTGCCCATCAATTCTTGCAATAAACACTTCAACTTCTTTACCCAGGCGTGTAGGAGAAGCTGGTTGGCCATGTGTCCTGGCTATCATCGGGATATCCTTCCATTCGTCGGCAAAGATCGCCAGAGTCTCCCTCAACTCATAAAAAACAGGAAAATAGACATTTATCATAGCATCCTTAATCGAGAGAGGAATGGCTGTATTGTTAATATCCTGCGATGTCAGACCAAAATGAATAAATTCACTCCATTTTCCCAGGCCCGTCTGAAAAAACTTCTCCTTAAGAAAATATTCAATTGCCTTCACATCGTGGTTTGTAATCTTTTCAATCTCTTTAATCTTTTCAGCACCGGTAAGATCAAAGTCCTCATATATTGACCGTAAGTCTTTGAAGTGCTCTTTCTTAAAGTCCGATAACTGAGGAAGTGGAATATCACACAGGGCAATAAAATATTCTATTTCCACCATCAGCCTGTAACGAATCAGGCCGTATTCAGAAAAATACAGGTCAAGTTCATCAACTTTTTGTCTGTATCTTCCGTCTAAGGGAGCAATGGCAGTGAGAAAATTTAATTCCATTAGTATCAGATTGAGTTTCCAATTGTTTTACATTACATGCAAAAGTAGTATTTTTGAGGGTGTAAAAAAAGAGTATGAATAAAATCAGGATCTCAGCTGTAAAATATGCAAATACATATCCATTTATTTATGGATTAGAAGAGAGTGGGTTTGCAGAAAGGGTCATCCTGGAGACCGATCATCCGGCTGATTGTGCAGATAAACTGATCAAAGGGAAAATCGATATAGGACTTATTCCTGTAGCTACTATCCCACTGCTTAAAGAGCACCATATTATAAGTAATTACTGTATCGGAGCCAATGGCGATGTTAAAACTGTAATGCTTCTGAGCAATTGCAAATTTGAAGAGATTGATACTATTTTTTTAGACTACAGATCACGCTCATCCGTGGCTCTGTCTAAAGTGCTGGCTAAAAATTTCTGGGAAAGAGAATTCAGGTGGATGAATACCTCTAAAGGGTTTGATTTCAGGAACACAGGAAAGAATGAAGCTGTGGTTCTCATTGGTGATCAATGCTTTGAATATGAAAAAAGTTTCAAATACAGTATTGACCTTGCCGGTGAATGGAAAAACTTCACCGGACTGCCATTCGTTTTTGCCTGCTGGACTGCAAATAAAATTCTCGATGAGGAATTTATTGCCGATTTTAACGGCGCACTTGGGGTTGGGGTAAATAATATTAAAGGTGTTGTTGAAAAATTCGGATCATCAGGAGCCATAAAAGGTGATGAGCTTTTCAAATACCTTACCGGAAATATCGATTTTAATCTAGATGATGAGAAAAAGAAAGCTATGGATCTGTTCCTGAAGTTTCTGGGAAAACTGTAGCATAGCTGAATACCATTTAGATCATTTCAGTTAACAGCATAATAGAAAAGTCTGCAACACCTTATTTCATGCTTAATAAGCTGGAAAAGTACAATTAATCTGCTGATAATTTTTTATGAGATAAAATGCAATGTTATCTCAAAATTGTCAATATGGTATTCCAACTTATCGGTTTTATGATTAACTTTGGGTTTTGATCTTATATGATACTATAATATTGACAAATAAACCTTAAATATGATGGCTAAAACAATCACCTTTAATGAACTCCGGAAGATCAAAGACCAGTTACCCTCCGGTAGTATGAGACAGATTGCAGATAAACTGGATTTGAACGAGGAGACCGTGAGAAACTACTTCGGAGGGAGAAATTTTGACAAAGGCCAAAGTGTGGGAATTCATTTTGAACAGGGACCCGATGGAGGTATCGTAACATTTGACGATACAACCATCCTGGATTTAGCCAAAAAGATGATCAACGCCTAATTGAGTTGATGACTGCCTGTTCAAAAGCAAAAGGCTGGTTCTTTTGCTTTTTTTTTGATCTGACATGACTCTGACCGGTTCAATAGAATCTGCTGAACACCAGTATAAAAAGATCCTGGAAGAATTTTTTATATCTGAATATGGCGACAGGAATATTTCCTCCCATGGGCTCGGCCATCACAGAAGGGTATGGGGATATGCAAAAAAACTTATTTCAATATTGAATGAATCGGGGTACATTGACGACAACTGCATTCCATTCAAACTGATAATTGCATGTTATCTTCACGATATTGGAATGTCGATCGATCCCGGGGTCAATCATGGATTTCACAGCAAGGTGCTCTGTAACAGGTTTCTGGTGAAAAATAATCTTCCGGAAAACGATTACAGAGATGTTTTACAGGCAGTTCATAATCACGATAATAAAGAGTATAAGGATTCTCTGACCAGTTTTGATCTTCTCACCATACTATCAGTAGCTGACGATCTGGATGCATTTGGATTCACAGGGATTTACAGGTATAGCGAAATTTATCTGATCAGAGGTATATCGCATCGCGACATTGGAAAGCTGATCCTGGCAAATGCAACAGGAAGGTTTGAAAATTTTAAAAGACATTTCGGATTTAGCAAGGTTCTTCTCGAAGAGCAGGAGAAAAAATTTAAAATCCTTCATGACTTCTTCCTTGAATACAACAAACTCACTACAGAATATAAGCCTGTAAATCAACAGCCTGCAGGATATTATGGAGTTATTGATATCATCCTGGATGTTGTGCAAAAAAAAGCTGATTTAAGAAATATTTGTAACAATCCTGAGATTTATTCAAATGATCCTATAATTCTTTGGTTTTATAAAGGGTTGGCTGCTGAACTTAAGGCTGGTGGTGAAACATTTTAGGATCATTTAACTGAAGAGATCATTAAACAGGAGATATTATTGTTAATATTTTCACAAGCACTGTTACAGGAATAACAGTAAAGAGGCAAATATTATTTATTGATACTGTTTTTCAAATAACGACAAAGTGACTTTTTTACAGTTTAAATCTGTCCTAACAGATCATATCTATCTGCATATCTAGCATATATATGTTTTACTCTATCTAAAGAATAGCCATTTACCCATTATTTCTGAATCACGTATCAGCCTCATTGGTCAGAACATATAGGATTATTTACATATAAACAGATATGTATAAATACTAAGTAATTTATCGCATAATTGCCACTGAATCATATAATTCAGTGTTCTACATTTGAGCATAACGGAAATCTGTACTATGCTCGATGTATTAATTGCCAATTCTGAAGAAAAAACTGCTCTGAAAGGGATCGTTAAAGTCAGCGACCGGGCAGATAAGCCAATAAAAAGTATAATGAAGTCTATTTCATGGCGTGTCATTGGAACTCTTGACACAATGGTTATTAGCTATTTCATTACCGGGAAAGTCACAATAGCCCTTTCGATTGGAAGTATAGAAGTTCTTACCAAGACCATTCTCTACTATTTTCATGAAAGACTATGGGCACACATTCATAAAATTAAATTAAAACTCTGGAAAAAATCCAATGAAAAGCGATATGAAGTTAGACGAGTTGACTGATCAGTTTTCTGGCAGATCAATAGAAGATAACCTGGCAACACTGGTCTCACTCTTTCCTGGC
>JFJP01029707.1_pt1 | contig 20797 bp, 16 predicted proteins | sample 431651 | NCBI WGS metagenome assembly JFJP01 (sample SAMN02602958, study PRJNA72255) | Microbial mat metagenome, whole genome shotgun sequencing project. | biome: fresh water; feature: sink hole; material: water; isolation source: purple microbial (photo- and chemosynthetic) mats found in...
GTCCCGCACTGGAGGTCACGGATGATGAGGAAGGTCCACTTGCCGCCGAGCACATCAAGCGCTTTCTCGATGGAACACTCGACATGTCCGGGAAGCGGTTCATTGTCGCAGCCTGCAAGTATTTTCGTGATGCGGGTATCGGTTTCCTGGGCATTCAGCTTGCGTTCTTCCGCGAGGGTTTCCTTCAATGCGTTTCTGGCAGCCATATGGAGCCTCTCTTTCCTTGTCTATCGTTGCCGGTGTTGGTACCCGAACGGATAGCCACTGTCATAAACACGAGTTCATTACCTATGACATATCATGTTACATGCAAGAAATCCGGTATCTTTTATGTAACTAACGGTGCAATGGTACCATGACAAGGAATTTTGTGCAAGAGGAACCTGATGTGTTGATCAATCGCATCGCTCCCGATCAACACATCAGGTTCCTCTTGCACAACGTATCATCCTTGTGGATGGCAGCACCTTATTGCCCGCCCATCCCCGTCGCCTTGATGACGTCGGCTGTAAAACCCGCTTCCACAATCCGTCCGTCCTCCAGATAGACCATGTGGTCGCAGACACCCGCCGCAAAGGCAATTTCGTGCGTGACCATCAGAATGGTCCTGTTTTCCTGGGAAAGCTCCCGCAGCATGTCCAGCACTTCCTTCGTCATGAATGGGTCGAGTGCTGAAGTGGGTTCATCCAGCAAAAGCAGGCCGGAACTCACGGCAATGGCGCGCGCGATGGCGATGCGCTGCTGCTGGCCTCCGGAAAGCTGTCCCGGCTTCTTGAGCATGTGTTCCGTCAGCCGGAAACGTTCCAGAAGCGCATGGGCCTTTTCAAGGGCGGCCGACCTCGGAATTTTGTGTACCGCGGTCATCGGCAGGACGATGTTTTCAAGGGCGGTCATATGTGGAAAAAGGTTGTAGGCCTGGAAGACGACACCGATGGATTTCCGCCAGGCATGGAGTGGTTCCGCTTCGAACCTGATCTCCTGCCCGTCGAGAAAAACCTGACCGGAATAAGGCTTCTGCAGGCCCGCAAGAATGCGGAGCAGCGTGGATTTCCCTCCGCCGGACGGTCCGGTGATGGCAAGGGTGGACACATCGTCCATATGCAGGGTCAGGTCTTTCAGGATTTCCTTGCCGTCATATCGCTTGTTCAGGCGATCGATGTCAATTCTCATACGCGAACCGCCTTTCCAGGCGTTTGAATTCCACGTTTCTTCGCAAACCGCCTGTTCAGGCTTTTGATGTCAATTTTCATATGCGAATCGCCTTTCCAGCATTTTCGCCAGGGCGGAAAGCGGCAGAGTGATCAGCAGGTACAACCCTGCCAACTGGATGAATGTCTCAATGGTCGCATAGTTCAGGGAATCGATTTCCTGAACCACTTTCGTGACTTCGCTGACGGCAATGATGGAGAGGAGGGAGGAATCCTTCACAAGAGAGACGAGTTGGCCTGCGATGCCTGGCGTGATGCGCTTGGCCACCTGCGGCAGAATCACGAACCGGTATAATTGAAATCGGGTGAAACCCAGAGACTGTCCGGATTCTATCTGGCTGGCCGGAATGCTTTCGATGCCGGCCCGGATGATTTCACTGACATATGCCCCGCTGAAACAGGCGAGGATCAGCGCGCCGACCAGATAGCGGTTCGTGATGTTCAGGGCGGTGCCGACCACATAAAACAGGATGATGATCTGCACCATGAGCGGTGTGTTCCGGATCAGGCCGATGTACATGCGCCCGAAGGTCACGAGCGGAATCAGGCGGGAGCGGCTGCTGAGCGCGGTTGCCAGCCCGATGATCAGCGACAGCACCAGCGCGATGCCACTGATGGCCAGCGTATTCACAAATCCGGACAGCACCTTTTCCCGATAGAGCCATAACAGGTTCCATCGGGGTGTGTAATCCAGGGTGAGAAAAGTCAGGATGAAGAAACCGGCAATGACGCCGCCGACCAGGAGGCCGTTGAACAGACTCTGCGGCCTGGAGGGGGATTGCCCCTCCAGACGCAGGAAAAGTCGTGAGAACAGGGAGCGCCTGGATGATGAGGATTCTGCCGGACTGTCGGATTTCTTCTGATCGCCTGCATCCGGCGGACCGTTTGCCGGACTAGAAGAAGAAGGGGATGCCAAGTTCATCGAACACCGCTTTCATATCCTTGAGGTATTTTTCCGCCAGGCTGGCGAAGAAACCATTTTCCTTGCTCGTACGGATGAAATCATTGATTTGTTTCTTGAGCGCGTCATCTCCCTGTCGGAGACCGATGCCCCAGTTCTCCGGCGTTTCAGCGAACGGCTCGAGATTCGTGCGCGTGGTGTCGGGATTGGTCTGCCAGGCCTTGTAGATGCTCATCTGGTCGTAAATGAACACATCCGCCTTGCCCGTGCTCACTTCCAGAATGCAGGAACCTTCCGAATCGAACACCAGCACTTCCGCGTCCTGAAAGTGCGCATCGGCGTAGACATGGGCGGTGGTTCCCTTTTTCACGGCAATCTTCATGCCGGTCTTCAGGTCAGCGGAGGAATTCACCGATGAATCCTTCCCGATGAGCAGCGCCAGATTTGCCTGCGCATACGGGTCGGAAAAATCGATGGATTCCTTGCGCTTGTCCGTGATGGTCATCGATGAAAGGATGATGTCGATCTGCTTGCTTTGCAGGGCCGGGATGAGTCCGCTGTAGGAGGTGTTTACAATTCTGACCTTGCGGCCAAGGAATTCTCCCAGCTTCATGGCGGTGTCGACGCTGATGCCGGTGGGATTTCCGTTCGCATCGGTCGTTTCGAACGGCGGGTACTGGAGTTCCATGCCGACGATCAGTTCATTCGTCCTGGGTGCGCAGCCCGCGAGCAGCGCGAGAGAGAGTGTCAGAACCAGCAGCGCGGGCATGACCCGTTTCAGTTTTTGCCTCGCCGGTATTTGTATCAATGGAATTTGCCTCGCTGGGATTTGTTTTGCTGGAATATGTTTCATGAGTGGTTCCTTCCTTTCTGTCGGTTTCCGTGACGGCGGTTTTCCGTCCCTTCAGGGTGAGGGCGGTCAAACTGCCGATGATGAGTGTGGCACCGGTAATCTGGCTCCAGGTGGGGATTTCGGCCAGAAGCACCATGCCGGTCAATATGGTGACGACGGGGAGCAGATTCAGAAAGGCCGAGGGCAGGATGGGTCCGAGCTTCTGAACCCCGTGAAGATAGGCCACATAGGCCGCTGCCGAGCAGAGCGTGCCCAGAAAGGCAAGATGCAGCAGGGAAAGGCCTGACGGCACCTTCCAATCAGGTATTTCCCGAATGAGAAACGGGACAAACAGCGGGATGCTGCAGAATGTCTGCAGGGTGGTGATCTTCAGGCTGTTGTATCTTGCGCCGAGTCGCTTGCTGAGATAGGTGTAGGCGATCCAGGAAACCATGGCGCCGAAGACCAGCATGTTTCCGAGGAACGTTTTGCTCGAGAAGTCCGGCATGCCGTTCTCGAACAGCACGAGATACACGCCTCCGATGGAAATGAGCACCATGGTCAGGGTGAAGAGCGAAAGTTTCTTGTGACCGATCACGCTTTCGATGACGAGTGTGAACACGGGAATGGCCGCAACCAGCATGGCTGCATTGGAAGCACTGGTATACATCAGACCGGTGTTCTCAAACACGAAGTACAGCACGAGGCCAAAGAAGGCGGCCACAAAGAACAGCGGAATTTCCCGTTTCCGGATTCGCAGCGTATCCTTGTTCAGGCGCAGAAGCAGAAGAAGCGGCAGGATGGCGATCAACTGCCTGAAAAACGCGATGGAGACCGGGGGCAGATCGCCCAGAACGACTTTGGTGGAGACAAAGGAGATCCCCCAGACAAAAACGGCAAAAAGGATGGCCAGAACCGGGACCAGGCGGTGATTCTTCATGTCGTGCCTTTCGTTGTGCCATGCCCTTCGTTGCAATGATGTGATGACGCGCGTCTTTACGCAATATAAACAGGAGCATATTTGGCAATGTGAATATCATATCATATGAAAGAGCGGATGAAAAAACATCAGTTCGTGATATAATCTCTTTATCAGTTTTATCACGATTCTTGAAGTGGAGAGCTTTATGCTTATGACAGTAGAGGCATTAAATCATGCATCAACTTATTTGCATTCTGAGTGGACGATGCATGAGTTCTTTGCCGGAAGTGGGTTGGTTGCTTACGGATTGCAAGGTATGTTTCATCCAGTGTGGGCAAACGATGTATCAGAAAGAAAAGCCGCCATATATAGAGCGAATTTTCAGCACAGCCATTTTGTCTTGGGTGATATATGCAAAATTCGAGGGAATACCATACCCTACGCACATATGTCATGGGCAAGTTTTCCTTGCCAGGATTTGTCGTTGGCCGGTTCGCTTGGCGGAATTCATGGGACGAGAAGCGGTCTTGTTTGGGAGTGGCTCAGAATATTGCAAGAGATGGAACGAAGGCCATCAATTCTATTGGTTGAAAATGTCGTGGGTCTTTTGTCTTCCAGTCATGGGCATAATTATGAGGTGTTGCACAGTGCATTATCCGGACTCGGCTATAAGTGTGGCGCAATGGTTGTTGACGCATCATTGTTTTTACCACATTCCAGACCGCGTGTTTTTATCATTGCTGTAGAGGAGAACGCAAGTATTCCTGATAATCTTGTAAGCAAAGAGCCAAATTGGCTTCATAACAAAGCGGCCATTCTACTGGGAAAACGACTTGAAAAATGGATTTGGTGGTCAACGGAAAAGCCGGTGCATCAGGATATGTCCCTGCACGATATGATGGATGATGAGGCATATGTTTATAATGAAAAGGTCTTGACCTTGATTCCAGAGAAACACCTGGAGAAATTGCAATCATATGAGAACCTTGTTACGACTGCATACCGCAGAACCCGTAACGGGAAACAATGCCTTGAACTTCGCTTTGATGGTTTGGCAGGATGCTTGCGTACACCTGAGGGAGGGAGCAGCAAGCAGTTTGTAGTTACAAAGTATGGAGATCACATTCGTGCAAGGCTCATGTCTCCACGTGAGGCGGCTCGACTGATGGGTGCACCGGATACTTACATTTTGCCCAATTCATCAACTGACGGATATAAAGCAATGGGAGATGCTGTTGCTGTTCCTGTTGCGCAATTTATCGGAGAGAAATTTCTTGTACCTCTCGCGAAGGCGGTATACAAATGAGTATCATCTTGTCTTGTGTCGACCATTTTATGAGGCAGAATTGTGTGAAAACAAAAGGGACACTGTCTGCAGTAATTCAACTGACAGACATGATGAGAAATGTTGAGTTTCCAATTGTAATTGATACTTTTGTTACTGGAAAGAAAGGACAAATATCCGGTCTTGGTTCTTCCCGTTTACAGCGCATTTTGAAGAAGCATGGTATTGATAAGGTGCTGGCAAGCGAGGCGGGGCGAACGTCTCGTGGGAATATGGCGCTGATGCAAAATTACGTGAATTTAATGAATACCTTGCAGGCCACCCCGGATTTTTCAATCGATGAGATAGAAGAATATTGGGCACAACAGGTTCGTGAATATTTCAACAATCAGCCGTTTCTGCTGAAGAATGACTCCTCGATGTCAGTCTCGGCTTGTATTCGTGACCTGTTCGATCAGGCAGAAAAGCGGCAAATGCAAAACAAAGGGACGCAGTACAAGGGAACCGTACTTCAGCATTTGGTCGGCGCAAAAATCAAGTTTCTCATGATTTCGGACAAAATGATGTTGCACGGTGCATCGGTAGCCGACTCTTCCACGGACAGAGGTGGTGATTTCGTGATCAGCAACACGATAATCCATTGTACAACGGCACCATCTGGTGCGCTGATTGAGAAGTGCAGAACAAATCTCAATACAGGGGCATCACCAGTTATCATTACCTTGTTTGACAGAGTAAACACTGCATTGAATCTTGCGATTGACAGTGGGATAGGTAAACGAATTGAAGTTTGGGATATTGAGCAGTTTCTATCATCAAACGTGTATGAACACAGCCTTTTTCGAACTGATACAAGAGGAGTACAGTTGTCACAGATTGTTGACCAGTACAATAAGATAATAGATGAAGTCGAGAGTGATCCAAGCCTTAAAATTCAATTCATCCAAGTATGAATCTGCATTTCCGGGGTCAAAGTCGCCGGAAAGAAATTACCTGCTCTTTTTCAGAAAAGAATGGCAGGTTTGGCCATTGTTTTCTGAAATTCGTAGAACTGGTTATTTCTTTCCAAGACCTAAATGATGGATTTTTTGCCCTGTTGGCTTCCTGCAGGGCCGAAATGCGCGTTCGTATCGGCCATGAGAGACTTCAGTGCGGTCACCGTCGCGGGAAGCTGCCTGGAATCCTTGATTTGCACCAGAATGAGGTTTCCGTCCAGCTTCACGTCTGAACATAAACTGCGGCATTCGGGAGAATTGTACCAGGCCAGCTGGAACTGCCTTCGCCAATTGCTGTTCGGGGTATCGAGCATTTCCGCCCGAATCTGGTAATAGCCGTTGACCGAGCCGGATCCTGATGGCTGCGTGACTGCGATATGGTCGAATTTCATCAGATTCGCCTCCCCCGTTTTGGTTTCCGATCAAGGTTTACCACAACAGAGACTGATAAAACAGGAATGTTTGGGTGAATAGCTGAAAATTGATATAAAAACAATGATTTCTTTGTATGATATGCATGAATTCCGCAACGGTTCTGCCTGCACGGAGATTCACTTCCCAATCTGCTTCAACCGGTATTTCGAGGTATCCGGCCGCAAGATGAGGGTTGAAAGGGGGGGGATCTTCACGACAAGTGAAAACGGTTTTCGCTGCCACGGGGTTTTGTCCGCCGTGAGCGGTTCCCGATTGCAGAAGCCGCTGCCGCCGTATTTTTCGTCATCCGTATTCAGCACCTCCGTGTAGGTGGTGTCCAAGGGGGCGCCAACCCGGTAGCCATCGAAGCCGGTCGTCGAAAAATTGCAGATGATCATCAGCATGTCGCGCCAGTCCTGCCCTTTTCGGAGAAATGTGAGAATGCTGTGTTCGACATCGTCGCAGTCCACCCATTCGAAACCGTCGAAGCTGGAATCAAGCTCATAAAGCGCCTTTTCCGTGCAGACCATCGCGTTCAGGTCGCGTACGCAGTCCTGCATCTGCCTGTGAAGGGCATATTCAAGCAGGAGCCAGTCCAATCCGTACTTGTAGCGCCATTCAATGAATTGTCCGAATTCGCCGCCCATGAACATCAGCTTTTTGCCGGGGTGCGCGAAGAAATAGCCGTAGGCGGCCCGAAGACCGGCGAACTGCTGCCGGTAATCGCCGGGCATCCGGTTCAGGAAGGATTTCTTTCCATGAACGCATTCGTCATGGGAGAGCACCAGCACATAGTTTTCCCGGAAGGCATACATCAGGGAGAAGGTCAGCAGGTTCTGGAAATTCTTCCGATAGAGCGTGTCTGTGGACATGTATTTCAGAAAATCATTCATCCAGCCCATGTTCCATTTGTGGGAGAAGCCGAGACCGCCTGTCTGGACCGGTTTTGTGACCATTGGCCAGGAAGTGGACTCTTCCGCTATCATCATGACGTTCGGGAAATAGCGGTATACGGTATGGTTGAGCTGCCGGATGAAGTCGATGGCCGCAATGTTTTCCCGCCCGCCGTACGGGTTTGGAATCCAGTCGCCGCTCGGTCTCGCATAGTCCAGGTACAGCATGGAAGCGACCGCGTCCACGCGCAGTCCGTCCACATGGAACTGCTCGAACCAGTAGATGGCGTTTGCAATGAGGAAATTCCGGACCTCGCGGCGCCCATAGTTGAAGATGTGTGTGCCCCACTGCTCATGCTCGCCCTGGCGGGGATCGGCATGCTCGTACAGGGCGGTGCCGTCGAAGCGGGCGAGGCCGTGGCCGTCCTTCGGAAAGTGGGCGGGAACCCAGTCCAGAATGACCCCGATGTTCATCCGATGGCAGGCATCGATAAACTCCTTCAGGTCCTCCGGTTTACCATACCGGGCGGTCGGCGCATAGAACCCGGTGACCTGGTAACCCCAGGAGCCATCATAGGGATGTTCCATGATCGGCATGAGTTCGACATGGGTATAATGCATCTCCACGAGATAGGGGATGAGGCTGTCCTTCAATTCCAGCCAGGAAAGCAGTCGGAATCCGGTTTCTCCGGCATCCACGCCTTCCTTCTCCTCCACGATCCGGCTGGGGGAATCACCGGGGCCGGCATGGGGATCGGGTTGATCGGCAGGTGCCTGCCGCCAGGAACCCGGATGGATTTCATAGATGTTGAGGGGCTTCTGGAACGGATCTCCTGTGGCTCGCGCGGTCATCCAGGCACGGTCCCGCCAGGTGTGGTTCTGAAGGTCCCAGCAGACGGAAGCGGTCTGCGACGGGCGCTCTGCGAAAAAGGCGAACGGATCCGCCTTGAGGTACAACTCACCGGAAGGGGTCAGAATTTCATATTTGTACACATCGCCCTTGCACAACCCGGGCATGAAGATCTCCCAGACGCCGGAAGCACCCATCCGGCGCATCGGATGCCTTCTGCCGTTCCAGTTGTTGAAGGTGCCGACCACGCTGACTCGTTTTGCGGCGGGGGCCCAAACCGCGAAGGATGCCCCTGCCACACCGTCATGCTCCTTCAGATGGCATCCGAGTTTTTCAAAGGCCTTGTGATGGGTGCCTTCATTGAAAAGATGAAGATCGTACTCCGACAGGGTCGGCCAGAAACGATACGGGTCTTCCGTTTCAAATGATTGCCCGTCCAATGTTGTGACGACATACTGGTAGGAAAAGCGTTCCTTCCGGTCCGGGAACTGGCTGGTGAAAAGCCCCGCAGGCTCTTCCGGCGTCATGGGAAGGATTTCGCCGGTCTTGCCGTCCCGCAGGGAAACCGTTGCGGCACCGGGCTGCCAGGCGCGTACGGCCACGCGGTCGTGGACCAGGTGCATGCCGAGCACGGCATGGGGATTTGTATGGAGACCCTTTGCCAAAAGGCTTCGGGTGTTCGCGTCCAGGCTGGTTTTCATGGGAACCTCCTTGCAGTCTCGGAAAATGTGCAGGCCTGCATGTGATTCACCGTGAAGCATACAGACACTAACATCTTACCCTTGCCGGGCGCGGTGTCAATCCGGTTTCTCCGCAATATATTCACCTGCCGGGGACAGTGTCAATCCGGTTTCTCCGCAATCGGCATTTGATTTCCGCAAGGTCTGGGGTATGATGTAGGCAAGGGCCGGCATGCGTCTGACCGGTGACGAGCAGGAGGAGCCATGGTGTACGACAACAGACCCATCCGGTACTGGAAGGAACGCAGACACCGCAAGGACCCGATCATGGCGATCATCAACATCAGCAATGTGACGGTGTGGGTCCTTCTGATTATGAGCCTTCTCATCGCGAATGAAGCGAGCCCGCCGAGTACGACCTTTTTTGACAGGCTCCTCGACGTGCGCGTGCGGACCTATTGGGATTTCGGCATTCTCGGAATATCCCAATGGATGATGGCCGGGCTCTTTCTGCTCAGCTGCACCGGAATTCTCCTCAACACCCGCCGGCTCAAGCGATCCACGGACTACATGCGTGTCTCCCTGATCATCACGGCCGTCTGTTCCTTCATCGGCAGCTTCGTTCTGATGTTTGTGATGCTGTAGACATGAACCTCTTCATATCCATGCGCCTCTTCATGCCCATACGCCCCTTCGAATCAATACCGCTTCAAGCGGGCAGAGCCGGAAGTGGGGTGAATCGTCGGCTGTTCGGGCTGATTCACTTCATGTCGAGCAGCCGCACCAGAATCACAGCGCTTTCCGCCCGCGTCAGACCTGCCGCCGGGGCGAGGTTCCTGCCGGAACTGCCGACCAGCAGCTTGTTTCCGACGAGGGTCGCCATGGCGCCGCGATAGGCTTCCGGAATGTCTTCCTGGTCCGAAAAGGCATCCAGCACCGACACTTCGGCCGCTGCCATCGTCTTTCCCGCCACAAGGCAGGCATACTGCGTGCAGAGGGCCATTTCCCCGCGTGTGATGGCCGCGGCCGGGAACAGGCGGCCCGATGCGTCGGGCTGCAGGATGCCGTGCGTCAGGGCGGCATACATCCAGCCTGCGTACCAGACCCCCGCGGGAACATCCGCCACCGGACCGGGAGGCCTGTCCGCCTGGGGGATGCCGAGGGTTGTCAGGAGCATCTTCATGTATTCCGCCCGGGTGAGACCCTTGCCGGGCGAATAACTCGTCCGGGTGGTTCCGTTTGTGATGCCGAGGGATGCGAGCCGGTTGATGGCGGGAGCCGCCCAGCCGTAATTCCGAAGGTCCGTGAAGGTGGTGGCGGCAGGCACGGTTATCGGGCTCATTGTCACCTCCGGGGAGGTGGTATAGGCATTCCAGGCAATAATGGAATACCGGGGCTTCGACCCGGGCATGGCGGATGTGTCCGGATATCTGCGGGCAGTACCGGCCGCGGTGCCGATCTGGCGACGGACTCCATCGTCCGTCCGGAATATTCGAAAGCCCGAAACTGCCGTATCCGGCTCATCCCAGACAAGCGTGACCTGCCCCGCACCGGATGAAACAGCCTTGAACCCCGAGACAGCCTCAGGTGCCCTGCCGGGAAACACATACATGCCGCTGTACAGGGAAAGACCCTTCACATCGGCACGGATGCGATAGTCCATTTCGCCGATGTCCATCAGGAACCATTCGACGGACCGGCTTCCCGCCGGAATGGCCATCATGTCCTTCCATATTCCGTTCAGACCACTTCGGCCCTCAAGCCGGTACAAGACCTCGCTTCCCTTGTCGGGCAAAGGCGCCGCCCAGCTGAGTGTGACGCGTCCGAGCTTCATGAGCGCATCGAAGGTCTGCGGGAGGGCCGGCATGTCGAGGGTGCGGGATCCGGTCAGTGCAAAGGCGGAATAGACGTGGTTCCCGCGAACAGCCCGAACCTTCCACTGAACCTGTCCGCCTGCGGGAAGGGCCGTGTCCGTCCAGTATTGAATATTCCGATTGGTCTCCCCCACGAGTTCCCAGGTGCCGCTTGTCCTGCGCCAGACTTCAAAGCCGGATTCCTGTGTGAAATCGTACTGCCAGCTGATGACCACGCGGTCCGCCGCCGCCGGAGCCGCTTTTGCATTGGCTGGCGTCGGTGCGGCCTCCGTCTTGACGGTGAGTGGGTCGGAAGAGGTTGTCGAATACCCGCTTGGGGCGCGTATGGTCAGCCGCCACGTGTATTCCGTTCCAGGAAGCAGATCCGTGTCGATGAAGCTGCTTTCGGACGAGGATGTGAGGAGGACCTGCGGGACCCCGGCCGAATCGTATCGTTCCAGAATGGCGGTTTTGCCGCCGAGGGCATCGAAGTCCCATTCCAGACGGACCATGGTGGCGGACAACGCATGGCCTGAAAAACCGACATTCCAGGCGATGCCCGTTCGAATCTCCCGTGCCTGTCCGGCCGCGGGGTACCAGGGGGAAAGGGAGCCATCCGCATATTGCGCCTGTATGCGATAGTTGTAGACGGTATCAGGCGTCAGGGCCTGATCCCGGAAGGAAGTCACCCCGGGATCCAGCAGCGCGGCCAATGTCCAGACGGATTCTCCGGCCTTTCTGCGCTCGATGCGGGGCCGAGCCTCCCCCAGCACACTGGGGTCGGCGGACGGCCAGGTCCAGGCGAGATTGATTTGATCAGGATAAGCCGCCTCCGCCGTCATGGTGTCGGGATAAAGCAGGATGATGCGGCCTTCCGGGGACCAGTCTCCTGACGAACCGGCGTTCTGGTGCCGCACCCTGTATCGGTAGACGTGCCCATTCGCGACGGCACCGTCCGAATAGGACAAGGTTCCCGCGCCCAGTGTGACGAGCAGCGTGAACGGGCCTCCGTCGGAACTGCGTTCGACCTGGGTTGAGGCGGCCAGGGTGGCGGTGGTCATCCAGGTCAGATCCACGGTGCCGTATGGCGTGAGCGAGGCATTCAGCGAGGAAGGCGCCCGCAGCTTCGTGTAGACGGACTGTCCGTCCGTGGTCGGATACCAGAGTGGATTGCCCGGTAGTCCTGTGTCGAACTGCACCCGGTATTCGTAGCGGGTGCCTTCCGTCAGACCGGTGTCTGTAAAGGTGGCCGCCCCGAGTGCGGCTCTGCCTGCCGAAATCCAGCTGCCACCGGAAGCACGCCGTTCAATGACCGGTATGTATCCGTTCGAAGGCAGCCAGGAATTGGCTGGAAGTGTCCAGGAGACTTCGACCTTATCCGAAGCAAGCGGGGTCAAACCAATCTGCGTCGGCCAGAGCATGGAAGCGGGGGTGGAATCGGCGGACAATCCGGGCTCGCTGTTCCCGATGGCCTGGACGCGATAGGAATACAGATGTCCGTTCTGCACGATGTCCAGATAACTGGTCTGTGTGGCGGGCGGCATGGCGACCGTGTCGAAGGTGGAGGCGCCATCCGTCCTCCGCTGCAGCCAGTAGCCGGTCGCACCAGGAACGGCAGCCCACTCCACCTTGAACTGGTTCCATGTGTTGTTTGAAACCTGCACGGATACCGGCGCGGGCAAAAGAGCCGCAAAGGACGGAATCGGTGCGGCGGCGCAGGCAAACAGCAAAAAAAGGCTCAGGCAGGCGACGATGCCCAACCGGGCCGGCAATCCACGGGAACCTGAAAACATGGCAATTCCCTCCCACAAATATATCGGCAAGTTTCATGCCGACCGTATCGGCAGGTTTTCAGGCCGGCATGGCGGATATGGCGATGCCGTTTTTCCGGTGAATGGCGCGCACTTCGTCCTCATGATCCAGGAAAAGCGCCACGAGAACCGGGTCCAGATGGGTGCCGGCCGAGGCGCGAAGCTCCCGGATGGAGTCCTCGAAGGACCAGGCGTCCTTGTATACCCGCTTGGTGGAAAGCGCGTCGAAAACATCGGCCACCGCGACAATCCGCGCTTCAAGCGGGATGGTGTCCGCTTTCAGGCCATCCGGATATCCGGTTCCATCCCAGTGCTCGTGGTGGTGGCGGGCGATGTTCGTGGCCACTTCGTAGAAATCCTGCCGGAATATGGTCAGGTCCTGCTTCATGTCCAGCAGGATGTCGGAGCCGACGGAGGAATGCGTCTTCATGATTTCCCATTCCGCCGGCGTCAGCTTGCCGTTCTTCTTGAGAATGGCATCCGGAATGGCCACCTTTCCGATGTCGTGAATGGCGGCGTGGTTGGTGACATCCCGCACAAAGCGGTTGTTGATGCGGTATTCCCCGTTCGGATGCGTGGTGAGCAGCCCGGCAAGCAGGGCCGTGTAGGCGACCATGCGGTTGATGTGGTCCCCGGTTTCATTGTCTTTCCGGTCGACGAGTTCCGAAAACGAGGTGGTGATGGTGGAGAACATCGTCTTCGTCAGGAGCGTCTTGTCCAGCAGGAAAGAGAGTTCTGAAGCGGTGTTCCGGCCAATCATCTGTTCCCAGTCGCCGAACCGGTCCTCCGCGCGGGACCCGAAAAACAGAAAGGCGAAAACGGAACCGCTCAAAAACAGGGGAAACATCATGCCCGAGAGAATGCCCTCGCGGACCAGCAGTCCCAGGGCATCCGTCCCTTCGTGCTGTCCTGCGCCCGTTTCTTCGGAAAGATTGCCGGAAACGAACATGCGGCCCGCAAACAGGCACTCCGCATACCTCGGTTCATCCATCCGGCAGGTATGGCCCGCAGCGAGGAGAATCGACGAATAACCGGTGACGGCGTGTTCGATGGTGATGGTGCCCCGCACCCGGTTGACATAGGCGATGTCGATCCGGTCGACGGGCATGTGGGGCTGCATGTGACGGAACAGATTTTCCAGCACATCCTCAATGACATATCCGCGTCCGGCCACCTGCTTGATCTGTTCCATGAACTGCTGTTCCGAAACGACATTCCGCACCAGTTCGGTGAGTGCGGCGGATTCCCGCACCCAGGGGGTGATTCCGGGCAGGCTCTCCGGGTCATATTCATGGTGCGCCATCAGGTCCATGGCCTTTGTGACGAAGCCTGTGACACTGGTGTGCATGCGGTGCTGCAGCACAAGGGAAAGAAACAGAATGCCAAGGAGGAGCAGGGAAGTCAGGATGGCTGTCAGTGCCTGATTATGGAAAAGCATGGAGAGCAGGCCTTCCTGCCGGGCATCGGGATGACCCGGCACGGGAAAGGAAGGCACGAGCAGAAAGAAATAGACAGCCAGATAGACAACCGGCAGGCAGGCTGTTGCGAGCAGCGTTCTGAAAAGAAACTGATAGCCGATGGTCCTGTCGGTTCGATTTCCCGTCATTCCCTGATGCATGGTGATACCTCAAAAAAAGGATTGGTTGAATTGATCGATTTCCTGAAAAAGTTTTCCGGTTATTTTTTTATTGCCCGTTTCAAAAGAATTCAAACGTGATAGCAATGCATTGTTAGGATTAACTAACTGAAATATTTTCAAAGGAGGCGGCTGGATGAATGCGGAATTGTTTCTGAAGCGCAAGGAACGCCTGCTCATTTCCGCCATCCGTCTGCTGGATGAGGCGGGGCTTGCCGGCGTGACAACCCGGGAACTCGCCAAACGGGAAGGCATATCCGAACCGGCCGTCTATCGGCATTTCGATGGCAAGGCGGAGGTTCTGCTCGCCATTCTGGAACGGTTTGCCGAATTCGACGGGGGGCTTGCGGATACGGTCTCCGAAAACGGCATGGCACCCCTGGATGCCATCCGCCATGTCTGCGATGCCTATGCCGGTTACTATTCCGGGTATCCGCAGATTGCCAATGTCATGTTTTCCATGGATATGTGGAAATACGACATTTCACTCGATGAGCGCATGAAGGTGATATTCAGCGCGCGGCGCGACCTCATTGCCGGGCTACTCCGGGATGCGGCCGTACGGGGCGATCTTCCGGCGGGAACGGAGCTCGAAGGCCTTTCCGATTTGCTGGCGGGACTCGTGGCGACAGCTACCCACCAATGGAACCTGCTTGACAGATCCTACGACCTGCGGACGCGTGTCCGCAGCATGCTCGATTGGGTCCTCCCCCTGCCGGGGAAGGACAGGGAATTGGAGGAAACCGGGACATGAATGATTACGGTGGCTCCGGCCGGGAACCCATGCTGGATATGTTCATCTTCGAATCGAACCAGCTGCTCGAGTCGCTCGAGGAGATCCTCCTGCACGCGGAAAAGGCGGAAACCCTCACGAAGGAGAACATCAACGAGATTTTCCGCATCATGCACACCATCAAGGGCTCCGCCGGCATGATGATGTTCTCCCCCATCGCCGCGCTGGCCCATTCCGTGGAGGACCTCTTTTTCCATATCCGGGATCACAAGAACGAAACCTTCGATTTCCGCGCCATCTGCGACCTTGTGCTGCACGCGGCGGATGCGCTGAAGGAGCAGATTCAGCTTGTGGAGGCGGGCGAGCCCGTCACCGCGGCGGAAGACAGCCTGCTGGAATCCATCCGCGGGTTTCTCCTGGATCTGCAGCGGGCATCCGGCATGGAACCGACCGGCTCAAACGACAGACCCGTCAAGCCGAAACAGTTCTATATCAGCAGCTACGAGAAGAAGAATGCTGAAAACCTGCAGAAGTACCATGCGCATGTCTGTTTTGACGAAGGGTGCGAGATGGAGAACATTCGCGCCTATTCGCTCGTTTTCGGCCTGCAGGACCATTGCATCGAGCTGATGCATGACCCGGCAGATCTGGTCGGAGATGCCACGAGCGGGGAAAAAATCGTCGAGAATGGCTTCCACCTGTGGTTTTCCTCAAAAAAACCGGAGGCGGAGCTTCGGGATCTGGTGAATCGGGGCTTGTTTGTCTCCGAGGCAACCATGGAAGTGATTGATCAGCTTCCCAGTGAAGCGCATCCGGAAACGGTGCAGACGGAACCTGTCGAACGCATTGTGAAGCGTCCGGTCATCGTGATGCCGGAAATCTCCGGAGAGGCTGAACCGGCCTCCGAACCCTATGCCGCCGTGAGCGAGTCCGCCGCTGCTTCCGAACCCGGAGTGCGGGAAGCACCCGGCGCATCGAAATCCGGAAAAAGCAATCTGATCAGCGTGAACATTCAGAAACTTGACATGCTGATGGACCTGGTCGGGGAAATCGTCATCACCGAATCCATGGTCACCCGTTGTCCGGAATTGGCGGGCCTGCAGCTGGACGTGTTCCACAAATCCGCGAACCAATTGCGCAAACTGACGGACGAACTGCAGGACATTGTCATGTCCATCCGCATGCTCCCGATTTCCGGCACGTTTCAGAAGATGCACCGCATTGTGCGGGATATGACGAAACGACTCGACAAGGATGCGGAACTGATTCTGGTCGGTGAAGACACCGAAGTGGACAAGAATCTCATCGATCAGCTCGCGGATCCGCTGATGCATCTGGTTCGCAACGCCATGGATCATGGCCTGGAATCAAAGGCGGAACGCAAGGCGGCCGGAAAACCTGAAAAAGGCAGAATTGTGCTGGAGGCCCGGAATGACGGCGGTGAGATCTGGATCGAAGTGAAGGATGACGGAAAAGGACTCAACAAGGACCGCATTCTGGCCAAGGCGCGCGAACATGGACTGACCTCGAAACCGGACAATGAACTGACGGAAAAGGAGATTTTCGGTTTCATCATGCTCCCGGGGTTTTCCACAAAGGAAAGCGTGTCGGAGTTCTCCGGCCGTGGCGTCGGCATGGATGTGGTGCGGGAAAACATCACACGCATCGGCGGCTCGGTCTATATCGACAGCCAATGGGGCAAGGGCAGCACCATCACCATCCGAATTCCCCTCACGCTGGCCATCATCGACGGCATGCTGATTTCGGTGGGCGACTGCAGCTACATCATCCCGACCATGGCCATCCGGGAGTCCCTCCGGGCCGAACCGTCCCAGGCGATCCGCGATGCGGATGGAAATGAACTGCTTATGATTCGAGGGGAAGCATTCCCAATTGTCCGGCTCCACCGCCGTTTTCAGGTGGAGGCACGGGCGCAGGCACTCGAAGAGGGCATTGTGGTTGTCATCGAACACGAAGGAACGTCCCTGTGCCTGTTCGCGGACGAACTGCTCGGGGAACAGCATGTGGTCGTCAAGCCGCTGCCGGCCTATTTCCGCCAGGTCAACGGGATATCCGGCTGCACGATTCTCGGAGACGGCAGCATCAGCCTGATATTGGACGTGGGGGGTCTGGATGTGTGAGATTCGGGTGTGGATGGCTGCGGTGAAAGGGTTCGGAAACGGAAAACAAGGTGAAAACGGACACATCATGGTCCGGAACTGTGAAACAAGGTGAAACCGGACCGTCATGGTCCGGAACTGTGAAACAAGGAGGGAAAGTCATGGCGGGACCGGTACAGGAATGGGAGGAACTTGAGGACACGCAGAAGGGGAAATACCTCACCTTTGTGGTCGGAGAAGAGGTGTACGGCATCGAAATCCGGTTCGTGACCGAAATCATCGGCATCCAGCCCATCACGAAGGTGCCGGATTCCAGCACGTACATCCGCGGCATCATCAATCTGCGCGGCAAGATTGTTCCGGTGATGGATGTCAGGCTGAAATTCAAGAAGGAGAGCATTCCGTACAATGACAGAACCTGCATTGTGGTTGTGGACATCGGCACCATGCAGATTGGGCTGATTGTGGACAATGTGGCGGAAGTGCTCGACCTGGCCGAAGAAAACATTGTTCCGCCTCCGGATACGAAAAGCGGCTTCAACAATCGGTTCATCATGGGCATCGGCAAAGTCGGAGCGGACATCAAGCTGATTCTGGACTGTCAGAAGATGGTGACCGGTGAAGACCTGGAAGTCATTGAAACACTTGTCTGATGGCGTGATTGCCTGAACCGAATCGCCTTGCCGAACCGTATCACATTGCTGAATCGTATCACCTTGCCGAACCGAAAACCCGAACTTTCCGAAATCTTGCCTGAAAGGAATCATGACAATGGCGTTCACCTATTTTTTCAGGGACATGCAGACCATCGAGATGATTCGGGACATTGCGCTGCCCACACTGCGCTCCCGACAGCGGATAGACTTCTGGGATGCCGGATGCGCGATGGGGCCGGAGCCTTACACGCTGGCCATTACCCTGCGCGAGAACATGAGCGGCATGCTTTTCCGGAATGTGCACATCACGGCGACAGACCTGGACGGGAGCAACCTGTTCGAGGAGATCATTGTAAAGGGCGTGTACCCCCGGGAACAGGTGGAACGGATTCCCGCCGAACTGCTGGAACGGCATTTCAGGCAATTGCCGGAAATCGATTCCTACGAAATTTCGGAGGAGCTCCGCAAGTCGGTCCGGTTCACGAGACACGATCTGCTGACCTTGAAGCCGCCGGGCAAGGATTTCGGCGTGGTGATGTGCAAGAACGTCCTGCTGCATTTTCAGCCGGACGAACGGGTCAAGGTCATCCGCATGTTCCATGACGCTTTGTCCGATGGCGGGTTTCTGGCCATGGAGCAGACCCAGAAACTGCCGGAGGAATGCAGCGGACTGTTTGAACAGGCGGTGCCCAATGCGCAGTTGTACAGGAAAAAGGGATGATGGCACGGTCGGCGGAGGGCGGTATGCGGCATGAAAATCGTCAACCTGACGGAAAACAGCACAGTCTACACCTCCAATGCCTGGTTTGTGACCGGCACCTGGAAGGCGCTGGGAGACCCGAACACTTTGGTGGATGCAGGCATGGACCCGGGGATTCTGCGGCGCCTCCGGGATGCGGATACGGGGGTGGGGCAGCGGAAACTCGACCAGATCATCCTGACGCACAATCATTATGACCATACGGGGCAGGTCATGCTCCTGAAAAAGGAATATCAGCCGAAAGTATTTGCTTATTCCGGAAATCATGACGGTGTGGATCACGTCCTGAGGAACGGGGAACGAATCCGCATCGGCGACAGGCAGTTCGAGGTCATTCACATGCCGGGACACAGCAGCGATTCCATTCTGCTGTTCAACCAGGAAGACGGCGTGCTTTTTGCGGGGGACAGCCCGCTGGTCCTCAATACGGCGGAAGGCGAACACGAGGAGGCTTTCATCACGGTGCTGGAGAGGTTGACGCGGCTGCCCATCCAGACCATCTATTTCGGACACGGGAAGCCGATGACGGAGGGATGTGCGGAAGTGCTGAAGCGTTCTTTGATGTTTGCAATAGCGGGATCCTGAGGGTAAGTTTCTGACAGATTCCAGACGGATGCAGGTACAGGGGAACCAAGAAAACAAGGAAAAATAAAGCAGGGAAAAATCAAACAGGGAGGGCATTCCATGAAGTGGTTCATGAACATGAAGATCGGAGCGAAGTTGCTGGCCGGATTCATCCTGGTTTCGTTGATTGCCGGGGCGATGGGCGTGTTCGGGGTCATCAACATCAAGTCCGCGGATGACAGGGATACGAAGTTGTATGAAACGATGACGGTGCCGCTGGCTGAAATGGGACAGATCTCCACGGCATTCCAGCGGGTTCGCGTGAATCTTCGCGACATTGTAATGGCGCAAGACCAGGCGGAAACGGAGAAATTTTCCGAGCGCATTGACGGTCTCCTTGTCGAGATTGATGATCTTTCGACAAGCTTTGCCTTAACCATCTGGTCGGAGGAAATGAAGGCTCTCTGGGAAAAATTCGAGAGCGCGTCAGAGGAATACAAGACACAGGCAAAAGCCGTTGAAAAGCTGGTTCTCGATGGAAAGAAGGAAGAAGCGCGTTCGATCATTTCGGAAACAGGCGCAGCTGGTCTCGCTTCCCGGGCTTTCCAGGATGTCATCAAGGAAGTCATGGACTACAAGGTCCGGTTGGCAGGCGAAATGTCGGCTGACAATACGACAATGGCCACCGGCACCATGACCACCATGATCATCATTGTCCTCGTGGTCATGGCACTGGCCATCTTCCTTGGCGTCATGCTCTCCTCCATGATCAGCAAGCCTCTGAAACAGGCGCTGATCATGATTCAGGAACTGGGCAAGGGACATCTCGGCATGCGCCTGAAGATGGATACGAAGGACGAGGTCGGCCAGATGGCGATGGCCATGGACGACTTTGCCGACACCCTGCAGAACAAGGTCGTGAGGGTCATCCAGATGATCGCTGCGGGTGATATGTCCGCGAACGTTGTTCCCGCGGATGACAAGGATGAAATCATGCCGGCACTTGCGACCTGCATCGGCAATGTCAAGGCGCTTGTGACCGATGCCGACAGACTTTCCGTTGCGGCAGTCGAAGGTAAGCTCGACACCCGCGCAGACGCCTCCAAGCATGGCGGTGACTTTGCCAAGATCGTCAATGGCGTCAACAAGACTTTGGATTCCGTCATCGGGCCGCTCAACGTGGCTGCCGAGTATGTAGACCGCATCTCCAAGGGCGACATTCCTCCGAAGATTACGGACAAGTACAATGGCGATTTCAATGAAATCAAGAACAATCTCAATGTTTGCATAGACGCGGTGAATGCATTGGTGGCAGATGCCATGATGCTGTCGAAGGCCGCTGTGGAAGGTAAACTGGACACGCGCGCCGACGCCTCCAAGCATGGCGGTGACTTCCAGAAGATTGTCATGGGTGTAAACGGAACCCTCGACTCTGTCATCGGCCCTCTCAACGTGGCCGCCGAGTATGTGGACCGTATCTCCAAGGGCGACATTCCTCCGAAGATCACAGACAAGTACAATGGCGACTTCAATGAAATCAAGAACAACCTCAACACTTGCATCGACGCGGTGAACGCATTGGTGGCGGATGCCGTGATGCTGTCGAAGGCGGCCGTGGAAGGCAAGCTGGATACACGTGCCGATGCCTCCAAGCATGGCGGAGACTTCCAGAAGATTGTCATGG
>JFJP01038047.1_pt1 | contig 20796 bp, 18 predicted proteins | sample 431651 | NCBI WGS metagenome assembly JFJP01 (sample SAMN02602958, study PRJNA72255) | Microbial mat metagenome, whole genome shotgun sequencing project. | biome: fresh water; feature: sink hole; material: water; isolation source: purple microbial (photo- and chemosynthetic) mats found in...
TTTCACAACTCCATAGCTAATAGCTTCGCGAATTTCAGCGTGGGTTGAACCAGAACCGCCATGGAATACGAAGTTAACTGGATTTGGTCCGGTTTTGAATTTCGCTTGGATGTATTTTTGAGAATTATCCAAGATTTTTGGGGTCAACACCACATTACCTGGTTTGTAAACACCATGAACGTTTCCAAACGATGCAGCAATGGTAAAGTTAGGTGAAATCTTGCTTAGCGATTCATACGCAAATGAAACATCTTCGGGTTGAGTGTAAAGTTTTGAGTTATCCACATCGCTGTTGTCAACACCATCTTCTTCACCACCAGTGATACCTAACTCAATTTCAAGAGTCATACCCATTTTGCTCATACGGGTCAGGTATTTTTGGCAAATCTCAATGTTCTCTTTCAAAGGTTCTTCTGAAAGATCTAGCATATGAGAACTAAATAACGGTTTTCCGGTTTCTTTAAAATGTTTTTCACCGGCATCAAGCAAGCCGTCAATCCAAGGCAACAATTTCTTTGCAGCATGGTCCGTGTGCAAAATAACAGGAACTCCGTAAGCCTCTGCCAACAAATGAACATGTTTTGCTCCTGAAATAGCTCCTAGAATAGCCGCTTGTTGGCCATCTAGTTTCAAGCCTTTACCGGCATTAAACTGAGCACCTCCATTTGAAAATTGAATAATAACTGGTGAATTAACCAATTTTGCAGCTTCAATTACTCCATTCATTGAATCGCTTCCCACAACGTTAACCGCTGGCAAGGCAAAATTATTTGCTTTAGCTATGCGGAATACTTCTGACATATCTTTACCAGAAACAACTCCCGGCTTTACTTTGTCAAAAATTTTTTCAGCCATAATATTAATTTATTAATTATAAATAGTGATTTTGTGATAATTTAAAATAACGATGCAAATATATTAATTTGATTGAAAGGAAACATGATTTTATTCAATACATCTTAAAACTTCCATAATACTTTGCTGCTTCGATCCTTTTATAGGTTCTTCAACAAATCCGGAAATTAAATGGTATTTAAATATAGTTATGGGCGTTTCCTTAAGCTTTTGGTATTGTTCTGCTGAAAGTTTAAATATCAATAACGAAGATAGTTCAGAGAAATCGTTCATTTTGGTTGAATCTACCGGCATGGTGCGAGGAAAAAGAGTAACTTCCTCTTCGTTACTTAATACAAAAGTAACTTCCCTGTCTTCTTGAATTTCGTAATTGCTGTACCTATAATACTGTATCTTCAGGTATTTATTGTCGCCTATCGATTGTCCTTTTACAAAAACCGGCTGACCATTTATGCGCAATAAAATTTCAGCGACGGTCCTTTTAACAGGTAGCTCTGTAACTGCATCAATTTCATTTTTTTCGTATGAACAATTCTGAGCTGTTACTGAATTTAAAAGTAAAGAAAACCAAATGGTTCCAACAAAAAATGATAGATACAAAGAATATTTCCTAATAAGCATCCTAATTAAAGCTTTGATAAAGTTTGCAAAAAATCAGCATTCGGAAACAAACCAAGGGTATCGTTGGCAAATTGTTTTTTAATGCGCATAACTTCATATAATAATAACTCTTCATTTGAGCCCAGAACTAATTTATTTCTTGGTTCACAATCAAAAAATTCCAAAATTTCAGCAAATGTATGTTGCGATATATATAATTTACCCTCAGGAGTTTTGTTTTCAATGGTGCTTGCTATGTTAACGGTGTCTCCCCATATATCGTAGGATAATTTGTTTTTGCCCACAACTCCGGCAATAACTTTACCGGTATGAATACCAATACCTGTTTCAAAAACAGGCAACCCATTTTGCCTTCTAAGCGTGTTAATTTCAATAATTACCTGTTGTATTTCCATGGCAGTAAGCAAGGCATCAATCGGATTGCTTTTATTTCGCAAAGGCACTCCTCCAGCTCCTAAATAAGAACCTCCAACTGTTTTAATCTTTTCAATGAAATGATTTTCCAAAATTCCATCAAATCGGACCATCATTTCGTTTAGTTGCTCCACCAATTCCTCAATGGGCATGGTATCGGCCAAATGGAAAAAGTTCCGGATGTTCAAATGAATTAATGATACTTTACCATAATGGCGAGGAGTAGCATAGCCTTTCTTTTTTAGTTGAATGGCTACCTCATAAGGCAACACTTTGTTTAATACTTCTTCTGTCTTATCCTTTGCTATTTCTAAAGCCTTTTTTTGCTCATTTAGCTCCTGAATTTGTTCTTCCACAAAATCTTTTACTGATTCAAGATGCTCAGTCAAAGTTTGCGTATTTTCCCAGCGTTGCACCATTTCCTCCTCCATGTCTTTTTGCTGGGTAATATCAAATTCAATTACAATAAAACGCTCAATTTCTTGAAGGTTGTTTTTTACGGGTGAAAGAGTCGATTGAACCCATTTAACCGTTCCTTTTTTAGTAATAATGGAGCGGGAAAACGAAAAGGAAGAATTTTTTTTGAAGAAATTCCGGTCGGTTTCACTTAAAACCTTAATAAAACTTGAATTGGTGTTGTTATTAAAAGGAGCATATTCTTTAAACGAATAACCGTATAAGCGCTCAAATCCAGCATTGGTCCATTGAATAACACCCACATTATTTAAAATCAGGATAGAATTATCAGCCGATTGTGGAATTGAAGCCAAAAGCTCCAGCTCCATTAATTTTTGGCTGTCAATTTCTATCATTTTTTTCATTGTGTGGCTGAATATTCATCTAAGCCGCTAAAAATACAAAATATATATTATTCTTTTTAAGTAAATTTGCAATTCGTATTAAAAAAATTGAAATTATGAAAAAAGCTGAAATCCATACCGAAAAGGGAGTAATGAAGGTTTCATTTTATGAAAAAGATGCACCTAACACGGTAGATAATTTTATTAAGTTAGCAAAAAAAGGTTTTTATGATGGATTGACATTCCATCGGGTGATTCCAAATTTTGTTATTCAAGGGGGTTGTCCAAAAGGAACTGGTTCGGGTGGACCCGGTTATGCCATTAAATGTGAACTCGATGGGGCAAATCAATTCCACGATAGAGGAGTCTTATCAATGGCTCACGCGGGTAGGAATACCGGTGGCTCACAGTTTTTTATTTGTCACTCCCGTGAGAATACCGCCCATTTAGACCGGCAACACACTTGCTTTGGGAAAGTATATGAAGGCCTTGATGTTATTGATGCTATTAAGGCAGGCGACGAAATTGAGAAAATTGTAATTATCGAAGAATAATAAGAACCACCAATTTCCGATTTCACTTTTTTGGAAAGGTCTTCGTTATCTTCAACAACAAACTTAAAAGGTTTTCTCCTTAAATATGTGATATAAAAACTATAAAGCCAGAAATTTACTCTGGCTTTATACTTGCATTGCGCCTAAAAAATAGTTGTATATTTGACCGTTTGTTTTCAAGTTGAACTTCATGAAAAAAGCAATACTAATAATCCTTATTTTTAATATCGGGCGTGTCTTATTCTTGCCCTGGATGGGAATGATGCCGCAAGATGCCTATTACTATTTCTATTCAGAACATTTATCACTTTCCTATTTCGACCATCCTCCCATGGTGGCTTACATGCAATACCTTTTTAGCCTTATTTTTGGGAAAACAGTATTTGCAGTAAAGTTCACCGATTTTCTGGTAACCTTTGGAACCCAGTTGGCTTTTTTTGCTCTAGCTTCTAAGATTATCCGTTCCAACCGCAAATATACCACGTGGATTCTATTTACAGCAACCCTCATGATTTCCAGTTTGGTAATGGTTACTACCCCTGATGTACCCTTACTCCTATTTTGGACCTTAAGTTTGCTTGCATTGTATGTTGCCATTTTCGACAAAAAAAATTGGTATTGGATATGGGCCGGTATTTTTATGGGCTTAGCCTTCGATAGCAAATACACTGCACTTGCCTTACCAGCCGGTTTATTCATATTTTTGGTTTTTTCCAACCGATTCCGATCATTATTCAAAACACCTTGGCCTTACTTAACCGTTTTATTGATGATTGTTTTTTCTTTCCCTGTAATTAAATGGAATATCGACAATCATTTTGCCTCCTTTGCATTTCAATCATCGGAAAGAGCTGAATCCGTCTCGGGATTAACAATACATAATTTCTTAGGCTTAATTGGGACCCAGTTTTTCCTTCTTTTACCTATAATATATGTTGGGCTTTGGTGGATAATGTTCCGGTATTTTGGTAGAATTTTTAAAAAACCGAATCAGATTAATCCGGAATTGTGGTTTCTGTTTTCCTTCTTTATACCCATGTTTTTGGGTTTTTACATGGTTTCGTTTTTCTATTGGGTAAAACTTAATTGGCTGATGCCTACCTATATTACAGGTATTATTATTTTGGGTAAGTTTATTCACGAAAAATGGATAAAATGGCATTTACTGTTAAGCGCCGTTTTTCATATAATAATAATGGTTGAAGTTATATGGTATCCGGTTCCGGTAAAAAGCGATGACACTTGGTATGGGTGGGAAGAGCTTTCAGATAAAACCATGGAGTTGCAAAAGGATTATCCCGATGCCTTTATTTTTTCAGCTGACAATTATAAAACTACAGCCGAATTAATGTTTTTTACCAACCAAAAAATATATGGGCGAAATATCATTGGAAAACATGCGTTACATTATAATTATATTGGCGACAATTTACTATTACTCAAAGGGAAAAATGCCTTATTTATAGATTCGCACCCACGATTTACCCATGATTTAAAGTCAGGCGATAAAATTCCTGAACTTTCAAAATATTTTAAATCCTATATTGAATTGGATCCAATTCTTATTAAACGGAATGGAACCACCGTACGCAAATTTTGTGTATATTATTGTACTGATTATAAAGGAATCGGAAGTTAACTTGAATTTTTAAGGTTTTCGATTACTTTTGCAAAAAATTTATAAAACAGAAAATAGATTTAATTATGGCAGATACTTCAGATTTTAGAAATGGTTTGTGTCTTGAGTATAATGGTAAGCTATATACCATTGTCTCGTTTCAGCACGTAAAACCAGGCAAGGGGCCGGCATTTGTACGCACCAAATTAAAAAACCTTGAAACCGGAAAAGTGGTTGATAATACCTTTACCTCAGGAGTAAAAATTAACACAGTTCGTATTGAAAGAAGGCCTTATCAGTTTTTATATAAAGACGAGGCCGGTTACAATTTCATGCACACTGAAACTTTTGAGCAATCCTCGATACCCGAAGCTTTGATTGATGGTTATGACCTATTGAAAGAAGGGCAATTAGTGGAAATAGTTTTCCATGCCGAAAAGGAAATGCCTTTAGAAGTAGCTCTTCCACCATTTATTGACGTAGAAGTTACCTATTCCGAACCTGGGGTAAAAGGCGATACCGCCACAAATACCCTAAAACCGGTTATCATTGAAACAGGAGCAACGGTTATGGTACCTTTGTTTATCAATACCGGCGACCGCATTAAAATTGACACCCGCGATAAATCTTACTCTGAGAGGGCAAAAAGTTAATAACTAAAATAACGTAAAAGCTATCTTTAAGTGTTTGTTAACCGGTAATATATGGCTTCAAGTTCAGAAAAAGCATCTTTTAAACGGTTGCAGTTTAGTAATTACAAACTGGATGCTTTGTTGCATGTTACCTTGTTGATTAACGAGAATGTACCTGTTAAGAAGCTGCTTGAGCATTTTATTTCAATTTTACGCGATGATTTAAATATTGGTAAAATACTGATGTATCGCTATAATGAAAAATGGGAATGCATTATATCTGAAGGAATACATCGGAATATTCCAGCGGGTATCCGAGTTGAGACTGACCTCTTGTATTATAAACAGATAACCAATCTTTCCGTTGCATTAAATCCCAATTTAGAACTGTTTGATGTTATTATACCGGTATATCATCACGAATCACCCATTGCATACCTTATAATTGGAGATATTGATGAAGAGAGAGCTGGAATGAGCCCAACAATCAAGCATTTGCTTTTTATTCAAACTTTGGCCAATATCATAATTGTAGCCATTGAGAACAGACGGTTGGTGGATGAAAATGTGCGTCAGGAAGCGTTTAAAAAGGAGCTTGAATTAGCTTCCAGAATGCAAACCATGCTTATACCTAACCCAAGGTCACTTCCCAATAACGATCGAATTCATGCTTCCGCCTATTACCTTCCTCATTTTGAAGTGGGTGGCGACTATTATGATTTTATTCGTTTGAACGATACTGAATATGGATTTTGCATTGCCGATGTATCGGGGAAGGGAATTTCTGCTGCACTGCTTATGTCTAATTTTCAGGCAAACGTAAGGGCCCTTTTTTCTGCAAACCTACCATTAAAACAAACAGTAAATAAATTGAACGATCGGGTAATGGAAAATGCCAATGGAGAAAAGTTCATTACTCTTTTTATTGCCCGGTTCAATACGCAAACCCGCGAAATGGAATACATTAATGCCGGTCATAATCCTCCGGTGTTTTTCGATAAAGAGGGGAATAACATCATTATGCTTTCCGAGGGCTGCATGGGAATAGGTATGTTCGACGAAATACCTAAAATAAATTTGGCCAAATTGACCGTTAGTAAAGGGAGCAAGTTAATTTGCTATACCGATGGCATTGCAGAATTAGAAAACACCAATAACGAACAGTTTGGTACCCAGCCCATGGCTGATTGCATGGTTAAAGAGCACAGTATAAACTTTGTGATTGATGAAATAATTGATGAGTTGGATACTTACCGAGGCACCAACGATTATTTTGATGATATTTCACTTATGGGGATTGAATTCCATTGATGAATGTATTATCCAAATTATACATTAATTGTCATTAACAACTCCTGAAATTTTGTGTGCTTTAATTCATTAATAATTCATCATAAATTGATGCAAATTCTATTTCATCTGTTTGAATAAAATCGGGATTAAGCGAAAAAGCTTCTTTTATATCATTGGTATCGTTTACAGTCCAAAGTTGTATTTTTAGTCCTTTTTTGCGGATCATATAAATATGATCTTTGGTTATTTCCTCCTTGTATTTATAATAAAATGATATTCCAGAAAAACCATTTTCCAAACAAATGAGCATTCCTCTTTCAAAATCCCCCCAAGTGCACAGATATGTTTCAATTCCACTACTTTGATTTTTCACAAAGTTTAGAAATGAGGCTGTTTCGCTTTCAATCATTATTCTTCCGCCAAGGTCATATTTATTAGTAAGGGCAATAATTTCTTCTCCAATAACATTCATCATGCCACCTATATCTAAATCCCCAACATTGCAAGGCGTCCAAGCTTTAACATCTATAGAAATATACTTTTGAGGATTAGAATTTGCAATGGTTGAAAATATATACTCAAGCCTGTAAATACCTTCATCGGACCCCAAGCAAGAATCAATTTGAACAATTTTTGAATCAGATGATTCTATAAAACAAGTATTTTGATAAGAATCACAATCTGGTAATCTCATATTGTGTGAAATCCATAACGTTCTGTTATTTGATATTTGAATATCAATCTCAACGCCTGAGACCAATTCAAGCGAATGTTCAATTTTATCGGGCAAATTATCTAGATAGCTATACCTGCAACCTCCTCGATGGGCCAATATTTTTGTTTTTACATTATAAAAAGGTCTGTCGGGATAATAATGTATTTTATCACACGACACTATGAATAGTAACAATATGGTGATAATCAGATTTTTCATTAAATATGATAGATTAGCATTAAATTAAAATTAGGCCTAACATTATAGGGCCAGCCCACTTCTTCAAATGTTTTTCTTTGAAAATCTAATACCAACTTTATTGAAGGTCCCATTCCTACCCGAAAATCCAATCGGTTTGAAATCCTAAAATTCTTTTCTATTGTTGGGATGAATGACATAACATTCCAGATATAATAAGGATCTTCATACCTCCAATAAACTATTTTGCCCGAAAACCACCAACTAAACCAAGGTTTATTGGGGTCTTTTTTAAGATTAAAACCCAAATCGTTTTTAATAGTAATGGAATAGTAACTCTCGTTATTAGAAACAAAGCTCAACGTTCCAAAAGCCACATTAATGAAAAGCCTTTTTTGATATTTATACTTCCCTCCAATATATAGACCTTCATAATAACCATACCCACTTTCAATTCCAAATTTAGAATCATCCTGACTATAAGTTAACTGAATTGAAAGGACTAAAAGTGCTATGAGAAGAAAGCACGGCTTGAACATAAATTTCATAAACATTTCAATTTGAGCTGGTGTGCAAAAACCGTTGGGGTATAAATGATTATAACAAGGAATTGCATTAATCAAAATTAAGCGAGTAAGTTAGAAAAACAAAAGAGCAGACAATTTATTTTTGGAAAAGTAAACAACATTCTTTTAGGCAATAAAAATGAGATGTATAACTAGAATCAATTCCTACGTTTTTTTGAAATGAGGCAATAAATTGGCATCATTATCATAATTTATTAACAATTTATCAACTTTAAAGGTCGTAACCCCAAGCACTATTTGATTTTATGAGGTTTTTATTTACTTTAGCACTATTATTCAGGCTAAAAGTATAAACAAGCCCTATGTTCAGATCAATAATTATTCCTGTAATCCTTGGTGTGCTGGCTTTATTCAGCTTTATTAGCAGTCAGGTAACGCTTGATGTAAACATGCCGGAAAGTGCCAAAGCCGGTGAAGAATTTGTAATTGAAATAACTATTAATAAGGGGGATATTGAAGGTTTTGCCCGCTTCCAACAAGAACTTCCAGTAGGTTTTACAGCAGTTGCCCGCCAAAGTGCTAATGGTGAATTCAAATTCGAAGATCAAAAAGTAAAGATTCAATGGATGCAAGTTCCTTTCGACAGAACGGTTGTAATTTCTTACGCTATTCAAGTGGCTCCCACTGTTTCAGGAAATTTTTCGTTCGAAGGTAAGTTCTCATATATTGAAAATAATACGGTTCAGACTATCAGTGCTGCTCCAAAATCTGTTGTAATTATTGGAGATGAAACCGCCGCTGGTACTGCAGAGCAAGCTCAAACCACCTATTCCTATCAAAATGTAAGCCTTAAAAATATTGATTGTGTTCGGCAAAAGCCTTACCTTAATGAAAACAATGAGGTAATAGTTAATTTAATGATTAACAAAGGCGAGTTGAAAGAGTTTGGAAAAATTCAGGAACAAATACCCAGAGGCTATAGGGCTGAAAGTATTAAAAGCAAAAATTCAATTTTCACTTTTAAAAACTCCATCATAAAGTTTTTATGGATGAACATGCCGCCAGAAGCTCAGTTTGTGGTTTCCTATAAATTAATTCCGGAAGGCGAAATATCAAATCAAGCGTTTTTGATAACAGGTACTTTTTCGTATGCCGAAAATGAGCGGACTAAAACACTTAATATTGGGGAACGCGCCGTTGATTTATCGACCTTTGCCGGGGAAGATTTGGTTGCGCAAACCGTTACTCCGGTGGTTAACAATCAAAATACGCCTGTAGAAACACAACAAGAAACCAAGCCATTGCAAACTGACACCTATACGAACCAAAGCAACACATCGAACCAAACCAGCAATCCGGTAGAAAAGACTACTGATGAAACGGCAAACGCAAATCCTAACATGTATGATGTGGAGCAAAAGCAAGCAAAGCAAAAGGAAGCTAATACCGAAAATTACATGAATAATTTAGCAGCAATAACCTCTATTCCATTACCGGAAAATGGTGTGTCGTATCGGGTTCAAATTGCAGCTGGTCATAAGTTAGTAGGAAAAAATTATTTTAAACGGTTAAATATTACCGATGATGTTCAGGTAGAGATACACGACGGTTGGAATAAATATACCGTGGGCAACTTTGGAATTTACCGCGATGCCCGCGACTATCGGATTTATGTTTGGAATAACACTCCCATTCAGGATGCCTTTGTAGCTGCCTATAATAGCGGAATGCGCATTACAGTGCAAGAAGCATTAATGATAGCGAATCAAAAATGGTACGAATAGTTTCAACCTTTTTATTAAATTCGCAGCCATATCATACCATTTAATGAAAGTTGCGCCTTATCTCATATCCATATTTTTATTACTAGCCTTTAAGGGTTGGTCTCAGCAGCTTGATGCCGATTACGAAACACTATTGCTCGAAGAAGAGGTTATCACCGAAGGTCGCGCATTTAAGCCAATTATTGGTGCAGGTATGGGATCATTCACTTTTATTGGCGATGTGAATGATTACTTAGGCGGGCCGCTGAATGGCTTATCATCCTATCGGGTGTCCATCTCGAGAAACATCAGCAAAAATTTTGATATTGAATTTCAAGGGACTTTTGGTAATGTTACTGGAAATGAATACCAAGGCAAAATAGACAATACGCGTAACTTCTCTACCAGTTTGTTTATGGGTGGGGTATCCTTGTATTACAATTTTAACCATTTATTGAAACGACAACGTCCCATTCATCCCTATTTTTCGTTAGGAGCTGAGATCCTGCAATTTACTCCAAAGGGAGATTTTAGAAATGAAACCAATCAGGTTTACAATTATTGGTCTGATGGAACCATTCGTGATGTGGAGCAAGGTGTGGGTGTTTATGGTTCGGTAATACAACGTGATTATAATTATGAAACCGATTTGAGGGAACTCGATTTATACGGTTATGGTCCATATTCTAAAACCAGTTTTGCTGTCCCGGTAGATATGGGTGTTAATGTTACCGTATCGGATAGGGTAAAATGTCGTTTGGGAGCAACGTTCCATGTAACCATGTCTGATTACATTGATAATGTAAAAGGTGGATCGGGATGGAAAAACGACCTGATTATGAATACTTATGCCGCTTTGACCTTTGACTTGTTCTCACCTGCCGATGAAATAGCTGCCGTAGAAAACTTTAAAAACCTCAAATTTACCGTAACCGATGGGGATGATATCGATGGGGATGGAGTGGATGATTTCAACGATGAATGCCCTCAAACCCCGGAAAAAGTTAAGGTAAATTATAAAGGTTGTCCGGATGATACAGATAAGGATGGTGTTCCTGATTACATGGATAAGCAATTGAACACGGCTCCAGGAACCTTTGCAGTTGGGGCCAATGGAATAAAAATCATGGATGCCCACCTTATTGTATTGCTTTACGATCCGGAAGCTGTAAAACGAAGCGAAGTTAAGTTATATAAGAAAACAACCGAGGCTAAAAGCGAACAAGGAAACAAAGAGATACCGGAAAAATTCAAAGTGGTTGATGTGAATGAAGATAAGTATATTTCGCACGAGGAGTTGCAGCAGGCGATAGATGCAATTTTTGAAATGAAATCGACTCTTACACCCGGCGATATTTATGAGTTGCAGGAGTTCTTCTTTAACCAATAATTTCTTAAAAATATTTTTTTATTTTGATTGCTTAGTGAGATACTATCTCACTTTATGCTCCCGATCCATTTCCCGTTTGTTGTCTTTTTCTTTAATATCTTCGCGTTTATCGAAGTGTTTTTTACCTCGGGTTAATGCAATATCAATTTTTACAATTCCATGGGCATTAATGAACAGCGATAACGGGACAATGGTAAAACCCCGCTCTTTCATTTTTTTATTCCATTTATTCAGTTCCTGTCGGTTTAAAAGAAGTTTTCTGTCGCGCCGGGGTTCATGATTAACATAACCTCCCATTTCGTATTCAGCAACATACATATTTCTGATGAAAAGTTCTCCGTTCATAAAAGCACAATAGGTCTCGGTTAGACTGGCTTTACCATTGCGGATTGACTTAATTTCGGTACCTAACAATTGAACTCCCGCAGTGCAAGTTTCAAGAATTTCGTATAAAAAGGTGGCTTTTCGGTTTTTAAGCCTTATGGTGCTTGTTGCCCTCATGATAATTCCTTTATAAAAATAATTCAAAGAGTGATTTCATGCCTAACCTCATAATCAAGAATAACGCAATAAAAATGGTTAAGCTGAGAATGATAAATAGGTTACGGTTTTTTGGAATCATTTCGTCAATTAAAATGTCAGCTCCTAACCAATATATTATAATTCCGTATAACCCAAACAAATTAATCAATTTTGATAACCCGGGAAATACCCCGGAAACAATCATCGAAATATATACCGGAGTCAATGAATACGTTATTAAGGTAAACGTTTTAAGCCCCAGGGTTTCAATCTTTAATTCCGGTAGGTTTAATTTAAAATTCTGATATTTCAGGTTAACTTTTGGGAAGACCATTTTCATGGTCCAAATGCCGATATAAATAGATAAAAATAGTGCAGGAATGGTCACCAGAACACTGAAAACAAAATTGATAATTCCATCCAGAAGGGTGTCATTACCAAAAACAACACTCCCAATGAATGTGGTAATAATAAAAACCAGCATCAAAGGATAAACATAATTATTCAAAATGAATGTACTCGTTCGGTTTTCAGTTTTGATTACTAAAAACTCTTTTTTCGGGTCAACCAAAAGGGCTTGCACTCTATTTTTAATCGGTCCAAAATTCATCGGTAGCTGTTTTTAATTTTGATTCGAATAAAACCATAACGAAAGTTACTCTGTAAAACGGTTTGGTTTCTAAAAATCGGATACAAAAATAGTTTATTTTTACTGATAGTTTATTGTTTACGAAAAAGATAAAATGATTGAAAATCCAATTGACCTGCTCGTTATAATTGGCCCTACTGCAACCGGTAAAACAACCCTTGCGGCTCATTTAGCAATAAAGTTGAACGGTGAAATCATCAGTGCCGATTCCCGTCAGGTTTATCGCGGTATGGATTTGGGTACCGGAAAAGATTTGGCCGATTACACCGTGGATGGTATTGCGGTACCTTACCATTTGATTGATTTGGTGGATGCCGGCGAAAAGTATAATGTGTTTCAATATCAGGCTGATTTTTTAAACGCTTATACTGCCATTCGTGAAAAAGGTAAACTTCCCATTTTGTGTGGCGGTTCCGGAATGTATATTGAGGCAGTTTTGAAAGGCTACCGGTTAATTGATGTCCCTAAAAATGAGACGTTAAGGGCAGAATTGGAGATTTTTGATTTACCTCAGCTCGCAAGTAAACTAGCCGAAATGAAACCACTCCACAATAAAAGCGATGCGGATAATAAAGAACGGGCTATCAGGGCTATTGAAATTGCTACCTTTTACGCGAGCCACCCAGCCACCAATTCCGTATTTCCGACCATTAATTCGTTGATTGTAGGGATTGAACTGGATCGGCAAACGGTGAAAAACAGGATTACTGAACGGTTGAAACAACGGTTACGCCAGGGAATGATAGACGAGGTGCAAGCCTTGCTTCATAAAGGAGTTCCGACCGAGGTGCTGGTTTACTATGGATTGGAATATAAGTTTATTGCCCAGTATTTAGCCAACGAATTCAGCTACAACACCATGGTTGAGAAGCTGAATGTGGCTATTCACCAGTTCTCGAAACGGCAAATGACCTGGTTTCGCAAGATGGAGCGGGAGGGGTTTACCATACATTGGATTGAAGGGAATGCTCCAATGGAGAAAAAAATTAACGGAGTGATTGAGATACTTTAGATAAAAAATCCCAACTGGCTGTTGTAACCAATTGGGATTGTTTATTGATGAACTACTTCAAATAGGTATCCAACCATCGGAAAAACTCGCGCTGCCACAATATGGAATTTTGGGGCTGCACCACAAAGTGGGTCTCATCGGGGAAATACAACAACCGGCTGGGGATTCCTCGCAACTGGGCTGCATTGAATGCCTGCAGCGATTCGGTATATGGAATCCGAAAGTCTTTTCCTCCGGTTATAATCATGATGGGGGTATCCCAGTTTTGTACAAACTTATGGGGTGAATTCGCAAACGCTTTTTGGGCCACCTGGTTTTTGGTTTCCCAATACATACCGCCCAAATCGTGGTTGGGGAAAAAACTTTCTTCGGTGGCAGCGGCAAAACTTTCCAAATTATACATGCCGCAATGCGAAATGAATGCTTTGAACCGTTTTTGGTGATGCCCGGCTAAGTAAAACACCGAGTAACCACCGTAACTGGCGCCCACGCATCCCAATCGGTTAGCATCCACAAAAGGTTCGGTTTTAATGGCATCAATGGCCGACAGGTAATCGTTGATGTTTTGTCCGTAATAATCGGTCGATATCTGGGCATTCCACTCCTCGCCAAACGAAGGCAAGCCGCGGCGGTTGGGTGCTACAATAATATAATCGTTGGCCGCCATTATGGCAAAGTTCCAACGGAACGAGAAAAACTGATCTACTGCCGACTGCGGTCCACCCTGGCAATAAAGCAGTGCTGGGTATTTCTTATTGGGGTCGAAGTTGGGGGGATAAACCACCCATACCAGCATTTGCTTGCCATCGGTGGTTTTAACCCAACGCTCTTCTGAATGCCCCATTTTAATGTCATTGTAGATGGCTTTGTTTTCGAAAGTCAGTTGTTTTTCAAGGCCGGTTTGGGCTTCGATGGTAAACAATTCGGCGGCCATTTGGTGTGTGGTTTTAGCCCCTACCAATAGGTTTCCAGATTTGCTGAAACTGTTGTAATTGTGCTGTCCTTTGGTCAGTTGGGTAAATTCTTTAGTAGCCAGCGTTACTTTATAAATTTGACTGGTAGCTTTGATACCGCTCAGGAAATAGATTTCGGAACCATCTTCGGACCAGATATAATTCGCAGCATTTTGGTCCCAGGTATCATTCACAATTACTTGATTACCAGAAGCTAATTCCATCACCACTAACCGCTCCTTGTCCGATTCGTAGCCATTGGTTTTCATACTCAGCCAGGCAATTTTGGTTCCGTCGGGCGAAAAAACCGGGTTTTTATCATAGCCCATATTGTTGGCTGAAATGTTTTGGGTTTCGCCCGATTCCAGGTTGTACAAATAAATGTCGGAATTGGTACTAACCGCAAAATCGCGGCCATACAGTTTTTTGCAGGTGTAAGCAATGGTCTTTCCATCGGGGCTCCAGCTAATTTCCGATTCATCGAAATTGGGTGCCAATGGGGAATCCCACTTTTCGTTCAGCAGAATATCTTTGCCAGGTTTCACTAAGCCGCTTCCAATTTCTGATACAAAAATGTGTGAAAAGCTGTAGTCGGTCCAATCGTTCCAATGGCGGTACATCAGGTTATCGGCTTCCAAAGCATTGGCTTTGGGCAAATCGGGATGTTTTTCGGTAATGGTGGTATCTAGTTTTACGTCTTTGGTATAAAACAGGTGCTTGCCACTGGGTGAAATACTAAAAGCATTCACGCCCCCCTCAATATCTGAAAAAGGCAAACGGGCTGTACCATCGGGGTTCATAACCCAAATTTGGTAATCGCCGTACCGGTTCGATAAAAATACAATTTGTTTTCCATCGGGAGTCCAAACAGGAGCCACATCGGAGAACCGGTCTTCGGTTAATTTTTCAGGCTCACCACCGTCTGAAGGAACTACATAAATATTTGAGGTGCGTTTACCAGTTTTGGCGTCGTAGCGGGTAACACTATAAACTACTTGTTTGCCATCGGGTGAAAGTGCTCCACCGCCAATGCGACCAAATTTCCATAGAATCTCCGGAGTTAAAATTCCTTTATCTTTTTCTGCTTGAGTTAAGGTTCCGCTAAAGTCAGAAATTTCCTCCGGTACGGCATCCGGTTGCTTTGTTTGGCAGGATGCAAGAAATGAACCGGCCACTAATACTATCCAAAAAAGTTTATTCATAATATTTAATTTTATCGTTAATTATGTAATTCAAAGTAGTTGCTATTATTGTTTTCCATTATTCCTTTTTCTCAAAATCTTAAAATTCGGTATTAACCATTATTTACCGTCAAGCCGGTTTAATCCTTTTATTGCCAATGGGTAATTTGGCGATTGTTCCAGTGCTTTCATATAATTGGCACGGGCTTCTTCTTTTTTACCTGTCTTTTCATAGCAAAAAGCACGGTTACATAAGGCATCCGGAAAGATTGGATTGTATATCAAAGCACTGTCGTAATAAGCAATGGCCCGCTCATATTCACCGTAATAGGTCATTTCAATATATCCTAAATTAAAATGAACATAAGGAAATTCGTTAGAAACCTCATTGAGCAGGTATTGATAGGTTGCTATGGCTTGATCCAGTTTTTTTGTTTGCTGATAAAACATGGCTTTTGCATACAGCGCCTCATAACTATCGGGAATTATTCGCAAGGCGTTGTTATAATAGGCAACTGCTAAGGAATCGCTTTTAGCGGCAAATAAAAGCCCCAGTTGCATGTATGCATCGTAATAGTCGGGCTCCCGATCCACAGCTATTTGTAAACTGGTAATTGCCTTCGGAATATTTCCTGTTTCAATAAATACTAATCCTTTAGTAAAAAATGCTTGTGCATAAAAAGGATCCAACTCAGTTGCCTGATTAAGATAAGTGAGGGCTTTTTTATAGTCCTGAATATAAAAATACAAATTTCCCAAGCGATAGAGAATCTCTTTGTTGTTGGGAATTAATTTATTTCCCTTAAGAAGCAGTGAATTTATAGTTTCCGATTTTCCTAACTGTAAATAAAAGTCGGCTAGTTTTATGTAATAAATGGGGTTCAGAGAATCGAGCCGATTGGCAATGGTTAGGTCGTTCATGGCACTGGCCAAATTTCCCAATTCCAAATAAATGTCGGCGCGGTTTGAGTAAAATTCACTTTTCCGGGGATTTTCCCGTATGAGTTGCGTAATAGAATCAATCCGCAGGGAATCTGATAGAGGTTTGCCTTCCTGCTCAGATTGGCTGGTTTTTGGTTGGTTGCATGCAGCCAATGTTAAAAAAAACACTGCTATTGGAATGAAATAGTTCATCTGTTTTGAATTACTTATTAAAAAGCATTGTCTTCAATTTCATTTTTCACTTGTAGTTCTTTTCCGGACTCAAATATACAAATGGTAGAAGAAATAATATACACATATCTGCAATCTTTATAACAGCAAATAATTTCGCGCTTTTAAAACTGCAATAACAAAACACACCTGCTTTAAAAGAAACAGGTGTGTAACTATTTTAGGAATCAAATCAGAAAAGGTCCGTTTTGTTTACTCAGTAATTTTAATGGGACTCTTAGAAATAACTTCCACAATTTTTTTCTCCAATTCAGCTGATAACTCAGGATTGTCCATCAATAAAGCCCGAACGGCTTCACGTCCTTGTCCTAAGCGGGTTTCGCCATAACTGAACCAGGAACCGGACTTTTTAATAATATTATATTCAACTCCCAAATCGATAATTTCACCGGTTTTTGAAATTCCTTCGCCATATACGATATCAAATTCCGCCTTGCGGAATGGGGGAGCCATTTTGTTTTTCACAATTTTAACGCGAATCCGGTTGCCAGTTATTTCTTCGCTATCTTTTATCTGACCTATTTTGCGGATATCGACCCTTACGGATGCATAAAACTTTAGGGCATTACCACCTGTGGTAGTTTCTGGGTTACCAAACATAACTCCAATTTTGTCGCGCAATTGGTTAATGAAAATACAACAGGTCCGTGTTTTTGAAATATTTGCAGTCAGTTTCCGCAATGCTTGCGACATTAGCCGGGCTTGTAACCCCATTTTTGAATCGCCCATTTCGCCTTCAATTTCAGCTTTGGGAGTTAACGCAGCTACCGAGTCAATAACAATAATATCAACGGCTCCTGAACGAATTAAATGGTCGGCTATTTCCAGCGCTTGCTCACCATTATCGGGTTGCGAAATCAGAAGGTTTTCAATATCCACACCCAATTTCTCAGCATAAAAGCGGTCGAAGGCATGTTCAGCATCAATAAATGCGGCAATTCCGCCGGCTTTTTGGCTCTCGGCAATAGCATGAATAGCCAGAGTTGTTTTACCGGACGACTCAGGGCCAAATATTTCAATGACACGCCCTTTGGGAAAGCCACCAATTCCAAGTGCCAAGTCAACTCCTATAGAGCCAGTGCTTATGGTAGGCACTTCTTCCACCACAAAATCACCCATTTTCATAATGGCACCTTTGCCATACGACTTTTCAATTTTATCGAGAGTAAGCTGTAATGCTTTAAGTTTTTCTTTACTTACATCAGTTGCTGCCGCTTTTGGTTCTTTAGCCATAGTATCAATAAGTTAATCAGTTAATTATTTAATTTATCAGAGTCGTAAATATAACTAAATATGCGTTACCCTTAGTTAATTTATTGCTCAATCCTTTCATGAATTGTTAACAACTGAAATGGTGTTTTTATCAAGAGATGGAAATGTGTCATTCATCAAGTGGAAGTTCCTGCATCATTACCAATAATTTATTTTCTTTTGCTTTAATACCTGTAATTACAAACCGTTGTTTGTTAACGGAGATTCCCCGGGTTAATTTTTGATAGGAACTTTTTTGGTAGGCATCCCCCAGAAATTTAATGCTTCCAGGTTTTACGCGGGCAGTTTCAATAATTTGGGTCATTACCGATTTGAGGTATTCTTTCCATAAGCCGTGCGAAAAATAACATTGATTTACCGAGTCTAATGCAGGAATACCTTGGTACGAGAGCGAATATATTGGAATCTGAACTTCTTGCCCTTTCAAATCACTAATTACATCGAAACGGGGTCCAAATTCAGTTAACTGATAAAAATGCACCTTTGGTTCTGGGGCGCTTGGCGATTTTACTTGTAGCTCATAAATTGACTCCAGTTCTCCCTGGGAAGAGCTTTCTGTTTCATTTTTATAAAATTCTAAATTAATTTCGCCCAATTCGGTTGATTCTATTGCTTTTGGTGTTGTGTACTTAATAAGCACCAATGTTTCATCGAATGCATTACGGAACGAATCAACCACCGTATAATATTCGCTTGTAAAAGGAATTTTTGAAGTGATGCGGGTAAAATGCTCATAAACAATATTGGTCGATTTATCGACTTCATTTAAAAAGAAATCGCAGAGCAATTGGGTGGTTGATTTTAATAAAACATTGGCCATAATTTCAGCTCGGTAAACAGCCTGTTGCATTGATTGGATAGAATCTAATCCTGGATCGGAGATGCCAATGGCAAAAACCTCGTTTTTATCCGACACCATGGGTTGAATAAACCATTCTGGCACTTGTTGTGGAGGTACGTATTGGTATAAAGCAGAATGATTTTCCCTTTGAACAGAGTTTTCGCCTTCAACTGCATCAATCTCTTGATTAAAAGTCTTTTCAAAATTTTTCTGATCGAGTTGTGAAAACGAAGATAAAACAATGATTAAAAAGGTATTGCTAAGAATAATTTTTTTCATTGGGTTTAAGTTTATTCGTTTCGAAGATAACTATTTTTAAAACAAGGAATAATAGCATGATGATAATTTAATAAAATAGGTTGATTCATAAACCATCAAACAAATCAAATTTTTTAACTTTGAATTCAAATCTCTTCTGGATGCATTTATTGCTGAAATTTTGAGACTGGTTTTCCATTTTTAGTATAAACAATAATCCACTTTCCCATGAAATCAAGTATTTTTTTATTATTAGCACTAATTACGGCATCTGGTTTACTGGCGCAGCATGCTGGCAATTTATTTTCAGCAAAAAGCGGAAAAATTTCTTATCGCTACGAGTATTCTGGGAGCTTTACCAATTACTCCATTTATTTTGATGACTATGGAAAAAAACAATGTTTTGATTTATCTGGAACAAATGCTGGTACTTCTGATCATTCCCGCACCATTATTACTCAGGAAACCATGTTTGTAATTAATTATGACGAAAAACAAGTCATGAAATTTCCCATCGATGCCAAGGAAAAATCGATTGATGCTTATGGTGGCTCCTCGGCAGGTGGAGTTGATTTGCAGGAAATGATGAGCGCTATTACAAATAGCGGCAAAGGGAAAGTAGGTCAAGAAATGGTGATGGGCAAAAACTGTGATGTTTATGTGTTTAATGAATCGGAAGAGGGCAAAGGTAAATACTGGATTTGGAAAGAATTTGTTGTAAAAGCTGATTTTTTAGATGAAAATGGAGATCATTCTTTTATTGAAGCCAAAGAAATTGCAATTGATGTACCTATTGACCCTAAAGTTTTTGAGATTCCTGCAGGATTTGAAATTATGAGTTACCTGCTTTTTATCGTCGTGTTAAAAAGAAATCTTGCTTGATTATTAAGGTGAGTCCCATGCTGTAATCGAAATTGCTGTTAATTAAGTCAAAATAGGTGTCGCCCATAAACCCTAAATAAATACCTTGGTAGATGTTTTTGGAATAAAACAGGTGAAAATTAAGCAACTCCCTGCTTTCTTGGTGGTAACCTACGCCTTTCTCGGAATAACTCTGGTAAATAGGATGCCCCATTATGGAAAGAAACTGAGAAGATTTCCAGTATTCAACCTGAAAATAACTGCTTTCCTTGCTCCATGTTAATTGATTGAGCAATCCCCACCCTTTTGGGTACAAACTGTTCATGGTCGGAGAATTATCTTTAAACCCAATTAGGTGGGATTCAAGTGAAATATGATCCAAGAATTTGTAATTGATCCTTTTTTCCGCTTTAATACCTAGACTAGCATTTACTAAAGTTTTCATGGGTACCTCGTTGGTATCAATTTGGCCACCTTGATGCCCAACCAATAAGGATACGGGCAGCTTAATTTCCCACTCCTCGGTTTTTAAAACCGATGGTATGGCTGAAATACCGGCGGTAAGTTTTTCCTGTTCATCATCCGACGGAAAAATAAAGTTTTGCCAATCAAGCCAAGTGTCAAAATGAAACCGGTCTTTCTCGAGAATATACTGTACCCCGTTTTCCAGATTATTGGTAAAATACCGTTCCGA
>JFJP01023586.1_pt1 | contig 20795 bp, 17 predicted proteins | sample 431651 | NCBI WGS metagenome assembly JFJP01 (sample SAMN02602958, study PRJNA72255) | Microbial mat metagenome, whole genome shotgun sequencing project. | biome: fresh water; feature: sink hole; material: water; isolation source: purple microbial (photo- and chemosynthetic) mats found in...
AAAAAACATGTCGGCTACGATTAGCGGTCGGCATGAGTAGACAAGCGGTCAAATCGAGAGTCAGCGTCGCTTCTTGCGGCGCCATAAGCATAAAAAAGCCGCCTGCAAATTGAATTACCGGACGGACCAGATCGACTACGTGATGGATTTCGAGCTTTTCGGGGTTCTTGGAATTGTTGTTTCTATGTCATATCTCATTAAATTTATTGAAAAATATTTCCACATTGCCCAAAGGTCAACATCAAATTTAACTTGTCTAATTTAATTTTACAAACCACCTTTCTTCGCTGTGCTTTAAGGCGCTGACATTGAATCGACGATGGGCAAAGCCGTCCTCTTGAACCATGTGTTGAGAAAAAGGGATTTATCGTGAAATACAAAGCTGTTGTGTTCGACATGGACGGAACCCTCCTCGATACCCTGGCTGACTTGGGTGACGCCATGAACCGGGCGCTTGCGCAGAACGGATTTCCGACCCACAACGTGAACGCCTACCGTCACTTCGTGGGCAGTGGGGCGAGCCAGCTTGTGGCCCGTGCCCTGCCTGCGAGCGAGCAGGATAAAATTCCCGTGTGTCTGAAAGCTTTTCTGGAGGAATATGAGGCAGGATGGCGGATCAAGACCTGTCTTTATGACGGCGTTTCCGAACTGCTCGACGCCCTTGTCGCCAGAAACATCCCCATGGCCGTGCTGACCAACAAACCGCAGGCTTTTGCCGAACTGTGCATGCGGGAATTTCTGCCCCGCTGGGATTTCGCACTGACCGTGGGGCAGGTGCCGGGTGTGCCGGTCAAGCCCGATCCGGCCGGATCTCGCCAGGTCATCCGCCATCTAGCTGTCCAGCCGGAGGAGATCCTTTACCTGGGTGATACGGATGTGGACATGTTCACGGCCGTCAATGCGGGGATGCATCCCGTGGGGGTGCTGTGGGGATTTCGTCAGCAGAGGGAGCTGCTTGAGGCCGGTGCGGCCGCGACTTTGGTCCATCCCTTGGAACTTTTGCGTTTTCTGGATTGAAAACAGCAGGATGGGAATACTTCTTCCTGTACCCCCCATGACGTGCTTGCCCAGCGCTCCGGTCAGTTTGCCGTTTTGGAATAATCCCCGGCCTGAGGGCGCCAAGTGCCTGTGGAATCACCTTGGTCGGGTCCAGTCCGAGGCAGACACGCGGATTTAACGCAGCGTCAGGGGACTCGGCGGAATCGAATCCAGGACCATGCGCACATACTGCAGGACATTTTCACCAACCCCTTTATCTTGGAATCAATATGGGTTAAGCTTGTAACCTACCATCATCCGCCTCAAGCCAGAGAACACGGCTGCGCTCTCGTGGATTCACGCTTGCGATGCCTCGGATGTACGTGGCTGCGGCTGTTTTTTCGTAGGCATGTTCTGTTGTCGTGAAAATGCGTAATTACAACGGTCCGGAGGCTTGAATGAAAAAGATCCCGATTCGCATGAAATTGATTGGCGGTTTTCTGACCCTGCTCATCCTGGTCTGCGCCGGCCTCGGTTTTATCGCCTACGACCGGGCCAGGCAGGCATCCCAGAGTCAGGTGCAGGAGAACATCCAACTCATGGCACAAGACGGCGCACGATTGGTCAGGAGCCGTCTGGATTGCTATATCATAGGTTTGGAAGGAATCGCCAATCGGGATGTGATCCGCTCCATGAACTGGGATCGGCAGAAACTGACCCTGGAACGTGAAACCGAGCGGATGAAGTATCTTGGTATGGGGGTCATCGATGCAAAGGGTCAGGCCACGTATCCCGACGGCACCACGGCCGACCTGAGCGACCGGGCGTATTTCAAGGAGGCCATGAGCGGAAATTCGGTTTTGTCCAATGTGATCATCAGCCGGGTCACCAACTCCCCGGTGATAATCCTGGCCACTCCGATCAGGGGCTTCGCAGGGGACGTGAAAGCCGTGCTGCTGGCGCGCCTCGACGCGACGTTGCTGAGCGAGATCACGGACAACATCAAGTATGGTGAGTCTGGATATTCCTACATCATCGACGAAAAGGGCGTGCTCATTGCCCATGGCAACCGGCAGTTCGTCCTCGACCAGCGCAATTTTCTCGAAGAGGGCAAGAAAGATAAGCAATTTGCCAGGCTCTCCGACATGTTTCAGCGCATGGTCAAAGGTGAGGCCGGGTTTGACCAGTATTTGTTCGCGGGCAAGGACCGCTTCTTCGGGTTTGCGCCCATCCCGGGCAATGGCTGGTCCATTGCCGTGGGCGCGATTCAGGATGACGTGTTTGCCGAAGTGTATAGTATGCGTTGGATGATCGGGGTGGCATCCTTGGTCTTTTTTGCTGTAGGTATCGTCATCGCCCTGCTGATCAGCCGATCCATTCTGCTCCCGGTGAAAAACTGCGTGGATCTGCTCAAGGACATTTCCGAGGGCGAAGGCGACCTGACCAAGCGGCTTCCGGTTGAAAGCAAAGACGAGATCGGCCAGCTGTCGCAGTACTTCAATACATTTGTTGAGAAGCTGCAGCGCATCATCGGTGAAATCAGCGGCAATGCCCAGACCGTGGCCTCTTCAGCCACCGAACTTTCGGCCGTGAGTCGGGAGACAACGCAGAGCGTGCATTCCCTTTCCTCCAAGACCTCCACCGTGGCTGCGGCCGCCGAAGAGATGAGTGCCAACATCACCTCTGTTGCAGCCGGCATGGAGCAGACCACGACCAACCTGTCCTCGGTGGCCGCAGCCACGGAAGAAATGACCTCGACCATCGGCGAGATCTCCAGCAACACCGAGCGTGCGCGGGGTACCACCGACAGCGCTGCGCATCAGGTCGATAATTTCGCAGGCATCCTGCGCGATCTCGGCGCTTCCGCCCAGGAGATTGGCAAGGTCACTGACACGATCTCCGCAATATCCTCACAGACCAACCTGCTGGCCTTGAATGCCACCATCGAAGCGGCCAGAGCCGGTGAGGCGGGACGAGGTTTTGCCGTCGTGGCCAACGAGATCAAGGAACTGGCCCTGAAGACTGCTGAAGCCACCAACGATATCCGGAGCAAGATCAACGGCATCCAGAACGCCACGGGCAGCGCCGTGAACGATATCGGACAGATAGTGAAAGTCATAAGCGATGTGAACGAGATCGTGACTACCATCGCAGCGGCCATCGAGGAGCAGTCCGCCGTCACTCGCGAAGTGGCCACCAACATCAATCAAGCCACCACCGGCGTACAGGACGCATCCGTGCGGTCCTCGGAAATGTCCGGAGTGTCCAGGGATATCGCCCAAGACATCACCGCAGTGGATACAATCACCGGCGATATTCGCTCCGGCGGGGAGCAGGTCCAGACCAGCGCGGAAGAGCTCTCGAAGCTAGCCGAGCAGCTCAAGGGCTTGGTGGGGCAATTCAAGATTTGAAAAAGGCCCGGGAAAACATTCCCGGGCCTTTTTCATGGTGCGCCCTGCCGGGCGCACCAACAAAAAAGGGAGAAGTTTCCTCCCCCCTTCGTTTCATTCACTTCTTCAATCCATTACCCCAAGGGCGTATTCGGGATCAGCGTCCAGATGCCGCAGGGGCAGGCTCCGGCGCAGAAGCCGCAGCCGATGCATTTTTCGTTGTCGCAGACCATGGCGAACTCATTGTCCGGCAAGACCTGACGGGTGATGGCTCCACGTGGGCAGACCGCCTCACAGATGCCGCAATCGCGGCACACGCCGCAGGATGAGCACTCTTCCGCGCACTGGTCCAGGCTCTGGAACGCGGCGAGACGCGGGTCGAAGTAGGCTAGGTTCATGCGCGAATAGTCGATGGTCTCGGACATGTGATTGCCTGGGTCCATGTATTCGAGCCGTGTTTTCAGCCCTTCCTGCATGTCTTCGGTAACGGACAGGGGACGCCTGCCGCTGATGATGTCGTCGATGGCCTGGGCCGCGCGGCGGCCGTCGCCGATGGCCTGGGTTAAGAGGCCCAGCTTGACCAGATCGCCGATGGCGAAGACGCGCGGGTCCGTGGTCTGGTTGACATCGTTGACGGTGATGAAGCCGCGCTCGCGGGCGATGTTCTCCGGAAAGGCTTCCAGGTCCGGGGTGTCGCCGATGGAGATGATGACCGTGTCGGCGGGCAGCAGACGCCCGTCGGTCAGGACCACGCCCTCGGCCGTGACCTCCTTGGTGAAGCAGGGCCACAGGAACTGGGCTCCGGCCTTCTCCGCTTCCTCGCGTTCCTTGCCGAAAGACAGCGGTTTCTGCACGTCGATGAGCGTCAGGCTGGTGGCGCCCAGGCGCGCCGCTTCCGTGGCCACGTCGCAGCCGACATTGCCCGCGCCGATGACGACCACGCGCTTGCCGACCTTGGCGTCTCCGTGCTTGCAGGCCTTGAGGAAGTCGAGGGCGGTGATCAGGCGTTCGTTGCCGGGTACGGGCAGGGTGCGCGGCCGCTGGGCGCCGGTGGCCAGCACGACGAAGTCATAGTCGTTCTTGATGGCTTCGAAGTCGTCGCGGTTCAGCTTTTTCTCAAGCCGCACGTGGGGAATGACTTCCCGCGCCCGGTCGAGTTCGGCCGCGAGCACTTCGGGAGGGATGCGATTGGCGGGAATGGACGCCTGCAGCTTGCCGCCGAGCTTCTCATCCATGTCGAAGACCGCCGCCTTGTGGCCCATGAGCCGCAGCTGCCAGGCCACGGAGATGCCGGAGGGGCCGCCGCCGATGACCGCGACCTTCTTGTCCGAGGACAGGGGCAGCATGGGCGGATGGGCGTTGATGCCTTCCTTGCCGAGCATCTTGGCGTCCACGGGCTTCAGGTTCCCCAGGCCGCGCGTGCAGCCTTCCATGCACAGGTTGGGGCAGAGGTAGCCGCAGACCGTGGCCGGGAAGGGCGTGTATTCCAGGGACAGATCCACGGCCTCGGCCAGACGGCCTTCGCGGATCAGCTGCCAGCGCTTCTGGACCGGAATGCCAGACGGGCAGCTGGCCTGACAGGGCGGCATGTACTTGCAGTTTTCCCAGACCGGCACGAAGCGGCGCAGTTCACCCGTGGTGATGAGGCCGATGGGCGAGCGGTCGATGGAGGTCAGATCGCCGACCAGTCCGCCGCGTCCGAGCTCCATGTCCCAGACCTGGGAACGGAAGTCGGACATGCTCTTGCGCTTCTTGGTCACTTTTTCAAAGGGCGACTTGGCCGTGACCAGATGCCACTGATCGCGGGTGGCGAGCAGCTCGAAGAGGTCGGTCTTGTGTATTTTTTGAAGGTAAGACTTGAGGTTTTCTGTCAGCCAGGCCCAATCCTCGTCCGTGATGGACACATGCTTGGCATCCGCCGCGCTGACCGTCTGTTCCTGGCCACGGTAGAAGATACGGCCGCTGACCATGCCCACGCAGGGGCGGTATCCGAGCACGCTGGCCTGGTCCAAGGCCTCCACGCCGCAGACCACGGCCGCGCCGCCGGCCATGAATTCGGCGAAATAATCGCCCGTGCCGCCCATGATCCACAGCTCGGGAGCCGGGAAGCGCGGGTTCTGCTTGGTCATGGTCATGCAGCGCGAGCCGACATTGCCCGCAATGAAGACCTTGCCCTGGGCCATGGCGTTGCAGATGCCGTTGCCGGCGTTGCCGTGGACGATGATTTGGGCGCCCGCATTGAGCCAGCCGATGTCGTCGGAACCCGGACCCATGACCTCGATGGTCGTGCCGGGGAAGCCCAGGGAACCAAGCCGCTGTCCGGGGGCGCCGGTGACCGTGACGGCGATGGGCTCCTCCTTGGAGCTCCACAGCCTGCCGCCGATGCCGTGCTGACCACAGGCGTCGACCGTCAGTTCCCGGGCTCCGGCCTTGACCGCGTCCTGAATGCGCTCTTCGAGAATGCGCGACTCCAGGCGGACGCCGTTTTCCTTTCCGTCAATACGTATATTCATATCTGCTTCTCTCCCTAGACCACGTATTTGATGGACAGTCTGTCCGCCGCGTTCTTGTCGGCGATGCCCAGCGCATCGGACATGCCGATGGGCAGGGACGTGGACCTGCCCAGGGGGGCGAAGATCTTTTTCAGTTCGGTATCGAAGCTGACATAGAGATCGACCAGCCGCTGCGCCACCATTTCCGGATCGAGCCTGCGATATACGCGCGGATCCTGGGAGGTGATGCCCTTGGGGCAGACGCCGATGTTGCACACGTTGCAGCGGTCAGACTCGGAGCCCACGCAGCCAGCCGCGGCCTGCATGGCGTACTTGCCGATCTGCACGGCCGAGGCGCCGAGCATGATCAGCGAGGCCGCGTTGGCCGCCAGGTTGCCGTTCTTGCCGATGCCGCCGCCGGCGATGAGCGGAACCTCGTTCTGTTTACCGATCTTGCACAGGGTCAGATAGGCGTCGCGGATGTTGGAGGCGATGGGGCTGCCCATGTGGTTCATGGACACGTTGTAGGCCGCGCCCGTTCCGCCGTCTTCGCCGTCAACGGCCAGACCGGCCGCGTAGGGGTTGCGGCAAAGGTTGTTCAGCACCGCGTTGGTCGTGGTCGTGGCCGAGATCTTGGGATACACGGGCACGCGGAAGCCCCAGGCCATGGACATGGACTGGATCATCTTGGCCACGGATTCCTCGATGGAATACTGGGTCTGATGCGTGGGGGGGCTGGGCAGGCTCACTCCCGGAGGCACGCCGCGAATGGCCGCGATGAGCTTGTTGACCTTGTGCCACATGAGGAGGCCGCCGTCGCCGGGCTTGGCGCCCTGACCGTACTTGATCTCGATGGCGCAGGGGTCTTCCTTCATCTGCGGGATGGCGTGGATGATCTCATCCCAGCCGAAATAGCCCGACGCGATCTGCAGTATGACATATTTGAGAAAACGGGAACGCAACAGGCGCGGCGGACAGCCGCCCTCGCCGGTGCACATGCGCACGGGCATGCCCAGTTCCTCGTTCAGGTAGGCCACGCCCATCTGCAGGCCCTCCCACATGTTGGGAGAGAGAGCGCCGAACGACATGCTGCCGATCATGAGCGGATATATCTCGCGCACGGGCGGGGCCCAGCCATGTTCCTTGATGGTCGCGAGGCCCTCCATGGGGCTCTGGATGCGGCCGATCAGGGTGCGCAGGTCGAACTCGTGGCGGCCCGAATCAAGGGCCGGGTCGGTCAGCATGGAGATGCGGATGAACTTGATCTGGTCGAGGAGCGAGTTGTTGTCATTGCGCCGTCCGCCACGGGTGCGGGGCTGGCCGCCCAGGTTGACGTGGAAGCGCAGCTTGTCCTTTTCATCGGAATGCATGGGCAGGATGGCGTCGTTGGGACAGACCATACTGCAGGTGCCGCAGCCTACGCAGGCCTGATGCGGGGCCGTGCGCTGCCGGATGCCGTAATAGACGGTATGCTCGTTCTCGGGCTTGTTCTTGAAACCGGCCGGAACGGAGATGATGCGCTTGCGAAAGGTGCCGAGCTCCAGGGACTGCATGGGGCACACGGCGCAACACTGGCCGCAAAGGGTGCAGCGATCCTTGTTCCACTCTATCTGCCAGGGCAGATCCTTGATGCTTAATTGGGAAGGGCTAATGGCTGTGTTTGCCGACATACTTTGATCTCCTGACGGTCCGGGCCCACAATGGCCGAATCAAGATGCATGGGTTGAAAATCCTGTGCCTTGTCACGATCGGGAATGGCCAGATCCAGGCCGCAGATCTCGGAGGAGAACGCGTAAAGGCCCGGACGTCCGCCGACCACGCCGGGGCGCAGCTTCTTGCTGTCCTGAACCATGAACATGGACTTGTCCGGCAGGCAGCCGATGACGCAGTTGGGGCCGTCGATGATGAGGCGGCGGCAGATCTGCTTCAGCTTGGACAAAAATTCCTTGTCCGGGTGGCTGCCCATCTCATGGTCCTTGAGGGGCGTAATGATGTGCTTGTAGGCTTCAAAGGGCAGCCCCAGCTTCTTGACCGTGTAGTGCAGGATATGGGTGAAGACTTCGGAATCGGAGTTATAGCCCTCGTAGCCGGGAATGCCCTGGGACGACAGGTAGTCGCGGATGGGGATGAAGGCTGTGTTCTCGCCGTTGGTCATGGTGCTGAGTCCCTCGATGAAGAAGGGATGGCAGGCGTACAGATTGATGGCGTAGTTGGTGTTCTGGCGCCCCTGGGCCAGGATGAGGCGGCTTCTAATCTCGGGCCGGTCCAGGCCCAGATACTCGCCGACCTGCAGCGGATCGCCGATCTCCTTGATCATGACCGTGTCCGGCCAGAAGGAGAATACGGTGATGTCTTCGTTGGCCAGGCCCATGTGCTTGAGTTCAAGGCGGGTTTTCAGGTAACCGAGCCCCTTTTCCTCGGCGCTCAGGGCGCTCCAGTCGGCGGGGATGTCATAGGCGCGCACGATGTATCGTTCCCTTTTGGGGGTCCATGTAGGCATGGCACCCTTGGGGGTGATGGTAAGGTCGTACTTGAGGGTGAACCCTTTATGACCCATGAAAGCATCCAGACGCTGGACACCGGCTTCGGTGAATATTCCGGACAGGATGGGGCTGCTCTTCATGGACTCGAAAGGGCCGCCCAGATCCGACAGATAGAGGCCCACTCCTGATCCGTCGTGTCCCTCGCGCATGACATCCAAGGCCCGGATGGCATCCATGGGGGAGACGGGTTCGCTGCTGGTCAGCGCAAACAATCGACACATAGCGCGCTACTCCCTTTGCTGTTCAAAACCTGACTGTTTTTTTGATATGACATAATTGTCATATTTTTTTGACAAAAACGGGTACTAAATGACAAATTTGTACACTAAAAACGACCCTGGCCCGTAAAAAGTCAGGGAAGATAACGAAAGCAAGGAAAGGGCCAAAATCGATTATCGGGAAGAGGAAAAAAGGCTGCCATTTGGGAATTATTCCCAACAGGCCGGGAATTCAAGCAGTCAGCGTGAAGAGACATCGGCGCAGCGATGCAAGTATCTGGTTTTCGGTTATGTTCTGAAGATCACTGAAGATGGATCAACGCGCTGCGCAAATAATGACAGTTGTAAGCGGATTGCTGGCGCTGAATCAAAACCGACATGGAGCCGAGCGGACGCAGCCGGCGGTTACACCTTTCTCTGTGGTGTGTAATCCCACCACGGTCTGGGCTCTTCGCCATCCATGAAACGGGTAACGGACACGAAAACATCCAGCACGCAGGGGTCCTGGCGGACTCCGGTCAGGACGCAGAGGCGGTCGTAGAGGGCTTGCGGGTCCTGACCCGTGAGCTGCTGCGGACACTCGAAGCCGAGCAGGCGCAGATCACGGGCCATGGCCGGGCCGATGTTGGGCAGGTCGGTCAGGGCGACGAGGCGGTCCCGCCGGACCTTGGCTGGGTTCACGGTAACGAACTCATCCGACGCGGCGGGTTATTTCATGGTGGTTGACGAGAATCCTGCTGACATATTCCACGGTCTCGCCAATGTTGGGGATGCGTCCGTAAGCCGTGTAAACCCCGCCCTTGGAGTCGGTATTGCCAAGTCCCGCGTTGTACCCGGCCGTGGCCGCGAGGATGTTGCCGCTGCGGGCGCGAAGGTTTTCGGCCATCATTTTGACCATAGCGTTTATGGCATGCGGATAGAGGACGCGTTGGTCGAATTTTTCAAAAAAGGCCATGTCCTGGGGTGAGAAGATGGAGCGACCCTTGAAATTTTCGCTCAGATACAGACGGCAGTTGTCCCGTGACGTCGAGTAACGGGCCTGCAAGAGATCCATGCGGTCCAGGGCCAGGGCATAGGCCCCGGCGGCGGTCAGCGGATTGCCTGCAGCCTGGGCGTTCAGGACGGTACGCAGCAATTTTGCCGGGCTGTTGAACAGCTCCGGTTGCTCCCGGCGCAGATCCCGCATCTGGTCGCGGTACGTCCCGGCCTGCTTGAATTCCGGCTCAAGATCCCCGCGCAGCGCAAAACCTGGCGGCTGGCCATGCTGATCCGCGCACACCAGGCCGTAACCTCTGGCCGTAGGAGCGATGAACTGGCACGGTCCGACGGCCAGGGCCGAAGACACGGCGAACTCGTAAAAAAAGGATTCGGCCATCATTTGCCCCATGATCCAGCAGGGATCCACGGGATAGATGGAGGCGTGGCGCAGGACGCTCTGGACCACATGCGTGCAGATTTCGGGAATTCGCGAGTGCAGATCCACTTCGGACAGGGGCTTTTTCCAGACAGGCAGGCTGCCCGTGGGGTAGCTCTCGATGATGAAGGCCAGGGTCGATTGCGCCATGGAATGGGCGAAACCCGGAGCCGAGACCCTCTGAAGGATGCGCGCGGGGTCTTTGGCTTGGATGATGCGGATCTCCGAAATGTCCGACAGGGGCAGCGCTGCCTGGGCCTCGAAGCCCAGCAGGGGCAGCAGGAGGGGAGTCAGAGCCGCCTTGAGCAGCGATCGTCTTTCAATATTCATGGAACTCAGATTTTGTTGAGTGTGACGCGAGCCACGACTTTATGGAAATACTTTTCGTTTTCTTCCTGCAGCAGTCCGCCATGCGCGATTTTGGCCCTGGCGATATAGAGCTGGACTTTTTGTATCTGGCGTATCTTCCGGGATTCGTCCGTTTCCTGTTCCAGGCATTCGATGAGGGAGCGGATTTCCCGCTGATCCTGAATTTCCTTGGGGACATAACCGGCATTCTTGAGCACTTTGTAGGCCATGCGCAACGTTTCGGGCATGAAAGGCTCCCGTGCTTCGGGCAAGGGCCGTCCGTGACCACTTAAGCCCTCGAATTCGCCGCGTTGCTGGGCTTCCTGGATCGTCCTTTCGGCCATTTCGGCGAGAATGTTCATGGCATCTTTAAAAGCCGCTCCACAACATGGTGGAAGCTTTCTTCGGAAATGAAGCCAAGATGATCCAGGGTCTTCTCCCCTGAGCGGTCGTAGATCAGGGTGCGAGGTATGGACTTTATATCGAGCATGGAGCCGATTGATTCGTCATCCAGAAGAATGGGAAAGTTCACCTTGTTCAGTTTGACGAAATTCTCCACGGGACGCATGCCGTAATCCATGGAGATGCCGACGATGGTCAGGTCATCTTCCGAAAACTCCCGGCGAAGGTTCATGAGCCCCGGAAACTCCTTGACGCACGGCGAACACCATGTCGCCCAGAAGTTGATGATCAGGATTTTGCCCTTGTTCGATTCGATGATATTTTTGAAATCATGCACTCCAGCCTTCGCGATGTCCTGAGACATTGCCAGAGAGGGCAAAAGAAAGAGCAGGAAAAGCAGGGGGAGCGTCTTCAAAAATTTCATGAATGGTCCTCGTATGGATGTCGTATTCGCGATTGCTAGCTGTTTGCCATTTGCCAGTCAATGCGGCACCGAGGCGCCGAGAGCATTGCAATTTGCATGCTTTTCCCCCATTCCAGTCTCGCGCCACAGAAGGAGGATGCAGATGACGGATTTCATCAAGATAAAAGTGGAGATCGAGGACGAGTCGGCCAGCATGACCTTTCGTCCGGGGCAGTTCATGCGCGAACCTTTTTCCCTGCACAAGAAGAATATATTCCTGCTGGGCATGCGCGCCAGCGGCAAGACCACAGTGGGCCAAGCCCTGGCTCTGGCTCTGAAGTGCCCCTTCGTGGACACGGACGCCCTGGTTGTGGCCGAAGCCGGACAGGATATTGACTCGATCGTGACGGAGCAGGGCTGGGATGCCTTCCGCGCTCTGGAGGCGGCGGCCCTTGCCCGGGCGGCCGAGCTGCCGGGCAAGGTCGTCTCCACGGGTGGCGGCATCGTCCTCTCAAAGGCCAATCGTGACCTCATGTACCGCGCCGGGGTCAGCTTTTACCTGGCGGCAGATGCAGGCCTGCTCATCGCGAGAATGTTGCGCGACCCCAACGCGGCCCAGCGTCCTGCGTTGACCCCGCTGGCCCTGCACGACGAGGTCGCAGCCGTCATGAGCGAACGCGAAGCGCTCTACATGGCGGGCATGGACCATATGCTCCAGGCCCACAGGAGCGTGGAGGATCTGGTCGAAGACATTTTCGTGGCACTGGGACTCAAGGATTGGGACTATTCGGAGAAAGAGCGGGTGCTGGATCGGTATTAGATCCGGGCCACAGCCAGAAAGACCGTGTGCAGACCGGCCGCCAGGACCAGAAAAACCTGGCGCGCCCTCTGTCTCGTAAGACCCGGAAATCTGTAACCCAGATGTCCGTGGGGGCAGCGGGGCAGGCAATCGCCGCACAGGGAGCAGGTCAGGCCGGGACGCCCTCTTTCCAGGTCGATCTTGCTCAGGGCGTTGTAGCGGCACGCTTTGGAGCAGAGCCCGCACTGCGTGCAGCCGCTGCCGATGGTCACGCGCCAGGGCAGCATGCGTCCGATCAGATTGTTGACCAGGCCGATGGGGCAATAAGAGGTGCAGTGGACCATGGTTCCGGATCTGCGCGAAGCAAAAGCCATGACCCCGACTCCGACGCTTCCGAAGATGGCCGCAAGGCTCAGGGCCCAAGGCCAGGATACATCAAGGCCGCGCAAGGCCAGGGGAATGAGCACCGTGGCAACCAGCAGTCCGGCGCGCAGGCGCGGAGCCCAGACGGGCAGGGGGCCTGGCTTCGAGGGGCCGAGGCGGGCCATGCGGTCATCCCAGGCCCCAATGTAGCAGAGATGGCTGCACCAGGCCGGCCCCATCAGGAGCAGGGACACACCCAGAAGGATCGGCATGAAAAAGCCCTCGCCCCGGTACAGCGGCCCGGCCAGAATCAGGGCCGGGACGGGCAGGTGCAGCTTGCCGCTCATCAAAAAAATACTCCATCCGGCAAGGCCCAGGAGCAACTGTCCAAAAAACACGGCCGAGAAAAAAGTCCAGATCCGGCTGCGCACGATGGCCGTACGACCGTTCAAAAGCCATCCGGCAACCAGACTGCCGTAAAACCCGAAGGCGCAGATCCAGAAAATCGCGGAGCCCGGAAAGAAACGTTCGCCCAGAAGCAGGGCGAAGGGTGTTTTGCCGTGAGCCAGAAGCAGGACGGCCGTGACCACAAATGCCGTAGCGGTCCGGACCCAGGCTGTGCCGTCCAGGGGGCCGAAGACTCGGGCTCCCGTCTGACGCAGCAACAGTATGAGAGCCGACAGATGAGCGAGGCAGACCGAGCCCAGGATCAGGGCGAGGCGTATCCAGGGCATGCCAAAATTCATGCGCCATGAAACAAGGCTCATGGTCTGCTCGGCCCAGAGCATGGCTCCGGCCATAGCGGCCAGGATCAGGACGGGTCGGGGCAGGAAGCAGGGAAAAAATGCGGTGGCAGCCAGCGCCATGACCGGCAACGCCTCCCAAAGGGTGCCGAAGCGCAGGAAATGCGCCGCCGTGGTCAGGCTGCACAGCGCGATGAGGATGCGCAGCAGGGATCTCATGCCCTTACCATGGCGTCGAATCTGTCCCGCCCCAGCTTTTCAACGAGATCTCCCAGACGCAGGCCGGGCCGGTATTCCTCCATGAACACAGTCAAGACCTTCTGCAGGATGCCCAGAGACTGGGGCAGGCTGAAAAAGCCCAGTTCATGGGCCAGGCGCGGGTGGCGTCCGAGTTTGCCACCGAGGAGCACGCGGTATCCGGCCTCGTCCACATGCAGGGCCTTTTCGGGACAGACCCGCGCGCAGGCCGCACATCCCAGGCAGCGTGAGGGGTCAAGAAGGATGCTGTCTTCGAGATGCAGGGCCCTTTCCGCACACACGGCTGCGCAGTGGCCGCAGCCCGAGCACCGCTCCAACTCAAGACCGATGCGGGCGAAGGCGATGAGCCCAAAATCGGCAATATGCGGCTGGGAGCAGCCGTTGGGACAGGAGGCCACGGCCACCCTGAATTGATGGTGATGACGGATGGGGCGGTTCATGCCGGCCAGAAATTCGGGCCAGCCGGAACCGGCGAGCACGTTTTCCAGCTTGGCGGTCAGGTCCTGGCTCAGCACAGCGTGCGGGCAGTGAGCCGCGCCACGGCAGACTTTGAGCGTATGGGCGGGGAGCTGGTCTTTCATGAGTCCACCTATGCCGTGAAACGGCATCGGGAATCCTTGACCTAGGTCAAAAATTCCCGACGTATCAATATTATTGTGATTTTTATGGGCAAAGAGCGCTGTTCGTCACGCGACCTTGATGGTAAAGGGAATGACATGCAGACTTCTGGATATTTCGCGGGTCGAACCCAGCGCCCAGGAGGCCATGCTCGCATTGATTTTTTCGGCCAGGATCTGAGCCAGCTTGCCGACACCCAGAAGAGGGTGCCGCGTGAACACCTGCGGCAGGCCGTAGGTAAGGTTGCAGGCCAGGCACATCCCCGGACGCTGCTGGAGATGAAAGGCGAAACGCAGCTCGTGGTGATCCAGGCCTTCGAATCTGAGCCGGATGTCGTAGGCGCCATCCTCGGCATCACCGAACAGGGCTTCGAAGAATGCGTCGGTGATGGTTGGGGGAAACATCTCGTCCAGGCTGGCCGGGGTGAAAATCTGGTCGGCAGCGGTCATTTTTTTCTCCTTTGCGTTCGAATTGGTCGCCGTGTTTTTTTCATGACCGCCGTTTTCGGTCAAGGGCAAGGTGCCTGCCAAAGCCGTCGGCCATACTGCAGGGAACGTACAGGGGGGCTCATGCAAAAACGAATGGAAGATATTGAAATAAAGTATATATATTTGCAAAAAACGGTTGATGACTTGAACGTGGTTGTCATAGAGCAACAAAAGGAGATTCGGGAGCTCAAGGCCATGCTGACGCTTCTGGGCAAAAAGCTGCAGGACGTCTCATCCCTCCAGCCTTTCGACCCCGATGAAAAACCACCTCACTATTGATCGGCCGGAGTTTTACGTGGACACCACCTCTTCCCATCATGAGCCCGTCCCTGGGCACGCGGAAAAGAACGCCGCAGCAGCGGAACGCTCCCTGCGTGCCATTCTGCAGCAGATAGAGGCTCTGCCCTCCCTTCCGGCCGTCGCCAATACCATCCTGGGACAAGTCCTGAACCAGGATTTCGATCACTCAAAGCTGGCCCGCATCATCGAGACCGACCCCGCCCTGACCGTGAGGGTTCTCGAGCACGCCAACAGCGCGACCTATGCAAGCCGGGGGCAGGTAGCCCAGGTAGAGCAGGGGCTCAATCGCCTTGGCAGCAAGGTGGTTCAGACGCTCATGCTCTCCATGCTCATCAAGGATTCGTTGATCAAGGGCGACAGGAAGTCCGAAGCGATTCAGACAGCCCACTGGAAGCACAGTCTGGCCACGGCCGTCTTCGCTTCGCTCATCGCGGCCAAGATCAGCCCCGCCCTGGCCGGAGAAGCTTTCGGCGCGGGAATCATGCATGATATCGGCGGTATTTTTCTGCAGCTGCACCTTCAGGAACTCTACGTTCAGGTCACGGAACGCATGGAGGAATTGTACGAACCGGTCCTGATGGCGGAGCAGGAAGTTTTCAAGACCGATCACGCCGCAGTGGGGCGCTGGATCGCCGAGAAGTGGAAATTGCCCCAGTCTTTGACCAGCGCCATCTGGCTGCATCACCACTCGGCCAGTGCCCTGCAGTCCATCAAGGAGGATTGCCATCTCGTGGCCATCGTGGCCCTGGCCAACATTCTGGCCCACGCCACGCTCATGGATTCGCCCCGGATCGTGACGAGCGAGAAGCAGCGTCAAGCCGGTTTGCAGGATATGCTGGGCCTTGGCGACAACCAGATGCAGTTGATCCTGACCGCCTTTGCTCCCGCTTTCGCCGAGCGGGCCCAGCCTTTTGAGCTGGACGGTGATCAGGTTGGTCTTTTTCTCTCATCTCTGCAAAAAGCCAATCAGCAGCTCATGCGCATGGCTCTGGACCTTGAGCAGGCCAACGGTCGTCTGGAAGATGCCAACCGTTTCACGGGGTTGGGTTCCACTGTAGGGCTCAAAATGAGCAAGGCGCGGACTCCGGAAGAGGTCTTCGAATCGGCAGCCATGTGCATGCACGAAAGCGTGGGGGTGCATGGCGGCTTCGGGTACTGGTTCGTTCCGTCGGAGCGGGTCATGCAGGGGCTGATCTGGAACGGCAGCGGCAACAGGCGCACGGTCTCCTATTCCCTTGATGGAGACGGCCTACCCGTCCTGAGCGGCGGGGCCACGCTGCCCGAAAACATTCAGTCCATCGTGCTGACACACCATGAGCGCCACGAGGGCGCCTCACTCATGGACCGGGAACTGCGATTGAAACAATTCTTCGTGGTGCGTGGTTATTGCCTTTTTCCCTTGGTCGGCAACGATTTCACCGGTGAGATTGGCATTCTGCGCTCAAGCGATCGTCCGCCCAAGATGACCCCACAGGAGTACATGGGCTACTCCCAGGTTTCCTGCGTGGCCTCTGCATCCCTTGATCGGGTGCGGCTCTTTGACAGCCTTCAGGTCCGGGCCGACGAGTTGTCCCTGGCCTTGTGGAAAAATCAGCAGATCAACCTGCAATTGCTGCAGACCGAGCGTCTGGCGGCGGTCGGACAACTGGCTGCCGGCGCTGCCCATGAGATCAACAACCCCCTGGCCATCATTTCAGCCCGTACCCAGTTGCTGGAAAACAGGGAAAACGACGAGAAAAAGCGCAGGGACCTGCACCAGATTTCCGAGCAGATCGAGCGCATCTCGTCCATTCTGCAAAGCCTGATGGGCTTCGCCAGACCCAATGCGCCCCAGGTCACCAAGCTGGACCTCAACTCCCTGCTGCTCAAAATCATCGGCCTGGTGGAATCGATCTTTCATACTCACCGCATCCCCATTGTCCAGAATCTGGCCCCGGATCTGCCGCTGATTCTGGCCGATGCAAATCAGCTGGAGCAGGTGTTTCTCAATCTGGTCATCAACGCCCAGCACGCCATGGAAAAGGATGGCGGGGTGCTGACCGTAAGTTCGGCGTTTCTGCCCGATGGCAAGCGGATCAGCATTTCCGTCAGGGACACGGGCATGGGCATATCCCCCGAAAATCTTTCCCGTATCTTCGACCCCTTCTTTTCCACCAAGTCCGAAGGCAAGGGTACGGGTCTTGGCCTTTCCACTGCCTACGGCATCGTCACCAACCATTACGGTGAGATCAAGGTCCTGAGCGAGCCGGGCAAGGGCACGGAGATGATCGTCATTCTGCCGATATCCACGCCTGTGACCCTGCCGGAAAAGCCTGTGGTACATCTGGCGAGCGAATGCGCCATGCCGACGGCGTCCCGGGGGCACAGGATTCTGGTCGTCGACGACGAACAGCATATTCGCGATATCCTCTCGGAAACCCTGCGCGACGCCGGCTATGCCGTGGAAACGGCGTCCAATGGGGAGGAGGGGGTGCTCAAACTGCGCTCCGGATCATTCGACCTTGTTCTGCTCGACATACGCATGCCCATCCATTCCGGGCTTGACGTGCTGAAGCTGCTGCGTCGCAACGGCGGCGGGCCTCCTGTGGTGATCATCACCGGGCTGGCCTCCTCCGAGGAAATGGAAGAGGCCTTGCGTCTGGGAGCGGCCAAGTGTATACGCAAGCCCTTTCATTTAAAGACCCTGCTGTCCGACATCTCCGGCATCCTGCTTTCGGGCCGCCCAGCGAACAACTAACCCCCGGTTTTCATGCAGCACTCCCCGTCAACCGCAACACCCCGGACCCGTCACACCCGAATTCTGGCTCTGGCCAGCGGCAAGGGCGGGACAGGCAAAACCACGGTGGCTGTGAATCTGGCCCTGGCCCTCAATCGCGCCGGGCACACGGTCTGTCTGCTTGATGCGGATTTTGGTCTGGCCAATGCGGAGGTGCATCTGGGAGTGCCATCTCCGCTGCACACCCTGGAAAACGTCCTCTTCGATTCCCTGCCGCTGGAAGAGTGTCTTGTGCCCGTGCGGCCCGGTTTCGACCTTCTTTCCGGCAGCAACGGCGTAGCCCGGATGGCCGAACTGGATGTTCCAGCCCGCAAACGGCTTGTCGCGGAATTTTCCGCCCTCTCCGGCTATGATTTTCTGATTCTTGACAACTCGCCGGGAATTTCCTCTCAGGTCGTATCCCTGTGCCTGGCGACGCGCGAGATCATCCTGGTGGTCAACCCCGAAGCCAGCGCCCTCGTCGACGCCTATGCGCTCATCAAAGTCCTGAAGGAAAACGGACTGTGGTGGCCTCCGCTGGTCCTGGTCAACCGGTGTGAATCGGGCGCTCAGGCCAGACAGGTCTTCACCCGCTTTCAGGAGACGGTGGAACAATTTCTGGGCCTCAAACCCCTTTTTCTGGGTGCTGTCCCTCTGGATGACGCGGCGCGGAGGATGTCCGCTCTGGGCAAGCCGTTTGTGACCCTGCGCGACGATCTGCCCGCGAGCCAGGCCATCATGTCCATCGCCAAGATCCTGGCCGAACGCCTGAACAAGGACTGGGCCAGAAACAAACCTGCTGAGTTTTTCGAGAACGTCGTCGTGCGCATGAAGCAGCGCCCAGACTTCGGCCTGAGCCAGATTGCGGCCAACTCCAGCGCCCCCACAAACGACACGACCCAGCCCGACGTGTACATGGAACTGGTGGCCGTACTCGACAAGGCTTCGCGCCTCTGCGAGAAGCTGCTCGAAAATCCCGCCTATGCTTTTGTGCGGGAGCGGTTCGGCCTCGTACGCCTGGCCGTGGACAATTTCCTGCATCCCCTGGATCGCCTGCGTAAGCCGCGCGGCGCCTTGAAGCCGCGCATCCTGGTGCTGAGCAATCACGAGCAGATGCGGACCATGCTGAAAGAGATCGTGGCGGAGGTGGGCTACGAGGGCGAGGCCTTCACCCCCGGCCATGGGGATTTCCTCAAATTTCGCGACACCTGCAATTTGATCCTGGTGTCCTGCGACCGCCCCGAGGCCCTGATCCGATCCTGCCTGCTGCAGGTTCCGGAAGTCCCTCTTGTCCTGTTGACGGGATTCGGCAGTTCCTCGCTGGAGACGGAGTTCCGCCACCGGACCGTGGCGGTGGTGCCCAGGCCATTTCACGTCAACGAGCTGCGCACCATTTTGCAATCTGCCCTGCGCTGAGAGCCTATTTACAATCACCGCCCCCTGGCATAAGAAAATTTCCTTTCTTTCCCATTCTTTGGGAAGCAGCCATCATCCTGTGAACTCCGTCCGCGCGGATTTTGCAGCATTCGGGAATGCATATGCGCAGAGACATCGAACATGTGGGTTGGGGGAAACTGACTTATGAAATCAGGGCCATCGTGGCCGTGGCCCAGGATCTTCGCAATCTTGGTCTTGAAATTATCTGGGAAAACATCGGCGACCCTATTGAAAAGGGCGAGCAGGTTCCCGGCTGGATCAAGGAGATCATCGCCGGCCTGACCATGAACGACAAGACTTACGGCTATTGCGCCACGCAGGGCGTTCTTGAGACCCGCGAGTTCGTGGCCCAGCTGGTCAATCAGCGCGGCAGCTACCAGGTCACCGCCGATGACATCATATTTTTTAATGGCCTTGGCGACGCCGTGGCCAAAATCTTCGGCTTCCTGAAGCGCGAGGCCCGGGTCATCGGGCCCTCTCCGGCCTATTCCACCCACTCCTCGGCCGAGGCCGCTCATTCCGGCTACGAGCACCTGACCTACGAGCTCGATCCGAACAACGGCTGGATGCCGGATCTGGTCGATCTGGAGAACAAGGTCCGCTATAACGACTCCATTGCCGGCATTCTGTTCATCAATCCGGACAACCCGACGGGCGCGGTGTATCCGTGCGAACTGATCGAAAAGATCGTGGACATCGCCCGGCGCTACAATGTCTTTGTCCTGGCCGACGAGATTTACGCCAACATCGTCTACAGCGGTCACCCGACCTGCAGTCTGTCCGCGGTCATCGGTGAGGTTCCCGGCATGGCCCTGCGCGGCATCTCCAAGGAATACCCTTGGCCCGGAGGCCGCTGCGGCTGGATCGAAGTCTATAACAAGGACAAGAATCCGGACTTTCGCGCCTACATTAAAAGCCTCCTGAACGCCAAGATGCTTGAAGTCTGTTCCACCAGCCTGCCGCAGCTTTCCATTCCCCCGGTCATGGGCGATCTGCGCTACGGAGCTCACCTTGACGCCCGGCGCAGGATGTTTGAATTCAGGGCCCAGGAAGCTTGGGATGCCTTTCAGGGTGTTGCCGGGGTGCGCGTCATCAAGCCCCAGGGCGCATTCTACATGTCGGTCATGTTCGAGGAGGGCGTGCTCAATGGACAGCAAACCCTGGAAATCGAAAATCCCAAAGTCAAAGCCCATATCGAGGAAATCGTGCAGGGCGTGGAAGTGGACAAACGCTTTGTCTACTACCTGCTTGGCGCAACCGGCATCTGCGTGGTTCCGCTCACGGGCTTCTGTTGTAATCGTAAGGGTTTTCGCGTCACGCTGCTGGAGACCGACGACGCCAAGAGGCTGCACACGTGGCGGACTATTGTCGACGCCATCACCCGCTACTTGGCCTCGGCCTGAAAACCCATGACCGATGACTCCAACCCGCGCTGGCTTGACTGGGCGCGGGAGATTCAATCCCTGGCCCAGACAGGTCTGGCCTTCAGCAAAAGCCATTACGACCGGCTGAGTTTCGAGCGCCTTTCGGACATTGCGGCCGAAATTCTGGCGGCACATTCCCAGCTTGAAACCCAGGGGGTGCGACGCGTCTTTTCCCTGGAACCCGGTTACGCCACGCCCAAGGTTGACGTGCGCGCAGCAGTGCTCCGCGACGGACGCATCCTGCTGGTGCGGGAAAGCTCCGATGGGAAGTGGGCCATGCCCGGAGGGTGGTCCGACGTGGGCGACCGTCCCTCGCAAACGGCCGAACGCGAGACCCTGGAAGAGAGCGGCTTCGTGGTTCGGGCCAAAAAACTCGTCGGAGCCTTCGACGCCAACCGGGGGGAAAGGGCTAACATGTTCTT
>JFJP01037965.1_pt1 | contig 20795 bp, 9 predicted proteins | sample 431651 | NCBI WGS metagenome assembly JFJP01 (sample SAMN02602958, study PRJNA72255) | Microbial mat metagenome, whole genome shotgun sequencing project. | biome: fresh water; feature: sink hole; material: water; isolation source: purple microbial (photo- and chemosynthetic) mats found in...
ACTACCCTACTGAAGATATTTATAACAGTATTGTGTCTCTCAAAACTATGCCATCTATGCGAGCATTGATGACAGCAGGACCAGCATTAGATCGTGACCCCATAGCAGGATTTAACTGTGCATTTCTGGCAATTGATCATGTGTGTGCTTTTGATGAAATACTCAACACACTTATGTGTGGCACGGGGATGGGATTTTCAGTTGAACGCCAGTACATTGCCCAGTTACCTATTGTGGGTGTCACTATTGGCATTGATTGTGATAACCAACCAGTTATTCAAACAGTATCTAACTTTACCAAAGTTGACCATACGATTGTTGTTAGGGATAGTAAAAGTGGTTGGGCAGGTGCATTCAAAGAGTTGTTGTCTTACCTTTATGCAGGAAAGATTCCATCTTGGGATGTAAGTAAGGTACGTCCTGCAGGTGCTAAATTGAAAACTTTTGGTGGTCGCGCCAGTGGACCACAGCCCTTGATAGACCTATTTAACTTTTCCATTGATACCTTCAAAAAAGCAGTGGGTCGTAAGCTCAACTCTGTTGAGTGTCATGACCTTGTATGCAAGATTGCAGACATTGTTGTGGTGGGTGGAGTCCGGCGTAGTGCGTTGATCAGTCTAAGTAATTTGTCTGATGACCGTATGCGTGGTGCCAAGTCAGGTCAGTGGTGGGTTATTGATCCACAACGAGCTTTGGCAAACAACTCAGCAGCCTATACAGAACGCCCTCAGATGGATTTGTTTATCAAGGAGTGGACTTCACTCATTGAGTCCAAATCAGGTGAACGTGGTATCTTTAATCGTGAAGCTGCTATCAAAAAAGCAACTGAATCAGGTCGTAGGGATGCATCTAAAGTAATAGGTGTTAATCCTTGTGCTGAGATTACATTGCGTTCTGCTGGTGTATGTAACCTATCTGAAGTCATTATTCGTGAGAATGATAGCTTGGTGGAATTATGTGAAAAGGTTCGTATCGCTACTATCGTTGGTACTTACCAATCCATGCTGACAGACTTTAGGTATGTACGTGCCATCTGGAAGAAAAACCAAGAGGAAGAGCGCTTGCTTGGTGTATCTCTGACAGGCATCATGGATCACTCTATCTTGAGCACCACATCAAGAGAAGCAGTGCGTTGGTTACAAACCATGAAAGCTACTGCCATTGCTGTAAACAAGGAATGGGCAGCAAAACTGGGGATCAACCAGTCGGTAGCCATCACCACAGTCAAGCCATCAGGAACAGTCTCACAGTTGGTAGACAGTGCATCAGGGATCCATCCCCGGTACTCTGAACACTACATCCGTACTGTACGTGCTGATAAGAAAGACCCCTTGGCTCAATTGATGCGTGCTCAAGGCTTTCCTGTAGAAGATTGTGTAAGCAAACCAGAAAGCACAGATATCTTCAGCTTCCCTGTGAAGGGACCAGCTCATGCTGTGTTCAGGAATGAACGCAGTGCCATTGAGCAGCTAGAGCACTACCTGATGTATCAAACCCATTGGACAGAGCACAACGTGTCTATCACAGTCTATGTGAAGGATGACGAATGGCTTGGTGTGGGTGACTGGGTGTACAGGAACTTTGACAAGATTGCTGGTGTGAGCTTCTTGCCCCATTCTGATCATTCTTATCGACAGGCACCCTATCAAGAGTGTAGTGAACAGGTATATGAAGAGCTATTGGCTCGTATGCCTATGTTCGATTGGGTAGATCTGGCTAACTTTGAAAAAGATGATGCCACGATCAATGTCACGGAGCTTGCCTGTACGTCTGGGCAATGCGAGTACATCTGAAGTCCTTAAGACAAGTGTAACCCAAGTCAAGTTGAGTACAGAAAAGCCCCCATCCTGGGGGTCTTTTGATGAACTACTACCAAAGCAGATGCTGAAATTTGTAGCAAGCTAGTTACATCAGTCAGTGCAGCGAGTAGTGGTAGTTCAGCAAATTACTATTAAATAAGGAAAGTAAATGTCATCTTGTAAATCAATTAATTGCAATGGAATCGCAGCAACAGGTATGGACTTTTGTCCTAATTGTGCAAATGCAGTTATCTACGGGATTACTTCTGAACGACAAGAGTCGCTTGCAAGTAAGTACCCACAATATTACAAGGATGTGAGTGATATTAGTGAGTTGGATGTGTATGCCACACATAAGCTTTTCAACATTCAAGACCCTTCTGGATGTATTCAACATTCCAGCAAAAAGCTATTGCTATCTGGTGTTCGCACAGGTGGCAAGTCAGCGTTTAAGGATATCAAAGAAGCTAGAGATACTTTAAATCGCTGGCTTCAGCTTTACCCTGAATTGGGTTAAGTCTTATTAGTAGAGCGCGTTCCTCGCGCTTTGTTGATCTTTCAACGAGGTACTTTTGCCTCTTTTTTACCCATACTACCTATGAATAATTACGCAAATGTTAGTGCAGTACCTTTGTCTCTTGCCGTATTTTTGGCAACAGATAACTATGACCACGATGAGGCAACCATCTCGGCTACCACACTCATCAAACCAATCCGTCAGATCATTCTGAGCACCCGAGTCGATACTACAGAGGCATCAGTTGATTTGATTCAAATGGTGGCATCTCGTATGGGTACTGCTATCCATGATGGTATTGAGCGTTCGTGGACAAACAACCATATCAACGCTTTAAAGATTCTTGGATATCCTCAAAAGATCATTGATCGTGTCAAGATCAATCCAAAGCCAGAACAGTTAACAGAAGATAGCATTCCAATCTATCTTGAACAACGCGCACATAAGGTGGTGGGACACCACACTATTTCAGGCAAGTTTGATTTTGTGGGTGATGGTCGTGTAGAAGACTTTAAGAGTACTTCTACTTATACCTATGTCAACCAAACCAATGCTCAAAAGCATACGTTGCAAGGCAGTATCTATCGTTGGCTCAATCCGGCCATCATTACCAAAGATGAAATAGCTATCCAGTTTATTTTTACCGACTGGTCAGCAGCACGTGCAAGGGCAGAACCGGGATATCCGCAACAGCGAACCCATCAACAGATTCTCCCATTGCTGTCTCTTTCAGAAACAGAACGCTATGTATGTAGCAAACTGAAAGAAATTGATATGTACTTAGATGCACCAGAAGAGTCACTGCCATTGTGCAGTGATGAAGATCTGTGGCGTAGTGCTCCTGTATTCAAGTATTACAAGAATCCAGAAAAAACTGTTCGTAGCACTAAAAACTATGACACCAAACAAGAAGCCTACATTCGATTGGCTGAAGAAGGTGGCAAAGGGATTGTGATTGAACGTCCTGGTCAAGTTACTGCTTGTAAGTACTGTTCTGCATTCTCTGTCTGTACACAGAAGGATGCTCTTATCGCTCAAGGCGATCTTTTAATGTAAGGGAATATATGCTTTCTGTAGATCAAATGGAACACCACCCAGCTTCAGAGAAGTTGGTGGCTATTTTGTGTAACAAGGTTCAAAATGATAACCCACTATTCTTTCGAGTATTGGTGGGTTATTACTTTAGTGTGGTGGCTTCCACCATGCGCTGTACTATTTCTACACATGACCGTGGGGATTTGCCTGTCAACATGTTTGCACTGAACCTGAGCACATCTGGTTCAGGTAAAGGGCATTCAACCAACATCATCAAGACACAGGTGATTAACCTGTTTCGTCAACGCTTCATGGAAGAGACATTTAATGTATTGGCTGAAGCTGCCTTACCAAAGTTAGCATTTAAACGTGCTAATCGTAAGGGAACTGATCCAGATGAAGAGTTGGTACGTGTGCAGAAAGAGTTTGAAGGTATTGGCCCATTGATGTTCAGCTTCAATGAAGCCACTGTGCCAGCAGTTAAACACTTACGGCACAAACTCTTGATGTGTGATGCAGGCAGTCTTAATCTTCAGATTGATGAAATTGGGTTGAATTTAACTGGTGCTAAGGATGCCCTGAATGTGTTTCTTGAACTGTATGACGTAGGTTCTGTTGAAGACAAACTGAAGCTCAGTACTGCAGAAAACACACGTAAAGAAGAGATTGTTGGTAAGACACCTTCCAACATGATGCTTTTTGGTACGCCTGCAAGTTTACTCAATGGTAGTAAGACAGAAGAGGAACTGTATGCCATGCTGGAAAGTGGCTATGCACGACGATGCTTCTTTGGCTATAGCCAGCATCAGCAGGGTGATAACACCAAGACACCTGAAGAGGTGTACACCATGTTGACCAACCAAGATGCTAATACTTACTTGGATGAGTTGGCTGCACATCTTGAAACTTTGGCTGACATTATCAATGTCAATAAGAAGTTGATCATGAGCAAGGAAACAAGCCTTTTACTCATTGAGTACAAACTCAAGTGTGAAAAAGAAGCAGCTACTTACAGTGAGTATGAAGAAATCAAGAAAGCTGAAATCTCTCACCGCTACTTCAAAGCTTTGAAGCTGGCAGGAGCTTATGCATTCATTGATGACTCTACCGAATTGACTACAACACATCTGTACTACGCTATTAAATTGGCAGAGGAATCTGGTGGTGCATTCAGTAGATTACTCACAAGGGACCGTAACTATGTCAAGTTGGCTAAATATGTTGCCACGGTAAAACGTGACATCACACAAGCTGATATGACAGAAGACTTACCTTTCTATCGTGGTGGCTCAGCACAGAAAGCAGAAATGCTGAATCTGGCAATTGCCTATGGTTATAAGAACAATATCATCATCAAGAAATCTTTTAGTGATGGCATTGAGTTCTTACGTGGTGAAACTCTCAAAGCATCTGATTTAAGCAAGATGGTTATTGCTTATAGCACTGACATGACCACAGACTACAACAATGAACATGCTCCATTTGATAAGCTTCATTTGCTGACTCAGGTGGATGGTATGCACTGGGTAGCACACCATTTAGTTGGTGGTTATCGTAATGAAGAGAACTGTATTCCTGGCTTTAGTCTGGTTGTCATTGATGTGGATGGTGGTGTCTCTATGAGCACTGCCAAGATGTTACTCAAGAACTACAAGTACTTGATGTACACCACAAAACGACATACTGACCAAGAGAACAGATTCAGGGTTATTCTGCCTATCAACTATGAGTTGGAAATGGATGCCAAGGACTACAAAGAGTTCATGGCAAACATCTACAGCTGGCTTCCCTTTGAAGTTGACACTGCAACCAATCAGCGTGCGCGTAAGTGGATGAGCCATAACGGTCACTATGAGTACAACGATGGTGAACTGTTAGATGCCCTGCCCTTCATCCCTAAAACCAGTAAGAATGAAGAACGTAAGAAGTTAGTAGATTCACAACAATCTATGGATAACTTGGAACGCTGGGTTATCAATAACATTGGTGATGGCAACCGCAATAACCTATTGCTTCGCTACGCAATGATCCTGATGGATGCTGGCTTTGACTTTGAAGGTATCCGCAGCCGTGTGGTATCTCTCAATGACAAGACTGCAGACAAACTCGATGAAGCAGAAATTATGGGAACCATAATGGTTTCTGTGATGAAGGCTTTAGCTAAAAAACCTTAAAGGAAATAATGACAAACACTGTCAATGATCAACTTGTACTTCTATGTGGCAAATCAGCTACTGGTAAGTCAGCATCTTTGATGCAACTGGAGAAACCAGAAGGTGTTTTGTATCTCAACTGTGAGGCAGGTAAGAAGTTGCCCTTTAAAGCCAAGTTCATTCAAAAGACGGTCACTGATCCACTCCAGATCAATGAAGCTTTTGAGTGGGCTGAAACTCAACCGGGCATTCATACCATCGTAGTTGACTCACTGACGTATCTCTTGGATATGTATGAGTCTGTCTATGTTCTACCTGCAGCCAATGGGATGCAGGCTTGGGGGCAGTTTGCTCAGTACTTTAAGGTATTGATGCAACAGCATGTTGCACGTTCTACCAAGAATGTAGTTTTCACAGCCCACACATCCGATACATTGAATGAATCTGAAATGCTAATGGAAACCAAGGTGCCTGTTAAGGGTTCCTTGAAGAACAATGGTATTGAAAGTTATTTCTCTGTCGTTATTGCATCTAAGAAGGTGCAATTGAAAACTCTAAAGGAGTATGGTTCAGATCTGCTGAACATTACTCCTGAAGAATCAGCATTGGGGTTCAAATATGTATTCCAATGCAAACTCACAAAAGATACGGTTAACGAGCGTCTGCGTGGGCCATTAGGGTTGTTTGATACAAAGGAAACTTTTATTGACAACAACATCCAGCTCGTTATCAATAAATTGCGAGAGTATTACTCTTAAATTTATTACAATCACTACCCAAAAACCCTTTAACCAAACCAAAAGGAATTAACACATGTCACTACTTTCCGCACTCGCATCCGATACCAGCATTGCCCAAGAAAAAGATTCAGTAGGCGGTAACGCTGCACTGGAATCTGGCCTGTATAACTGTACTGTCAGTATGGCTCACTTGAACAAAGCAGCCAGTGGTGCTTTAGGACTGGTACTTACCTTGAAAGGCCCAGATAACCGGGATGTCCGTCAGACCCTCTGGATGACTTCAGGTACTGCCAAAGGAGGTAAGAACTACTATGAGAAGGATGGTGAAAAGCATTTCCTTCCTGGCTTTAACCATGCAAATGCATTGGCATTGCTCTCAGTAGGTAAAGAAATCTCTGAAATGGATACCGAAACCAAGGTTATCAAGCTCTACAGTCCTGAAGCCAAGGCAGAAGTACCCACTAAGGTGGAAGTGCTAACTGACTTGCTGGGTAAAGACATCTTGGTAGGTCTGATCAAACAGAAGGTTGACAAGACTCAAAAAGATGCCAACGGTATCTATGTTGCCACTGGTGAAACTCGTGAAGAGAACGAAATTGATAAGCTGTTCCGTGCCAGTGACAAACTGACCACAGCTGAGATTCGTGCTGAGGCAACGGAACCTAGTTTTGTGTTTACTTGGGAAACCACGTGGACAGGCAAAACCAAGGATCGCTCCAAAGGTGTAGCTGCAAATAGTGGTATTGCTGGTGTTCCTGCAGGTGCTGCAGTATCCAAAAAACCTTCAACCAGTTTGTTTAACTAAGTGAAGTTAATTTGGCATTCTCCAAAGTTATTTAAGAATACTGGTATATTCCTCAAGTGGGGAAATAAACGGATTCGTTTAATACCACTTTTTAACTTAACCTTTTGAGAGAAAACCACTATGGCAACCAAAGCTCCTGCACCTTCTAAGAAACCACCGGGTAAATCGGGTGGTAGTAAGAAGTGCTGATCTGGTCAGCATAATATAAGCCCCAGCAATGGGGCTTTTTTATATTTATTAGAAAGAAATATGAACCACGTTACATCACCACGTACTGATGATCAGGGAATTGAACACCTCATTCAAGCCAAAGGAAAGGTAGCTCCACGTGTTACACCTCAAGACATTGAAGATTGTATTGTCGCTTGCTATTACTTTACTGCCGCTGATGGAATTTATGGCGAAGAAGTTATTAACCAAAGACCGAGCTGCACACCAGAAGTAAGCACAACCTTGCTTACTTTCTGTATCTTGGTCATGCGCAATGGCTTTACGGTGTCTGGAACATCAGCCTGTGCTTCAGCAGAAAACTTTGATGCTGAAATTGGCAAAAGAGTAGCTAGAGAAGATGCAAAGCAGAAGATCTGGCCGTTACTGGGTTACGCTTTGCGTACTCAACTTCATGAAAGCAATCAATGACAACCAAAACTGAACGTGTTCCTATTCAGGACTTAGATCATTTTGTAAATCTGCTTGTTGAGTGGCATACTAAAAAAGTCAACACTGTCAAACACATGATAGAAATCCCTGAAGGCACTGAAGTCACCATTGACGATGGTAAAGCCATGCAATTGACAGGTGACTTTCGTAAAGGCTTCCAACTGGGGCTTGCCATTGCACTCTCTGAGCTAGGTGATCTGCCTTTTGATGCAGAGATGGAAGAGCCTGCCCCTGCCGTGAAGCACTAAGCACCATGATCATCAAAGTTGTGGGCTATGACCCATCTCTACGCAACTGGGGTATCTCTCAAGGCACGTATGACACAGCAACCAAAAAGTTGTTGATCCATACGGTCTTGGTGATCAATCCATTGCTAACCAAGAACAAACAGATCAGACAGAACAGCTTTGATCTGGAGTCAGCCAAACAACTCTGTGATGGTGCTATAACCGCTGCAAAGGACGCACAAGCGATCTTTGTAGAGGTTCCTGTAGGTAGTCAGTCTGCAAGGGCAATGGCTTCCTACGGGGTCTGTGTGGGTGTCCTTGGCTCACTCAGAGCTATGGGTATTCCCTTGTTTGAAGTCAGCCCATCTGAGGTTAAATTGGCTGGCCCCGGTAAAGCCACTGCCACCAAGCAAGAGATGATCCATTGGGCCATGCAACAGCATCCAGAAGCCAATTGGCCCATGTACACTGAAAAAGGCAAGGCCATTGTCAATGCATCCAAGGCAGAGCACCAAGCCGATGCCACCGCAGCCATTCATGCAGGCATTGCCTGCAATTCATTTCAACAATTGCTGCCTCTACTGAGGTAGCGCACTTAAAAAGGAAAACATCATGCAAATTCATCTTAAACAACTTGAAATTGTTGCAGCACTAAAGATGTATATTACGAGACAAGGCATCAATCTGGCAGGCAAGACAGTGGAAATTGCTTTTACATCTGGCCGTAAGGACAATGGGTTATCGGCTGAAGTGAGCATCGAAGACGCTGTTGTGCCTGCCTCCATTGGATCATGCATGGTCCATAGTACAGCCCCACACGATCAGGGATATTTAGCCAGTGGGAATCACAATTGCACTTCAGAGAGGAATTCAATAGAAGAAATTCCAAACAAGCCAGTAGAACCTGTGGCTAAACCAGTCAGTCTATTCAAGAGTTAGACTCTATGGAATTAATCAAGTGGATAGCTTCCATAGTAGCTTCAATTGTTGTTGTGGGTGCTGGACTCTTCATTGCATTTTGTGCATTGGTGTTCACCACAGCCGTACAGATTGGTGGTCTTTTGGTGATGCTCGTACTAGGGTTGGCAATGGCTATCAAAAACAGCCTTGGAACCAAAGAAGAATAAAAGAAGCCCCTGTGAATGGGGCTTCTTTTTTACTTGAACAAACTCAATCCTAACTTGGCAGTTAATAGTTCATCCAATGCACCAGGGAACTGTAATGCACCCCAGCCAAAGGGATTATTCCCAAACTTGAACAAGATGGATGAGTCAATTACTGACGGAATCCAATCCAGATAACCCCCTGCCACCATCAGCAGGACTGTCTTACCAGGTGCATACTTGAAGCGTCCACGAATGACTCGCTGGATACGCATGAAGTATTTGGTAAACATCATGACACCCATATCATCCATGTACTGCAACTTGCGATGCATCGGTACATCGTAGTTAACAAACGCATCAGACACTTCTTGAATCGCTTTTGCCTCAGTAAGTGGGTTCTTCATCGTAGTAAGGTGCTGATACAAGGCATAACGCGCTACAAAGTCACTCAACTGAGTAATGTGGCTTAGTGTCTTGTACACCGTGGTGTCATGTGCCATATACACCTGTTTAGCAACGGCTTTCACTTTACTGTTGAGCTTATCAGTGTACTTCTTTGTATCACGTGCAAATACGTTCTTATGAGAAAACTGATCAGTATCATCACCCACATCTTCCACAATAGTGGGCATCAACCCTGCTTCAAGCAACTTGCGTACAGGATTACGCGATAGTGCATCCTTTAACTCTGCAATCTCTGCCTTGATTGCAGTAGTGTCACCTACAACCGATTTAGTATCCAATTGTTTCTGCAAATTGAACAGTTTCTCTGAATCACGTGTGTAACTCTCTGCACCAACCCATGCAATCTGCATATCTCTGATACCAGCCAACGTACCAACACCATACAGCTTGAGTAGCAAGGTATTGCTACCAATATTGTTGAGTAGCGTAATCCCTGACTTTGTTACAAAAATATCCTTGGTTTCATGCACCACTTCTTGCCATATTGCTTCACTCTTGCGAACCAGCATAGGTGTGCGCTTGGCATATTTCTTGGCATCTTCTGCCTTCATCTGTTTGATGATGCGTGCATAAACCTCTACTGCTTTTTCACTGAACCAGACAAGTGACTTGTCCATCAGGTCACGCTCTTCTTTGCTCTTGTCAAAGGCAGTGGACAGACTTAACTTGCGATAACCAAAAGCAATATCCAGTGCATTGGTACGCACCAGCATTTCATCTTTACCCCAAATCTCACGGATGGCATCCTTGGATGATTTGGGCAACATCTTGTAAATCTCACGCAACTCAGGATCAGCACTGGTAGCACTTACCTTGATGAATGCTTTGGGTTCTTTGACATAACCCCCAACAAACTCATCATGAAATACCTGGATAGCTTTACGGTTATTAACGGCAGAGTTTTCCTTGTCAAAGATACTGCCTGCCAACATACCCATTACGCTGTCAAAACGATCATCACGCTCCAACAGGTTATCTTTGGTAGAGGAATGCATCAGGTACTGGTAATTCACCACATCACCTGAGTCATTCATCAAGGGAGCCATGAAGTTTTCTGCTACTTGTGTCGGGTCAAACTTAGCACCTGCACCCGCTTGATGCAGTGCTGCAATCGCTTTCTGTTTGCTCTGTGTCAGTGCTTGCTGTACATGCTGGGCTACATTTCCATGATGCTTGGTTCCCTTGGCTTGCATTCCTGTAAATGATAGGATGCCTGACAACCAAGGCAACTTGCCACCGTCCTGCAAAACATACAAAGATTTGGATGTTTTGGCATGGTCAGATGGATCTTTCTCCACACCGGCAACACGCTTGTAACCCAGGTCTTCCAAGGCTTTGCCTTCCTTTTCGTCGGCTACTTTAATGTCTGTGTGTGGGTTGTAAATCTCAGGCATATAGCCTTTGCCCATCAATGCGGCACTTTCACTGAACAGTCTTTCTTTAGACTGCTGTTCCGCTTCTTTGTGCGATAACAAAACCATGCGTACACCATTGCCACTATCGTTGCGCTGGTGCTCTTTCTCCAATGTCTTGATCACACTGTCCTTGTTGGCTTGTGTGGTGTAGGCCATTGCATAAAGTGTTGATAACGCATCAATGGTCTTGGTGGCTTCTGCCACTTCTGCTTCTGTTAAACGCCCTTGGTACTGCGTTGTGTACATGCGTGCAATGTTATTGGCATTGCGTAGCATGGATGCCAGTGTGACTTTACCCGTCACCAAAAAGAAACCCAATGCCTTGCTTTGTGCCACAAAGAATTCCTTGTGGTTCACATCATAGGCATTCAATTGAGATTCCAATTTGGCAATCTCTTTGTTCATGGCTACTTTGTCTTGCAATACAGTGGCGATCTTGTTGGTATCAAAACCATGATCCAGCAACACATGTGCTCCGGTATGCAACAAAACCTTGGTCACAGCACGCTTGTCAAAGTCAGTCAGATTCTTACCTGCTTCATCAAAAGTCTCCAGCACAAACTTGTTGGTCTGTGAAATGATGGTTTTACGCAGTTTCTCAAACCCTTTAACTGCACGCAGCAAAGATTGCAGCAATGGTTTGGGTCCATTCATTTCAGTGAGGAAACCTTGGGTCACTCCCTGGATACCTGTGAAGTGTTCATTGCGTAATTGTTCAATGGTTTGAAACAGATACCTGACTTGTGAATCAGCAAGGATGGCAACACCACTACTGGCTGCAGCCACATAGACGTTCTTGCTTTTCATGAACATCTCTGAGTGGGCAATACTGCTCAATGCAGACTTCTTACCCATACGCAAAGAATCCATCTGAGTATCAATGAATTTGCCAAAGGTGGATTGTCCATACTTTAGTGTGGTGTAGCGCTTGTTCTCAATTTCCACCAATTGCTCAACCAATGCCTGCAATTTCTTGTCAGCCTGTTGTCCTGGTTTGGTGTGGGTCAGCTTGCCATTGAACATCTCCAAAGCCTTGTTGAAGGCACGCTTTAACATGCCTGCAATGGTCTTGTCTTTCAGAATGGCAGGAGCCATCTTGGTGGGTACTTGAAGCAGCTTGTTGACTTCTTCATTCGCCAAACCAAGGGCAGCAAACTCAGCCAGGTAGTTGGAATGCCCATCAGCTTCAGTGGCTTGCTGATTAAAGATCATGTCATAGGTAGCCTGTGCTGCTGCCAGATCACCCTTGTTGAAATCCTGAACAGTCAGACGTGTTTTGGTTTCCTTAAAAAGCTTGCCAATCTCACGGTACACTGCTTCATTACGCCCATCTTTGCTCGACAAGGCACTCAGCATGGTGGCATAGACCTGATCTGCTACAAACAATTGTTGTGAATCAACTTTCAAACCAAACTTGCCCACATTCATGCCGAAGGGTGCTTTACCCGTAGCCAATGACTGTGCATACACATCCACTGCTGTAGTAGGTGCATGGGTTGCCAAACTTGCTTTGAACGAATCAAATGCCCCGTGGAGCTTGTTGACAATGTTGGACAGCACATTGGTCAGGTGCTTGTCAAATGATGCACTGATGGCCCCTGTGCCCAAGGCTGCATAGATTTCCTGTGTACCCATGTCTTCCACGGTAGCCGTGGTCGCTGCAGGTGGATCCATGTCCGGCATGTCATCGCTCTGTACTGCTTTCTTGGCAGCTGGTTTGACCTTTACCGGCAAGCCCAAGGTCACACGGATATTGGTATCAATCGACTGTGCTGCTTCAGTCACGGTAGCACTGAGTTCTGCATTCACTGCAGCCAGCTTTGCTTCGATAGCTTTGATATCGGTAGGTGTCACCATGTAGCTGCTGCCTTCACGCGCATACTGGTTCACAGCCACCCATTCCAGCATGGCTTCAAGCTTCAGCTTATCTGCTGCGGCTGCTTCTGCCTTGGCTTTGGTCAACACAGCCAACAGGATATTGTCCCCTTCGACTTTGAATTCCTTTTCAAAACCATCCAGATAATTAGCCAGTGCCTGTGCTGTTTCCTTGGGTAACTGGTCAGCATCCAGGCGATCCAAACCAAGCACGGTTGTTTCTAATGCCTTGTACATTTCGTACATGGGTGAGTAATTCAACAAAGCATGGAATGTCTTCTCATTCATCTTGGTGGACGCTGCCTTGATATCTTTCAAGCCAGTGATCACCGCATCATGGATATTGAGTAACTGCATTCCCATTTGGGTTGCATGAGAGATGTAACTGTCCAATGAATGAATCATCAAAGCCAGCATACCTACACCGGGTTCTTCATGGGTTTCTTCATAACTACGCACAGTCACACTATTGCTTGCAAACTTGACAGTGGACTCATATGCACGTTTGGTAGAAATGCGTCGTTTGAACTTACCAATACGCAAACCTGCTTTGGGTTGATTACTTTCCAAGGAAAATAATGTAGCCACTGCCGGGAACATGCCTTTAAGTTGTTTCTCAATCACTCGCTCTTCAGTTGTGCTCAAGTCACGAATGGCTTGATTAGTACCTTTCTCAAAAGGAATGCCTGTGTTTTCTTCTTTCTTTTCTTGCGCAATTCCTTGCGCTACAAAGTCTTCACGCACCACATCGTAAACAGTCGCATACAAACCATGTGCCAAACTAGCAGCTTGGTTAAATACATCCCGACGTGCCAGGAACTCACCAAAATTAGCTTCCACGGTATCTTTAACCGGGTCAGCAAAGAGTGTTGCAAAGGCTGTATTGATGGCATTGGTTTCTGTTTTCTTATCGAAATAACCAGCAATCAATGGATCACCCATCTTCAGCTTGAAGTTACTGCCACCATTAGCAAGAATGGTATTGATCATTTCAATGACCGTTTCTTTGGGGTATTTCAATTCCCCATCGTCATTCTTCTCACCATTGGCAGATGCCTCAAACACATCGTAAATCTTCTTGGTAAAACCATCAGCCATGTGCGCCAGTGATGTGGCAATGCCGGATCCAAACACCATCTCGGTGACTGGTGGCTTGATGGCATTACGTCCTGCAGAGGTAATGTCAAATTCACCTTTGGACAATTTACCTGTGAAGTACTCCACTGCCCTTGCCAGGTCTGGATTCTCCAAAGCCAGTTGTGCAATGGCACGCTTCACACTGATCATGGTGTTTTCATACAGGTCATGGTTGCCTGCCTTGTCTTTCCATGCATGAAACTCAGTCTCACCCTGCCCTGTTTTCTCGGTGTAAATACCACCACGGGACAGCGTAAGGTTCAGTGCATCTACCGTAGCAGCTGCACCAAACAAGGCATGAGCCAGGATAGGCCCATTGGCAACACCATCTACTTCAGCTTGAATGTGGGTTGTGAATGAAGATTCACCCTTGTCTTCTGCTTGCCGGTAGTGCGCCATAGCCAGCAACACATCAAAGGTGTGCATGTTTTCACCACCCAGTTGGACTGCTGCCAACAGGTTGTCTTGTTGTGCTTCGGTCAATGGCTTTTTGTCATAGTGAGCACTCTGCAAATCCTCAATGGCCGTGTTGATGATCGGGTTCTCAAACATGGCACTGATCGCCATCATGGATTTGGTGATGTTCTGGCGGTCTGTCTTGATACCAAAACCTTCACCCACACGCATGAAGAAGTTGGTCAGCATGTCTGCATTGCCCAAATCAACCTTGCTTTCCCAATCACTACGGTAGAACAACACACGATGCACTTTGCTGGTCTGTGGGTTGATCACGTTGGTCTTGATACCCACCCGTTGCTGTAACCATACCGAGTAATCAAAGTGAATGGCTTGCTTGAATCCTGCTGGGATCAAGGTCAAATCCATGTACTCTTTGTAGCGGTTAATTTCACGCCACAAACCCTCATTCTTCGCAGTCAGGCTTTTATGCTTAGTGACTTGGGTACGCTCTTTACTAATCTCAGTAACACCGGCAATACCCCCAAAAATCTTATCTGCCAGCATTGCCAGAATGCCATGTGAGTCTTCACGTGCAAAGTTCTCTTGGTTCCGGTTCTGGTCATTGGTGTCATTCAACAAGTCAGGAATCTGTTGGCCTGTCTTGGTCGTTGTTTGTGTGTTGACTAGTGCTGTAAAACTAGGGTACTCCAGCCCAGTCTCTACCGAGAACAGTTTGTCCAGGATGCCATTGGATCCTTTACTGGCTTCAAGAATGTCTTTGACCCCTTGAACCAGATCACCATTTTCATCACGCATCAAGCGCATGAACACATGCACTTCTTTACCATCCAATTGACGATCTTTGTCAGACTTTCCATCAATCTCATTGGTGATGGCAAGCACGGCATTCATATCTTCAACGGATACTTCTACCCGTTCAATGAAACCAAGAGTCAGCAACAAACGCTCAACGTGAGCACCAAAACTGCCTTCAAGCTGTGACATCAAGTTCTGTGGTGCGTCTTTGTCTGCTTTCAAACCAAGCGCAGTCACTGCCGTGGGTCCGACTGAATTACGCATAACATTGGCACGTACACCCTTGTTACTGAGCAGCTCGTAGGCTTCAACAGGAACAGCTGCTTCATCAGAGCGTCCCAAGATGGCATTGATGGCTTTGTCATCATGCGTCTTGGCAGCATCAGCCATTTCCAACAACATGCTCGTTGCTGCATAACTAATGGCTGTAGATACGTTGCTTTCTACAGAAAGTGGAACCTTGCCGCTTGGATAAGGTGTGCCTTTGGCAATGAGCCAGTTGAAAGGACTGTTGTGTTTATAGCGATCTGATTCAAGTTTCAGATTGCCATTGATGATCTTTTTCCAATCCAGTGCGTTGGTACGGAAATTGTTCAATGCCCTTAACTGTTGCTCGGATGCTGTGAAGCTGTTCTTGGACAGATGCACTGCAAAGTCAGTTACACCATCAATGAAGTCTTTGACAGCCACCAAAGGACGTTGACTGGTTGCAGTCAGTCCAGCAACGGTTTGGCTAAAGTGATCCAGGAACAGATTACGTGCGCGGTAATCCTTCTCTGTGGTGGTCTTGGGGTTGGCTTCTGTGGGAACCAGTGCAGTCAAGCCACCTGCATTGGAAGATACTTCTGGGGCTACTTCATCTCCGGTGCGTCGTGTGACCCCATCTGAATCCGTTCCTCGCGTGTCTTCTTCACTGGCGGGTTGTCCACCAGCTTTTGTGCTTCCTGCTTTGTCATTCCTGGGTAACTTTGCTGCCACTGCTTCAGGGTAAGCTTTATACAGTTGCTGATAGGCTTGGTATGTTTCGGTGAGGTGATCACGCATTAGCTCCGGTTGGTTTAAATATAGTGCATGAAGTTGTGCGTACAGTTCATGCTGTACATGTACACCCTCTGCGGGATCAATCATATAACTGAACCAAGGAAACAGAATATATGCTGCATCCTTTGGATCTAGGGATTCTGCCATACGCATGGCAGCAAATGCCTCTTCGTATTGAATGCCACCAGGCTGTAATACTGCTAACTTTTCAGAAGCAAAACCAAGAAGTTCATCACGAGTATGGGCTAACTCATGCGATAAGATTCTACGCAAACCTGCTGTGATGGATGCATCATATTTTGATGCCTTATCAAGAAATGCAACTTCATTGATTGAAATGGCATCGTAACCATAATGCATGGTTCCTTTTGCCTTATATCCTTTTTGAGCCAGAAGGGTTACTACATCCAGTTCCATTTCAAAAACTTTACTGAACTCTTTCAAAATAGGAGTTAGTAAGGCATTCTGTACTTTAGTAAGAACACTAAAAGTTCTACCTGCAAACTTAGGATTTAGATGCATTTCATCTACAAGCACCTGAGCACTGCTTACTGGATCAGTGGATACATTGGTATCTTGGTCATAGTATGAATAATTAGATGCTGCCTGTTCTGCATCATATTCAGCATCACTCCATGCAGGTACTTCTGGTGTTTCTTCAACTGGGTCAGCTTTTGACTGTTCTTTCTGTATCTCTTGAGTAGTATCCTGTTCTTGATTTTTATTAGAAACAATCACTGCCAACTTAGATGCACGGGTAATTGCTGTGTACATCAGACGAGACACATTTGCAGCTGTACCAGGTGATCCTTGAATGTTGTCTTCAAGTACCACCGCTGTGTCATAGGTACTACCTTGTGCCTTATGGGTCGTGAGAATATAGGCATAAGCCACAGGTGCAAAGGTCTTATCCTTGATTGCCCAGAACATATTCCAAGCACCCCGGTCTTTGGTCTTGGCATGGTTACTCCATGCCTCATAGAGCTTACGATGGGCATCTCTGGCACTTGCAGCCAATACTGGGACTGTTTTGATATCGCCTGTGTTAGTGTCTTTCACTTTCAAATTGAAAGCATCCAGCAGTACTACTTTGTTATCCGGTGTTGTCAAGGTAATCTGGGTAGGTGTTGCAGTCATCGCCACCAACTCAGCACTGTTTGCCAAACCATCTTTCTCAGGGTTTCCAAAGTTGCCGGTCATGATCAACAACTCACCCTTGTTGTATTCCAGCAAGTCTTTGCCAAACATGGCTTCACGAATCTTACGTTCTGCAGCCAGAAGCATCTTGCCACCGGATGTATTACCCAAGATATTGTTGAATGCCATCACCTTCACTAGATTGGCATTGCCAGTGGTCAAAGCACGTTGAAACAATGGGATAACTTCTTCTATCCAGTTGTTATTCTGTAACATGACAATTTCACTGGTATTGCGGCGAGCAGTTGCAGGAACAGGATCAGCTTTACTGGCTTTGTTCTCTGCATTATTCCAGTAATGGTCAGCGTAGGGAAGAATGGTACTGTCTTCCCCCTGCCTGACACGTGTGACCAATGAATGCTTGTTCTTGCCTGCATTCATCGTGAACACTTGAGAAATCTCCCCTTCATTGGGCGAGTTCTTTGCCTCAATTGGTGCTACTTGATTACGATCACCTAAGTAAATCAGCTTGGCTCCGTGTGGCATACGTGCTTCAAGAATGGCTTTGTTCTGTGCGTTGACCATTGAGGCTTCATCTACAACCAGCACACTGACATTTTCAATAGCGGATTCAGCATATGGATCAAGCTCAAAGTTGCCAGTCTCAATGTTAGGTTTCATGCCCAACAAACCAGCCAAACTGTGTGCCTCTACTTGCCCTTTCAGCTTGTTGGCTGAAATGAACTTACCTAGCTTTTGTTCTAGGACACCTTTGGCCTTGTGACTCACAGCAGCCACAGTCACCGTATTACCTGCTTTAAGATGGAGTGCAACTGCTTCTTGAACCAAGGAAGTCTTACCCGTGCCAGCTTTACCTTCCAGCACAAAGATATTGCCTTGTGAACGTGGTGCAGTCAGGAACGTGCGGATCTTTGCAATGCCATCAGCCTGTTCTTTATTAGGTACAAACTTGGCAGGACCAACTGAACTGATGCCTGTCTTGATACGATCCAAGACTTCCATCAAGGTAGCTTTTACCTTTGATGTAGTGTCTGTCTTTGGACGTGCTTCACCCTCTGCATTCTCTTTTACAGATACATTACTAGAAGGGGGGGTTGAAGCGGATTGTACAGCAGGATTTGCTGGTGTTTCTGCCTGTGGTGTAGATGCTACACTATTACTAGCTACTTGCGCTTGCTGTGTTTGGGCTGCAGCCTGATTTGGCTTAGAAGGGGTGCTTGTAACAAGTACTGCTTTTCCATTTGTAATTTTAAAATGCACATCAACATCTTTTTGTTGCGCTTGCTGACGAACACCTGAAATACGACTGCCGTATAAATCAGTTATTTCTGGATGCTGTTTAACAATATTGTTTAAAACAGTACGCATAATGCCAATACCTAAAGAACCTTTTCCGTGCTCAGATGTAATATTAAAATCTGTTATAGCAGAGCCTTCAACCCAGTAAGTACCAGCTAGTTTTTCACCTTCTTTAGTGATGTAGCTAATTTCATACATTGCTGGATTATTTTCTAGGGGCTTAGACTTATATTCTCCCTTTTTCATTCCATTGAATATATGAGGATATACCGTTAAACCATTCCAAGTAACCGTAGGAAGAACGGTATTAGCTGTATTTGTTGCCGCCTCCACCCCTGACGCAGCGTTCGCTACGGCTACGCCTTCGCTCGCTGCTTTAGTGGTGTCGGCTGGCTTCGTCCATGACGAATAGTGGATACCTACTGCTTCAACGTAACCTGCTTTAACCAAAGCAGAACGAAGCATACCTTCACCACCACGGTTATACGAACTGTTAGCCATTGATGCAATATCAGTCCTGACTGTCGCACCTGCATTTAAGGCAGTCATTACAGTCTGGATTAACTCAGGCAACTGTTTAAAATTACGTGATCCACCTGGAACACTGACCAATACAGTCTTACCAGTTAAGTCTGTATGCTTTTCCGAGTCATAGGCTTTGCCTTCAGTTTTGGCTACTATCCCCAAAGAACCAGCATAACCCATCACGTTTGATGCTGGGGCGATGATCAAATCAGCACCAGCCAACTTAGCTGTTTCTGTCTGCTGGTACGCTTTGTGTAGCGTAGGTGGGTTGGTTAAAAGAGGTGTGATCTGTACAGATTTAACTTCTTTTTGTACAGGTGGCACAGACGTGTTAACTACATCGACAGGAGTGACTGCCTTGGGTGCGCTTTGTGCAGAGGCGTTGGCAGTGCTGTTGGGGACAGCGGGTACAGCCGAAACCACGGGAGCAACAGACGTAGGCGCAGCCGTAGTCTGGATTGCGGGAGTGGTTGAGGCGGCAACAGGAACAGTACCACCAAACTTCAATGCATAAGCTGCTTGATGCTCGTTGACTGCCTGGTTCAGTGCCTGTGACTCTGCTCGAATAGCAGCCACAAAATCAACTGAGTTGGGGTGAATGGTGAATCCACCATTCTCATCAAGTGCCTTTTTGCTCATGGGTTTGCCTGCTGGCACGACTTCCCATGAATTAGTCTTCTTGACCTTGAGCACCTGTTTGTCACCACTATGTTTGACTTTGGCAAACAATTCGCTAGCGATCTTCAATTTGGCTTCATGACTGGCAGCAAATCTACTCAACATTTCAATAGATGTGTTGGCAGCTTGCTTGTCATTGGCTTCAATCGCTTGACCAATCACGCTGTGGTAGTCCTTGATGCCCCTGTTCTTGCCATCACCCTCCATGACGGTCTTAGTCACCGCTTCAAGGTCCATCATTGCATTCTCTGCAATGCGTGCCTTGGAAAATTCCCTGAAGTAGTTGCGTTGAGCAGCAGTTAAGCCGTTATTAGTATTATCAGCCAGTGCAGTAGCGTCTTCATGACGCATACTACCAGGTTCAACGGTCATTAAGTTGATCAATGTATCTGCTGACTGCCGTGATGCTTCTAGATCAGGCATGTCGTCCGAATTAATTGTTTTATTAGCTGCTTGTAGATGAGCAGCCACCTCCCCAACGGACACTGACTTACGAAGTCTTCCAGCTAAACGCTCTTGTGTTACCTTAGCGTCGTTCAACTGGCTTTCGTCACGCTTCAATTCATGTTGAATGCGTTTGACCGCAACTTTATCACCACTCAACGCAATTAAGTCTTCCCTGAACTTGATTGCTTCACTTATCTTTGATATTTTTTCAGTGTCTGCCTGATCTACCGCAGCTAACTGCGCAGTAAGTTGTGGTAGTTCTGCTTTAGCTTGTTCAACATCAGTTGGATCTACTAGACTGTCCAACAATGCTTGACTACGCTCTGTTTTGGCTTCAATGCCCTGTACAACTTCCCTAACCTTGGCTAAGTTGGCTTGTTTGACTTCAGGTGTTGTGTCAGCGAGTTCAGCATGGCTAGCCAACACTTGCACTGCTTTAAGTGGGTTGAAGTCTTTGGATTGTGTATCTAGCAAAGTTGTAGTGTCATTGGCTTTAAC
>JFJP01039617.1_pt1 | contig 20793 bp, 10 predicted proteins | sample 431651 | NCBI WGS metagenome assembly JFJP01 (sample SAMN02602958, study PRJNA72255) | Microbial mat metagenome, whole genome shotgun sequencing project. | biome: fresh water; feature: sink hole; material: water; isolation source: purple microbial (photo- and chemosynthetic) mats found in...
CTGGATGGCTGGCGCTTCAGTTTGGCGACTGGAAACTCCTTTTTCTTGTATTCGGCGTCGTTTCAGTGCTTTCAGTTATTTGGTTGTACTTCACCAACATTGAAGAAACAAAGAACACCGAAAAGCGTGCAACTTTTGCCTCTTCATTCAAATTACTGAGCACAGGGTATATCAGCATGATGGTACTGGGAATTTTTCTCGTTGTAGGAATCGACGTGGGTGTCAATGCTTTTTCAGGACAGTTTCTCCTGGCAAAATTCAACTCAGCTCAAACATTTGCCGAATCCGGACGAAGCGTTTATTTCTTCGGAAAAATGCTTGGCACTTTTGGAGGAGCTATCTTACTCGCCAGACTATCAACCCGCAGGTTCTTCATTTGGTCAGCTATTTTGGGTCTGATCTCGATTCTGTCCTTTATTTTTGCTCCAGCCGATTCGATTGCCATGGTACTGATTTTTCTAATAGGACTGGGAGTTGCAAATATATTCCCAATCATTTATTCTCTTACTGTTGACAAGTACCCTCTTCGCGCCAACGAAATCTCCGGACTGATGATTATGGCCGTTTCCGGTGGTGCTGTAATTCCGCTGCTTATGGGCTGGATCAGCGATATTAGCGGGAACGTTACGGCGGCCATGATGGTTTTGGTAGTCGCCATCTCGTACCTTTTATTTGTGTCCCTGTTTTCGGCAAAATTCAAAGCATAATACAATTATTCAGTAAGTCCCTTAAATATTATATGATGAAGAAAAATGTTTCACTCTTTGTATTTCTTGTTTTCGCTTTTTACCTTTAAGGGACTTGCAGGAAATGGAGTTGATAAAGGATCAACAGGCCGGATTGTTAATAACGAAGGTTATACACCGCTCATAGTCGCACATAAATTATGAAAATATGCTTATAAACAAGCCAATTAGTAAAATCATTTTGCTGGAGGTACTGGTTTTCACAACAGCCAGTCTTTCTTTTGCACAAAAAAGCAAATCAGAGTTAATAAAAAAGAAACCCAACGTACTCATCCTTTTTTCCGACCAGCATAATAAAAGGGTGATGGGATTCGAAAATCATCCTGATGTAATCACACCCAATCTGGATAAACTGGCAGGTGAATCCATTGTGTTTGACAGAGCCTATTGCACCACAGGTATTTGTGCTCCTTCCAGATCATCGATGATGTCAGGATTATATTCCCGCACCCTCGGGTTACTGTCGAATGGTGAAAATACGACAGTAATGAATGAGGTGGTTTCGCTGGCAGCTGTATTTAAACAGAACAATTACAATACCTATGCTTTTGGGAAACGACATACCTCGCAGGCAGTCGATGCCGGTTGGGATGTTCAACAAAGCCATTTGTGCAATGAAACCCCCGGGAACAGTTATACTGAATGGGTTGAGAAGTTGGGCTATGGAAAAGAATTTGCAAATGACTGGTCTGCTGAATTTGGTAAAGGTTCAGCCTGCTCATCCTATGCAAATGAAAAACTGCCGATTGCCGATCTGGGAACCCGGATTTCAGAACTACCTGAAAATATGTCGCTGGGAGCTTTCACAACCCAATTAACAGTGCAGATGATAAAAGATCAAGCCCAAATGGATAAACCATTCTTTTGCTGGGCAACATTTTATAATCCCCATCAACCTTACACGCCACAGAAAAAATACATGGATATGTACGATGTGTCTGACTGGGGTAATGGCCGGACAAAAAACAGCCCAATTAAAAAACCCGCAAGCCTTTATGAACCCAAAGAGAATATCCCCCCTATGATGCAGTCGATCCGTGATGGAGGTAATAAAGTTTGGAATGTTGATAAAGCATATGCTGATGAGCAACTCTGGCGAAATTATATCGGAGCTTACTATGCGTTGGTTACTGAAGTGGATCATCAGGTCGGCGAAATTCTAAAAGCACTCGATGAAGCCGGGTTGGGAAATGAGACCATCGTTATTTACACTTCCGACCACGGCGATTTTGTTGGGCACCACGGAATGGTCGAAAAAGCGGCTGCCGGGCAAAATGTTTATGAAGATATCCTAAATATTCCTTTGATCATCCGGTATCCGGGTAATAAACAAAATGGGAAACATATCGGAGAATTAGTAAGTCTGGTTGATATTTACCCAACCCTGGTTGAACTGCTCGGCTTAAAGATGCCAAAGTTGAAATATCCATTACAGGGCGAATCTATGATGCAGACCCTTCTATATGGCAAGAATATGAAAAGGAACTATTTTGTTTCTGAAAGTTGGTCGCAGGCTACGGTTATCACAAAAGATCAGAAACTAGGTATTATGCTCGATCCAACTGCAAATCATAAAAATTGGGACTTCCGCGATTTTGGTGATATGTTTTTTGATCGAACAAATGATCTCCCCGAAATTGAGAATCGTATTAAAGACTCAAGGTATCAAAAAGATATTGCAAAGCTTCGGGGATATTATGATGAATTTGTGAAAAATACTCCTGCAACCGGAAAGGAAGAAATGATTATGAAGAAAAAGTAGAAGCTATACAATTCAATCATTTATAATGAAAATTACTAATTCAGATAAAGTTATTCTTGGGAGTGCAGCTGTTTTATTTTCAGCTTCTTTTTCATCATGCATTCAGAATAAAAGAGTTGAAATAGGGAAAAAGCCCAATGTCATTTTAATAATGACTGACGACCAGGGAATTGGCGATTTTGGATTTACCGGAAATCCTTATGTTAAGACCCCTAATCTCGATATGCTGGCATCACAAAGCCTTAATCTTACCAATTTTTATGTCTCACCGGTTTGCGCTCCAACACGCGCAAGTTTGATGACCGGGCGATATTACGAACGAACCGGGGTTTACGATACCTATAATGGTGGTGCCATTATGAGCGACACTGAAATTACCATGGGCGAAATTTTTAAAGAAAACGGTTACGAGACTGGTATTTTTGGGAAATGGCATTTGGGCGATAATTACCCGTATCGTCCATCCGATCAGGGATTTGATGTTTCTGTGGTTCACCGCGCCGGTGGTATGGGACAGCCCGGAGATGTGATGAATTATTTTGCAGGTGATAGTTCTTATTTTAATCCTGTTCTGTTTGAAAACGATCAGCCGGTTCAAACGATAGGGTATTGTTCTGATGTTTTTACCGAAAAAACCATCAATTTTATTCATAAAAATCAAGAAGAAAAATCGGGTAAGCCGTTTTTTGCCTACCTGGCATATAATGCGCCACACACCCCGCTTCAGGTACCTGAAAAGTATTTTAATCTGTATAAAGATCTTCAGTTTAAAGCTGACTCCTTTGATGTTTTCGATGAAGCTGTCGGCAAAATGACTCCGCTTGAGATAGATGCCGCCCGAAAGGTTTATGGAATGGTCACCAATATCGATGACAATATTGGGAAACTGGTTAAGTCATTAAAAGAACAAGGAATTTATGACCAAACAATCCTTGTATTTCTAACCGATAATGGACCGCAACAAAATCGCTACAAAATGGGTTTGCGCGAGCGTAAGTCATCGGTTTTTGGAGGTGGTATCAGGGTGCCATGTATAATTCATTATCCGGAAAAATTTAAAGAAAAGCAGGAGATGGATTTAACCGTAGCACATATCGATTTATTGCCATCCATTCTTGATTTGTGCGGAATAAATGAACCCGAACATAAAATTGACGGAATGAGTTTTTTTTCGGAAGAAGAGGATAAACTCTCCCGGTTCCAAAAAAGAACCTTGTTTTTTGAATGGGGAAGAGGTTTTTTGATTAAATACCGAAACTTTGCTGCTTTAAAAGGTAATTTTAAACTGGTTGGGAATACTGATTATCAAAGTAAAGTAGAAGATTTCGAATTGTTCGATATAAAAAGCGACCCGAAAGAAAAGGAGAATGTTCTGAAAGAAAATATTGAAATTGCAACCGCTTTGAAAAATGAGATGGATGCATGGTACGATGAAATTATTTCAGAAAAAAATAACCATAAGATTTATCCCGCATTCATCGGTACATCGTATGAAAATCCGGTTATTCTTAATCGTAACGATGCAAAGGGAACCCCTGTAGCATGGACTCAGGATAATGTTTTAAACTATTGGGATGTAAAGGCATTGGAAGATGGTATTTATGACATTAGTTATCATTTTAAACACCCGGTAAATGAACCGGGAAATGTTTTTCTAAAGATGTACCCGCATCATTTTATGCAGGAAAATATGGACACAATTGAAGAATGGACTTTTAAAAATCTAGAAATCCAAGAAGGGGAATTTCGTTTGGAACCCTACTATCAAACCCGTAGCGGAAAATACATTTTCCCTTTTTACCTTTCAGTTAAAAGGGTGGATAAATAAAATTTATTAACAAAATAATACATAAGATATGAAAGGGAAACACAAATGAACAAAAAATATTTAATGGGAATTCCATTTTTAATTCCTGAACTTATTGGTTTAAGCCTGTCTGCCCAGGAACGGCCAAACATTATTTTTATAATGACCGATGACCAGAGTTCTATCCCTATTCTGGAAGCCAATTCAACACAATCACGACCTTTTGGTTTCAATGGTGACAAATTTGTCCATACTCCTGTTATTGATAGTCTGGCCCGGAACGGCATAATATTTAACAGGGCTTATGTATCGAGTTCAGTATGTTGTGCCAGCAGATATGCTATATTAACCGGAAGGTATGCCGGTCGTTGTGAAAGTAATTTTTTCATGACACAGAATCCCTTGGGGGCAATGTTGCGGCCTGAAAATAATGTGGAAATGGAGGAGGATAAAGAGAATCTGCCTCGTTTACTTAAGCGTGCAGGTTACAGAACAGGTTTTGTGGGGAAAAGCCACCTTATTGATTTCGATCTTCTGAATGCAAGTTTAACCGGAGCAGGTGGTTTTAAAGTTGTTGGACAGGGCGATGATCCTAATAATCCCGCTGTTTCTGCTGCTATGGCTTATAATCATGATCTCTGGGTGAAGAGGATCAAAGAGTTTGGGTTTGATTATGCCAATGCCGTTTATTCCGCAAATTTTAAAGAATTATATAATGATTCACTTAATATCCATAATGTGGAATGGAAAAATAAGGCGGCACTTGAATTTATTGAACAATCAGGCGATGAACCCTTCTTTCTCTATTACAGTGAAAACATACCACATGGGCCTGCACCATGGATAAACAGGAATGGGAAATACATTTATGGTTTGGATGCTAATCCCAATTTTACTTCAAAAGGATTAGTAGTGGGAGATTATTCATACTTACCTGACAGAAATAGTATAAAAACTGAGGTTGAAGCTCTTGGATTAGATGATAAACATGCATGGTTAAGATGGTTCGATTATGCAGTTGGGGCCATCGTTGAAAAGCTAAAAGAGGAAGGGAAATTAGAAAATACCCTGATTGTAATTACTTCTGATCATGGGAATTACAACAGCGGTAAAACAACTATTTACGAGGGTGGAGTAAAAGTGCCTTTGATGATGTACTGGCCGGCAGTAATAAAAGCCGGCTCAACGTACGATGAAATAGTCCAGAATATAGATTTCCCGGCAACTTTTCTGGATTTGGCAGGCGTGGATATGGGATCTGTTAGTCCAATCGATGGGGTTAGTTTAAAGAATATTCTGGAGGGGAACAAAAGCCCTGTTCACGACCATTTATATTTCGAATTAGGTTATGCGCGTGGAGTAATGACAAAGAATTGGAAATATGTTGCCGTACGTTATGATGAAGAAACAGAAAAGGGAATTGAAGCGGGCGTGAAGTTCCCCGGGTACCAGGGTGAACTTATAGACGCTCCTTATTATACAAGGAACAAAGATCTGGGATATCGTGCTGCGGCAAAGAATCCTCTGTACTTTCAGAGGAATCAGCTTTTTGATCTGGTGAATGATCCTTATGAGCTGGTTAATCTTTATGATTTAAAACCGGATATAGCATTATATATGAAGAAAAAGTTACAGGAAAAGCTGAAATCATTTCCGGGAAGACCCTACGGAGAACTTACAGGAGATTTAAGTTCAAATTCAAAGAATCCACTCCCTGTTGCTGAATTTAAAATGCAGATTTATCCCAATCCTTCGGATGGATGTTTCGAAGTTAAATTACCGTATTTTCTCCAAAATGGGATATATAGAGTTCATAGCCTTTCTGGGACTTTGATGACGAATGGCGCTTATATGAATGACCAGATTGAAATAAATTTAATAAACCAGCCTAAAGGATGCTATATTATTAATGTTTCCAACCCTAAGATGAATCAGTCGGGGGAATTATTTATAAGGTAACTGAGAAATTGCTTAATGATGTTTTTATTATAATAAAAATAGTGAACCATAACTTCAGAAAATGAAATTGTGTTTTATAATATATAACTGAAAAGGAATGTAATATTAAATTTTATTAACTTTTGATCCATTTTATTTTATTAGGATTACTCGCATGCTCGAATACCTGCATGTAAGCTATCCTAATTCACCGGAATTGAGATCCGGGTTTTTTCTGATCTTGATTATAAATAATTTTCATTTCAAAATAATCAATAATAATTTTGTTTGTAAATACATGCTTATGAGATAATAAGAACCTTATTACATAGAAGCTTTAGTGCTTATTAATTTTATTAATCAATTATTAATGCTTTGTTAAACCCTAATAAATTAAATTCCTCCATCAAAAGTACATACTAACTAATTTCCTAACTAAAAACATGATTACTATGAAAAAATGGCAAAAATTACTTGCCCTATCATTAATCTCTTTATTCTCATGCTCAATATCCTTCGCTCAGGTTCAAATAATGGGTGACGTGAGCGATAATAATGGTAATCCGCTTCCAGGGGTAAACGTCTTGATTGAAGGCACAACCATTGGTACAATCACGGATTTAAATGGGCATTTTATAATTCAGGCTAGCGTGGGGCAAAAGTTAACGATCCGGTTTATTGGGATGAAAACCGAAACGATTGAGATCATGGAAGCTGACAATTATCTGAAAATAACTCTTTTAGAGGATACAAAAGAGCTCGAAGAAGTTGTTGTTGTCGGATATGGAACACAAAAGAAACAGAGCGTCGTTGGTGCTATTGGTACAGCCAGTGCGGAGGATTTACAGAAACAGGGTAATATCAATAACCTGACAGATGCACTAACAGGTATAATACCCGGAGTATCCGTTCTCTCTCTCTCGGGTATGCCGGGAGGAGATTATGCAACTGGAAATAAAATATATACTCCATCTGAGATTCTGGTACGCGGGAAAACCACATGGAATAATTCCTCACCACTTATTTTAGTTGATGGGGTGGAACGTCAGATTGGCGACATAGATATCAGCGAGGTGGAGAGCATTTCAGTATTAAAGGATGCTTCAGCTACCGCGGTATTTGGAGTAAAAGGAGGAAACGGGGTTATACTTATTACAACAAAAAGAGGATCGGAAGGGAAAGCAAAATTTAATGTGCAATTTGAGACTTCATTTGAGACTCCCTCTAAAATAGTTGAAATAGAAGATGTAGCAGACGGTACAGTAGCAAGAAATTATGCAATTGAACGCACCCGGCGTTTTAATAATGGATTATGGAATGAGCTTTATACCGCGGATGAGGAGATTGAATATATCAGAACCGGGAAATACCCTTATGCTTATCCCAATCAGGATTGGCACGATATAATGCTGAAGGATTTCTCTATTTCGAACAGGGTGAATATTACGGCCAGTGGAGGAACAGAAAAAGTTAAGTACTTTTCTTCTTTAAGTTATAATCATGTCGGAGATATTTTTGATGGACAGGATGTCGGACAAGGCTATGTGGCAGCATACGGATATGACAGGTTGAATATCCGGTCTAACTTTGATTTTGAAATTACTAGAACAACCAAACTGTCCGCAAATTTCTCCGGGATGTATGGATTACAAACCACTCCAAACCGAAATAGCACAGCTGTGAATGGCATATTCCCCGCCTTGTCTCAACTAGGAGGAGAAACTCCCATTAAGGTTTATGAAGACGGGGTGCCCGGAACCCAGGATGGTAGATTTAATGCGGCAAATCCATGGTACGACTTTAATTTCACCGGAGTGAGCTATTTTCCGCGAAGTATGATTAACATGGACTATACATTAACTCAGAAATTGGATGTTATTACCAAAGGTTTGTCTTTTTCAGGGAAGGTAGCATTTGATAATACCTTCAGGAATGACGGGAAGAGTATTGGTAATTCGGGTGTTACAACAAAAAAAATAGACAAGAACTTTTACCTTGATGGCGGTTATTACGACAACGAAGCAAAAGTATACAAAAATGCTGATGGTTCAATAGCCGACATGGACACCTGGACCACTTATACAGAGCCAACTGCAGGAAGAGAAGGGTTTGGGTGGGTAAAAACGCCCAATTCCTATTCTGGTGAGAGTGTATCTCTTGGTTCTGCCGAACGCGCACTTTATTATCAATTAATGCTGAATTTCAACAGGTCATTTAGCATGCATAATGTTGGTGCAATGGCCATGTTTAGCCGTAACCAGTCCGAAAAAGGTAGCAATTGGCCGAGTAAACGAGAGGACTGGGTTGGCCGTATCACATACGATTACAATCAGCGCTATCTTTTTGAAGTAAACGGAGCATACAATGGTTCCGAAAAATTTGGTCCTAAATATCGATTCGACTTTTTCCCTTCCATAGCAGGCGGATGGGTGATATCCAATGAGAACTTTTTTGCAACCAGGGCAAAATGGCTCGACAAGCTTAAGGTGAGATATTCTTATGGATTGGTAGGTAATGATAACCTGAATACAGGTAGTACCTGGCCTTACTTAACTATTTGGAATACTTACAGTGTGGATGACTATGAATCAAATTATTATGGATATCCTGCTGCGTACACAGCATATACCAGGTATAATGAGGGAAACCCGGGCAATCCCGATCTGCGTTGGGAAACAGCAACAAAACAGAACCTGGGCGTTGAATTTGCCGCATTAAAAAACTCTATCAATATAACGGCAGATATATTTAATGAACACAGAAATGATATGCTGTTAGGAGCTTCTGACAGGCAAAATACCGTACCTCCGATCTTTGGAAAACCAGCACCGCCAGCCAATATTGGAAAGGCAAAATCGAAAGGAGTTGAAATTGAATTTACCTTTCATAAATCCATGAATAAAGATTTCGACTTTTGGGTAACCAGCAGATGGTCTTATGCAAGAAGTGAGGTTGTTTTTAAAGAATCGACTGAGTTAACTTTACCTCATCAAAAACCTGAAGGAAAGCCACTGGGGCAAACTACTTCAGGTATTTCGACCGGTTTCTACGAGGGTTGGGACGATATTTATTGTGCAACCGGGGCTTCCAATGCATCAGATAATAACTTTTTGTTGCCGGGTGACAGGATAATGCTTGATTTTAATTCTGATGGAAGGTACTATGGAACTGACGATAATGTTCCTTACGGGTACCCATCCTATCCTCAAAACAATTATGGAATCCTGATGGGAACAAATTATAAAGGATTAAGTTTCTCCGTAAATTTTATTGGAGCTTATAATACCACCAGAAGGATTTCACCCTCTTTATTTTATTTTGATAATACATATGCTCCGGTTATTATTCTTGGAGATACATGGACACCGGAATATAATAATAATCCTTCTTATCCAGCATTGGCACTGAGTGCAAAAACTTACAACCCAACCGGGCAGTATAATGAGTTTGATGGCTCATTTTTCAGATTGCAGTCAATAGAGTTGGGTTATTCATTGCCGAAACGGTGGATTGAGCCTTTAAGAATGAATAACTTCAAGGTGTATCTTAATGGAAGAAACTTATTCCTCTGGACAAAAATGCCTGTCGATGGAGTAGGGATTGATGATACCGGGTATAACTATCCGACTAAGAAACAGATAAATGTTGGGGCTTCTGTCCAGTTCTAATAATAAATAATAAACAAAATAAAATGAAACGATATTTTAAAATAGTAAGTCTGTCACTGGTAGTGATTTTAATCACAATCAGTTGCGAGGATTATCTTAATATCCCACCGGAGGCGGATATTTCAGAAGAACAGATCTTTGGTACTTATGCGGCCTTTCAGGGTTTCCAGGATCAGCTGCTAAATAACCTGGTTGACTATAACAACCATGGAGCCAGGGTAACTCATTCCGTTGGCGGAGAAGCATTATCGCCTTCAGGCCAATCTGTTTTTAACGGGAATCTTGGTAATTATGTTTATTTAATGAACAACCGGGGTATTTATACCACTTCGGAGAGTGATAAGTTCTCAGCCGGCTTGTATACTTCAATGTGGCAGAATATACGTATTTGCAACAATTGCCTCGAAAAATTAGAATCGGGCCTTTTAAAAGATGCTACTGATGAGCAAAGAGACTGGCTGAAGGGACAGGCACTTTTTTTCAGGGCTTACTATTATTACGAATTTGTAAGGTCATTTGGCACAGTGCCTTATATTGACAAGGTTCTTGCAGCCGATGAGCAGAACATGAAACGTCATTGGACTTACGAGAAAAATGGGAAGACCTATAAAGATGTCCAGGCAGTATTTGAAAGAATAGTCGATGATCTTGATGAAGCAGCAACCTTGTTGCCTGCAATCTGGCCCTCACCAAATATCAACTATGGACGTCCAAGCAAACTTGCGGCTCTGGGATTTAAGGCAAAAGCTCTGCAGTTCTCTGCAAGCCCACTTTTTAATGAGCAGGCAACCGGAGTTTCTGATTACAATACAGATTTGCTTAATCGTTGTGCATTAGCTTGTAAGGAAGTTATAGATTTAGCTGTAAGTCTTGTAGGCACTCAGCCTTCCGGTATGCCTGCAGCAGATGCTGACGGACTTACCCCCTGGGCCAATATGAGAACTGCATTTGCAACTTATGACGGTACACAGCCTTATACACCGGAAGTATTCTTTCACAGGCAGGTTAACAGATTTGGTTCACCTATTATCAGCCAATCTACTGCCAGAAATTATGGGCAGAACCAGCTTACCGGTCAAAAAGCAGCACAAGGGTCCCAGAATTATCTGGATAAATTTGAAATGAAGGATGGTTCACGGTATTTAATTTCATACGATAATGATCCTGCAAGAAGATGGGTCGACAGGGACAACCGTTTTAAATTTAATTTCTATGTCCATGGTGAAAAAGTAGATAAAATTACTTTGGACTTTTCCGCTGCAAAGCTATCCTCGGATGGAGCATTGAATAGTAACGCTGTCAGGAAATACTTATGTGATAATATTACCAAGAATAATCCCGGTAATTCAACATTCTCTACCCCTTTATTACGATTGGCCGACATCTACCTTACTTATGCTGAAGCAGTTTTTGAAAGCACAGGTAGTTATAATACCATTCCTGCCGGACTCTCTATGACCGCAGAAGATGCAGTTAATAAAGTGAGGCTGCGTGCCGGCCAACCCAATGTAGCTGCCGCATTGCCTTTTTATGAAGGCAATCCGCTTCCGAACAGTGAAGAACTTGCTACCGATCCTGCTTTCAGACTGCTTTACAGAAATGAAAGAGCTGTTGAGTTAGCTTACGAAGGAGTTTATTGGTTTGACCTCAGACGTTGGAAGAGGGCACATCTCAAAGATGGAGTTAGTTTACAGGCTCTTACCTTCAATGTTGGTGCTGGTACGCCCAAACCAATTGTGGAATCATCCATTAAACGCGTTGACGTAACTGCATATGTTTTTAAAGCCCAACACTATTGGATGCCTTTTGCAGCAAGCCTTACAAGATTTACATATGATTGGGAACAAAATCCGGGATGGTAGTTAATGAAAACCCTATAAACGATAAAGAAAAACATTATGAAGAATAAAATATTAAAGATCAACTGTCTGATAGCGTTGTTCTCATTATCATATGCTCTTTATGCACAAGATTCAATGATGATATCAGACACTCTTACGGAGCAAACCTTGAGGGATAAGGAGGTCAACCTGACTTTCAAGGATGTTACTTCAGGAAAATCAGCTGGTTCGATGGTAATCATTGATGTGCAGGAAGAATTAAAGAGAGATCAAAGTATGACCATTGGAGAGATCCTGAATGGTAAGGCTACCGGATTAATTGGCGCCTTTAATACATGGGGAACAGGAAACGCCACTTTGCTGGTTGATGGAGTAAGACAGAATAGTTTTTACCTGAGCAGTTTAAATCTGTTTGAGATAGAAACTATTGTAATATTAAGAGACGTACTCTCCAGGGCAATGTATGGAGCACAAGGAGATATGGGCGTCATCCTTATTAATACAATGCATGGCAAAGCCGGTAAACAACAATTAAGAGTTGCCGGTCAATTTGGCTATTCAACTCCCCAGGCTATGCCAACGTATCTCAATGCAGCCGACTATATGGATAAATATAGTGAAGCTCAGCTAAATGACGGAATAGATCCTGCGTTTCTGCGTTATAGCCAGGAAACAATTGATGGAACGCGCAGTGGGATGAACCCCGTCCGTTATCCGGATAATGATTTCTATTCCGATCTCTATTTAAAAGACCATACCTCCGGTACGAGAGTTTATGCAGATGTTTCAGGCGGTAATGACAAAGCACGTTACTACGTGAATACAGGCTGGAGTAGAAGTAACGGGTGGCTGAATACTCCTCAGGGCGACAATACCGATAATTTAAACTTCAGGGGAAATCTTGATTTTAACATCAATGATTATATGGAAATGAGCCTGAATTCGGCAGCTGCAGTCTATTTTAACAAGCAGCCCAATACTCAGAGCATATGGTCTACTGCCTCTGCAGAACTACCTAATAACTATCCGGTTTTATGGTCCCCTGATAGTATCCAAAATGATGAATTACGCAATTATGTCCTTTCAAAAGCTAAGCTGGAAAATGGCCTTCTTCTGGGAGGGAATTCTTCTTTCTTAAATAATGTTTATGGAGGTTTCACTCAAAATGGCAAAAGGACCTTCATGGCAAGAAATGCCCAATTTGGCGGAAAACTAGACATTGATATGAGGTTTATTACAAAAGGCCTTTCTGCAAGTCTGTCCGGTGGGATGAATTTCTTTAATACTCTCTTTGCAAGCCAGAGTAATAGGTACGGATAAGTCAGCTAACCAGTACAATACAAACAATGACAATTCTTACTTTTCCAGACAGGTTTACAATTATGCCACCTTAAACTACAATCGTACATTCAGCAAGCATGAAGTTTCAGCCACAGCATTGTTTTACAATGACATCCTTACTACGCCTGAAATACTCCAAAAAGATGTATTGTTAAATCTTGGAATATCTGCAAACTACTCATATTCAGATAAATATATAGCTGAGATTTCGCTTGTTGATGTAGGAAGCAGGAAGAAGGAAAAAGGAGACAGGATGGAACTGGCACCTGCATTTGGCTTGGCCTGGGTGTTGTCTGAGGAAGATTTTATATCGGATGCATCATTTATTGATTTCCTGAAAATTCGTTCATCCTTTGGTATTTCAAAAAATGATAATTGGTCAGACTACAATCTTTATAAAAGTACTTTCAACAGGGGTGGTTCATTTACCTATCAAAACGGAGTATCTTCAAACCAGGAGACAAATTATATCTCAATTCCAAATGAAATAATGTTCCAGAAAAGAAGAGATTTTACATTTGGATTGGATGCAAGCCTGTTTAAAAAAGTCGTAAACCTGGAACTGGAGTATTTTAATAGTACTTCACTTGATAATTTAACGCTTATGTCAAGCACTTATCCGCAGATTCTGGGCTTTGAGAATCTTGTTAACAGAAACTATAACAGTAATCAGACCCAGGGTTTTTCAATGGGGATAAATTACACTATTGCCGTTGCAAAGGAATTTTCAATAACTGCAGGAAGTAACTTAATCTACATTTCTCCAAAAATTACAAAATTGGAAGAACCATTTTATGAAGGTGCTGATGCCCCATTAACAAGAACAGGAACCGCCACTGATGCAATGTGGGCTTTGAAATCTGACGGTCTGTACAGCGAAGCTGATTTTAATCCCGACGGAACTCTCATCCCGGGTTTACCGGTACCTTCTTTCGGCGCGGTGCAACCTGGTGATATTAAATATCTGGATCAAAACGGCGACAATATTATAGATAATAACGACCAGCGAATTATTGGTAATGGATTGCGGACTCAGTATAGTCTTTACTTGAATATCAATTTTAAAAATCTTGATTTTTATATACTTGGAATAGGCCAGTTGGGTGATTATAGATACCGGGCCGGAGACTATTTCCGAGTTTTCGGGGATGTAAAATACTCTGAAATGGTAAATCAGGCATACGGTCCCAATAACAAAGATGTTAATGCATTGCACCCGCGTTTGTCTGCAACTTCATCAAGTAATAATGATCGTAATTCAGATTATTGGCTATACAAAAATAACTCCTTTGTTATACCTGCTATGCAGTTGACATATCATTTCTCCGGTGCGGGTAAATTTAACTTCCTTAATGATTCACGATTATATGTCAGAGCAGACAATGCAGTTGTTTTAGGATCAAATAAGAAATACTCCGAACTAAATATTGGAGGGGTCCCAAGAACAAGAAGTTTTTCAGTAGGCCTTATTACCTCCTTTTAACCAACTAAAAACACGATAAAATGAAAAAACGCAAATATTTTATATTCCTCTTCATAGTTCTGTTTGGCTTGTTCAATTCCTGTAATCTGTTGGAGCCAAGTGAGGAAAATCTATATGATATAAATGATGTAAGGTCCGTAGTGACTTATGCTGAAGGGTTCCTTATAAATGCGTATCGAAATATCCCGGTCAATCATAATAACTTTAATCTATCTTACGCATCTGACGATGCGTTGACCAATGTTCCGACGAGTGCTGTAAAGACAGTCGTTTCCGGAGGATGGGCATCAACTTCAAATCCATTTGATGTTTGGAATAGCGCTTATGAGAGTATTTTATATATAAACACTTTCATGGAGGAAATGGATAAAATTGATTGGTACTGGAAAGATGCTCAAACAAACGCACTTTTTGCAAAAAAACTCAAGGGAGAAGCCTATGCACTTAGAGCATGGAATTATTTTAATTTACTTCAGTCCCATGCTGGAATTGGAAAAAATGATGAGAAGCTTGGTGTACCAATAGTAGATAAAGTATTGGGAACCTCAAAACCTGAAGATTACCAGCTTCCCCGTTCTTCTTTTAATGACCTGGTACAATTTATCCTGGACGATTGTGATAGTGCAATTGCAAAACTTCCTGTAAGGTGGGTGGATACCGGGAATGCTGATGCCGACATCGCCATTGGAGCGAGAAACAATAACAGAATAAATGGAGCTGTCGCCCGATTAATAAAAGCGAAAACATTATTATATGCTGCAAGTCCCGCTTATGCTGATGGCAAATATACATACGGAATGGCAGCTTTGGCAGCAGCAGATCTGATGAATAATAACAACGGATTAGCTGATGTTACGCCGGCAAAAAGCATTCATGCAGAGTATTACAACGATCCGGATGTCCCCAATTTAGGGAATCTTCATCCTGAAGTTCTGTGGTACTCTACCCGCATAAATTCTTCAACCACCTGGGAAGCATCCAATTATTCTCCCTCACTTTTTGGCCAGGGATTAACAAATCCCACTCAGGATCTTATCAATGCATTCCCGATGCTGGATGGTACTCCGGCACCCGACGCCGTTATTAATTCAAGTACTCCATATGCCGGCCGAGACCCGAGATTGAGAAAATATATATTCTATAATGGAGCAACTTTTGTAAGAGGGGGGCAAACGATCACAATTAATACAACAGATGGCAGCCAGGATGCGATGGGAAGCACAAGTAATTATGCAACTAAAACTGGCTACTATTTGAGAAAGTTTATGAATGTAAGTAATGTAAATCTGGATCCTGTAATTAATTCCGGGGGGCTTCATTTTTATACCTATGCACGTTACACCGATGCACTTTTAATTTTTGCAGAAGCCGCAAATGAATCTGCCGGGCCGGATGGAGTTATTGGTGGTTTCAGCGCCAGGGAGGTTATTAATGCCATCCGAACCAGGGCCGGTATTACTTCTACAGCTTATGTTGATGGCCTGTCAAAGGCTGACATGACAAATCTTATCCGCAACGAACGAAGACTGGAAATGTGCTTTGAAGAGCAGCGTTTCTGGGATTTACGTCGCTGGCAAATGACAACAGAGATGAAAAAAGCTGTAAGCGGAGTTGAAGTTTCAGCCGATGGAAATACTTATAACTATATCGAAGTTGAAAGTCGCAATTACTCCGATTATCAGATTTATGGACCTATACCATATTATGAAACTCTGAAGTATGGATTAATTCAAAACAAGGGCTGGCAATAGTAAACGAATTAGAAATAAAAATTACTAGTATGAAAAAAATATTATATTTATTAGGTATCGTAACCCTTATGTCTGGCTGTGAAAACAAGGATATAGAATTTCCTGACTTCGCGGATCAGGCTGTCTATTTCCCTTTTCAAACTCCTGTAAGAACTTTAATGCTGGGGGATGAAGAAATTGGAGACAATTCGATCGACCTGGAGCATGCCTTCAGTATCGGAGCCGCTATCGGAGGGATGTATGAGAATACGAAAGACAGAAATATTACTGTTGAATTTGCACCGGAACTGGCGTTAAATATTAATTATGGAACAGGAACTATTCTTGAGTTATTACCTGCTTCGCATTTTAATGCAACATTTGATGAGATAATCATTCCGGCCGGAAGTTTCTTCGGAAAATTAAGAGTGGATTTAACTGATGCGTTTTTTGCAGACACTCTTACAACAGAGTTGCGTTATGTTATTCCTCTCAGAATTACTTATGCAAATGGAGATTCTATTCTTTCAGGTTTGCCTCTCAGTTCAGTTACTTCTCCTGATCCTCGGATAGCAACTGACTGGGTCGTGACGCCTAAAAATTATGTTCTTTTTGGAATCAAATACATCAATTCTACCCATGGTGTTTATCTGTTAAGAGGAAAAAGAACTAATATAAATGACCCATTGGATGTGGTTACATATTCCAAACGTTTTATTGATGACAATGACATAACCAAATTGTCCACCAAATCATTAACAGAGAATTTTATGTCAACATTAGGAGGGACAAACAAGGAAGGGAGTAATGCAAAATATACTATGAAGCTTGCATTTGACAAGGATGATAAAAGTGTAACGGTTTCACAAAAGAGTGCTGTTACAGTGCCTGTTAACGGAACAGGTAAATTCTATTCCAAATCGGATGCTGAAGCTGAGAGCTATAATGGAAAGAAACATCGTACCATTTATCTTGATTATACCTATATCGATGGCTTAAATACTTATCAGGTTAACGACTCTCTGGTATTTGTTGATACTGATATGAAGTTTGAAACGTTTGCGGTTCAGGTCTTTTAATCCGTAAACTAAAATATTAACTATCGCGAAGTTAATAAATGAGTGTAGTCTGTTAGTACTTGCTAAGGGTAGGATCGGCATATTCTGGTTCTACCCTTTCTTGACTTGTGTCTCCGGAATAATTTAATAAAACCCGACAAGGAGCGCTTATAAAACTTGAATCTGTTCTGTTTTTAAATAAATTTTTGTTAAGGTGCTATGCAAAATATCTCTAAAAAAGAATTTACCAAAACATTTCTCTTTTTTTCTTCTACAGCGTTATTAGCAGGTTGTATTTCTAATAACATAGAATCAAAGAAGGAACAAAAGCCCAATGTCCTCATAATTTTGGCTGATGACCTGGGTTATGGGGACATTTCATGTTATGCTCAGAGAAACTATAAAACAACAAATATTGATAAGCTTGCCGGACATGGTGTAAGATGTACTGATTTTTATGTCCCGACCCCATATTCAGCACCCTCAAGAGCTACTCTGCTTACAGGGAGGTTTCCGCTTCGACATGGACTCATTAAGAACCCGGCACCCGATGCCGGGATTAATGATATAGGGATTAATGCAAACGAAATAACTCTTGGTAATGTATTCCGGGAAGCTGGTTATCGGACAAAATGCATTGGGAAATGGCATCTCGGGCATAAACCCGAATATTTCCCTGTAAACCATGGATTTGATGAATATTATGGAATTCTATACTCAAACGACATGCGTCCGGTCCAGATTATTGAAAATATGGACACCGTAGAGTATCCTGTGGATCAGCGGCTGCTTACCAGAAAATATACTCAAAAAGCAATAGAATTTATAACAACTAATAAGGACAAACCATTTTTCCTTCATCTTTGCCATGCCATGCCGCATAAACCATTGGCAGCTTCCGATCAGTTTTTTACACCGGAAACTCCGGACGATCTTTATGCTGATGTCATTCGTGAGCTTGACTGGTCTGTGGGTGAAGTAATGAATACTTTAAAAGATCTGGGGATACTGGGAAATACCATTGTCATCTTTATGTCGGATAATGGCCCATGGTATGGAGGCAGCACAGGCGGGCTTAAGGGTATGAAAGCAACAACCTGGGAAGGAGGGATAAGAGTACCATTTATAATTTCGTATCCTAAGGTTTTTCCTGAAGATACGAAGGTTGAAGTTCCTTGTTGGTCTTCCGATATTTTTCCAACATTAATATCACTTGCAGATATCTCGCCCTCTCCGCAAATCGTTTTGGACGGGGAAGATATTACTGAAATATTGAAAGGGAAAAAGGACGTCCATGATCCGGTTTACAGCATGCATAATGATAAACTGATGTCTATCAGGAAGGGAGAATGGAAGCTATTCTTACACAACCCGGGGTATTTCAAAAATATCGACTTAACCAAATGGACTGATTCACGTGCTCCTGATGGAATAACTGTAATCGCATCCCCTGGACAGGCTACTCCCGCTCAGTATCCCGGGATCATCCCATTGAAAACAGAAAATGAGATTCAATTATACAATCTTAAGAATGATCCAACCGAATCGAACGATTTATCAAAAATAAATCCCGAAAAGGTAAAAGAATTATTGCTTGATTGCCAAAAATTTGAAGTATCATTTGATAAATTAAAATAATCCGGAATGAGAAATCTATTTAATTCAGGTCGTTTTTTGCAGCTATGCATTATGATCTTCGTAATTCTTTTTAGTTCATGTAAAGAAAGTACGAAACAGGTCGATAACCTGAAATATGTTGATCCCCGGATTGGTGGAATAGCACCCCTTTTGCAGCCCACCCGTCCACGTATGCATATTCCAAATTCAATGGTTCGGATGTATCCTGCAAGGAGAGATTACCGCGACGATCAGATTGAGTCTTTCCCGCTTATAGTCAGGAGTCACCGGTCAAATCCAATTTTCAATATTTTACCCGTTTCAGGTGATTTCCCTGAAAACCAGGTGCCTGTCTCGGCCTGGGACCAGGAGCTTGAAATTGCATCACCTTACTATTTTTCGACCTGGCTTGAAGATTTCGATATCACTGTTGAATATTCACCAGGTGAAAAGGCTGGCCTCTATCTGTTCAGTTTTCCTGATGACATCTCTAAAAAGCTCTTTCTTAAGGCATTGAGCGGCTTAAACTGGACAATGAGCGATGACGGATCAATTATGGGGAGTGAGTCATTTGACGGAATGAATGCTTTTGCTGTTGGTCTTTTTGATAGCAAGGGGGTCTTAAGCACGAGCGGAAAAAATTCATGGATTACATGGGATGAAGATGGCCAAAATCAAATCAGGTTCAAGTATGGGATTTCATTTATCAGTTTTGAACAGGCAAAAAAGAACCTGCTTCAAGAAATACCGGACTGGAATTTTGAAAAAGTAAAAGGTAATGCGAAGGAGAAATGGTCAAATGCTATTAACCAGATTCAGGTCGAAGGTGGCAGCGATGCATATAAACGAACTTTCTATACCGCGCTTTATCGATGCCTTGAACGAATGGTAAACATTACAGAGGATGGTCACTATTTCAGTAATTATGATGGACAGGTGCATAAGGATAACAGGGCTTTTTACGTGGACGACTGGATTTGGGACACTTTTCTGGCACTGCATCCGTTACGATTTATTTTAAATCCTGATATGGAGGCCGATATGATAGCATCCTATGTCAGAATGTACGAACAGTCGGGCTGGTTACCTCAATTTCCCCAGCTTGAAGGAGATACGCCTCCAATGAATGGCTTCCACTCAACTATTATGATTCTGGATGCCTGGCGGAAGGGCATAAGAGATTTTGATATTAATCTGGCATACGAAGGAATGAAAAAGAATGCACTTCAGGGAACAATGGTACCCTGGAGAATGGGTGAGGCTTGCGAATTGGACTCATTCTATTTTGATAACGGATATTTCCCCGCTTTGCATCCGGGTGAAAAGGAGACGGTAACCAGGGTACACCCATTTGAGAAAAGACAAGCTGTAGCTGTTACCCTGGCTGCCAGCTATGACGACTGGGCCCTGGCTCAAATGGCAAAAGAATTGGGCAAATCAGACGATTATATCCTATTTTCCAAGAGGGCAGAAAATTATAAGAATCTTTACAGGACTGAAAAAGGTTTCTTCTTGCCAAAAGACAAGGACGGAAAATGGATAGAAATTGACCCCAAATTCGATGGAGGTATGGGAGGGCGCGATTATTACGATGAAAACAATGGTTGGACATACTTATGGAGTGTGCAGCAAAACATCCCAGAGTTGCAAAAACTTATGGGAGGGAAGGTTGCCTTTGAAAAAAGGCTCGATCAGTTATTCAGAGAAGACCTGGGAAGGAGTCAATATGAATTATATGCCCGTTTTCCTGATTTTACGGGTATTGTTGGTCAATATTCGATGGGCAATGAACCAAGTTTTCA
>JFJP01037966.1_pt1 | contig 20783 bp, 17 predicted proteins | sample 431651 | NCBI WGS metagenome assembly JFJP01 (sample SAMN02602958, study PRJNA72255) | Microbial mat metagenome, whole genome shotgun sequencing project. | biome: fresh water; feature: sink hole; material: water; isolation source: purple microbial (photo- and chemosynthetic) mats found in...
AGGACAAGAATATTTTTCGTGTTTTTCGTGCATTTCGTGGAAAAAATCTTTTCGTATTGATAATGCAAACTGAATCTAGCCTTTTACTTAGCGCAAAAAGGATTGATTCGGGTAAAATCTAGTTTTCCGGTCAATACGCACCTGCTGTTCCTCAGCAGCGATTGGGCAACATACCGCCCACGAGTTCAAAAGAAAAACGCCAAGGCGCTTGTTTTTCAAAGTACAGTTTGTACCTTTGGGCATCGTCAATTTCAAACCCCGATGATCAAGCTACCCTTCAAAACCGCGGATGTCCAGGGCCAAAGCCGGCAGCCAAACTTCCAAAACCTGTCGATTCGAAAGTTTGACGGATTGGCGCGGCTTCTGGAGGTGTGCATAAATTCGTACTTGCACAATGGTGCTTTTTGGTAAGAATTGAGGATGGTGGAAGTAATGACGTTATCGGTTATCAAACCGAAAGTGATAACCATAGTAATAACCATTGAAACCAGAAAGGAGTAGAATTTTATGATTCCGTAAAAAAATGGGTATTAAAACCTGAAAAGAGATTAGATGTTACTCTTCAAAAATTACATCTAAAACTGTTTTTGGTGTTCAGTAAAAACATCGAAAAATATCTAATTCTTTACTTAAAATTTCATCAAAAATGAACAGAAATATTTTAAAACTTTTAGGAATTGTTCTATTCGCAAGCGTAATGTTAAGTGCCTGCACGAAAGAGGAACAACTTGATGTAAAACAACAAATTAAGGTTGTGGATCAAGGATTAATTTCTGAACCTGCTATTATAGATGGCGAGTCGATAATGTTCCGTAAAAGCAAAAACTATTTAAAAGGTTATACTGGTGCTTTTATGGGAGAAACCGGTATTGCAAAACAATCTGGTTCTACTGTAACATACCAAACTATCAAAGTAACTAGACCTAATGGCAAAGTATTTTTTATTATGATTGAAAATTTTAAATACAATGCCACAGATTCATGGTCGTATGGTAATAATCCTTCTAATGATGCCACTTATGGAAGACTATACACATGGACAGCCGCATATAACAATAGAAATAGAGTGTATATGCAAATTCCACGATATAGTAATACAACACTACAACCTATACCAGGTACTACTTCTAATAGACCAGGCAATTTGCCAACATTTACTGAAATAAAAGATTTACTGGAAACAGAAGTTATTGGAAATTTACCCGGCAATGGTACAACTATTTTTGATAGTCCATCTTATATGTACTACTACGACAATTTTGTATTTGGTATTGCTGATAATCCTGATCCTGTTGCTGCATATCATACATTAGCAGGGTGGAGAGATAATATGGAATTGGCTCCGGGTAACCAAGAGTTTAATGATTTATGCGTAAGAGGAAGATTCTGGACAAATGAATTAGCAGTTACTGGTAGACACTATCCTTTTGAAGTTGGTACAGAAGGCGATTCTTGGGTTGGTTACGTAAATGCTGGGCATAATGATAAATTTGCATTTTCAGTTCGTTACGTTTTCTATCCTATATATCAATAATTTATATTTAGCCCAGTTGAAAAAGTAAAACCTTTTCAACTGGGCTTTATTGTAGACCACATGAAAAAGAAAATTTTGCTTTTATATTTTGAATTTTTGAGTATTTTTTTGTTATATGCTCAAAAAGAAGATTATAATTGGGTACTTTCAAATGGTTGTGATGTGAATTTTCATACAAGCCCACCCTCTATTCTTACAAATGTAGCAATATTGCATAATAGTGGAGTCGCTTGTTTATCTGATAATAATGGAAACCTTTTGCTATATGGCGATGGTATTAATATTTTCAATAAAAATAATCAACTAATATTTACCAACAATAATTTGTGTGACGCATACCGAAGTATCATAGTACCAATACCAAACAGTCAAAATCAATGCTATTTTTTTACTTCTATTGTAAATAATTCTAATAAATATAATTTAATTAGATATACTGTTGATTTAAGTATAAATAATGGAGTAGGTGCTGTAATTAGTTCAGTAATAATGTATGAAGATTATTCTGTTGGTAAAATGATGCTGGCAGCGAAACATCCGAATAATAAAGATTATTGGTTTATTTTTATTGATGGTGATTACGATTATACTGAAACTTATTTGATAGATAACAATGGTATTTCAAGCATACCGGTTGTTTGCAATCTGCCTGATATTGAAGTCAATTTTATAAATCCACCTCGCATTACTTGCGCAATGGATAAAATTGTTTACACTGCATATACAGAAAGTATATGTTTTTTAGATTTTAATAATGAAAATGGATTAGTTTCTAACTACCAAATAATACCATATAATAATGTAGGTACATTCGAACTGTCACCAGATGGTACTAAATTATATGTGATGTGGGGATTACAAGTAGGTATAAACAATTATGTAAAAATCTTGCAATTTGATATGACAAAATTAGATGATACTTCGATATTCTTGAATAGCATACAAACAATTTACAATGATACGCTTATATCTTATGAAAATGGAAGTGATTATACCGATATGCAATTAGCCCCCAATGGCAAAATTTACGTTAATTCATATTTACATAACTATTTAGGTATAATTAATAATCCTAATGATACCTTTCCGATATGTTCTTTCAATCGTGATGGTTTATATCTTTCAGGAAAACTTTTAGGAGAACAGTTGCCTTTTTTCATGCGATTTTATCCAGCGATAATAAATATTAATGAATTGTGTACCAATATAGTATATTTTCGTTATCAAGGTTCTCTTGCACAATCAGTCCTTTGGAATTTCGGCGACAGCCATACATCAACCCAACTCAACCCAACACACAACTACGCAAACGCAGGTACATACACAGTTACCTTAATAGTTACCTATACAAATGGACAGCAACAAACTATAAATAAACAAATTACTATAAATTCCAAACCAATAAATTTAATAATAACACACGATTAGCATAAAAAAAATAACTGTTTTAAGTTTTGTTATCACTTTGTTTTGCATTACAAATTTGTATTCGCAAAACACAACTAACCCCGATACAGTATGTGTCGGTAGTACAGAATATTATAAAATTACAAATGCCAACGCAGGCTCTACTTTCACGTGGGGAATTTACAATGGTAACGGTACAATAATTTCTGGTCAAAGTACCGACAGTATTAATGTTGCATGGAATAGTGCCACAGGAACAGATACGCTTTGGGTTTACGAAATCAACGCAGGAAATTGTAAAGGCGACACAGCAAAATTAAAAGTAGTGCGACTTGCTAAACCAACAGCAGAATTTACTGATAATGCTTTGTGTTACGGCTAAACATTGCAAGTAACTTTCATAGGCAATGCACCCTACACACTCGAATATACTTTGAACGGAAATTTTATAACGCAAACAGGAATAATAACAAATCCATACACCATTGGCACACAATCAGGTAGTTATCAACTCGTAAAAATAGCAGATAAAAATTGCGTAAATACCACATTGTCAGGTACAACAATTTCAATTATAGCCACACCGTTGAACAATTTGCAAATTATTCATAAATGAGAGTATGTATTCAAAATATTTTTATAATTATAATTTGTATGTTTATCTCAAACATTGTTAATGCTAAAATTATTGACACTGTGCAGAAAAACGAAATCGCAGTTTACCGTGTCTTGAATAAAACAGCCGATACACAATTATTTTGGACAGTTGAAAATGCTGAAATACAATCAGAAAATCCAACGTATTCGGATAGCGTTGTAATTCAATGGAACGAACAAACAGGTATTTTTGAAATAGCCGTTTACGAACAGACCATGCAAAATTGTAAAGGACAATTGTTTACTGCAAAAATATTGATAGAAGAACCAGAACCAACAGAAAATGAATTAGATATACCCAATGTTTTTACACCAAACAAAGACGGAAAAAACGACTATTTTATGATAAAAGCAAAAGACGAATTAACAAACTACGAAATAACCATTTACAATCGTTGGGGTCGCAAAGTATTTGAAACACATGACATAAATTATAGTTGGGATGGCAGAACACAAGGAAACTATTGCAGCACAGGAGTTTATTACTATGTTAAAATTTACCAAACCACCAGCAGACCAAAAACAGCAAACAGCTTTTTACACTTATACCGATGATATCCAACTATACAAAAAAAAGAAAAACCGACAACATGGCACACCCGACAATTGCCTTTTTTCCCACCGCACTAATTGCAACGCTCAAAAAAGGCAACTGCGGGTGTGCCTTTTCGTTATCGCCAGTGCTACCCACAGCAGGATTTTCACAGGTCGTCGAGGTGGCCAGTGCCATCAAAGGGCATTGGGCCGGCATCGTCAACTGGGCGGAAAACCTTATCACCAACGGGATACTCGAGGGCTTCAACTCGCTCTTCCAGGCCGCCAAAGCCAGGGGCTATAGGAAAACAGAGACCATCAAGGCGGTAATTTGCATATTCACCAGAAAACTAGATTTTACTCGGGTCAATCCCTTTTGCGCTACCCACACACTCCTATAAAGAACCCAAAAATCGTATCTTCGCGGAAGCACGCAAACCCGAACGACATGCTCGCCAACCTCGACAACGAACTGCACTTCAAGAAGGTCTTCACGGACGTGGAGGTCTTCACGGCCTTCGTCAAGGACGTGCTCGGCATCGAGCTCCCCATTCACAAAATCGAAGCCGAAGAGCTCGACGTCCATAGGCTCTACCATACCTCCTTCCGCGCCAACCTCTTTGGCTTTGACAAAAACGGCAGGCTCCTGGTCCATCTCCAAAAAGCGGAACACGCGTACCACTTCAACAGCAGGAACAAAAGCATGTCCGTTGACCGTCCTGATCTGCTGCGCGAATGCCAAGGCTACGACTATGGCCAAGAGGCATACGCCATCGTGGTCATCAGCCCGCCTAGCACTGTCATCAGCCACTTGGGCAGCTTCAAAAAAGTGGAGCGCCCTCTGCGCCCTGCGGAGCGCGGGGCCGAGTTCAACCACCATCCGGAGAAGCGGCTCGCCCAACTCAACATCGCGAACAACGGGACAGACACGCCGCCCGCCGTCCTCGACTGGCTCCAGCTCTTCCGCGAGAGCATCCGCAACCCCGAGGCGCCCAAGATCAACACCGCCAACCCTGCCATCGCCAAGGCGGCCCAGCTCTCCCAGAGAGAAAATCTTTCGGCCGACGACATCTACGAGGCCAGAATAGTCGAGATGCGCAAGACGGCCAGGGAAATTACCTACAAGGAAGGCATGGAGGCAGGAATAAGCCTCGGCCGCGAGCAGGCCCCAGAAGCGACGAAGGCAAAAAGCGAGGAAGAAAGGCAAAAAATCGAAGCCGAAAAGTGAAGAATCCCAAAAGAAACCCAGGCAAAAATCGACCAGAACATTCGGAAAGCGCTCCAAAAAGGCGTGCCGCTCCTCCAACGCCGGGCGCGCAAGCATTCCACCCATGAAGAAAAAACCAAAGCCCTTTCCGAGCAGCGCCGCGCTTCGCCATTTGGCGCTCATTCTCTTGGCTACCAAGCTCTTGTGCGGCAGTGCCGCGCTGGCGCAAGTCCGCAACGCCGAGCTTTGGCTGGGCAACATCAACAGCATCGACCTGACCGAACGGTGGAAATTCTGGAACGACTACCACTGGGCCAGCGGTTCGTTCTTAGTGGTCCGGCCTGGCCTGACCTACCAGACGGCCAAGGGCTACCAGCTCACGGCGGGTTTCGCCTGGCTCTGGCTCTCGGCGCCCAACGAGCCCGGCCTGCCGCGCACCGAGAACCGCGTCTGGGGACAGGCGGTCAAAGGCTGGCCCCTGGGCAGCCGCTGGCGCTACTCCGTCCGCCTGCGCTACGACGGCCGCTTCAAGCAGGCCTTGGACGAACAAGGTGATATCCAGGCCGATTGGCAGCGTGAGTTCAGCAATCGATTCCGCTTGATGCAGAACTTCCGCTTCGCGCTGGGCAGTCCGCGGGAAGGCCGCCAATGGCACCTGGACCTGGCCAACGAGTTCCTCTACCGCGACGGGCCGACCATCGACGCGGGCATCGACCAGATCCGCAACTTCGTCCTGCTGGGACGCAGCGGCCCGCGCCTGACCCTCCGCGCGGGCTACCACCAGCGTTGGGTGCCCAGCGCGTCGGGCCAGTGGACGCTCAACCACGGGCTGACGGTCTGGCTTTCGGAATCGTTCCACCTGGAAGCGCACCCCTGATCGGCCTCGAAGCGAAGGCCCGCAAACGAAAGGCGCCTCCGCACAAGATGCGAAGGCGCCTTCCGAAAGCTGGCGGCCCGTTCAACTCACTTCAAGCGGACAAGCCCTTCGGGGCCGATGGAAATGACGCCCTGTTTGTAGAGGGCTCCGGCGGCCATTTTGAAGCTCTTCTTGCTCATGCCCAGGATGTGCCGAATGGCTTCCGGGTCGCTCTTGTCGTTCAGGGGCAGGTTGCCGCCGTTCTTGTCGATGGCCTTGAGCAGCGTCTCCTCCAGAGAGCCGATCCTGGCCCGGTAGCCCAAGGGCTCAAGCGAAATGTCGATGTTGCCATCGGGGCGGACGCTCAAGACGTAGGCCTCCAGGCGCTGGCCCACGGTCAGGGGCTTGTGGGCCTGGTCGCGATAGACCAGCCCGAAATGCAGGTGATCGACCACGACCTTGAAACCGAGCTGCGTGGGGTGGTAAACATGGATTTCCACCTTGTCGCCATCGTGCAGCCGCACGTCGTCGTTGTGGATGAACTTGTCGATCTTGGACGAAGCGGCCACGCGGCGGGTCAGGGTGTCCTCGTAGAGGTAAACCAGATAGTGCCGCCCGACTTCCATGGGCAGCTTCTGCTCGCGGAATGGGACGAACAAGTCCTTGGCCAATCCCCAATCGAGGAAGGCGCCGTGCCGGCTGAGCTCGACCACGCGCAGGCTGGCCACTTGGCCGACGGTGGCCAGGGGCGTCTCGGTCGTGGCCACGGGGCGGTCTTCCGAATCGGTGTAAACGAAAAGCCGCACCTCCTCGCCGGGCTTCCACTCGGGCTTGACATAGCGGTTGGGCACGAGGACTTCCTGGTCCGAATCCGGATCGAAGAAGTAGAATCCATGCTCTTCCAAGCAATTGGCTACCAGAGTGTTGTATCTTCCTAATTGAATCATGGCTTTTGTTTGTCAGTCGAAAAGGTCCTTCAGCTCGTCCATCATGCCCATGAGCCGACCTTTGAGGCTGGTCTTCTCCTCGAGCTCCTCGAGGGCTTCGCCCAGTGCCTTGCGGATGCCTTTGGGATCCTTGCCACCGGCCGTGGCCAGGAACTTCTGGCCTCCGCCTCCTCCGTCGATTTTGCGGGCGGCCTTGCGGATGATGTGCCCTGCGTCGAGCCCGCGCTCGACGAGGTCGTCCGAAAGGGCCACCACGAGGTGGGCCTTGTCCTCGACCTGGGCGCCGAGCACCACGAAAAACTTCTGCTCGACTTCCTTGCGAAGTTGGAAGGCCAGGTCCTTGAGGGCCGCGGCGTCGGGCACCACGACTTGCGCGGCGATGCAGTTGACGCCTTCCTCGCGCCGCATGTTCTTGAGCAGGTTCTGGCGCAGCAGGTTGGCCTTCTGCTTCTGGATGGCCTCGATCTGCTTGCGCATGTCCTGGTTTTCAGTCTGCAGGGCGGAAATGGCCTGCACGAGGTCTCGGGCTCCTCCTTTGAAGAGGGCCTGGGCCTGCTGGGCCAGGTCGATCTGCTCGAAGGCGTAGGCCTGGGCGGCCTCGGCAGTAATGGCCTCGACGCGGCGGATGCCCGCGGCAATGGCGGTTTCAGCCACAATCTTGAACAGGCCAATCTCGCCCGTTGCCTTGACGTGGGTGCCGCCGCAAAGCTCGACAGATGCCCCGAAGCGTATGACGCGCACAATGTCGCCGTACTTCTCACCAAAAAGGGCCATTGCTCCCATCTGGCGGGCCTCTTCGATGGGCGTCTCGCGCTTCTCGTCGAGGGGCAGGTTCATGCGGACGCGCTGGTTGACCAGCTCCTCGACCCGGCGGAGCTCCTGGGCCGTCATTTTCTGGAAATGGGAAAAGTCGAAGCGCAGCTTGTGCTCATCCACCAGCGAGCCTTTCTGTTCGACGTGGTGGCCCAGGACCTCGCGCAAGGCCTGGTGCAGCAGGTGCGTGGCCGAGTGGTTGCAGGCCGTGAGCTGCCGTTTGCGGGGATCGACCACGGCGTGGAACTTGGCCGAGGGGTCGGAAGGCAGTTGCTCAACAAGGTGGACGATGAGGTTGTTTTCCTTCTGGGTATCAACGATTTGAACCCGCTCATCGCCATGCTGGATGAAACCCGTGTCGCCGACTTGGCCGCCGCTTTCGCCATAGAAGGGCGTGAAGTTGAAGACAAGCTGGAACAGCTCGCGGCCTTTGGCGGCCACCTTGCGGAAGCGGGTGATCTGGAGGTCGGCCTGGGTGCGGTCGTAGCCGACGAAGCTCTGGCTGGTCTCGGCATGGACGATCTGCCAGTCGTCGGTCTGGGTCTGGGCGGCGCTCTGCGAGCGGTTCTTCTGCTCGGCCATGGCCTGGTCGAACTGTTCGCGGTGGACGGTCATGCCGTGGTCGCGGAGGATGAGCTCGGTCAGGTCGAGGGGGAATCCGAAGGTGTCGTAGAGGCGGAAGGCTTCATGGCCATCCAGGCGCTGCTGGCCTTGCTCGCGGGCGTGCGCCACCAGGTTGTCGAGCAGCTTGATGCCGGTCTCGAGGGTTTTCAGGAAAGTTGCCTCCTCCTCGTGTATCACCTTCTCAATCAGGTCTTTCTGGGCCACCAGTTCAGGATAGGCTTCACCCATGACCTGGATAAGCGTGGGAATCAGCTCGTGGATGAAGGGCTGCTCGAGCTTGAGGAAGGTGTAGCCGTAGCGGACAGCCCGGCGCAGGATGCGCCGAATGACGTAGCCGGCCTTGTTGTTGGACGGAATCTGGCCATCGGCGATGGAAAATGAGACGGTGCGCAAGTGGTCGGCCACCACGCGCATGGCCACGTCGGCCTTGGCGTCGTGGCCGTAGGCCAGGCCGGAAATCCGGGAGATGTGCCCGATGATTGGGGTGAAGAGGTCGGAGTCGTAGTTGGAGGACTTGCCTTGGATGACCCGGACCAGGCGCTCGAAGCCCATGCCCGTGTCCACGTGCTTGCTGGGCAGGGCCTCGAGCTGCCCGTCGGACTTGCGGTTGAACTGGATGAAGACAAGGTTCCAGATTTCAATGACTTGCGGGTGGTCGTTGTTGACCACGAACTGCCCGGGCAGCTCGTCGCGTTCGTGCTGTGGGCGGAGGTCGATGTGGATTTCGGAGCAGGGGCCGCAGGGGCCTTGGTCGCCCATCTCCCAGAAGTTGTCCTTCTTGGAGCCGTTGACGATCCTCTCCTCGGGCAAGTATTTCATCCAGAGGGCTTTGGCTTCATCGTCTGGAAGCAAATCTTCATGGGGGTCTCCCTCAAATACGGTGGCGTAAAGCCTGTCCTTGTCGATTTGGAAGACGTGGGTGAGCAGTTCCCAAGCCCAGTCGATGGAATCCTGCTTGAAATAGTCGCCGAAGGACCAGTTGCCAAGCATTTCGAACATGGTGTGGTGGTAGGTGTCGTGCCCGACCTCCTCCAGGTCGTTGTGCTTGCCGGAGACGCGGAGGCATTTTTGGGAATCGGCCACGCGGGGACTGCCGGCGGGGGCATTTCCCAGGAAGATGTCCTTGAACTGGTTCATCCCGGCGTTGGTGAACATCAAAGTGGGGTCGTTTTTGATGACCATGGGGGCCGAAGGCACGATTTTATGGGCCTTTTGCTCGAAGAAATCCAAGAAGGCTTTTCGAATCTGGTGGGCGTTCATAGGGTATTTTGCTCTGGTTGGGTATCGAAAGATTTTAACAAACAGTTGCAAATTTAAAATAAATACTTAGATTTGCCCTGCGCAATCGCTCAAGGTTAAGGGCCAATGGGTTATGCCCGGAGACCTGGACTTACGCGAAAGCGCCCATCCCAAAAACCCGATGAATCCTGGCGCGAACGTTTTCCACCAAGTTCGATTCAAGACAGCCTTTCGCCCAAGTTTGGAGCGAATCTTCCGCGGGGGTCTCCTGGCCAAGATGTTGTCTAACACATGTTTCAAGGCAACTTCGGCACGGGAACCAACGTTAAAAAATGTGAAGACAAGCCCAAGTCCAGCGAAGAAGAAAGTTTAACCAAAAGCAACCGCCATGTTTCAGAGCAAGTACCAATTCAACGAAGAAACGCTTAGTTACGATCGCCTTGAATTGAGCTTCAAAGAAAAAGCCTTCAAGTTCCTGTCCGTGGTCATCGGCTTTTCAATCCTTGTCGCCGTAGTGGCCTACTCCGTCTTCTCTTACATGTTGAACGAGACCGATTACGAGCAAGTCAAGGCAGAACGCGAGCACTACGCCTCGCAATTCGAGATACTGGACCAGAAAGTGCAGCAGTTGAGCGAAGTGCTCGCGGACATGCAAGAGCGGGACGACAACATCTACCGCCTGACCTTCAGCATGGAACCCGTTCCGCAGTCGGTCCGCAACGCGGGCTTCGGGGGCGCCGACCGCTACGCCCACCTCGACAAGGGCTACGAGTACTCCGACCTGATCAGCCAGACCGCCCAGCGCATCGACCAGCTCACCAAGCAGCTCGTGGTCCAGTCGCGGTCCTACGACGAAATCATCGAACAGGCGCAATCCAAGGCCGAGGAACTGGCCTGCCTTCCCGCCCTGATGCCCATCTCCAAGCACGAGTCGCACCTGGGCTCGCATTTCGGGATGCGCCTCCACCCCATCCTCCACATCTATCGGATGCACGAAGGGGTTGACTTCTCGGCAAGCCCCGGCACCAAAATCTACGCCTCCGGAAATGGCCGAGTCATCGAGGCCGAGTACTCCGGCGGATATGGCAACCAGGTCACCATCGACCACGGCTACGGATTCAAGACCGTCTATGCCCACATGAGCGGCTACGCCGTCAGGGCTGGCGAACAGGTCAAGCGCGGCCAGCTCATCGGATACGTCGGAACTTCCGGCCTCTCCACCAACCCGCACCTCCACTACGAGGTTTTCAAGGATGGCGTGGCCGTCAACCCCATCAACTACTACTTCTCGGACATCACTCCCCAAGAATACAACGCCATGATCCAGGCGGCCACCTACGGCAACGGTCAAGCCACAAAGTAATCTTGATTTTGCTATCTTCGCGAAGGTCGGTAAATTTTTACCGGCCTTTTTTTTGAGCCGACGAATTTCCCGCAAAGCATGTCGAAGCGCGCGTATGACGACCCTGACAACCTCGGAATCGAAGAGTCCCCACGAGGTTGGGCCGACTTTCTCTTCAACCGCGGCACCCTGGCCCTGGCCTTGGCGGCCATCGCCTTCCTGATCCTGGTCCGCCTGATCCCCTCGGCCCGCGAACGCGAACTTGAGCAAGAAAACCAAAGGCTGCTGCTGCAAGTCGAAGTCTTGGACCGCCGCATCAGCACCGCCCTAGACCTGGCCGAACAGATCGCCTACCGCGACGACTACCTCTACCGCCAGTTCTTCGAAATGCGCCGCTTGCCCACCGAAAAGCGCACCGAAGGTTTCGGCGGGGTCAACCGCTACCAGCACCTCCAGGGATACGACTTCTCGGACGTGCTCATCCGAACCAGCGCGAGGCTGGACCTGCTCTCCAAGCAGCTCTACCTGCAAAGCACCTCGTTCGACCATCTCTACAAACTCCTCGAAGGGCGCGATGACGTGCTTGCCTCGCTTCCCCTTACCCAACCCATCAGCTCGGAGCTGCTCGAATTTGTCGAGACGGCAGGCGCCGAGAACAAAACCCTGGAGCTTTTCGCCGAAGAAGGCACGCCCGTCCTCGCGACCGGCGACGGGAAAATCCTCAGCATCGGGTTTGAACAAGGCCTGGGGAACCATGTCATCATCGAGCACATGTTCGGCTACACAACCCTCTACGCCAACCTGGGGAGCATCATGGTCAACAAGGGAGAACAAGTCAAGCGAGGGCAAGCCATTGGCACGGTGGGAAAACCCACGGGCGAACAGGCCAGCAACCTGCGCTACGAAATCCGAAAGGGCCAATCGGTCCTGAATCCGACGGCCTACTTCTTCGGCCTCTCGGAAGAGAAATTCATGGAAGAAATCAACAATTCGACCCTCACCATCAAGCTAGACTGATGGAATGGATTGAAAAACAAATCAAAAAACCAACTCACCCCAGCATCAAATCATGCAATTTGACGGCAACAACTACCTCGTAGGCGGTCTGAAACTGACCGAACTGGCTGAAAAACACGGCGCGCCGCTCTTCGTTTACGATGGCGCGAAGATCGTGGAGCAATACCGCAAAATGGAAGAGGCCCTGCAAGTCCCCCGGCTCAAGATCAACTACGCCTGCAAGGCCCTGAGCAACCTGTCGATCCTGCGCCTGCTCCGCGAACTGGGCAGCGGCCTCGACACGGTCTCCCTCCAAGAAATCCTCCTGGGCCTACAAGCCGGATTCCAACCCGACGACATCGTTTACACGCCCAACTCGGTCTCCATGGAGGAAATCCAGGAGGCCATGCAACTGGGCGTCAAGATCAACATCGACAACATCGAGACCCTGGAGTACATCGGCCACCACTTCCCCGGCCAACCGCTCTGCATCCGCGTCAACCCGCACATCATGGCCGGAGGCAACCTCAACATCTCGGTGGGCCACATCGATTCCAAATTTGGAATCTCAATCCACCAAATGCCTCTGGTAGAGCGACTTGCGACGGCCCTCAAGCTCAACATCGTCGGCGTACACATGCACACCGGCTCCGACATCCTCGACGTGGACGTCTTCAAGGCCGCTTCGGACATCCTCTTCAACGTGGCCCGGAAATTCGACAAGCTCGAGTACATCGACTTCGGCAGCGGCTTCAAGGTCAAGTACAAAGCCGAGGACATCGAAACGGACATCGCGCAATTTGGGCAGATGATGAGCGAGCAGTTCAACCAGTTTTGCCAAGAAGTGGGAAAAGACCTGACCCTGATGTTCGAGCCGGGCAAATACCTGGTCAGCGAGGCCGGCTACTTCCTGGCGCGCACCAACGTCATCAAGCAGACCACTTCCACGGTCTTCGCTGGCGTGGACAGCGGCTTCAACCACATGATCCGCCCCATGTTCTACAAGGCCCACCACGACATCCTCAACATCAGCAACCCGCTGGGCCGACCCAAGATTTACACTGTCGTGGGATACATCTGCGAAACCGACACCTTCGGCTGGAACCGCAAGATCAACGCGCTGAACATCGGCGACCTGCTTTGCTTCAAGAATGCCGGCGCCTACTGCTTCTCCATGTCCTCGAACTACAACTCGCGCTACCGACCTGCTGAAGTGCTGATTATCAACGGCAAAGACCACCTCATCCGCCGCCGCGAAACCTTGGAGGACCTCACCTCCACGCAAATCGTCCCCGAGCTTGATCGCTGGGTCTGAACTTGCCCAAAAGCTGGAAAAAGAAAGCCGCATCTTGCACGATGCGGCTTTTTTGTGTTTCAATATTGCAGATTCGACCTGCGGACGGCCCCGTCTCTGAAACTGCCCCAAACATAGCCAATGACCAGGCCCAGGCCCACCAAAGCCAGGGCCAGCTCAAAATCATCAGAAATCATCCAAGCCAACACGGCCAAAAAAAGACTAGAGGCCAGCCCGTAGAGCGAAAAGAGCGAGGTGAAATACTGCATCTTCACCAATCCGTGCGCCTTCTCGAGGTGCTCGAAGAGGGCCTCGACGCGGTTCTCGAGCTCCAGGCGGCTTTCGTTGGGGCCGGTGGCCAGCTCTACCAGACGTTCGGTCAGGGCCTCCACCTCGCCGCGGGCCTTCTGGCAATCGGCGCAAGATTCGGCGTGATGGTCAATCCACTCGACAGCACGGAAGAGCCTCTCCACCTGGAAAAAATTGAACTCTTTTCGGGGAAGCCTCGCGGCCTGATCTTGCAAATTGGTCAATGCCAAGCTCTTCCAGTCTGGCGCGCTGTCTTCCGTGGATTGGCTCATAACAGGTTTCAGATAATGGGGAACGGAATCTGCTGGTCTCTGCTCATCACCTTGAACTGGTCTTGCCGGTAGAGGATCGCGATTTTTGAAACAATGTAATCGTGATCGATAAGGTCTTGAACGACAGGCGACTGGTCGAGGAAGGAATGGGCGGCCTTGACAGCCTGCTCCTCATCTTCCTGGCGCGCGTCCCAAAAGCAGACCACGCTGGCCGGATAGTCCTTGTCGGACGAGCTCAAGGAAGCCAGCGAATGGCCGAAACGGGAAGGCGTCCAGACCTGCACCAGCAGAAAAGGACTGGTCGCGACATTGATGGCCATCATCAACTTCTCAAAAAACAAGTTCGGCTGCGGGGTGTCAGAAATTCCTTTGCGGTAGTTCTGCCATATGGAGGCGAACATCCGGGATGCGTTTTGGTCAGTGCCCATGGTCAACTGGGCAACCAAATCGCGCAACAGGTCCTCCCCCACAATTTCCAAGAGTTTTTCCATGGCTTTTGTTTTCGGTTGTCAACCAAAGATAAGAAGAACTTGGCTTAATTCACCGAAAAAAATGTGGAATTGCCAAAAAAACATAATTAGCCCCAGCGTATCACATTGGCCGCCCAAGCATAGCCAATTCCGGCAGCGATCATCGAAACTACCATGCCCGGTCGCAAACGACCCGACTCCAGGCCCAAGTGCAAGGACAAAATCTGATCAATTTGCCCCGCATGGCCGTAATCCTCAAGGTAATACGACTGCTCGGCCCCTAGCCGTAGCTCTTCCAGCATCAACTGGTGCATGGATCGCTTGATGTGCAAGATGGAAAGATAACCCAAATCCGATTTTGATACCCCCGATTTTTGGAAGGCCTTGTCGATGCACATGAACCAATTTTGCATTGAAACCTCGTTCAGGCGACGCTTCATGTGCTCCTCTTTCATCAAAGTCAAAGACTTGTAGGCCTTATCAAGATTCTGATGGTCGATCGGGTGGGCTTGGCCACCGTAAACCACACCGGCATCGCGTGCCATGCTGCCATCGGAAATAACATGGGTTCCCAGCAAAATGTTTTGTCCATGTCCCTTTTTGAGCAATATCGCTCCGCCCGCCGCCGATAGGTTGAACATCATGGACATGGATTTGTCGGTGAAATCGACAAAATCACCGTTTCGGTACCCGCCGACAACCATAGCGACTTTCAGATCCTCGTCAGCCAACATCATATCCTTGGCCATTTTCATGGCAGTGATGGTTGAGGCACAACGCTGTTGAACATCTATGGCCCAGGCATTTGTAGCACCAATCTGCTCCTGGATGTAAATCCCCGAAGTGGTCAGCGGATACTCTTTCCACTCTTCGCCCACACAAAGGATCAAGTCAATTTCCAGCGGATCGAGTCCCGTCCTTCGCAAAGCATCCTTGGCCGCACGAACTCCCATTTCTTGAGTTCCTTCATCATCAGTAGCTATCATAATTTGATGAATGCCCAGTTTCTCTTGAATGGCTTGAGCGGTCCAAACACCTTGAGTTTTTGAGGCAATCTGAACCGCATCCATACGACCATGCGGCAAATAGATGCCATAACCCAAAATACCGACATTATCAGAAATCATAAATCTTGCTGTAAAGATTGATTTTTTAAAGTTCTTCTGTCAATTTTTCCTGCATTGTTTAGCGGAAGTTGCTGCAAAAATTGGAAATGTTTGGGAATCTTGTACTTTGCCAGCCACTCTTGGCAAAAAGAAGTCAGTTCGTCAGCAGAACATTCCTGGCCAGTATGCAGCACAACATAAGCACAACCGACTTCCCCCCACTTCGGTTCGGGAACGCCAACAATGGCGACCTCGGCAATGCGCGGATGCTTCCGCAAAACTTGCTCAACTTCAGCGGGATAGACATTCTCACCGCCAGAAATATACAAGTTCTTGATACGATCGACAACGTACAAATAGCCCTGCTCATCTTGCCGCATCAAGTCGCCCGTATGGAACCAGCCCTTGCGCAAACTGGCGCGGGTAGCTTCCGGGTTCTTCCAATATCCGGGAGTTACAGTCGGCGCCTTAATGGCCAACTCTCCGATATGTCCCTGGGGGACTTCATTGCCATTTTCGTCAACCAACTTAATGGAATAGAAGAAGTTAGCAGTCCCAATAGAACCTCGCTTCCGAATGGCGTCGGTGTGGTCGAGCGACGTTACGTTCGGTCCAACCTCCGTCAAGCCATAGCCTTGTCGGACAGGGACTCCCTTCCGATGCCAAAGTTCGATCAAGGGAATGGGCATGGACTCGCCCCCCACGACAAAGTAACGGACGTTGCTCAAATCAACACGATGAAAATTACCAGACTCAGCCATCATCTTGAGCATTGTGGGGACGCCCCAAAAGACAGTATGCCTGTCGTTCTCTAGCACGTCCAAGACTTGATCAGCATCGAAAGCCCTCATCAACAAAGTGTATGCGCCCTGTAAGATGAAAGGAGTAAGCAAGACATTCCAAGCTCCAGTATGAAAGGGAGGCGCACAGTTCAAAGCCCTATCTTGCGAGGTGATTTCCAGGCGAATCTGGGTATTAATGGCATTCCAGAACAGCATCTTGTGCGAGTACATGGCCCCTTTGGGGAAGCCCGTCGAGCCAGATGTGTAAATCAGCATCAGAGGAGAATCTTCAGTCAAAATCTGAGCCTCATAATGGGAAGGGCTTGACCCCCGCAACCACTGACCGTGCAAATTGGTCAATTGTATGAGCGGTAACAAGTGCTCACCGCTGAAAATCGACTCCTTTCCACGCAGTTTGTCGGCATATTTGGACTCAACAAAAAGCACCTTCGGCATGGAATCCCCCAACATGAAACCTAGCTCCGCTGTCGCCAGTCTGTAATTCATCGGAACCAAAACAATGCCCATTTTTTGAGCAACCGAGAAGAGAACGATGTACTCAAGACAGTTGTCGGCCAAAACAGCAACCCGATCACCCTTACCAACATTGTAAGTATTAGCAAGCCAATTGGCTGTACACCTGGCCAGTAAGTCTATCTGCGAAAAAGTGTAAGCTCTTCCACCGTCATGCTCTTTGAAAGCTACTTTGTGGGGTTTGTAAATCGCCCACTTGGCGAACCAGTCAAATGTTTCCATTGCTACTATTTTGAATGTTAGTATCGCTCGTTTTGACACGAACTCGCTCAACGAGCAAAAGCATCAGCCCGAGCAGAGTGCTCCCAAGAATGGCCAGCGAAGCTGCAATCGCAGGATTGCGGACTTCCCCCTCAAGAAACTTCGTGAAAAATCCCAAATCCAAAGCGTTGTGCGCATGCAAGAACGGGAGGCCGTAATAAATTCCAAAGTGGATAAGAAAAGCAGCAACCGATGACGCGAAAGGGACTTTCCAACTCGGTTCCTTAAAATATATCCCGAACAGAACAGGCACAAAAGCAGAAGAGAAAAATGCGTAAACCCCATTCTGTGCCAAAATCCCAACGCTCAGCTTAGGATGCACCAACTGGTCTCGGGAAATCCAGAAGGCGACCAAAGCCAAGAAGGCAATGGCCAACTTGTTGATAACCAAAAGCCTCTTGTCCTCGATTCTACCACCAGCAAGCGCTTGAACAATGTCAGTGGTAATGGAGGAAGACACGGACTGGATCAGCCCTTCGAGGGTTGATAAACCTGCGGAAAGCAGACCCAAAACAACCACCAAACCAACCAGTGTAGCGACGAAACCACCTGAAAAAACAGCGACTACATAAGCCGGAATGATACCATCGTTGGTCAGCGCCTTTCCCTCGAATGTCAAGTCGGGGAAGGTCAATCGTGCGAACAAGCCAGTAACCACGACAGAAAAGAAAAGGGCCTGAACTAGACCGGCTACAACCAAATAACGATTTACATCGCTTTCATGCTTGAGCAACAAGGATTTGGTGATGATATGAGGTTGAACGACTACGGCCACCCCAACAATAAACTGGGCAAACCCAATTTCAAAAAAATCCCGAAAAAGCAAACTTTCGGGATTTGTGGCCCGGACCAACATCGGGTCGATTTCAGACAAACGCAGAAGAAACCCGTCAAGTCCATCCGAAAAAAAATGAAAGCCAGAAAAAAGCAGCACCAGCGCTACAAGAATCATGATAGAGGCCTGAATCATATTGGTATAAACCAATGAATTGGCACCGCCAAACATCATGTAACCAAACACGAAGACGATTGTCCCAGCCAACACATAAAGCTCTTCGACTTGCATAGCCTTTGCCAGTACTTTGGTAATCGCGACAACTATTAACACAATGAATGTAACCAAGAGCAGCGAAAGAAACGCCATAAACAAACCATAAGATTTGCTCTTGTAGCGCTTCCCAATCCATTGCGCAAGGGTCAATGCCTTCTGCTGCTGTCCCTGCTTGCGAAAACTCTTGGTTAGAATCAACAAGGAACCGATGCTGGCCAAGGGAAAAAACAAACCATAGGCCAGCAATCCGCTCAACCCATAATTGGCAATAAAACCTGGATTGATGACAAATGTAGCAGCACTGGTCATAGAGGCCGCCAACGAAAGCCCTACCGCAACGGGTGAAAAAACAACACTGCCAACTGCGTAGTCGGTCATGCTCTTGATTTTCAAAGCACCACGTGTGACCAGCCACAAAATGACTGCTGCATAAGCTATAACCAAAATCCAAGCACCAGCTACAAAATCAAACTGCATATTTCAGTGTTTTGAGTGTTCTAATAGCGCAAAGATAGACCCGCGAAGGCAAGACCACCGCCAGATCCAATCAACATGACCGCATCGCCACGCTTGATTTTTCCAGCGTCAACTGCTTCACAAAATGCGATGGGAATGCAAGCCGAGCCAGTATAACCGTAATGGTGCATGCTGGTCTGTGCAAAACTTCGTGAAAGTTCGAGGCGATCCATGGTGTCCCGAATGCTGTGGATGTTGATTTGCGTGAATACAAACTGAGCAAAATCACGCAATTCGATGCCAGAACGCAAAGCCAAATTGAGGGCCATATCAGCCCAAGTCTGTGGATTGATGTCAGTAGGAAATTTTTTTTCGATCTTGAGCAAGTGCTCTTTTCCTTCCAACACCGCTTCATCCACCGGCCGAAAAGTCCCACCGGCATAGATGCCCATGTAATCGTGATACTCACCCATCGTCCTTAGCTCACTGGCTATAAAGCCATTATCCCCTTGGCTGGCCCGAAGCACGAACGCCCCGGCCCCATCGGCAAACAAGTTGGCTGTCTTTTTGTCCAACAAATTCAAATACTTGCTCATGGCATACGCTCCAATGACCAAGACGGTTTGGTATCGGGAATCACTTTTGATGTATTTTGTGGCCACATCGAGCGCGGTTACAAAACCAGCACAAGCAGAGTTCAAATCGAATGTTCCAGCACGTTCCAAACCAAGCAAATGTTGAACCTTGGAAGCGGTGGACGGCGAGATGAACTCGGGAGTATCGGTGGCCACAATCAGCAGATCAATTTCCTTGGGACAAACATTGCCCCGCTCCATCGCGACTCGCGCCGCCGAAACGCACAAATCAGCGGTCGATTCGTTGGGCGCACACCAACGTCTTTCGTATATTTCGACATACTCTTCGAGCCACTGGCTTACGTTGGATCCGAGAAGCTCGTCAAAAAATTGGTTGCTGACGATTCGCTCAGGAACGTACATCCCAATCGAATGGATAGAAACATTGGTCATTGTTTTGATCATCAAATTGTCATTCCACCATCAACACTGATAACAGCACCATTGATGTATGCCGCCCCATCGCTGGCCAAGAACCAATAGGTGTTCGCGATGTCTTCGGGAGTGCCCAAGCGTCCGCTCGGTACTTTTTGCCCCATCGCCTCAAGGACTTTCTCTGGCATTTTCCTGACCATATCCGTCAAGATGAAGCCAGGGGCCACGGCGTTGACAGTAATGCCTTTTCGTCCCAACTCGCGGGCCCAGGTTTTTGTCATTCCAATCAAGCCGGCTTTCGCGGCCACATAATTCGTCTGTCCAAAATTGCCGTATAGGGCCACAACCGAAGAGGTATTGATGATGCGTCCAAAGCCTTTTTCAACCATGTGATGAGCGACGGCCTTGGTGCAGTTGAACACGCCCGTGAGGTTCACATCCATCACCTGCTGCCATTGCTCATGGCTCATTTTTAGCAGGCTGGCGTCCCTGGTTATGCCAGCATTGTTCACCAAGATATGGACTTGGCCGTGTTGGACAATGACGGACTGGGCCGCGCTTTCAACCTGCATCCAGTCGGCAGTGTTGACCTTCATGAAATAGGCTCTGCCACCGAGTTTTTCGATTTGTTGAACCGTTTCATTTCCAGATGATTCATTCAAATCCCAAATGATCACGGTCGCGCCTTCGTTGGCGAATTTGAGGCTCGCGGCCCGTCCGATGCCATCTGCACCTCCGGTGATGATGGCCAAGCGATTTTCCAGACTTTTCATTTCGATGCGGTTTGTTGTATTGTTCAGGACAAATAAAATGGGTTTCGAAGAGTTAGCAATCTATCCTAAGCAAATTTGTCCCTCGGACTTTAGCTATCATTTGAAAAAAAATTATTCCATATAACTAAAAATCAATTATTTATATGAATCAAGAAAGGTATGACTTAGCAGCAGGACAGAACCGTTTGCCCAAAGCAAAAACTTGCTTTCGCAGTTTATTAACCCAACTTGGAAAAAAATGCTCCAAAAAAAGCCAATTTTGAACAAAAATAGGAGAAAATCAAAAATGTCAAAATTTTAAGTGTCTGA
>JFJP01015713.1_pt1 | contig 20776 bp, 32 predicted proteins | sample 431651 | NCBI WGS metagenome assembly JFJP01 (sample SAMN02602958, study PRJNA72255) | Microbial mat metagenome, whole genome shotgun sequencing project. | biome: fresh water; feature: sink hole; material: water; isolation source: purple microbial (photo- and chemosynthetic) mats found in...
TTCAGGCTCGACGAAATGCCGACGAGTTGCTTTCTGGACTTGGCTACGGCGAAGCACAGGGTGACGAATAATGCAATTACCTCAGGCGACAATCGACAAAGTAGAAGGGTACATCCGGTACAGAAATTCGGCTTACGATTTCACTGGTGATCGATTCGCTACTGCTGTTGACATTTCGTCGGATCGGTATAGCAATCAAAGCCTGAAAAATTACTACCAGATTTTAGGTTTGTACATTTTACACATGGATGAATGCTCCGGTGCAGGTAATAGTGGTGGGTCGTCAAACGCTGGTTCCGTTGTATCGACTTCCGAGGGAGGTATCTCTATAGATCTCGGAAAATCTGCGACACTTGATGTAAACGGTGACCTGTCTCGTACAGGCTGGGGAATTGAATTGAGTTCTTTGATAAGGACTTCTACGATGTTTACCGCATTCAATTGCAACATGTAGGCGTAGTACATGAAGCTTATGATTATTTAATCATTAAACTATGATTAGGTAATCATAGGCTTATCTACTCTAATCAACTATAATAATAATTATTAAATATTAGAATTTAGTATTAAGTATTAGAATTAAGATTTAAGAAGTTAGTTGTTTAATAAGGGGCAAAAATTGAGCGACATTGAAATCATTGACCATGGTCTCGGAAGGTATCAAAGCCAGATGGATTATCTGACTTCGCATTACCTGAAGGTTGGTCTTCCGGCTAACGAGGCGGTCGGGTCTGCTCAGCGTCAGGGATCTCACGCTCCTTTCGGAACCATGGACGAACTCGTAGAGATCATGACCGTCCATGAATTCGGATCAAGTAACGCAGGAATACCTCAGAGATCTTTTCTTAGATCTGCAGTTGACGATAACAGAACGAGAATAGAAGCACTACAAGAAGAGCTTTTGGATCAGATGGTTATCGGTCAGATAAATGCCGTGACTGCTCTTGATAGACTCGGCGTTTTTGTGACTGGTCTTGTTAGAGACAAGATACGAACGATAAGCACACCTCCGAATACTCCTGAGACAATTAGAAGAAAAGGATCATCAAACCCGCTTATCGATACCGGACAGGCTCGGCAGTCGATACAATTTGTGAAAAAAAGAATAGGTACTCCATGATGCAGTCAAACTTGATTCCTAAAAAAAATGTAAGTGTGAAGCGTGAAGCGAGAATAACCGTTGTTGACGGATTCCCTATTGCCGGAAATATTTCTACATTCACGATCAAAGCTTCTGTTCAGCCAGCCACAGATAGAGATCTAAGGACTCTTCCTACTGGTACTCACTATGTCGAAGCTTACAAGCTTTTTTCCTATGACTACTTACAGGAGGAAGACAGTAACTATGAAGCTGACGAAGTTACCATCGGGACAAAACAATTTAAGGTCGTAAAAGTGAGCGATTGGGATAACCAAGTAATACCTCACAGAGAGATTCTGGTGATACGATGATCGATCTCGATAGGAAAAAAGCGCTGTCGCGCGTTCTGAGCGATCTTACTGGATTGGTACACATTTATCATTACCAGAATGTAAAAGAGCCATCCACTGCGTTCTTTTCATCAGAAATCAAGGATACTGGGGCTATATCCAAGGGAGAAAAGATTCTTTCTAGGAATATTGACGGAAATCCTGTAGAAACTGTTCGCTTTTCAGACGAATTGATGTGGTATATCCAAGGTGTCGGCGAAGGTGTCACGATGAAGTTGAAACAGTTTTGCCGTGATGTGAAACTGACAAATAATATTGCCAGACTCTACGATGAAGTCGGCGTGTCTCTCAGGATAGAAAATCCGGTACTCGATATCACGGAAATACGCGGTGCTGAGTATGTCGAAAGGGCGTCGTGCGATATCGTGATTCAGACATTCTCAGAAGCAAGTGCAGAAACATACGAAATCGACGAAGTTACCATATAACTTGAACCAATGTTTTAAACGAAAGGCTCTAAAATGAGTGTAAAGGACATTACTGATATCCAGATCGTAACCAGAAGCGGAGCTATTGCAGTTCGCTCTTTTGGCGTGTTTACGATTGTTGGATCGACAAATGCCGGAGTAGCTGGTAGCCGATGGAAGGAGTATTCGTCTCTCGATGAAATCGTAACCGATGGATACACTGATACGACTGCAGAGTACAAAATGGCGCAGATGCTTTTGTCTGCAACTATTCCACCGTCTACTTTTGCTATCGGGCAGACAAAAACAGCAGATGCTACTCTTACTGCTTCCCTGAATGCGATCAAGAATGAAGCTTCTGCTTTCTACTGCTTCGGCTGTACTACGCGGACTCTTGCTTCTCAAAAACTCGCTTCCGATTGGGCGGAAACTAACGAAGCGTTGTTCCTTGCTTCTGAAGCAAGAAAAATGTTCACCGATGGTGCTGGAACTCCTGTCGCCGATACACTGGCGAAGTATGTAAAGGACAATGCGAAGAAGAGAACCGCAGTTCTCTATCATGCTGATTCTGATACACTCTATGCAGAAGGCGGATTCGCTGGCGCGTTTCTGACAAAACCTGCCGGATCCTACACTGTGAAGTTCAAAGATATCGCTGGTTTAACTGTGACTACCCTGAGTACTTCCCAGCAAGCAGAGATCACTGCTCTCAACTGCAACTGCTTTGTAGACAAAGGCGGAAACGGGACTTTCAGAATGATACTCGAAGGAACAACCGGATCTACTTTCATAGACGAAGTGGTGAATGGTGACTACCTTGTCGCTCGAATGAATGAAGCTATTCTTTCCATGTTTAAGAAGAATGATATCGTTTCTTTCGATGACGATGGTATCGCTCTGGTTGAACTGGCTATTCAGGGCGTTCTTGATAGTGGCATTTCCCTTGGAGTTGTAACTGAACACGCAGTTGATGAAGACGGAAACAGAACTGGCGGATATGTGATCTACAGTCCTCTTGCTTCAGACATTCCTTCGAGCGTGAAAGAGTCTCGCAAATATGATTCGCTTACTGCATTTGACTACTGGAAAAGAGTCGGCATGCACAGCGTAAAAATAACTGGTTATGCGTTTTACTAAGAAAGAGTAGGTCGAAAATGAACAAGGCTTATAGCATTGATCCAACTGATAAAATCGTAGTATTCGGCGGTATTGTGATAACCGGATATGCTTCTGGAAAGCACATCACCGTCAAACTTGATGAAGATGATTTTACCGATGTTGACGGAAACCACGGAGATTCAACCCGTGTTAGAAACAGAAAAAACAGTGGAGAGGTTGTTCTTGTTCTTCAAGAATCAGCACTGACCAATACACTGCTTTCTGCTCATAGAGCAATAGACTTGACTACTGGACGAAATGTCGTTCCGTTTGTGATGAAAGATAAAAACGGAGCAACTCTGGTCACGGCGAAATACGCGTGGATCAAAAAGGCTCCAGATGTTGGTGTTTCCGACACTGTCGAAAATCGTGAATGGACGATCAAACTCAAAGGCGTGCGAGAAACATATTTTGTCGGTGGAAATTCTTCCCTTTAAAAAGTTACTGAATGGGGCTTATTTATGCTTACTGTTAAAGAAAAAAGAATCAGCGGTCACCTTGTCATGGTAAACGAACTTCCTGCGAGACACAAGCTACCGCTTGCTGTAAAAGTACTGAAATTTGTACCGCCGATCTTGCGAAGTTTGAAAGAAATTCTCATGTCTCTTCTTTCAGGAGACAACGGCGGTGTTGATCTGAACAACATTGAAACGATCCTCGATGAAGATAGCAATTTCGATGTGATGAAGGCTCTTCAGTCGATTGACATGGTTAGTATTTCTGAGTTACTGGAAAATCTCCTTAATATTTATACTCCAGATGAGATCCTTAAGTTCTGCGAAGATGTTCTGGTGATGACTGTTATCGATGGAAACAATGCCAGCGAAATGTTAAAATCTGGCTATACCGGAGTAGATGTTTTCAAAGATGACTTCCCATTGCTTATTGCTTCTGTGATTTTTACCATACAGGCAAACAGTTTTTTCGGGAAGGGGGGCACTGGCTCCCCATTGAAAGCAATAAAAGAAATGCTGGCGACGAACCGGAATGGTTAAGACTTTCTGAGGAAGTTCAAAACGAATTTCTTCTTGTTGGTCTAGTTGCAGAGAAAATTTTTACTTGGGAGCAGTTGGAGACAACTGTCTCTCTTGATGATGTGGTAAGAGTGAACGCTTATCTTCAATACAGATCTACATTGGACTCACGGTTAGCAGAGGAAGCAAGAAATGACAATTCGTGAACTCGTTACGAGACTTGTTTATCGGGTAGATAGTACTCAGTTGAACGCTTATCGTCGGCAAATGCTCGGTCTTTCCGCTGATGCCCGTGCAATTTCTCAGAGCTTGCTAAAGTGGGGCGGTATCATGACTGCCACGATTACTGCTCCGATAGTTCTGATTGGTAGAGAAATGGTAAAACTCGCGTCCGATGCAGAAGAATCTGGAAGTAAGTTCCAAGTAGTGTTTAGAGACATGAAAGATCAGGCTGGATCTGTGGCTGATTCTTACGCGAAAGACTTCGATCTGGCATCTGCTACAGCAAGAGAGTTGATCGGTAACACTGGAGACCTGCTGACCGGATTCGGGTACACTCAGGAAGGCGCTCTCGAACTTTCCGATAAAATCAACAGGCTCGCTGGAGATTTAAATTCATTTCAAAATGTTCAAGGCGGAACCGCAGAAGCTTCAAGAAAGCTTCTCTCTGGTATTCTCGGGGAAACAGAGGGGCTCAAAACCTTGGGTATTGTTATTCGTCAGGACTCTCCTGAGTTCAAAAAGCGGATAGAAACGATTATGCGGACGACCGGAGCTACAATTCAGCAAGCGAAGGTTCAGGCTATTTTTGATGAAGCCATGAAGCAGAGCGCAAATGCACTAGGAGACTACGATCGAACTCGCGAAAGTCACTCTAATCAGGAAAAAGCTTTTCACGAAAAACGAAAGGCGATGCTGATTGAGTTCGGCAAAATACTTTTGCCACTTGCTACTGAAGTGCTTAAGATCATGAACCGAATGTCAGATTTTTTCCTGAAACTGGATCCAGAAATTAAACGAATGATTGTAGGATTCGCTGGTCTTCTGGCTATAATCGGTCCTGTAGTGCTCGCTCTTGGTGGATTATTTGCCATGGCATCATCATACGCGGCATGGTTAGGAAGTGCCGGATCTGGACTCGGATTAGTCGCCGGATTCACTGCATTGAAAGCTATTCTTGCGCCTCTTTTAATCTTCATGGCAAAGATTTTACTTGTCGCCGTCGCGATAGGTTTAGCCTTTGACGACATATACACTTGGACAAAAGGCGGTGACTCTATCACCGGAATGATTCTCGGAGATTACGAATCTGCAATGAAGGCATATAAGGACGCTTTCGAAAGTCTTATCGGGTTTATCGTTGATCTCATGGACGGAAACATAGAGTCTCTTACAGAGAGGATTCTTGGCTTGAAGGACGATATGATTGACGCGAGCAAAGGTCTTCGAATGGGCGTGTTTGAGGAACTCTGGGAAAAAGAACAGCAATCAGCCCGTGGCGGTGTTGGAATGCCGATGGTTTTTGCCAACGGCACAATAATGACCACGAAGAATAAGCCGTATCAAGAATGGAAAGCTTCTCAAGGATTAAGCGTTGGCAGTGTTTCAATTTCTGTCTCAGGAAATGGAAACCCTGAGGCTACAGCGAAAGCAGTGTACGATAAGTTCATCGGGAATATTAATGGTCTCGCCAGACAATACGAATCTGGATCACAGACTCCACTTATGTTACAAGGAGTCAAAAAATGAGCGTGCTGAATGTAACCTTCCGGAAAGCAGAACACAAGATCGGCAAGAACATTACTGCCGATCTTTTCCTGTCTTCGAGTCCATCATATACACGGCAAATTGCACGGCATCCGGTAGAAGATGGAACGAATATATCTGATCACATCATAAAAGATCCGGTCAGAATCACGATCTCAGGACTGATGACAACCAGCCCGATTGACTACAAAGTGATATTCACATCTCCTGATTTCAGGCAACGGGTAACAGATGTTTACGAAGAGTTGTTAAATGTCTGGAACACCACGGACGAAACGACTATAATCGACATTATCGACGGCGACCGAGAGTACAAAAACATGTGTCTCGTTTCCCTTTCAATGCCAAACAACAGTCAAAACGGCGAGTCTCTTTTCTTTGACGCTTCCTTCGAAGAGATTCGCATTTTCTCGAAAAGCTATGTGGATGCAAAATATTTGAAAGAAGGGACAAAGGCTTCGAAAGGAGTTAAAACTGACTCGGCACCGAAGAAGGATCTTGGCTCCCAGACAAAGGCTCCAGTTAGTGAAAAAAAGGTCTCGATTGTAAAAGGACTTTTTAACAAGGCTGTAAAATGATTGAAGAAATAAAACTTATTGACTACCCGCACACATCTCAAACGGTAAATCTGTCTGGGAAAGATTTTAAATTAGAATTCCGTCAGAATGTGGCTCACAATCATATTGGACTTGATATTTTGAACAACGACGGAGAACCAATTGTCTGCGGTATGAAAGTTGTTTATGGAATGAATCTTCTTGGCGGAGTAAAGGTCGCCGAACTTCCTTCTGGAACTCTTATATTTTTTAAGATCGATCCAACGACAAGAATAGCCGGCTATACCGAAGATCTCACCCTTTTATACTCTGATGTGTATTACGACGACTACGAAGATCTCCTGAAGGATTTACAATGATTGCCGGAGGCACAGTATTCGGAAGAATAATTGAACTGGAGATTGGGAAGCTCGGTGCTGAAAAGGCGCTGTCTCTCAAGGGTCTCCATGTTGATTTTGTAGTCAAAGATGGTGAGGGAGTTGACTCAACTGCAGAGATTAATATTTACAATATTTCAAAGGCGACATACACGGAAATAAAAAACAGTAGTGTGCTTGTGCTAAGTGCCGGACATGAGACTGGAAACGCTGTAAGAATTATATTCGTAGGGCAAATAATAAGCATCGTCCCATTTAAAAACGGCGGAGATATCAAGTATACTATTAGTTGCAAAAGTGGCGCAAAAACAAGATCTGTAAAGGTATCGAAGACATACACTGAGAACATTTCTGTCGAAAAAATCATGAAGGATCTCACTGTTGAAATGGGGTTAAGTCTCGATGTTGCCGACAGGGTAATAAACAAGTTCGGTCTTCGTGCAAAGAAATACGATGGTGGATTGACTGTCTATGGGAAAGCTTCTGAGGAACTGAAAGAGATAGCGAATGATTTTGGTCTTGAACTGGTCATAGAAGAGGCGAAGGCGAAGCTGATAGAAAAAGGCGGAACTGGATCAGATCTCGCGCTCTCTTTGTCGATGGAAACAGGAATGCTTTCGTCGCTAAAGCCAACGGAAGTAAACGAAAACAAGACAAAGAAAAACGGTTGGAGTTGTATATCTGTTCTGATGCCTGAGCTATCGAGAGGATCGAAACTGATCGTTGTGGATCCAGAACTCGGATCAGGAACATACAGAGTCGTTTCGAGGGTTCACACCGGATCAAATTACTCGGAATCATTTTACACTGAATCAGAATTAGTGGAGGTTCTATGATCGATATTGCTCTCGCTGATCTGTTTGAATCGGTGATCAAAAACAAATTTGACCGGATCCACATAAGCGTTCCGGCGAAGGTAGTAAGCTACAATGAACTTGACAATATGGCGACTGTAAAGATCGCTTCTGCAACAAGTATTGAAGGAATTTCTTCGTTGCCAGAAATTCAGAATGTTCCTGTCATGTTTCCTATGTCGAAGAGTTCAGGATTTGTTTTTGCCGTTGAAAAAGATGATCCTGTTTTACTTGTTTTTTCAGATGTGGATATTTCTCACTGGATCCATTCTAGTGCCGAAGGTTTTGCCAGATCTCAGAGAAGGTTCAACCTGAATGACTGCTATGCAATTGTAGGAGCATTGCCAAAAGGGAAACTTCCTCTTGGAGACGGTAATAGTGCAAAGCTTTTTTCCGGTAGTTCTGTAGTTGAGTTTAAAAAAACAGGAAGCGTTGTGATCAACGGAAACCTTGAGGTTTTGCAGTGAAAGCAATATGCAACAGCGCAGTCATTTTTACCGGAGGAGCAACTGCGGTGATCGCTATTGTTTCCATGGATCTCGATAGCAAGGTTTTGGTCGAAGGTCTCCCAGCTCTACAAGGAGCGACAATAAGCGTAACGACTGCTGATACATCCACCGGAACTGGAGCTGTGCTTCCGAATAGCTCAAAAATCGGTGGAACTGGCTATGTCCTAGAAGATTCAGAAACAGATGTAACCGTGGTTCACCCTTCATCTGGAGTGGTGACAATTGCAAAGATAACAGTGTTTTCATCAGGGCAGTCAAAAGTGAAAACGAGGAGTATGATATGATAGATATTAAGATCGGGTCAGATGGCGACATCATTCTTGATGGCGGAGACCTTAAGCTTGTTGACAACATAGATTCTTTTGCTCAGGGAGTGTCGATCCGGCTGGGATTCATGGCTGGAGAATGGTTCAAAGACGATCGTGCCGGAATCGTTGAGAATGAAGAGTTTCAGAATATTGACATTGTGAACTCAAGAATCAGAACAGAAATTATGAATGAATTTGGTGCCGTATCGATAGCAAAATACGAAAGCACCTTTAATGCTGAAACTCGGAAGCTCGATGTTATATTCGAGGTGAATACAATTTGGGGAACTTCTACAGGTGAAAAAGGAGTGCTGATATGAGCGACAATTACGGTATGATCCCTGCCGGATTTAGAACAAAAAGAGCCGACGATATTACGAGTGAGATCTTCGACGATCTCGATTCTCTATGGGGAACCGTAAAAAGAAGTCCAGAATCAGTTATTGGACAACTGGTCGGAGTTCTTTCAAGACCATACACCCGTGTGTGGCTTGAACTTGAAGATCTCTACATGTCCATGGATCCTTCGTCGGCAGAAGCGATAGCTCTCGATAATATATGCCAGTTCAAGAACATCGTGCGAAAGGGAGCCACTGGAACAACCGTGATTTGCTCGTGCTTCGGTACTGCCGGAACTATTATCCCTTCTGGATCAAAAGTTGCAAGTTCGAATGGTGACATACTGACTATCGTGGAAGAAGTAACCTTCGACAATCTATACATAAACTACGCGAAATTTGAAGGAGTTGACGCTGATCTGTCGATCTACAGATCTGTGAAACTTTCGTATGGATCAAACAGTTTCGAGTACGATGATACCGAAACTCTGATCAACTTCTATAATGGTCTCGCTCTCGCTGTTGAAGAGGCTGTCGCCGACGGCGTTCTTCCGTTTGGGATGACCACTTCAAAAACAGACGATTTCATAGAGATTATCGACTCTTCCTACTCTACATTCTCTGTAACGAGTTTCGACGGATTAACACAGGAACAGATCGGTTATTACGCGGTATTCGTGAATGATACGACTGGAAATGTCGACATACTCCAAAGAACAGTGAATACAATCGTAACCAGTACTTCAGGATGGAATTCTGTTTTGAACTATGGTGCAGGAGTGAACGGTTCTGACATTGAAAACGACAACGACCTCAGGATCAGGCGGAGACGATCAAAACGAACCGGATCGAATAATTCCATGGCTATCGAGACGGCGATAGAAAATTCGGTTTTCGGTGTTCGAAGCGTGACCTGCTATGAAAATGAAGAGTCGGTTATCGCTAACGGGCTTAAGCCACATAGTATCTTCGTTGTTGTCGATGGTGCCGAAGGTAAAGAGCAAGAGATAGCTGATGTCATCTGGATCAAAAAGTCGACTGGAATAGCCACGAATGGCGACATAGAAAAAACAGTTGTCGACAGCAACGGCGTTTCTCGCGTGATTCGGTTTGGTAGACCTTCAGTAATTTATGGATGGATCCGAGTAGTAATCACAGCTACCGATCCAGATTTTTCTCTCCAGTCAAATTTCGCATCGACAATCGCTGAGAATATCGCTACAATTGCTGATGAAATGCAGACCGGAGACGATTTTTCCGCTGGAAGATTCGCCGGAGAAGTCTACTCTCTCAGAGGTGTACGCTCTGCTACTATCGAAGTTGGAACTTCTGCGTCTCCAGATGTTATTCCTACAAACTGGACTTCATCGTATATTGATGTGAGCAAGTTGCAGAGAGTTGTCGTAATCGATAAAAATTATGTAAGCGTGGAGGCGTGATGTTTTATATCATTAGAAAATTCGAGTCGATTGATGGAGTGCCTTTTTACACGAGTGTCGGATATGTTACAAGCGAGGAAGATGTAGAAAAATGCGTTGATACCGATGTTGTTGCCAGCTTCAATTTATGGGTGTCGCAGAACCTATTTGAACTCACCGATGGATCAATTTCGTGCGACTCTTTTTTCTCAGAAAACAGCATTGACCACTTCTATTTGTGTGATACATTTACTACGAGTGTAGAAGGTCAGAACCTAGAAGAGATTACAGATTTTAGTACATTTGGAGGCGTGTAATGGCAGTTCCAATCATAGGAAACAAAACGGTTTCCAATCCGACTCCGGGGAATTCAACGATATCACTGTCTCATGTTCAGGATGTTGGCTCGAACAGAGGATTACTTGTTTCCCTTGCAAATGGAAACGGTGTACCAGTTAATACAGCAACATACGCAGGTGTTCCCATGACAAAGCTCGCCTCTCCGTTGATATCAAACTTGTCTCAGTATCTAACTCTGTTTTGGTTGAGTAACCCACCAGAAGGAAATAACAGCCTCGTCATAACATTTGGGACTACGCAAAATCCTGTTTCTTTGTGGTCGCCGTTGAGCGTTTTTGGTTGTTCTTTTACCGGATGCGGTGGATACGGTTCATTCACGTACAGCGATGTACTTGATGACCCGACGGAGTTACAGCTTAATATCGCGCAAAACGATTCGTTAATATTTGCGCGGGGGCAATCAACACAGTCAGAAGGATCTATTGTTATAGAGGGCGTGACATATAGCGCCGTTCAGATGGATTTCCAGCACAATACGAACACTCCCGCGTGGGGTGTCCTTGGAACTGTCGGGCAATCAGCAGGGATCAGCGATGTAGCAATAGACGCGCTGTCTGGTGATAGCGTTGGTCAGACAATAGAAATCAAGGGCTATTTTGCTCCAGCGACAATTATAAACGATTACTATTATAGACAAAGGAGAAATTCATGAACTACATGAAGTACAATACTGCTACAGAAATCATTATCGGTCCTCTAGTCGGAGAAGACGGCAAAACACCTTACACAGGAACAGTCCTCGCGTCAGAGGTAAAGTTGTCAAAAGGTTCGGATTCTTCAGGAACTATCACATACGGTGCTTTTGCCAGTGCTACAAACGCTCCGGCACACATGGCGAATGGTTTGTACAAACTGTCGATTACCGCAACTGAAGCTCAATGTGGTATACTCGCCGTATCGACTGTCAAGGCAACAGCATGGCTTTCTCACTGGGAAAAATTTGAGGTGCTTACAAATATGGGGTACGGCATTATGCGCGGGTCGCTGGTTGTTCCGTCCAATGTATTAGAAATTGAGGGTATTGCAGTTGCGACTAATGTTGACGGTTATTTCCCTTCCGATATTCGGCGGGTTGACGGTTCAGCGTTAAGTTCGCACACAACAGGCAATTTCCCCGCAGATGTGAGAGAGATTGTCGGTATCACTGTTGCCAGTGCTTCGTCTGGATTTTTCCCAGCAGATGTGCAAAAAGTAGACAGTGTTTCTCTGGCAACTCACACGGCAGGAAAATTCCCTGCAGATGCTACGATTAGCGGAACGGTGAGTGCAAATGTAATTCAAGTCGAAGGGTCGGACGCTTCTGAGTACTACACGAGCGTAAAAGATGCTACAATATCCGCGCTATGGACTCACATAGAGAACCAAACTACATCGATAAACAGCAATACCGATACTGAGATCGATGGTGCCGAGGCAAATATCATTGCTCGTATAAATGCTGGAGTCACTACATCTGATCCAGTTATTATTTTGCCAGTGGATGTTCAGGCAAAAACAGGTCTGGGGTTGCCCTCTGAAAAAATCTATGTGTATTTTCATATTCTCGATGCGGTGACTGGACTTCCGGTGTATGGTTATACCGGAGACTCTGTATGGACGGTATTTAGAGACGGAGCCGAAATAGGAGCGATAGGAGGAACAATACCAGTGACTTATGTCAATTTCGAAGGCTTGTACTGCGTCGCTCTGCCGTACCAGACAGACGGAACAACGCTTGTTTCGGCGCTTCCTGAAGTTTCTGGATACAAAAAAACTGTACTAAAAGTCAGATATGTAATGCAAGAAACGAATGTTTATAAGGTTGAAGGAACCGATGCGACTGATTATTTTGCAACTCTTGATGATAGCGTATTGGCTGAGGTTGCAAAGATAGTAGACAAATTGCCAGTTGGAAGCATTTCAGAAGAGACAACAAGCCAAGAAATTCTTGACATTGTTCTTGATCTTGCCATAAGAATACCTGTTGAAATGTCAGATATTACGAAGGATTGGGTAGTCGACGGAACAGTGACATTTGCAGATCTCATGCTCTATATGATCGCTTTGATCAAGGGTAGATACGACCTTGCCGGATCCACTGCTTCGTTCAAGCGTCAGGACGGTGCCACTGTGGCGTTCGAGAATCTTCTCACAGAAACTACTCGGAGACCGCTGTGAACGGTATCGGCAATCCATTCAATTTTTCAGTTCTCGGTTTCGTGATCCCGCGGAATCGAGAATTAGTTGGTAGTTTCGGAATGTGCTCGTCAGGAGAAATTTCTGTAACCTACGAGACTGATTTGAGTGACTTGCTGATCCAGCAATTCAGAGAGGACAACTGATGGCAATTCGACTGAAGCAACTTATATCGGCGGTAGGGAAACAGGCTGACTTGTTTCTCCCCGCCGTCAGCAATGTGAAGTATGGTAGACTTTTGCTGAACTCTGTCGGCGACCAGCTTGAACAACTCAACAAAATCGCCATGGCAGATGCAGTAGGAACCGATACTGAGAAGAGAGAAACTATTTACACACAGATCTCGATTGATGAATCTGAAGGAGAGTTTGAGACAATAAAAATGCTACTCGAATTTCTCTTTGATCCAGAAGAGTATTCTATCAAAGAGATCGAAAATGCAAAGGTTAGGATCCACATAAAAACAAGTGTTTCGACTGCCGGAAAAATCTCTGAATTAAAGAGTTTGATTTCCGCAGGAGTAGAGACAGAAATTACTATCAACAACGGCGTTCCTTTTGTATTTTTCGGGGGAAACGGCAAAGGCTTCGGAACAGTAGGTGTTTCTGGGGTAGGCGGAAATTTTTCATCCTTAAAATAGCGAGGGCTAAATGGCAAAACCAACAGAGTTCCCTGATTTCGCAAGCGACATAGCGCAAGCCGAAATCACAGAACCTTCAGCATCAAAGAAAGAGTCTGGATGGGAAGGAGGCGAGGAACCGCCACACGAATTTTTCAACTGGCTTCACAATCTGTATGGATCGTGGATCAGGTGGCTCGAAGAGACTGTTGAATCAATCGCGGTATCCATCACCGGAATAGAGTCATCTATAGCCGGAATAGATACCCGTATCGACGAAATAGAGGAAAAAGATTTCAACACGAGGTACCGTGTTGATATCATAAAGCACCAAGGAGGTGTTGAAACAACAGTAAGCGGTGGATATTTAGGCGTATGCAGAATCAAAAACATGATTGCAATTAACCTTGAAGCTACTGCAAATGTAGATTTCACATCTTCAGGAGGATTTGTAACCTTTAAGGTAGAAAGCCCAGACTCGTTTGACGATTCAGTGTTAGATGCTATGTATAATGTAATAATGCCGAGTAATTGTCTGTTCGCGTTAGATTCAACTATTCAAAACTTTAAGCCGATGGGAATCGATGTTATCACTGTTGGAAGCGAGAGAAGATTTCACTTGGCACCATTAGGCGCGTCAACGGTAAACGGAAGCAGAATTTCTGTCCAGTATACATCTACAGCAGGAATGGTGGTTCTCGGTGGATGATCTAATATCAATGATTAGTGCAGTCTACTCATACGCGATTACCGTTGATAAAGATACCGCTATAGTGATCGTCATGACTGCAATAGTAATGACAACTCTCGCTCTGGTCATGTATGTTACTCGGATCAAAGATCACATGAGGGAAGAAAAACGGATCGACGATTCTCACTTCGCAAAAGTGAAAGAACATCTCGGCGACTTAATTGAATCTGTGGAGGAAGCAATTCTTCAGAGAGGGTTAGGACTGATCGAAAAATATGTCCCAGAACCAACAGAAGGTTGCTCTGTTTCCCGCGGAATAGATTGCCAGTTCATGCAGAAGGAGCGGTTCGAGAATGACATGAGCAAAGCTATTGAAGGCAGGTTGAAGAATAAATCGATAGGATGGATGAAGGAGAACGGATTCCACGAAAGCGATAAAAATGGTCTTGAAAATTACATTGAAATGAGAAAAAAGAATGTAGTCGACTTCTTAATTCCATACATAGAAAAGAAGGCGCGAGTCCGGTTTAAATCGCTGTCTGGAAAAGTAAAAATGTTCATAGATGAAAATGAGATAGCGGTGTACCTTACTTCTATCACGAAATTTGCCATCGAAGAGCAGAAGCTGGCTGATAAAGAAATTGCAGAGTACAGACGAACTCATGGATTTTTACCGGAACTCGTTTTAAAACTGATTAATATTTTAAAAAGGATTAAAAAATGAGTAGACCAGAATTTACCGATGCAATTGGAGACCTTGAATCGATACTCACGAAGCTACAGAGAACAAAGCCTGTCTCAGAACTGAAGCTTGGCGAGAAGCAGGAGAGATTTTCGTTCATGCTTGGGTGTTTATTGATCAAGATGCAACTCGAAGGGTATGACGCAAGGATCGGCGATGTGTATGCAACAACTGGTCACACAAAAAACTCTTGCCATTACCAAAAGCTTGCCGGAGACATAAATCTCTTCAAGGATGGAAAGTTTCTGACAGCTACCGAAGACCATAAGATATTCGGTGAATGGTGGGAAAGATTCGGTGGTAGCTGGGGCGGAAGATTTAGAGACGGGAACCACTACTCTCTGGCTCATGGTGGCTCGAAATGAAGGAATTAATAAATTATGGTAACATCGGTGCCGGAGATGTTGTGATGACCGGAGGAAATTCAATCTTCGGATATTTTATAAAAATAATAACCGCAGGTTTTTTCAACAGGAACAATCGAGCAGTCGCTACACATGTCGGGATTGTCGTTGAGATGGAAGGACAGAAGTTTATCGCTGAAATGCTCTCTGATAAAATCCGGTTCAATTCATTTGACCGATACAACGGAGAAAGCAAGAATCGATGGATCGTCGGAATAGTTAGTCACAACAGATTGTCCCACCAAGTGAGAAAAGAAATCAACAGAGAGATGGCTCTATGGTTCAGAAGAAGCTCTGAACACAAGTACGACTGGAGAGGTATTCTTGGGTTCACTCCTTTGAATATCGCGAAGATTCGGCACTGTCCTGATAAGTGGTTTTGCTCTGAAATGGTATCATACCTATGGAAGAAGTTTGGAAAAATTGAGTTGCCAGTTTCCGAAGAGTTTGTGACTCCGCAGATGTTCAATCCTCTTGCCGATATTCATATCCAAGGCATGCACTGGATCCACTGGAAAGCGTAATTGCACTGAAATCAACCAAATAGCCGGACTAATCATTCGGCTATCATTGTTTAATGATTAGTTAATCATAGATTAATCATTAGTCTATCATAGCGTTATCTACGCTAATCAACTATTTAGTAATACTAATAATAATAATAATTAAAGAGCTTTTCTTTGATTCTTTCTTTTTATTCCTTTACTTTTTATATTTTCAATTATATATTATAGATAGAAATTAAATGATTCTGATGAAGGCGGTAAATGTGGGTAGAAAAAAGCAAACAGAAATGACTAGGGCGCAGGTCTTCGAGAAATGCGCTCTCGGATCTCCGGTTTTTCATGTGAACCCGTTTACGAAGATTGAAGAAGCGCAATACTGTATCCAAGACTTCGACGAAACAGGAATGAAAATGATCTGGTCAGATTTAGTAAGGGTGGTTGACTAATGTTTAAATCGAACAAAAAATTAGAGTTCATTCCTGCTGTTCAAGTTGTAACCGGAATGAAGATGCCGATTGTTGCTGGGTCAAAGTTGTTTTCAGAAGTGTCAAGCGTTGAAATAGGTGTTGTGAATACCATTATAACCATTTCGACAAATTCGATCAAATTAGAGTATTCAAACAGTACAAAGGTATGTGTCCTGTGAAAGAGTTCGAATATCAGATTCAATTGTCTTGGGAGAATGAAGACGGAACGACCGACTTCGATAACTTCAGCGTTACTGCTGAAAATGTAGAACAGGCGAAAGTTCTGGCTTTTGCCGATTGTGAAATGCCAAACCGCTTTGATTTGGAGATCAACAGCATTTTTGTGAGGGTAGAATGAATACAATTAAGTCAGGTTGCCTGAACTGCTCAAGCTATCGCGCAGAACCAGTTTTTGGTTCTGGGTTCAGAATTGAAATGAGACGGTTCTGCGGTCTTGGAAAAAAATGTTTGAACTACGGATATTTTAAGAAAAAAGGTAGTTGAGCTATGATCCAAATTATAAACACGAACGAAACTATGTTCCAGAAGTTCGTGAAAAGCGAAAAGCTTCTGGAATTTTACAACTGCTTTTTCTTGTTCTATGTCGAATGCAAAATAGAAGATGGTGCTGAACTCGAAGGAGAAGCACTTTTGGTTAAAAATAAATTTCTAAAATGGAGTAAAAAATGAAAATCACGATTTGCGTTAATACAGGAAATTCGTCTTTTGAAGACGATTTTACCTACGAAATGAACAGGCTTATAGAATCTCTTGTGGACATTATTCCAGAGTCGGAGCCAACTTCAGTCACAAGAAAAAGCGTTAGAGACATCAACGGTAATGTAATCTGGTACATAGAAGTGAGTAACGAGGAGTATAAATCATGATTAAACTGGTGCATGGTCAGCAGGTCAAAGTCGGGCATTTCCGCTGGAAAAAAGGGATCTTTGTAAACAGCCTAAAAGCTTGCGTTGCAGAGCGTGGCGGAGACTACGAAGAAACTTGCGAGAGAGAGCTGAAGAATTTTGGTTACATAAACAAGGCGTGGACTTATCAGGAGCCAACAGTTGTTCTGTCTCATTACGACCATGAAGAAATAGCAAAGAAGGCGATTGCTTACGAGAACGCTCAGTTTCTACACAGCGGAGATCAGGTTGAAATTGAAGGAGAAGTGTTCACTGTTTTCATTGCCGGAGAAAACTACTCAGATCCGGTTCACTTTAGACAGTAAAATGATGCAACAGTACAATGTGAAATATTTTTTCACATTGTATATTGCACATTATATATTAACGATAAGCGTAATGGTGCGCGGAAATGGCAGGTGTTTTATGGCTAGAAGTGTATTAGTGCTCGGTGTGTCCGGCACTGGAAAATCTCACTCGATTCAGAATCTCAGTGAGAAAACGACATTCCTCGTGAATGTTTTCGGGAAGGCTCTACCGTTTAAAGGTTGGAGAAAAAAGTATGTTCCGATCAGATCGTTCAGAGATGCTGTAGGGAATACAGCGGTAGCAGACGATGTTGATACTATCGTGACTTCCCTGAAGTATGCTTATGCGAGAGGTTTCAGAACAATCGTGATCGACGACTATCAATTCGTGGCTGGAATGAAAACTATCAGAGACGCGAAGATCAAGGGTTATGACAAATTCACCGACATTGCTCAGGGCTTTGTTAAGGTTGCTGATATTTGCCGAGAGATGCCTGACGATGCGATCGTCATGTTTCTATCGCACATCGAAGACGATGGATCAGGCGGAACCAAGGCGAAAACCGCTGGTCGTATGGTTGATAATGTCATCGGTTTTGAGTCGCTATTCACGATTGTTCTTCAGACATTCGTGAAGGACGGAAGATACGGTTTTGAGACTCAAAATAATGGCAAAAATACCGTAAAATCTCCCGAAGGGATGTTCCCTTTGGAGATTGATAACGATCTTGAGTTTGTTCGTAAATCGATTATTGCTTACGATGAAGGCGAAGATATGCCAGTGTTCGAGAAGACGACTCTCGCTGAAGAGAGTAAGGTTGAACAGAAAACAGGTTTTTTTGTTCCTGAGTCAAGCTTTAGCGATGTTGACCAGCCTTTCGGAGCAAATGTAGAGCACGAGGACTTCAGTCCAGAAAGCACGGCAGTCGAAGATGATGTAGACGAGTTTTCGCAAGCTGGAAAGCGTGCACTAGATGTTGAATCGTTTGATTACTTCTACCAGACCATTGCTCAAAATAAGCCGGCACTTGTTTCACTTTTGAAAGCTGGCTTTATCCGGTTCAACGGCCACTCTGTGATTGTTGAATACGAAAACCGTCTCTCTGGTCAGTATAATTCCGTTTCTACAGAACAGGCGATCCAGACCATAGAACAGCTTCTGGCAAATTTCTATGGGTACACTGTCCAGTTTATACCGACTCTTCAGGCAAGACCAGCGACGAACGAAGGTACTCCAGATGTTTTCCATAAACATCCGACCAACTCTGAAAAGGCGAAAGGTTTTGACCAAATGTTGACAGAATTGGTTGACACTCTCGGCGGAAAAGCTGAAGCTACTGCCTTTTTGGTCAGAAAGAGATCCTTGAAAGATGGTCAGCCTATTGATTCACTGTCGCTTGTTGCTCTTCAGAGACTCCATGGTAATCTCGATAAGCTTGTCGAAGTAAAAGCAAAGGAGACTGTAAATGGGTAATAATTCAGACCACCACGAAAATTCTCCGAGTAAATTCCCTCAGTATGAAAAGTGCTTGCATTTCGAATCTTCAGAAGCAGGAGAGTCCGCGATTCGCGGTACTCTTCAGCACAAATGGCTCGAAATTAGTCTGAACTCTACAGACAAAGAAAATGGTGCTTTGGAGATAGACAAAGCTGATCTCGACTGGTGCCATGATAACCTTACGAAGTATGAGGTTAACTGCGTAGATTGGGCGTATTATAAGATTTTGTCTCTCATGTCAAAACACAAGGCGAGCCTATTATCACTGAAAGCTGAACGAAAGGTCGTTGTTTTCACGAGTGACTTCACATCCACCGAAGGAACCGTGGATGTGACTTTCACCGGATCTGTGCCACTGTATGAAGATCTCGTGATTGCAGATTACAAGTCTGGCAAAGTTCGAGATTATTCTGGTCAAATGAAGGTATACATGCTTGGTGTCGCTCAAGAAAACGGATTGTTAGGCGACACTCCTGTTTATGGATACACTGTGTATGGCAAAGAGCGTGAAGTTACAGAATACAAATATACCGTGGAAGAACTTCAGGAGTATTTTGACTCAATGTATTCAAAAATAGAAGCAAAGGAGTCTACCGATCCAGTTGTAAACGAATACTGCTCTTGGTGCTCAAAGAAGTCTAAGTGCAAAGCTCGAAACGAAGCAGTCAAAAGCTTTACAAAGGATGTTCCTGAGGCTACCAATATCCCTATAACACTAAAGACTAATCTCGCTACAATGACAGGTGAAAAGCTTGGGAAAATGCTTGAATTCGCCAAGGTAGTAAAAGGTTGGTGTGTCGATGTAGAGGAAGAGGTAAAGTCGAGGTTTAACAGCGGTAAGACTGTAGAAGGTTGGGAACTGAAAAAGTCCAGTACAAAAGGATTCCCTGATAGCACTGCTGTCTTCGCAAAGATAACAGATCTTGGGGAAGAGACAGCTCTGAGATTCGTTGAACAGTTATCGATCAGTCAAAAGCTTGTGAAGGAAGTTGTCGGGAATGAGATTTTTAAAGAGTCTTTCGTAGGAATGTTAGAAGTAACTGGATCTAAAAAAACGCTGGTAAAATCTGGCGAGAAAGAAGATGAAAATGAGTAGTCAAGCTTGTTTTGTATTCAATGCAGAAAATGCTCTCAAAGCAGATGGGGCAGGAATCGTAGACAAAGGAGGCAATTACCTTGTCACCTTGAAAAACTGTTATGTCGGAAAAACTCAAAACGGAGCCAGTTTCTTCGAACTGAACGGAGAGTGCGCTTCCGGTGAAGGAATCAACTATCTCACATTGTACACGAAAGGGAAGGATGGTTCAGTACTCTATGGTCACAACAAAATGAGTGCGCTGTGTGGGTTATTGAGTCTTTCTACGCTGACTTATATTGCTGTTCAGGTTCAAGGAAAAACCGCTTACAAAGTGCCTGAACTAGAAAACAAACAAATCTACATAGGCGTTACCCGTGAGGATGTAAAGGACGAACGAGGTCAGTGGAAAATAACTTCAAAGGGTCAGCAAGCATTCAAGCTTGAAGTGCTTCACTTCTATGACCCTAAAACATTCCAGACCTACACAGAAAAGGTCGAGAAGAAAGAGCCACAGACATTCACAAGACAGATCGTTGATAAACTGGCTCCTGCCGGAGGAAACCAGAATCAGAGCCAAAACCAAGCTGGATTTGGCGATTTTGGCGGAGGTGACTTTGGATCATCTGGATTTGGATCGGATGCAGGATTTGGCGGACTTGGCGGATTTGGCGGAACTGTCGCTCCAGCAAAACCTATCGACGACGATCTCCCGTTCTAATATCGTTTCTCAAGGCGAAATATATTGCATATTTCGCCTTTTAAATTATATATTAAACACGAACTTAACAAAGGGTATTGAATGTATAAACCTGATTACAAGAAGATTGCAGAACAGTATAATCTCGCACATAACGCGAATTGTACA
>JFJP01037967.1_pt1 | contig 20770 bp, 18 predicted proteins | sample 431651 | NCBI WGS metagenome assembly JFJP01 (sample SAMN02602958, study PRJNA72255) | Microbial mat metagenome, whole genome shotgun sequencing project. | biome: fresh water; feature: sink hole; material: water; isolation source: purple microbial (photo- and chemosynthetic) mats found in...
AAGAAAAAGACATAAGATGGCGACCCACAAACGTAAAAAACGTTTGAGGAAAAACAGACATAAGAAGAAATAAGGCTTTTTAAGCGAAAGAGATTCAGTTCATTAGACCTAAAGATCCTTATTGGTTCTTTAGGTTTATCATGTTGTATAGTAGCTTTCCTTAGGATTACCTTTAACAGATAATCTGAATATTGTGAGCAACGAATTGGTAATTGACGCGTCTTCCTCTGAAATCGCAATTGCCTTACTCGAGAATAAAAAGCTCTTGGAGCTTAATAAAGAGAAGACTGACACCAAGTTTACAGTGGGTGACATCTATCTGGGTAAGGTAAAAAAGATTATGCCGGGGTTGAACGCTGCATTTGTAGATGTGGGATATGAAAAGGATGCGTTTTTGCATTACCTTGATCTGGGGCCACAGTTTAGCACCCTAAACAAATTTCTCAACATTGCGCAATCGCGCAAAGGGAAAATGATTCCCGTTCCTAAGTTTAAACGTGATTCCGACATCAACAAAGAGGGGAAAATCACGGAGATTCTTAAAGTGGGACAGACGGTCATTGTACAGGTAGCTAAAGAACCCATTTCAACAAAAGGCCCGCGTTTAGGTTCTGAGATATCCATCGCAGGCCGGAATCTTGTGCTTATGCCTTTCGCAGATAAGGTGTCGGTATCTTCGAAAATTGAACCCCACGAGGAAAAAGAAAGGTTGAAAAACCTGCTTCACAGCATCAAACCCAAAAATTACGGAGTCATCGTACGAACAGCCGCCGAAGGAAAAAAGGTGGCAGAGCTCGACGGTGAGTTGCGCGGATTGGTTGAGCGCTGGGAAAATGCTTTTGAGAACTTCAAACCTGGCGTACCCCGGCTTCTGATCGGAGAAATTAACCGCACATCGGCTATATTGCGCGACATTCTCAATGGGAATTTCGAAAATATTGTCGTCAACGAGGAGAATATCTATCGCGAAGTGCGTCAGTATATTCAGGAAATAGCCCCCGAGAAAAGCAAGATCGTAAAACTTTATCAGGGTCCCGATCCGATTTTCGACAAATTCGGAATCGAGAGACAGATCAAATCCCTCTTCGGTAAAACCGTTTCCTTCAAATCCGGTGCTTACCTAATCATCGAACACACCGAAGCCCTGCACGTAATCGACGTGAACAGCGGAAACCGAAGCAAGTCGGATAGCGACCAGGAAAGCAATGCTCTGGACGTTAACCTGGCCGCAGCTGAGGAAATCTCACGCCAGTTGCGACTGCGCGATATGGGCGGAATTATTGTGGTCGACTTCATCGATATGCACACCAACGAGCATAAACAGTTGCTTTACGAGAAGATGAAGGAATTTATGGTTAAAGACCGTGCCAAGAATCATATCCTCCCACTCAGTAAATTCGGGCTTATGCAAATCACCCGTCAACGGGTAAGGCCTGAAATGCACATCGAGACCGTTGAAACCTGCCCTTCATGCCTTGGCACGGGTAAGGTGGAGTCAACACTCTTGTATACCGATACCATAAAGATGCAGCTTAAGCTGATTCTTGAAAAGTTCAAACTGAATTCCATCACCCTCAGAACACATCCCTTCGTGGCGGCATACCTTAACAAAGGTCTGTTCAACACCATGAGTAAAAGCTGGAGCAAAGAACTTGGATGCAAAATTATTGTAAAGGAAAGTTTGTCGAACAGCCTTCTTGAATTTAAGGTGTTTGATAAAAACGGCGATGAAGTAGATTTCAGCCTGTAGATCCTTTTTTAAATTTTTAACCGCGAAACGAACTGCCCCGGGCAAATCGTTTCGCGGTTTTCTTTTTTTTACTCCTTTGGAAATCGTTTCAATTGGAATCCCTGCCGTATGGCTCAATCAAAAGGGAAGTGCCGGCCCTCTGCATCTGTCATTTAATTTTTCTGATTTGTAACATATCGACTTATGTGAATACTTTATTTTATATCTTTGTGTTTTCAAAAAACATTGGAAAATTATTATGATTCGAGATATGCTAAAAAACAAACTTGTCCTCCTCGCAGCGCTATTCTTGCTTACAAACCAGCTTTCGGCACAATTTGAAAACCCAGTTACATGGAAATACAAACTCAGTGAACCGGTTGACGGTAACCAGGAAATTGTTTTTACCGCACTAATCAACTCGCCCTGGCATGTTTATGCCATTAAGCTTGAGAAAGACGGACCCATCCCAACAACTTTCACCTTCGAACCCAATGCTTCTGTAAAGCTGGTTGGCGAATTGAAGGAACTCACCAAACCTATCGTGAAATACGATGAGGGATTTCGCTTCGATGTGGGAATGTATGCTAAAAAGGCTTCTTTCAGTCAGGTGGTTCGCAATCTGAGCGACAAGCCTGTGCAGCTGAAGCTCGGTGTCGAATTTCAGTGTTGTAACGATGAGACTTGTCTCCCTCCCTATATTCATGAGATGGAAATCACCCTGCCCGCCGGGATTGTCGCTACTCTGCCTGAATCGGGCACCGACTTAACAGGAGCAAAAACATCAGTTGAGGATGCTGCTATTGACAACAAAGCGGAGCAGGACAAGACTGACAACATTGTTGAAGTGCCTGGCCTGATTCCTGCTTCGGAATCCCCCGAAATAAAAACCGCGGAAAGCCCCCAGCCTGCTGAGGACAAGCAATCGATGTTCGTTTTTCTTCTTATCGCTTTTATAGCGGGATTGGCCGCAATTGTTACGCCCTGCGTGTTCCCGATGATTCCCATGACAATTTCTTTCTTTCTCAGGGGAAGTGAAAACCGGGGACTTGCTGTACTCAAGGGCCTGATATTTGGATTTTCCATGATACTGGTTTACACGGGAATTGGAGTTCTGGTAAGCCTTACGGGGATGAACGCCGATATTGGGAACATGCTTAGTACCCATTGGATCCCCAATATTATTTTCTTCGTTTTATTTATGGTTTTTGCAGCATCGTTTCTGGGAATGTTCGAATTGGTGCTTCCTTCAGGTCTGGTTAACAGCGCCGATAAAAATGCGGACAGGGGAGGACTTGTTGGTTCGTTCTTCATGGGTGTAACTACCGTACTGGTTTCATTCTCCTGCACCGGCCCAATTGTGGGCAGTTTGCTGATCTCCGCTACCGGCGGCGAGGTGCTTAAGCCTATCCTTGGGATGTTCTTCTTCTCTTTGGCCTTTGCGCTGCCTTTCACTATTTTAGCTATTTTCCCCTCGATGATGAAAAACCTGCCGAAATCCGGTGGCTGGCTCAACTCGGTAAAAGTTGTTTTAGGTTTCATTGTACTGGCGTTTGGTATGAAATTCCTGAGCAGCATGGATCAGTCGTACCATCTGGGAATCTTCAGTCGTGAGGTGTACCTTGCGATTTGGCTCGTGATTTCTGTGTTGCTGGGTTTGTACCTCCTTGGAAAGCTGAGGTTTGCGCACGACAGCGAAATGCCTTTTGTTTCGGTGCCAAGACTAATCATGTCAATGGCAGCTTTTGTGTTTGCAATTTACTTGTTTACCGGCATTTTCGGCGCCGATCTGAAATCCATTTCCCCACTTATTCCCCCGAAATCGTCTAGCGCCTTCAACTTCTCCACAGGCAGTGTTCAAACTGTGACAACAGAGAGCAGTAAGACCTTTTGTGGTCCAGGGAAAAACGATGAGCTCTTTGATCTTCCCCTGGGATTGAAAGGATATTTCAACTACGAGGACGGCCTGAGCTGCGCCAAAGAAAAGAACAAACCCATTTTCCTCGATTTCACCGGACACTTTTGCAGCAATTGCAAACAGATGGAAAACCAGATTTGGCCGGAGCCGGAAGTTCTGGAACTCCTGAGAAACGAGTTTGTGATCATATCACTCTATACCGACGACAAGACCAAGCTTGCCGAGAGCGAGTGGGTAACATCAAAGGATGGGAAGGTCATAAAAACCCTGGGCGATCTCAATAAAAACTTCGAAATAGAGAAGTTCAACACCATCGCCACTCCCTGGTATGTTTTGCTCGACACGGAAGGGAATGTTCTGGTCGATCCCCGCGGAAAAGATATGGATGCGGCAAGTTTTGCTGCGTACCTGCAGTCGGGGGTTGATGCGTTTTAATGCGTGATGGGGTGACGACGTCGCGTTATCCCATAAATCAAAACTTCCCAAACTTAAAAGTCATACCCGCATTCCATCCTTCCAGCACATCCGGACTGCTGTATTCCCAGTTAATGTCTGTGGTAAAACGGTAGCTAAGTCCGAATGCTATTCTGAAGAATTTAAGGACGTTCATCTCAACTTCTACTCCCGGCTCTGCAATCAGATAAGTTTCTGTATCTTCAACCCATGTATCGTAATACTCCCAGGAATTTTCCGGCTGGAAACTAGAGGTGTAGGCTATTGCTCCAGCTCCGGCAATCATAGGGAACGACAAGTGTATAGGGAATTTTGGCAGCAGAATGGGCTCAAGGAGGAAGCCTCCATAGCCACCTGTAAGGTTCACTACCCGGTCGGGCTGAAGCGACGGACTGGTGGAGTTTACAAATCCCGTTCCTGCAAAACCGAAACCAAGTGAATGTCCAACGATCCATGCGCCCCGTCCCGACAGAGTAACTCCGTCTTTCCCGTCGATCATCGTATACCCTGCGCCGAAAGATCCGTAACCGCCATTGGAATGATGGTTCCTACCCATCAGGGTGCGGATTTCATCGTTTGATCTTTGTTCTCCGTTTTCTCGTCCGGCAAACTGTGAGAAAGTAGCAAATGAGACGAATGCTAAAAGCGAAATCAGAATTATTTTTTTCATATTTTATTTTTTAATTGTTAATAGATATCCGGTATGCTTGCCGGAATTGATTCTAGAACCGGTATTTGACCGCCAGGGCCATGTCCCAGATACTGATTTTGAAGAATTGGTATGTTGACACTTCGAAAAAGGGTTTGTAGTCCAACGCGAAACTCAAAGGATACGAACTCATTCTGTACTCCAGGGCCCCATATCCATCGATACCCACAACGGGCGAGAACCTTCTTTCGGGATAATAAATCCTGTTGTAGATGAACATTTTGTAGTCCGAAGCATAAAAGAACCCTACATGTGCCCCGTATCCGTAAACAATATAAAGATTGTCGGAAACATCGAGCAGGGCCTGCTCGTGGATTTGTCTCAGAAGAGTGAATTGCAGGCCGTCCTGTCTGAAACTCAATAGGCCTTCGTATGAGAAATTATGTTCAAGATACTGGCGATAAGTAATTCCGGAGGTAATTCCTCCCCTGATACCTACCTCTTTTCCTGCATCCTGAGCCGAACCGCTGATAATCATGCCAATTAGGAGTGGTAGTAAGATTAAAAGTTTTTTCATGCTTATGTTTTTTTCCCGGAACCAACCGGGGTTATTTTGATTGAGGCCTTCTTGGCCGATACGCGAACTTCTTTTCGGTTAATTGTACTAATGCTTGCTGACGATTTCTTCATGCTTTCAGCATAGCCTAGTACCTGATAACCCTGCCGGAGCCCGTAATGTTAACTTCCTTCTCAGGCTCGCCTTTGTAAACAATATTCCCGCTTCCGGAAATAAGCGCGTCAAGCAGCTCGTTTACGAAAGTGTAGATGGTTCCTGAACCGGAGACGGTGGCGATACATTTGTTCTGTTCAAGGCTCAGTGCTTTGATATTACCCGAACCGGAGATTAGAAAGTCAGTTTGGGCCGCAGATCCTGATAGGGATATTTCGCCCGAACCCGTAAGGTTAGCCTCGATGAAATTTACGGAAAGGCCTGTGCTTTGTATGTCTCCCGAGCCTGTAAGCACATATTTCAATTCGTCGGCAGTAACATCATCGCAATAAATGACTCCTGAACCCGACATCTTCAATTCGTAAACGGAAGGGGTGACAATGTGTACGTAAATCTGCTCGCGACTTTCAATACATTGGTTATCCTCGGTTTCAATAACAAGGGTGTTCCCTTTAATGTAGGTTTCAATATAGGAGAGGAGGTTTTCGTCCGCTTCGACAGAAACACTTGTGGTTTCACCTATACTTACATCCACAATAAAATCCCCGTAACTGGTTACGTTCGTGAAATCGCCTACCACTCGTCTAACAGTGGCTGTGCGGCCGTTGCCTTCAATACAGTTCCAGAACGAATCGGAACATGAGTTGCCTAACATGAGCCCTGCTAATAGCAAGGCTAACATGATCTTTGATCTTTGCATAGTGTGTTTGTTTTATGTTGTAAAATTATTTTTCCAGAATGCTGATATAGCTTTTTTGGATAGCGAATACTCGCAACTTGGGCAGATCATCTCCTGATGCAGTTTGATAACTTGCATGCCATTGGATGCTGCCTTCGCGATCGTTCCTGAAACTGTATTTTCCTTTGTTTACGGGGAAATTTACCGTAGCCCCTTCCGGGTAGAAAATATCGGCTTCATAACGGCTTCCTTCTTTAAGCTTCAAATTCAGGTCGGTGTATTCGGAGTTGAGGTTAATGTTGCAAAACTCCTTGTTAACAGAAGACAGGGTAAAGCTGCCATATTTCAGGCTGTAATCCGCATCGCAGATGAGATTGTCGATCCATACCTGCGAGAATTCAGAGTTTCCGTAGAAATTCTCAACGGTATTGATAAAGTACTTGTCTCGTCGACTCGTTGTTTTTAAAAAATCTGCACGGTCGATGTTCAGTGTCGATGATTTGCTGTCGATGTCGAGTCGAAGGGCATCTTTGATTTTCATGTCGGAATACGACACTGTCAGCTGGCCTTCCCTTATATCGTTAATGATGCCGCTTCCAAAAGCAATTTCAATCTGCGCTTCGCCTTCGAGACTGTTTATTTTAAGATCTCCGTTCGAAAGGCTGATTTTCAGTTTGCCGATCATGTCGTCGATGTAAATATCTCCGAATTTATTTACCAGATTGAGGTTTATTTCAGCAGGGCAGTATACCATATAATTGATTTCTATCTGGTTCTGTCCGGAAATGATTGCGTCCGACAAACTCTTCAGCTCTGTGAAAATCTGATTGCTGTTGCTTCCGAAATCGGTTATGGCAGATATGTAATACTTGGTCTGGGTGAAATTAAAATCGATACTGTTTTTAACTTTTTCAAGTCGGGTAAGGTTGTTCGAAAACACATTCAAACTGGCTGTGATCTGAACGGAATCCTTATCCCAGGGAACAACATGGATTTTGCCATACTTGTTGTTGATTTCCAGAGTTGTTTCGGGATTTACCTTATAGCTTCGGGTTACCGACTTGCTGTTTGAGAATGTCTGTGCAGCCAGGCCAGGCATCATGGCAAGTATCGAAACAATAACTATAAGGCGGCTAAATATTGACATTTGATTTTTCATCTTCTACATTGTTTTCTTGTTTTATTTCAGCCAACAGCTCTTCAAGAATCCGGAGTTTCAGCCGGTAGTTCTGAATCATGGCTTCAATGATCTGGTCGTTGGCAACATTGTCTTTTAGATCGTTTTTGAGCGATGCGTAAACACTGTCCAATTCCGTAAGATCGAAATTTATGGCCTCGCTTATTCCGGGATTTTTGGCCAAAAAGGGTTTTACCTCTTCCAACCGGTTCGACACCATGCTTGAATAATAGTTTTCTGCTTCTTTTAGCTCGGGGAGCTGCTCATAGATGTCGTTCATCTTTCTTTCCGCGATTTTGGAATCCTGCTGCCTGTCGATGTATTCATGAAACATATACGACAATCCAAAGATCAAGAGCACTGAGGCTGCCCGGGCAAAATTTTTCATCCAAATTCTCCGGTTAAAATCAAACCTTCTTGACTTCGGGGATTTGCCAAGGATCTTATCCGCAGCGGGAGGGATAAACGAATCAAATGAATCGCGGTTGTCATCAATAAATTGTTCTAGCCTGTCTTTCATGTCATTTGAATTATTAAGTCCCTTATTTTTGCTTTAGCTCTCATGTACTGGGTCTTTGAGGTCGATTCGCTGATTCCCAGAACACTCGAAATCTCCTCATGGTCATAACCTTCGAGCGCGTACAAACTAAAAATAACTCTGTAGCCATCCGGTAATTCCTGCATGGCTTTTTTCACTTTCTCAACCTGCAGATTGAGATTCTCATAATCAACAGAATCATCTTCAATTTCGGCATCCCTCAGTTCCGCTTCAAATCGCAAATCCGGTTTTTTCCGGCGCAAGTGGTTGATGCATTTGTTAACAACAATCCTTTTCGCCCATGAACCAAAAGCCGACTCGAATCTGAAGGTTCCAAGTTTGTCAAAGATCTCGGTAAATGCTTCCTGAAGTACATCCTCCGCTTCTTCCCTACGGTTGAGCATGCGCATGCAGATGCTGAACATCGCCCTTGAATAGAGGGAATATAGCTTAAATTGTGCTTTCACATTGCCGGCAGTGCATAGCTCAATTATTTCCCGATGTATGTCCTGATAACCTGAGTTCAATGATTGATTTGTTTCAAGTATAATGACAAGCGTTTTTTCGCAGGGTTGCATTTTTCGACTCTAAATTTACAAAATTGCTGTAAATTCTTAGTCACTTCCAGAGGCTGAAAGTAAAAGGAAATGGAAAAGAGACAGGAGGAGTGCAGCTTACAGGCCGTTCTTACGCATCATGAGAATTTTCACAAAGGTGTAGAGCGCAAAGAATAAGCCGAAAAAGGTGGCTATCCTCCCTAGGTAATCGCCATGAAGCGTGTAAAAGCTCATCTTGTCGTTGGCGTTAATTGTGGCTTTGATGGCCGAGCGCTGCCACCATTCAATTTTCTGTTGTATCTCCCCGCGCTGATTAATAAATGAGGAAATCCCGGTATTCGCCGACCGGGCAATGCTTCTGCGGTTCTCTATTGCCCTGATGCTCGAAAAGCTGTTGTGCTGAACATATCCCGGTGTGTCGCCCCACCAGCCGTCATTGGTTATAACGAAGATAAATCCGGTCTGCCCGGGAATTAAATAGTCACTTACAAATTCCCCAAAAATCGATTCGTAACATATCGGGGTGGCAATACTTAAACTGTCCTGCGGCGAATAAAGACAGGTTCTCTCTTCTTGGGTCCCGTGACTCCTGAACGTCCCACCCAGATTCAGCATAATGTTTTCAAGGAACTTGAGTGACTTGGTGTAGGGCATTTTCTCAACCCCAACTACCAGCTGCGATTTGTGATAGAGCTGAATGTTTCGGGTCGAGTCGATCTGAAGCGAAGAATTGAAGCTGTCGTAGAATCCGTTTCGGAAGGGCCGTGCTGTTATGCTTTTGCTTGCCTCATCGGGGTAATATTGGTAACATGTGGCTCCCACCACCATTTTGGCTTTGGGATAGGCCTTTAGAAAACTGCGGATTGCCAGAATGCTTGGATTCTGGTCCATTTCATCCAGCCACAAATTGTTGTTTATGAATGTTTCAGGCGCAACAACATAATCCGTCGTGCTGTCGGTTAGGGTGGAGGCAAGGTCCAACAGAATGCTCATCTGCTCCTCTGCGGGAATGTCGTTGAACTTCTGGTAAGGATCTATATTGGGCTGCAGAACAACGACCTGGTAGGGAATGCTTTTCTCGGTATAGGTGTAGAATCTTATGATCGAATAGCTTATCGGGACAATCAGGATAGCAAGGAAAAGAACAAGCTCTGTTCTTGATTCTTTCAGTGATTTGCCGGTTTTGTAAGCGTTGAGCACTTTATACCATAGTATGTTCATCGTCAGGGCCCACAATGTGCCTCCCAACACCCCGGTAAATTCGTACCACTGGATCAGACGTATGTCATTGGCAAAGCCGTTTCCCAGATTCAGCCATGTCCAGGATATTTCAGCATTTATATAGAGATATTCATAGGCCAACCAATAAAATATCAGTGAGAAGTAGCCGAAACCATCACCCAGCTTGCGGCGTGTAAGACTGAAGAGATAAAAAACAGTGCTCATTAATGTGGAGTTCAAAAGAACCGCAACAATAACCCCTGCAAAGGAGGCATTCTTTATCCACCAGGTGGAAAGTATATTGAAAACAGCAAAGGCCAAAAAGGGCAGCCAAAAATTCAGCCGTTTTTTATATTTCTCAGGGTTCCTGTTTAGCTCGTCTTCCACAAAAAGAAGCGGAACCAGGGCAAACAGAAGGAACAGACCCGAGCCCCATGAGTACCATGCAGGGGTAAGAAGCAATCCGGAAAGAAGGGGTAGGAGATAAAGATTTCTTTTTGACATCACTGTTTTTTATTAATCCGACAAATTAAACGAAAAAAAACCACTCGTAATCCCCTGCTGCAATTAATTTCGATGTTTTAACCAATTCGTTGTGGTTCGACAAAGCTCACCGAAATCTCTGCCGAACCTTTTTTTTCACGCAACGTCGCAAAGTTTTTTTCTCTCAAGAGACGATGGAACTACCCATTTTCTTTGCGTCTCTGCGTGAACCCTTTTTTTGTATCTCCTTTGCGTAAAGGTAAATCAAGTAGAAAAACAAATTAACTTCTTGGCTCACTTTTTGTTCCTTTCATTAGCCAGCATAATACAAATAATTCAAAACGGTGAAAGGCTAAATCAGCATTATTTAGTTTCTTTGTATCTACGTCGGAGAAAATGACGGGCGAAAAAAAAGTCACACGAACGGATAAATGGGAATCGAGCTTTTTTGGAAGGGAATAATTATCGGGCTGATGGTCTCCATCCCGCTCGGTCCTATCGGCGTGCTCTGTATCCAGCGAACACTTAATAAAGGCAGGAAGGCGGGCTTCGTATCGGGACTGGGTGCCGCTGCTGCAGATACTTTTTTCGCGCTCGTTGCCGGTCTCGGAATATCCATGATCATTGCCTTCCTCAAAGCCCAGCACGTTTATTTTCAGGTTATCGGGGGCGCCATCATCATGTATCTCGGAATACACATCTTCTACACGAATCCCGTCAAACAGCTCCGCCTGCAACGCTTGAACCCAAACAAGCTGTCTCAGGATTTCCTGTCTGTGTTTTTTCTTACAGTCTCAAACCCAATGGCGATTTTCTTCTTCCTGGCAATGTTCGCAGGGGTAAACCTGGCCAGCGGACCCATGAATATATTCTTTGTGGGACTGGTTGTTTCGGGCGTGTTCTTGGGATCGGCAAGCTGGTGGTTCCTGCTTACAACATTCGTGAATATTTTCCGACACCGTTTTCGACTGAAAAGCATCTGGTGGATGAATAAAGTCGCCGGCATTATTATTTTTTTCCTCGGAATCGCTGCGATTTTAAGTGTCTGGTTCATAAAATAATGCCTCCATTTTACCAATCCCTCCTTTTATTAATTACTCCTCGGGTGCATCGGGAATGCCGATTTTAGTATATTTGAGTTTAATTTTAATCAGGATTTTCTTTCCATGAAGAAATTAATCGAGACCGAGGATTTTATTAAAGCAGCAAAACTCAATCGTTTCGGGGGAACCGGAACAGCTCGCATCCTCATGATGCTTCTGAGAATTAATAAAATCAACAAACTTTATTCCGACATCTCCCATTTGCAGGGGATAGAATTTATCGACAAACTTATCGAGGAACTTAAGATCTCGTTCGAGGTCAGCGAGGAGGAACTCAACCGCATCCCCAGAACCGGGGCTTTTATAAGCGTTTCAAACCATCCCTTTGGCGGCATCGACGGAATGCTATTGGTAAAAGTGCTCTCTCTGGTGAGGCCTGATATCAAAATTCTGGCAAATTTCCTGATGCAGAAAGTGGAGCCGGTAAAAGAATTTATACTGCCGGTTAATCCCTTCGAAGACCTCAAAGATGTAAAGTCGAGCGTTACAGGCATCAAACATGCTCTGTTGCACCTCAAGAACGGTCTTCCGCTGGGCGTTTTTCCTGCAGGTGAGGTTTCGAGCTATAACCAGGTTTCTATTGGTATCACCGACAAGGAATGGCAGACCTCGGCACTGAAGATGATAAAAAAAGCAGGAGTCCCGGTCGTGCCCGTCTATTTCCAGGGTTCCAACAGCCGTCTGTTCCATTTGTTGGGACTCATTCACCCAAATCTCAGAACCGTAAGGCTGCCTTATGAGCTGTTTAATAAAAAGCGAAAGGTGATCAGGCTGCGAATCGGTAATCCCATCAGCGTAAAGGACCAGAATGAGTTTACCGATATATCCCGCTATGGCCGATTTTTGCGGGCAAAGACATACTCACTGGGTTCGGCCCTCGAAGTTCAGAAGTTTTTCCGCCCCAGCATTTTCCGCTCCAAGAAGGAGGAGGAAATCATCCCTGCCGTAGATCCCCTAAAAATCGAGTCGGAAATCGCCAAACTCAGAGAAAAACACCTGCTCTTCGAAAGCGGAGAGTTTCAGGTTTTCTGTACCCCATCCTTTTGTATCCCCGCTATAATGAACGAACTTGGACGTTTGCGGGAAATTACATTCCGGCAGGTTGGCGAGGGAACTAACCGATCTATCGACATCGATGAGTTCGACCTCTACTATAACCAGTTATTTATTTGGGATTCCCTTGAGAAAAAAATTGTTGGGGCTTACCGCGTCGGACTTGGAAAGGAAATCATGCAACAATACGGTATACATGGGTTTTATACCCAGAGTTTGTTTAAAATGAGCCGGAGAGTCTACCCAGCCCTCGAACAATCTCTCGAGCTGGGTCGGTCCTTCATCGTTTCGGAATATCAGAAAAAACCTTTGCCACTCTTCATGCTTTGGAAAGGAATTTTGTACTTTCTCCTGAAAAATCCCGAATACCGCTACCTTGTTGGTCCCGTTAGCATCAGTAACCGGTTTTCAAACTTTTCAAAAGGGATGATAATAAAGTATATCATGGAGAATCATTATAATAAGGAGATTGGGAGATACATTAAACCAAGAACAAAATTTGTTCCCACGGGATTTCAGGATGTCGATACGGAAATAATCATGGAGTCGTCAAGCGACCTGAATAAATTCGATAAATTCATTAAGGATGTAGATATGTCCAATTACACCATGCCCGTTTTACTCAAGAAATACCTCAAACTTAACGGGAGAATTGTTGGCTTTAACATAGATCCTAAGTTCAATAACGCTTTGGACGGCCTGCTTTTCCTCGACCTGTATGATGTGCCCATCGATACCATTGCCTCTCTATCCAAAGAGATACACGATGCAAGCATCCTCGAGAGATTTTCTTCGTTTGAGAATTCCGGACAAAAAAACCCTGCTGAAGTATGAAAACTATGAAATCATTTCTCTTTCTTCTCTTTTTTCTCGGGGGATTTGTCCAATGTGCCCAACAAGAATTGTCAGAGGCTAAAATTAGCAGAATTCATAAAAGAGCCATAACAATCGACAGTCACACCGATACTCCTATGAGGTTCTTGGATCAGGGATTTTCCTTTGCCCAACGGCATGATGCACGCACCCAACATTCAAAAGTGGATATCCCCCGTATGGAAGAAGGTGGATTGGATGGTATTTTTTTGGCGGTCTTTATCGGTCAGCAGGGTAGGGACGATGCCGGCAACCTGGCCGCGAAAAACGAAGCCCTGCGTGTTTTCGATTCCATTTACTCCAATCTTGAACGATTCCCCGATAAAATACAACTGGCTCTGGATTCGGATGATATTTACCCAATAATTAAAAAGAACAAAAAAGCAATTTTTATCGGTCTGGAAAACGCCTACGCCATGGGTCGGGACCTGAGTCTTATCGACACCTTCTACAACCTGGGTGCCCGTTATTTTACCCTTTGCCACACCTCTAACAATGATATCTGTGATTCGTCAACCGATCCTGCCGGGCCTGAGCATGATGGGGTTTCCAGCCTGGGAGAGGATGTGGTCCGGTTGATGAACCAAAAAGGAATTATGATCGATGTTTCCCATATCTCGGATTCCTCATTTTACGACGTCATGCGACTCTCATCGGCCCCGGTTATCGCCTCGCACTCCTGCGCCAGAGCTATTTGCGACAACCCGCGCAATATGACCGACGATATGATCCGCACCCTGGCCGAAAACGGCGGGGTTATACAGATGTGTATCCTGAGCGACTATGTGAAAGCCCCTGAGCCACAGCCTGAGCGTGACTCAGCAAAGGCAGAGGTTCGCAGGATTCATGGCAACTATTACTCCCTCGACGAAGAGGGACGAAAAAAATTCCTGGTCGACTGGTTCAAAATCGATGAGCAATTTCCGGCGAAACTCGCGAACGTTTCGGATGTGGTCGATCATATCGACCATATTGTAAAGATTGCCGGGGTAGATTATGTGGGTATAGGTACCGATTTCGACGGGGGAGGGGGCGTAGAGGGCTGCTACGATGTTAGAGAACTTGAAAATATAAGCGCTGAACTTCTGAAAAGAGGTTATAGCGAAAAAGATTTATGCAAGATTTGGGGAGGCAATTTTCTTCGGGTGTTCTCAGAGGTAGAACAGACAGCGGAAAGGAAGTAACTTGGGAATTTGAAAATGAAGCCTGCAAAATGTGCTTTGCAACGCGATCCATAAGAAAGCCTGGCTAAAAATTTTCAAATCCCCAAGTCACAGTTATGCTTAAATCTTTGAATTGAATCTTTTTGTAACCTCAGACCAGTTCACAACATTCCAAAAAGCTGCAATATAATCCGGACGTCTGTTCTGATAATTCAGATAATACGCATGCTCCCATACATCCAAACCCAATATCGGATATCCTTTTACTTCGGATAAATCCATAAGGGTGTTATCCTGGTTAGGACTTGAGCTTACCTGTAGCTCCCCATTTGCATTTTTTGTTAGCCATGCCCAGCCTGAACCGAAACGAGTTGCTGCCGCAGCATTGAATTTTTCCTTGAAACTGTCAAACGATCCAAAATATTTGTTGATGGCATCCAAAAGATCTCCGGTTGGCAGGCCTCCACCATTGGGACTCATTACAGTCCAGAACAAATTGTGGTTGTAAAAGCCCCCGCCGTTATTGCGAACCGCCGGCGCAAGTTTCGACGCTTCTGCAAGAATTGCCTCGATGGATTTCCCTTCCAGATCGGTTCCTTTTATTGCATTATTCAGATTGCTTGTGTATGCAGCATGATGCTTGGTATGGTGAATTTCCATTGTTCTTGCATCAATATGAGGCTCAAGTGCATCGTATGCATACGGTAATTGTGGGAGTTCAAAGCTCATTGTCGTATTGTTTGTTGTTTTTGTTTAGATTCAATATAAATAATATTCTCCAGACTAAACACCCCGAAATGGAAAATGTTTAATTGCGTCCTTCCTTTTTTCTTGGCGATGTTGACGACACATTCCTAAAGCTTCTTTTTTCCCCCTTTCAATACACTGTCTTTTTCATCCTTCAATGTGTTATATAATATGACATCCGTCAGGCATTATGAATTTAAATTGGAATACATTTATCCCTTGTAAATACTAATTGTTCAAGTAGTTAAATAAACTGATAAAAGTCATGTCTACAGGATTCTTTAAAGTTCCCATCGCTGAAAATGAAGAGATTGTAAATTACGCCCCGGGCACAATCGAAAGAGCAAGGTTGAAACAAACCCTTTCTGAAATGTGGTCAACTGTCGTGGATATCCCTATGATTATCGACGGTAAGGAAGTCCGCTCCGGAAATAAAATTGCCATCCGTCCCCCGCATGACCACAAACACATTCTGGGCAACTATCACAGAGGCGATGCCACCCACGTTCAAATGGCTATCAAAGCAGCCCTTGCTGCCAAATCAAAATGGGAAGCTCTTCCCTGGGAAAACAGGGCTTCAATCTTCCTTAAGGCGGCTTCTCTCCTGGCAGGAAAACACCGTTCCCGGATCAATGCCGCAACGATGATCGGTCAATCAAAGAACGCTTTCCAAGCTGAGATCGACTCTGCATGCGAGCTAATCGACTTTTACAGGTTCAATGCCCAGTTCATGACCGAAATCTATTCCCAGCAACCCGAGTCGGCTCCGCTTACCTGGAATCGAATGGAGCAAAGAGCTTTGGAGGGTTTTGTATTTGCACTCACTCCTTTTAATTTCACCTCAATAGCCGGGAATCTTCCCACTGCACCAGCCCTTATGGGAAACACCGTTGTGTGGAAACCCTCAAACACCCAGATTTATTCAGCCCGGATAATTATGGAGGTTCTTATGGAAGCTGGACTTCCCGACGGGGTTATTAATCTGGTCTTTGTTTCCGGACCTGTTGCAGGAAAAGAGATTTTCTCCCACCGTGATTTTGCGGGAATCCACTATACCGGCTCAACCGAAGTGTTTCAAAACATCTGGAAGACAATAGGTGAGAACATCCACAATTTCAAATCATACCCGAGAATTGTAGGCGAAACCGGAGGCAAGGACTTTGTTATGGCCCACAGCAGTGCAAATGTTGAGCAACTTGCCACAGCCCTTGTTCGGGGAGCATTCGAATACCAGGGCCAAAAATGCTCTGCTGTTTCACGCGCATATATTCCCGAATCCCTTTGGCCTTCTCTCAAAGATAAAATGGGGAGCTTCCTTTCCGAAATAAAAATGGGTTCGCCTGAGGATTTCAGGAATTTTTTCAACGCGGTTATCGATGAAGCCTCTTTCGACAAGCTGGCTTCATACATCGAAAATGCCAAAAACGACAAGGATGCGGAAATTGTTTTCGGGGGAGGATGCGATAAATCTATCGGTTATTTTATCGAGCCAACCGTGATCCTTACTTCCAATCCCCATTATATTACCATGGAGGAGGAACTTTTCGGTCCCGTTCTTACCTTGTATGTTTATGAGGATGACCAATTTGAGGAAACCCTTGATCTTCTCGACAACACATCCATCTATGCCTTAACAGGTGCGATATTCTCAAAAGACCGCTATGCCATTGAGCTCGCAACCAAAAAACTTCAGAATGCTGCGGGTAACTTCTATATCAACGACAAACCAACCGGTGCGGTTGTGGGGCAGCAGCCTTTTGGCGGAGCCAGAGGTTCGGGCACAAACGACAAGGCCGGCTCTGTAATCAATCTGCTTCGCTGGGTGCAGCCTCGTACCATTAAGGAAAATTTCCGCCCGCCAACAGAATATAAATATATGTTTATGCAGGAAGAATAATTGATTTGATTCCTCCGCTGTTGATAAATATTTCTGTCCTATTCATTTCAGACTTCAATTTTGAATAATTTTGAAGCATGAATACTATTCTTACTTTTTTGTTAAATACCTGGGCAAGAATAAAACCTTACTTCAGAAACAAATATATTCTGACCATTACGCTTGTGCTGCTTTGGATTACATTCCTGGATCGCAATAATCTGATCGAACGTTTCAGGATGGTTCGCGAAGTGTATCAGTTGGAAAATGACTGTGAATATTACCGGGAAAGGATAGTAAACGATTCCGCCAGATTGGTTGAACTTCACAGCAGTCCTGAAATGCTCGAGAAATATGCCCGCGAGCAATACCTCATGAAAAGGGACAACGAGGATATATTTGTTATTGTTGACCGCTGAGGCCCTTGTCTTTTCGGCGAAATTCCAATAGCATATCTTTTTCACTCATCTCATTTGAAACTTTCATGCCGGTGGTTTCCATTATTGCTTTTGCGCAAAAGGCTACCGGAAGGTCGGGAAAGCTGTTTCGCGCATGCTTTGCGAATTTCAGGATCCTGAACATATTGAAGTAACGGTGTACCCGCTTCACAAATGCTTCCCGGCTGCCCGAATTCCGATATATCTCCAAAACCTCCTTTTCAAAGTTCAACTCTGCCAGGAATTCTTTCATGCAGGGGTGAAGTCCTTGTAGGTCGGCATTCCCTGAGATCTTTATCTGCTCATGCATTAAGGGCACTAAAGCATGAAAACCAGCAAGAATATTGTATGTTTCCGGATTGTAGGATTTTAGGGAATCACTGCTTTTCAAAAGCTGGTCGATCGCTTTTCCGGTACCAAAAGGAACACGTAACGATGGTCTGGGCGATGGGGCTATGCTGGTACTTAGCAGATCGGTAAAATTGCCGAGGTCGAAAAACTTTTGCAGAAAATAGAAATCCTCACCGGCTTTTCGTGTATTCATTCCTCCCTGTCGGCAATAACTGTTGGCCCTCACAGCAAAAGCCGATCCCACGGTATAAAAAGCATGGGGGAACCCGCCATGTCTTATAGCATGAAGGTAACAACGCATATGCAGCTCATACTGGATAATTGCTTTGTAAACCTCCGGCTTGTAAGAATTCCCTTCCATCGGGTGTTCGAAATAGATCGAGCAACCGTCTGCTGAGGGATTCATAAGAAAGTGGTTTTCTATGGCTTTAAGGTAATTTGCCTCGCAAAGAGTGTCGGCATCAAAGGAAATCAATATCCCGTTTTCCTGCCCGGCACGTTGAAACCTCCGCACTGCCTCATCCAAACCCGTTTTCCGGGCAAAGCCAACACCCGCTTTTTTTCGGGGGATAAATCCCGCAGTGATTACATGAAATTGCTTCTTTTCAGATGAGTGCTGTCTGGCCCATACCTTTGTCGTGAGAACTGTCTCACGGCTTAAGCGGATGTTCTCCTGACTCTCATCTTCCGGCCAGTTGATAACCACGATTACCTCAACCGGCAAGGAGGGGTGAGATGCATCAAAAAGAGAAACCAGACTTTCTTCAAGCCTGGTTTCAAGATAAGAGGGAATAACTACTATATATTTTAATCCTATCTCAGGATCCGACACGATCAGTGAATCACCCGGTGCATGTTTATTCAGGTATGTCCGGATTGGTTCCAAGGAGATTTATTTTTTCTTCTCCGCTTTTTCAGCCAGATACTTTGCATTTATTCCGGTAAGAATATCACTTGTAATATCATAGGCTCCATCCATGTATAAAAGATTGCCTCCAAATGCATAACTGAAAACAAATTTTATGTTCTTATCCTGGTTGTACTCTTTAAGATATTCCATTATGTAATCAATAACCTTGCGGTTACTTACAATGCCTTCTTCCTGAAGTTGCTGGGTGTAAGTGGCATTAAGGTTTTCAAGCTGCATCTGGTCGCTCGAAAGCTGCTGGTTGAGCTGCTCGGCCTCAGCACGGGTCACAAGCCCTTTGCTGACTTTATTCTGAAGATCTGCAACGTTTTTCTCAAATGCCTTGTATTTTATTCCGAAAGATCCTTCAAGTTCTTTTTGTTTGCCCGAGAGACCTGCCTGAAGGTCTTTGTACATCTCCATCTGAACAAGCATGGTGTCGATATTGATATATGCAATTGTGGCATCAGTTACAACAGGGGAGGTTTCGCTGCCTTCGCTTGCTGCTTTGGAGGAGGTTTTGCTGCCTTGTGTGAAATGTAAAACGTATAATACGCCAACCGCAAGTATCAATACAATAGTAAGGATTGTGTTTATTTTCTTCATTTTAATGATGGTTTGGAAATAAATTTGTGCAAAGATAGTTTTTGGGATTTAAGATCACAATAAAAAGCAAGAAAAGTAAGGCTTGACGGGAAAAGTGGCAACGACAGATTCAAGTTGAAGAGAAACTGCAGCTTATTAAAACTCGGGACAAGGAATCATATGTCGTTTCTTCTTGCTCCTTGAGGTTTTGAATTCGTAAATCAGCGAAATCTCATGTGCACCTCCGGTACTTGACAAGAGCCTCGAAATTGTGAAGTCGTAGGAATAACCGATACTGAAATTCTCGATTTTGTATCCGGTAAGAAAAGCAACGGCGTCTCCAACCTTTTCTTTGTTGATAACTGGTATCCCTCTGTACCAAACCCCCAGCATCAGTGGCGATTTAAACCAGTATAAACCCAGATCGAGCTGAGATATCTGATCCTGGGTCTTGAAAAGAAAGGCAAGCGAAAGGGATTCGTCGATAGGATTCAGCAGTCTTCCTTTCCTGATTACCTGTGTTCCCCCAAAAAGAGATACCTTTAAAGGAACTGTAAAATCGTTGCCGTAAAGGGAGTTTTTGGGCTTAAGCATATGATCAACCGAGAAACCAAACCAATGCTTGTCGGAGTAAACAAGGGCCGACGAGGAAAAATCCACGTCACCTTTTGTCTCCAGTCCGGGGCGCTGTTCTGTGGTTGATGTGGTTCCCCCGACTGAAATCTGGTCGTTCCAAAGCAACTTGTCGAAATCCAATCCTGTTTGGGTATAAAGAAAATGAATCCCCGGCCGAACATGCCACCAGTTGTTAATCTTGATGTCGTAAGAGTATTGCACTCCGAAGTTTGTTGTGCTTAGATTTCCAGACCCGGCAAGGTCCCGCAGGATCAAAACGCCGATTCCGGAATTGAAATTCGAAAAGAAATGATCATAAGAGAAAGCGTAACTTACAAAGGTGCCGGGTAAACTTGGCCATTGATTTCGGTAAACAAGCGACACACGATCCTGTTGAACCGCTCCGGCAAATGAGGGCGCAAGGTAAAGCTTATTGGCGTAGAATTGAGTGAATTGCGGATCCTGGCCTGATAAATAGAATGATGATAAAATAAATAAAAATAGTATGAGTAAATATTTCTTCACAGTTCCTTTGTTAGGGTCTTACAGTGTCCAAATAATCAGACAATTATAGAAGCTTGAAAATTAGTCTGTTTATAGCTTGGCTTCAAATAAAGTTATTAACAGACAGATTCAATAAAAGTTGCATAAAATTAAACGGAATAGTTTAATATTGGTTACGCTCATGAAACTTTATCTCACAGCTTCCCTGAATAATTTGAGCAATTCCTGTTTAAACCTGACAAATCTATTATAAAAAAGGCTTTTCCTGGTTTTCGCCATAACACTATCCCGGCATTAACCCTGATTGTATGCGCTGTTCATTTGCCCTTTGCTACAAATATTCCGGTGCGCTGCACCTTCGGCCTTTTCCACAAACATTTTTCTACAAATATTTTGGTGCGCTGCACCTTCGGCCCCTTCTT
>JFJP01034125.1_pt1 | contig 20766 bp, 14 predicted proteins | sample 431651 | NCBI WGS metagenome assembly JFJP01 (sample SAMN02602958, study PRJNA72255) | Microbial mat metagenome, whole genome shotgun sequencing project. | biome: fresh water; feature: sink hole; material: water; isolation source: purple microbial (photo- and chemosynthetic) mats found in...
AGCATAAAGACCGTCCGGGCAAGAAGCGGGTCGGGTTCGGCCCGCCGGAAGTCCTCTTCCCACCTTTGAACGAACGCCTCGACCCGGCCGCGCAGCTCGTTCACCGGCCCCGTCCACACCGCTCGCACCTGGGTTTGCGCCGAGGCCTGGCCGTCCTGCATACTGCGCACCCCCAGCCACAGGGCGAGGCCCAGAGGCAACAGCAGGAGCGCAAGAAACAGGGCGACCAGGCGGGCTTTCATCAGTAGTTCTGCTGGTTCTGATCGGCGAATTCTTCCGCCTTCATGGATTTTCTCAGCTGGTTGTAGTCCAGGTTGTCGTCAAAGATGGCCGACGCAGCGCCTGCGGCTTTTTCGGCGGCGGCTTGAACAGCGGGGCTGGGCGCCGAAAGGGTGCGGTTCAGACTTTGCAGCGACGCCTCGCTCTCCTTGAGCACCTGCGAGGCCCCGAGCGAGTCGCCCTTGTCGCGCAGTTCGATGGCCTTTTGGCTCGCTTCGACGTACTGCTGCACGCCCACGGCCTCGACCACCTCGGCCCGCACCGACTTTTTCACCTGCGCGAGGTCGGTGGAACCCGAAACCGTGGCCTTGGCCGTCAGCGTGGCCGCCTGACCGGTGGTCAGGTTGCCGTAGGTGGTCTTGACGGCGACGAGGTCGACGGTTTTACCCGCCGCGAGGGCTGGCACTTCGACTTCGAGCAGAAAGTACTTTTCCTGGCCGGAGGCGAGTTGCGCCAAATCGAGACTCACCTTGCTGCCCGACACCTGGCCGGGGCGGTTGAGCACGCGCAGCGGCTTGGCGCCGCCCTGAAACTCCAGCGTCACCTTGAGGTCGCGCGCCACCACGGCCAGCGCGTCCTGAAACTCGAGGTCGAAGATGCGGGCGAGATCTTGGGGCTCCTGCACAAAGGCGTGGTTGCCGTCGGAAGTCTGGGCGAGGCGGGTCATCAGGTCTTCATTGTAGTCGAGGCCCAAACCGATGGTCGAGACAGAGATGCCCTCGCGGCGAAGGCTGGCGCCCAGGTCGCCCAGGGCTGCCGGGCTGTCGGGGCCCACGTTGGCGATGCCGTCACTGAGCAGAATGATCCGGTTGACGCTGTTCCGCGAAAGGAACTTTCGCACCTCGGCGGCCCCCTTGCTCACCCCGCCAAACAGAGCTGTCGACCCACCGGAACCGATGCTGTCGATCAACCGGTCCAGCGCCCGTTTGTCGGTAACGCGGGTGGCGGGCAGCAGCACCTGCACCTCGCTCTCAAAGGTGACGATCGACAAAATGTCGCGCTCCGAGAGTTGGCGCAAGGCTAAACGGGCGGCTTCCTTGGCGCGCTCCAGCTTGGCCCCTTCCATGGAGCCCGAGCGGTCGAGCACCAGCGCCAGGTTGAGCGGGGCTGGCGTTTTGTTCGCCGCCCAGTCAAAGCCCTTGAGGCCCACCTTGAGCCAAGTGGTTTGTTTTTCGCCGGCCTTGAGCACCGGGCTCACCAGTTCGGCGGTCAGGGTCAGCTCGGCCGCCCCCAGAGCGGCGGTGGCCAACGCCAGAGCCAGCCCCATCACCAACGTTCTTCCTGCTTTTTTCATCGTCATCCTCCCGTAAGTCTTGCTGAACTCGGTTCAGCAACCTTCAGGACCAGTTTGCGCCGGGCCGCGCGCCCAGCGGTCAGGGTCATGTCATACCTTTGTCAAAGATTTGTCAAACGGACGGCCCTCTTTGCCCCGGTTTTGCACTACACTGTGCCCATGAAAAAACAACCGTCTCTCGTCACCCTGACCTTTCTCGGCACCGTTCTGTTGCTTGCCCTTTCCGGATGCGCTACCGCGCCGCCGGCGGGTCCCACGGATCTGCGGGGCAGTTGGGGCTACCAACTGATCGACACTAACAACAACACCTGGGACCAAGGGACCATCGAGTTCTCGGGCGAGCAGGGGGGCGGCACGTGGGCTCGGTTGGACTACTACAACACCCCCGACGCCGGCAACTGGACGGCTACCGACGACCGTTTTGCCATCACCGGCCCCTTCACTGCCGAAGGTTCGCTGCGGGGAACGGCCCTCAAGGGAACCTGGTCGGTGGCGAACGGCGATCACGGCCAGCTCCTGTTGAGCCGAAAATGATGTTCCGCGCATGACTCTGGTCGTCATCAGCCTCAGCGCCTTTCTGTCGTCGTTTTCGGCGTCGTCGGTCAATGTGGCGTTGCCGGCGCTCGGGGCGGAATACCACCTGCCGGGTGTGATTCTCAACTGGGTGGTCACCGCGTTTGTGCTCACCTCGGCCGTGCTGATTATGCCCATGGGACGTTTGGGCGATCTCTACGGCCGCCAAAGGGTGCTCACGTGGGGGTTGGCGGCCTCGTTGGTCGGCAGCCTGGCGTCGTTTTTGGCACCCGGCCCCGAATGGCTTTTGGCGGCCCGCGCGCTTACGGGCGTCGGCATGGCGATGGCCACCGGCACCATGACGGCGATTCTGGTGGCGGCCTACCCGCCGGAACAACGCGGCCGCATTCTGGGCATCAACGTGGCCATGGTGTACCTGGGTATTTCGGTAGGTCCAGCCCTCGGCGGCGTTTTGGTGCAGGCCTGGGGCTGGCGGAGTCTGTTCGCCGTGCACGCAGCTCTGAGCTTGCCGGTGCTGGCGTTGGTGATGTTCGGCTTGCGCGGCAACGACAAGGAACACCACGAAGGCAAGTTCGACCTGCTGGGGTCGTTGCTGTACGCGGCCGGTCTGGCGCTTTTGCTGATCGGGGTGTCCGATCTGCCGCACGCACTTGGTGTGGGGCTGGTTTCTGGTGGAGCCGCCGTGCTGGCGGTGTTTTGGCTGGTCGAAGGCCGGTCGTCCCACCCCATTTTGCCCGTCACTCTGCTCACCAAAAACCGTCTGTTCGCGTTTTCCAACCTGGCGGCGATGTTCAGCTACAGCGCCACCTTTTCGGTGGTGTTCTTTCTGAGCCTGTACCTGCAGGTGGTCCGGGGCCTGTCGCCGGCCGAGGCCGGGTTGGTGCTCGTCGCCCAGCCGTTGGTGCAAACAGTGTTTTCGCCGCTCAGCGGCCGCTTGTCGGACCGTTGGTCGCCCCGCTGGCTGGCGTCGTCCGGCATGGCCTTGTGCGCCGTCGGCCTGACGGGGTTGGCGTTTCTCGATGCCACCACGCCGCTGGCGTTAGTTGTCGGAGCGCTGGTGCTGGTGGGGCTAGGGTTCGCGCTGTTCTCGTCGCCCAACACCAACGCCGTGATGGGTTCGGTGGAGCGCAAGGACCTCGGGCTGGCCTCGGCGACGGTGGCCACCATGCGGGTGGTCGGCCACATGCTGTCGATGGGTTTAGCGCTGGTGCTGCTGTCGCTTATTTTGGGCAAGCTCGCCGTCACCCCGGCCACCTCGGCGCTGTTTCTGCATGCCCAGCAGTGGGGCTTCGGGCTTTCGGCGGTGCTGTGTACCCTCGGGATCGCCGTGTCGCTGGCCCGGGGCCCGCGCCAGAAGAACTCCGCGTAGGGGTATCTATTATCTGCCGGATGGCAGATAATTCTCATTATGAGTCCCGAAAAGCCCCCTATTGGCCCAAGTTTTCCCATCGTGGCCGTTTGCGCTTCGGCCGGGGGACTCGCCGCCTACCAGGCCTTTTTTTCCGGGGGCTTGCCGGCGAAAGAACCAGGTATGGCCTTTGTGGTGGTGCAGCACCTCGATCCCGTCCATAAGAGTCTGCTGGCCGGGCTGATCCGTGGGTTTTCAACCCTCGAGGTGTTCGAGGTAACCGAAGGGCTCCCGGTCACGTCGAATACCATCTACGTGGTTCCTCCTGGCAAAGAAATGACTGTTTCCTGCGGGGTTCTGCACCTGACCGATCAAAAACCGCTCTCGGGACTGCGATTGCCCATCAACGTTTTTTTGGAATCGCTGGCGCAGGACCAGGAGGCGAATGCAGCGGCGGTGATTCTTTCGGGAACAGGAAACGACGGAACGCTGGGCAGTGGGGCCATCCGCAAACGCGGAGGCTACGTGCTAGCGCAGACCAAGGATTCCTCGGAGTACCCGGGAATGCCGGCCAGTGCGGTAGCCACCGGCCAAGTTCATGCCGTCTTGGCGCCGCAAGACATGATTCCTGTGCTCGAAAACCACTTCAAACAACGGACCAGCCCTTCGCCTAACGAGGAGATTCACCTGTCAGAGATGGATCCGGTGGCCTTGCAAAACATTCTCGTGCTGCTCAAAGCCCAGACCACCCACGATTTTTCGCAATACAAACCGTCCACCATCCGGCGCCGCATCGAAAGGCGCGTGGCGGTGCACCGCTTGGGCAACTTGGCCGACTACCTCGCACGGCTCGAAAAAGACCCGGCGGAGCTGACCGAGCTGTTCAACGACATTTTGATCGGTGTCACCAGCTTTTTCCGTGACCCGGAGGTTTTTGAACTCCTCGAGACCCGCGTTCTTCCGCAGTTGGTGGCCCGCCAGCCGCGCGGCACCAAGATTCGGGCCTGGTCGGTAGGCTGTTCCACCGGCGAAGAACCATACTCGTTGGCCATGTTGCTGCGCGAAAGCATCGATGCTCTCGCCTTGGAGCACACGGTCGAGGTGTTTGCCACCGACCTCGACAAGAGGGCCATCGCCACCGCACGCGCAGGCGTTTACCAGGCGGCCGCTGGCGAGGTACTGACTGCCGAACGGGTGAAACGCTACTTCGTCCCCAGCACCGGTGTCCGGGCGTTGCGGATCAGCAAAACCATCCGCAACCTGGTGGTTTTTTCGGAACACGATGTGCTCAAGGATCCTCCTTTTTCCAAGCTCGACCTGCTGGTCTGCCGTAACCTGTTGATCTACTTCAGTCTCGACCTTCAGAAAAGGCTGCTTCCGATGTTTTTCCACGCACTGAACCCCGGAGGGATTCTGGTGTTGGGCACCTCCGAAACTGTCGGCGAGTTTGGGCACCTTTTCCGTCCCCTCGACCGCGAAGCGAAAGTCTACCAACGGAATGAAGACCTTTCATTACCGCCCGGGGTGCACCACGCCCCGTTTGCCATGCTTCCGATGGCGTCCAACGCCCCCAAGACCCTGGCATCGGTGCCCGAGAAAAGCGCGCTCGCCACCACCGTGTCGCTGCGCGAAATCACCGAACAGATGATTCTCAACGCCTTCGACATGGCCGCGGTGCTAGTTGACGAGCACGGCTCAGTGTATTACCTGCACGGGCGAACGGGCTACTTTTTGGAACCGGCACCCGGGGAAGCCTCCACCCAAAACATCCTGAAAATGGCCAAGGATGGCCTGAGACACCCTATTGCCACCACCCTGCATCAGGCCCGCACCAAAAACAAGGCTGCCCATCACCGCGAAGTTTTGATCACCTGGAAGGACCACGTGACGGTGGTGCAGGTGAGCGTGCACCCCCTCAAAAAGAGCTCGTCCGACCAAGTCACGCCACTCTTTTTGGTGGTGCTCGAGGAACGGCCGGTCCGCTTGACACCGCCGAGCGACGAGCCTTCGCCGGCCGTCCGCCTGCAGCAAGTCGAAGAACAGCTCAGATCGCAGCAAGAGTACCTGCAAAGCACCACCGAGCAGATGGAAAGCTCCAACGAAGAGCTCCGGTCGTCCAACGAGGAACTTCAGTCGGTGAATGAGGAACTCCAGTCGACCAACGAAGAACTCGACACCTCGAAGGAAGAACTGCAGTCGGTCAACGAGGAGCTTTCCACCGTCAACTCGGAGCTCACCTCCAAGGTGAACCTGCTGACCACCACGCTCAACGACATGACCAACCTGCTGGCAGCCACCGGTGTCGCGACTGTGTTCGTCGACCTTCAGCTCAATATTCTGCGTTTTACCCCGGAGGCCACGCGCATCATCAATCTGGTGCCAGGCGATATGGGGCGACCGGTGGGGCACCTCACCAGCAACCTCGTGAACTACCACAACCTGGAGCAAGATACCCAGGCGGTTCTCGATTCGTTGGTGCGGTTCGAGGCGGAGATCCAAACGCAGCAAAAGGCGTGGTACCGCCTGCGGATTCAGCCCTACCGCACGCTCGACAACGTGATTGAGGGCGCGGTGATCTCGTTTGGCGACATAACCGAAATCGTGCACCAACGGCAGGAACTGCAGGCCAACAACGAACTGTTGCGGTTGGTATCGGTGATCCAGGATTCGCAGGACCCCATCGTGGTGCAAGACCTCGAAGGCAAAATTCTGGCGTGGAATCCGAAGGCCGTCGCACTGTACGGTTGGACGGAAGCCGAGGCCTTGGCGACGAACTTCCGCGAGCACATTCCCAAGGAACTGCGGGCCGAATCCCTGCAACGCATCCGCGACTTGGTGTATTCGGATGTACTGGAAACTTACCAAACCAAACGGCTGACCAAAGACGGTCGGACGGTTGAAATTTCGGTGACCTCGAGCGCGCTGGTGACCAAAGACGGCCGAATCTACGCCATTAGCACCACCGAACGAGCCAAGGGAATCCGTACGGTCCCTTAGGAGATTGTGATGGCAAAACAGAAGAAGGGCACAGAACAAACGGTCTCGCTGCGTGCCCAAGCCGAAACCTGGTTAACCGAGCACCCGGACTCTCCCCTGCCCGAAAACAGCGCCGTGCTCCACGATCTGCAAGTACATCAGGTCGAGCTCCAAATTCAAAACGAGGAGCTCCGGGCCACCCAGTCCCAGCTCAGTGCGGCCAACGAAGAGTACGTCGACCTGTACGATCACGCCCCCGTCGGCTACGGCACCCTTTCGATCGAGGGCCAAGTACTCAGGGCCAACCGTACCCTGGCCCTCCTGCTGGGGACAGACCTCCATTCGCTCCGCGGCCAGAATCTGCACCTGTTCGTGGTGCCGGCCGACCAAGACAAGTTCTTTCTCTTTTTGCGGGGTCTGAACAAGAGCCCAGCTCATGCCTCGGTGATTCTGATGCTCAAGAAGAGCGCCGGCGACCAATTCTGGTCAAGGATCGACGGTCACCGGGTCGTAGGTGCCGGTAGTGTCACTTTCCGGGTGGTGCTGGGCGACATTTCCACAGAACGGACGGCCGAAGCAGCCCTCGAGGTGAATGCCCGCCTGGAGTCGCTCGGCGCCCTGGCCGGCGGCATTGCCCACGACTTCAACAACCTGCTCGGGGGAATCCTTGGTTACGTGAGTCTGGCTAAGGAAGCCGCCGACGGCTCGCCCAAGGTGGTGCATTACCTCGAAAAAGCCGATTCTGTGTTCGATCGTGCGCGCAACCTGACCCAGCAGCTGATGGCGTTTTCCAAGCAGAGCCCGCACCAGACCAAAGTGGTGTCGTTGCAACCTCTGGTAGAAAAAGCGGCTGCCTTCATCCTGTCGGGGAGAGAAACCCTGGTGCGAGTAACGAGTACCAGCGATTTGTGGCCCGCCATGCTCGATGAAGCCCAGATCAGCCAGGTGGTCGACAATTTGGTGCTGAACGCCAGCCAGGCCATGCAGGGTTTCGGCCGCGTTGATATCACGCTAAAAAACACCACGTTGGCCGCAGGCACGGTGCCGACGCTGGCAGCCGGCTACTACCTCGAGATGACGGTTACCGACACCGGGCCCGGCATCGACCCCGCGTTGCTGACCAAGATCTTCGCACCGTTTTTCACCACCAAGACCGAGGGCCATGGCCTGGGCTTGGCGTCGGCGCAGTCCATCGTCAAGAAACACGGAGGCGCCATCTGGAGCGAGTCTGCCCCCGGAAAAGGCACCATTTTCCATGTGATACTGCCCGCGGTTCCCGCCGGAACCTGTGCCGAAACGGAACAGCAGCCGACCAGACACCACGGCAGCGGAACGGTGCTCGTGATGGACGATGAGGAGTTCAATCTCGAAATTTTTTCGGCCATGTTGGCCTCGCTCGGTTACACCACCCTCGAAGCCACCGACGGCACCGAAGCGCTCCGCCTTTGCCGGACTTGCCCCGACCTGAAGGCCGCGTTTCTTGATCTGACCAACAAAGGCGGAACCGGGGGCAAGGATACCGTGGGGCCGCTGCTCGACGCCTTTCCATGCCTTCCTGTGTTCGCCGTCAGTGGCTATTGCGAAGACCCCATTATGGCAAAACCCCAGGACTTCGGGTTTTCCGAAAGTCTGGCCAAACCCTTCCGCAAAGAAGAGCTGAGCGCGCTGTTGACTAAGTATTTGACGCCCGCTGCGCCTTGATTGCCACCGAAGGGTTCTCAGGCTGAGCGAGCGTGCTGAGAAAGTACGGTTCGGGACTTTCTCAAACAGGAGGCGCACCGGTGGCCGCGTCAGCAACCACCAGCTCGCTGGCGATCTTGCCCGAGAGCAGACACAGCGGGATGCCGCCGCCCGGGTGCACCGTCGTGCCCGCAAAGTACAGCCCTTCATACTTGGGACTGAAGTTCGGGTGGCGGAAAAACCCGGCGGTGCGCGAGTTGCTTGCCGTGCCGTAAATGGAACCCTGCCAGGTGGCGTAACGCTCCTCGATCACGCGCGGGTCGAGCACCCATTCGGCCTCGATCATCGGTTCCACCTCGAGCCCCAGGTTGCGTGACAGCTTGGTAATCACCGACTGCCGCACCCGCTTCACCAGCGCGTCCCAGTCCTGCGAGCCGTCGTTGGCGGGCACGTTGACCATGGCGAACCACGTGTCGCAACCGGGTGGGGCGTCTTCGGTGGCGTATCGGCTGGTGATGTTGAGATAAATCGTCGGGTCGTCACTCACCGTTTTCCGCGCCAGATGGGCAAACTCGTCGGCGTAGTCGCGGCTGAAAAAGCTGTTGTGCACCTCGAGCCCGTCCAAGGCCCCGGGCGTCGGCGGGCGGATTCCCCAGCAGAACACGATGGCCGACAACGAGCGTTCCTGCTTGGCATACGTCTGCGCGGTTTTGTCGTCGCGCAGCAGGTTGCGGTACGTGAGTACCACGTCGAGGTTGCTGACCACGGCGTCAAAGCCCTCAAGAGTCTCGGTCGCGTCACCCTTCTGAATCGTGAGGGCAGAAACCCGCTCGCCACGCCGGTGCAACGCCGTCACTTTATTGTTGAGATGCAGGCGGACGCCTTTTTTTTCGGCCATGGCCACCAGCGCCTGCGTGATGCCGATCATGCCGCCCTGAGGGGCAAACACGCCCAGCCCGCGTTCGATATAGCTGATCACGCTCATCACCCCGGGCGTGAGGTACGGGTCGCTGCCGTTAAAGGTGGCGTACCGGTCGAACAACTGCTGCAACCGCGGGTCGGCAAAGCTCCGCGCGTTCAGCTGGTGCAAGCTGGAAAAGAGCGACAGCGTCGGTGCCAGCAAAAAGGCCCGCAGCGTTTCGATGCTCAGGTAACTGGCCAGTTTGTGCAGCGACCGTTCCAGAAACACCGGCAGGGTGAGCTCGTAGGCGCGCTTGCTCTTGGCAAAGTGCCGCCGCACCACCGCCGCGTCGACGGCGAATTTGTCGGCAATCTCGGCGAAAAAACGCTCGGGGTCGGCCCATGCGTTGACCACCAGGCCATCCTCAAACTGGTAACGGCTGGTCATCTCGAGGCGCTCGTAGGCCACGTGGGGCTCCAGCCCGGCGTCGCGCGCCAGCTCGTCGAACAGGTGGGGCAAGGTCATCACCGACGGCCCCACGTCGAACCGGTAGCCGTTTACCCAGACTTCGGAAAGCTTGCCCCCGGCAAAGGAATTGGCCTCGAAGACGTCGACCTCGTAACCCTTGGAGGCGAGCCGGATTGCGGCCGAGAGGCCACCGACGCCGCTGCCAATCACCGCGACGCGTTTGTTGTTTACTGACATAAGGCCAGTATACAAAGTCGGCCCGAGGCTGTCATGCGCGGCGGGTTCTAATAAATCCGTTCGGCACCTTGACAAAACCCTGTTAACTCGGGGAAAATTGACCGGTTCGACATGGTCGATTCTTACGCCTAATGTCCCGCTATTTTGGAGATTGCTATGAAAAACGTAGCCCTCGGCTCGCTTGTTCTGTCGTTCGTTGTGCTGGTCGGTTGTGCCACCGCCCCCCCGGCTGCCCCCGCACCGGCTGCCTTGCCCGCACCGGTCGTCTCGGCCGCGGCCAAAGATTCCCCCGTCACCATGGAAAACCTCGACCAGTTCCTCGGCCGCAGTGATGTGGTCGTCGTCGACCTGCGCAACATGGAAGACCGCTTCAACAGCGGCTATATCATGGGAACCGAAAACCTTCCGTTCTTCCAGTTTCTGGAACCCCGCTTTGTCACCCGTGGCCTGGTCGATGGCAAACCCACCTCGTGGGATGTGGCCCTGGCGACGGTCAACGAAGCCTTCCCCATCAAGAACTACATCAATCCCGAAAAGTCGGTCGTGTTTTTCTGCGCCAGCGGAACCCGCGCCGCGTTCATGAAGACCATTCTCGACAAGAAAGGGTACAAGACCTACAACGCCGGCGGCTTCAAGGATTACAAAGGCACGTCCAAGGTTCTTGGCGACGGCGAGTACAAGCTCCCCGCCCCGGCGGCCCATTGATGAAGCGGGTCCTTCTCACGCTGCCGCTGCTCGTGTTCGTCCTGGCAGGATGTGCGACGGGCCCCGCGACGCCGTCAGCGGCCGCGCCCAAGCTCTTCGGCGCCAACCAGATTCTGCCGTTTGTGCATATTGATGGTTTTGGCACCGAAGACGAGAGCGCGGCTTGGCTCGCCTGGGAGTTCGAAGCTCAGACCTACGTGAAGTACCAGGTTGCCTACACGTCTTGCACCTGCCGGCCGGAATCGATCAACGCCCGCTCGCTGCTGTACGTCGAAGTGACCAAGCAAGGTGCGGGCAGCCGTATCAAGCGCATCAGCTTCAACTATTGGGGCGACAGTCCCAAAATGCCCAGCGGAATCACCCGCGAGGAGGTCGAGACTGGTTTCATGCCCAAGATGCCCGGGACGACGTTGACCAGCCTCGCCGGGGTCGATGTCGTCGCGGGGGCCACCGTCACGACGATCAACCTCAAGCAGATCGGTTTGGCGTTGCTCCAGTACCATCAGAAGGCCTACCCGGTCGACACGGGCATTGTCGAAGACATTTCGGTCGACACCGTTGCGGCGGCCACCGAAGAATAGCCGCAGGGTATCTAACTTCTGCACGATGGCAGATAGTTACCCATGAGTCCCGAAAAGTCCCCTGCTGACCCGAATTTTCCCATCGTGGCCGTCTGTGCCTCCGCTGGGGGGCTGGCAGCGTACCAAGCGTTCTTCTCGGGCCTCGGTCCGGGGAAAACCCCCGGGATGGCGTTTGTGTTGGTGCAGCACCTCGATCCGGTGCACAAAAGCCTGCTCGCCGGCCTGATCCGGGCTTTTCGACCCTTGACGTGTTCGAGGTGACCGAGGGGCTCCCCGTGCGGGAGAATGGCATCTACGTGATTCCTCACGGCAAGGAAATGTCCCTCACCAACGGCGTGCTGCACCTGGCCGACCAGTTGCCGCTCTCGGGTCTGCGACTGCCTATCAACGTGTTCTTGGAGTCGCTGGCGCTTGACCAGCAGGCGCGCGCCGCCGCCGTGATCCTTTCCGGGACGGGCACCGACGGAACCCTCGGTTCCGTAGCCATCCGCCAGCGTGGCGGCTTTGTGATTAGCCAAAGCGCCGCCTCGGCCGAGTACCCGGGCATGCCCTCGAGTGTCGAGGCCAGCGGCTCGGCACACGTCGTTCTACCCCCGCAGGAGATGATTTCGTCGCTGGAGCGGCATTTTAGCGGCAAGGTGTTGCCGGGGGTCGCCGAGTATCCGGCAGCGAGACTCGACCCGGTAACGCTTTCCAAGATCCTGGCGCTCCTGAAGGCGCAGACGACCCACGACTTTTCCCAGTACAAGCCCACCACCATCCGCCGCCGCATCGAGAGGCGCATGGCTGTCCACCGGCTTGGCCGCTTGCCGGCGTATCTGGCGCTGCTGGAGCGAGACCCGACCGAACTGACGGAACTGTTCAACGACATCCTCATCGGTGTGACCAGTTTTTTCCGCGACCCGGAAGTGTTTGACATCCTGGAGCATCGCACCATCCCGCAGTTGGTGGCACGCCACCCCCGCGGGACGAAGATCCGGGTGTGGTCGGCCGGCTGTTCCACCGGCGAGGAACCGTATTCGCTGGCCATCCTGCTCCGCGAGAGCATCGATGCGTTGGGGCAGGGCCACACCGTCGAGGTGTTTGCCACCGATCTCGACAGCCGCGCCATCGCGGCAGCCCGCGCGGGGGTGTTTGCCGCTGCGGCGTCAGAGGACCTGTCGACGCCGCGCTTTGAGCGGTATTTCGTGCCCAGTCCCGATAGGAAGACCTTCCGAATCGCCAAAGCCATCCGCAATCTCGTGGTGTTTTCCGAGCACGACCTGCTCAAGGACCCGCCCTTTTCGCGGCTCGACCTGCTCTCGTGCCGCAACCTGCTGATCTATTTCAGCCTGGAATTGCAGCGCAGGCTGCTGCCCCTGTTCTACTACGCCTTGAACCCGGGTGGCATCCTGGTGTTGGGGACCTCGGAGACCATCGGTGAGTTTGGCCACCTCTTTCAACCCCTCGACCGGGATGCCAAGGTCTACGTGCGTCGGGAGGAGTTTTCTGTCCCGGAGCCGGTCCAGCCACCGCCGTTCAGCATGCTGCCACTGGTGTCGGCCGCCCCCCGTCACGCTGCCATGGCGACCGGGAAAGGGACACCCTCGACCGAGCTTTCGCTGCGCGAGGCGACGGAGAACGCCATCCTCACCGCGCTCGACATGGCGGCCGTTGTTGTCAATGAAGCGGGCGACGTCTCCTACCTGCACGGGCGCACGGGCTTTTTCCTGGAACCGGCCCCGGGCGTCGCGACCACGCAGAATATCCTGAAAATGGCCAAGGAGGGGTTGCGTCACCCCATCGCTACCACGCTGCACCAAGCCCGGGGCAGAAACGCCATCGTCCACCACCGCGAAGTGCAGGTCACGTGGAAAGACCAGATCACGCTGGTTCATATCAGCGTGCATCCCCTGCACCGGCTCCCCTCCGACGCCGTCGCGCCTTTGTTTCTCGTGCTCCTGGAAGAACGGCCCACCGCGGAAGCGTCCACCAACCCGGCGGTCGCCAAACTCGCGAAGCTGGAACAAATCCAGGAGCGACTGCGGTCGCAGGAAGAGTACCTGCAAAGCACCACCGAACAGATGGAAAGCTCCAACGAGGAGCTTCGGTCGTCGAATGAAGAATTGCAGTCGGTGAACGAGGAACTGCAATCGACCAACGAGGGGCTCGACACGTCGAAGGAGGAGCTGCAGTCGGTGAACGAGGAACTCTCGACGGTCAACTCGGAACTCACGTCCAAGGTCAACCTGCTTACCACCACCCTGAATGACATGACCAACCTTCTGGCCGCCACGGGTGTCGCCACCGTGTTTGTGGACTTGCAACTCAACATTCTGCGTTTTACCCCCGAGGCCACGCGGATCATCAACCTGGTGCCCGGCGATGTCGGCCGGCCAGTGGGGCACCTGACCTCCAATCTGGTGAACTACCTCACGCTCGACACCGATACCCAGGCTGTCCTGGATTCGCTGGTGCGCTTCGAAGCGGAAATCCAGACCAGACAGGGCGCGTGGTACCGACTGCGGATCCAGCCCTACCGCACGCTCGACAACATTATCGAAGGCGCGGTGATCTCGTTTGGCGACATCACCGAAATCGTGCACCAGCGCGAGGAACTGCAGGCCAACAACGAGCTGTTGCGGCTGGTCTCGGTGGTGCAGGACTCGCAGGACCCCATTGTCGTCCAGGACCTCGAAGGCAAAATCCTGGCATGGAATCCCACGGCAGTGGCACTCTACGGTTGGACGGAGAATGAGGCGCTGGCCATGAACTTCCGGGAGCACGTCCCGCTGGAACTCCGCGCCGAGGCGCTCCAGAAAATCCAATCCCTGGTCCATTCCGACCTGCTGGAGCCCTACCAGACCACGCGGCTGACCAAGGGCGGTCAAGTGATCGACATCTCGGTGACCTCGAGCGCCCTGCTCACCAAGGACGGCAAGATCTACGCCATCAGCACCATCGAACGCGCCAAAAAGACGCGGAAGCCCACCTAGGAGCCCCACATGGCAATACACGAAACGGAGGACGAGGCGAGAGTCCTGCGTAGGCGGGCCGAGCATTGGCTGGTCGAGAATCCCGGGGTGCCATTGCCAGAAGAAAGCCTGGTGCTCCACGAACTCGAGGTGCACCAAGTCGAGCTCCAAATCCAGAACGAGGAACTGCGGGCCACGCAGTCGCAGCTGAGCGCTGCCCGGGAAGAGTACGTCGATCTGTACGAGCGGGCTCCGGTGGGGTACTGCACGCTTTCCTCCAAAGGCCGCATTCTGAAAGCCAACGGGACTCTCGCCGGTCTGCTGGGCTTCGAGGCTTCCACCCTCGTGGGGCAGAACCTCACGGCCTTTTCGGTTCCGGCCGACCAGGACAAACTCTACCTGACACTCAGGGGTCTGATGAAAAAGCCGGCGCCGACTTCGGTGGTCCTCCAGATGCGCAAGAGCACCGGCGAGGTCTTTTGGTCGCGTGTCGACGCCCATCGGATCGACGTTGCCGGACAAAATCCGGTGATCCGCGTGGTTCTGAACGACATGACCACCCAGAAAATCGCCGAGGACACCCTCGAGGTGAACGCAAGGCTAGAGTCGCTGGGTGCGCTGGCCGCCGGCATTGCCCACGATTTCAACAATCTTCTGGGGGGCATCCTGGGGTACGTCAGCCTGGCCCGGGCCACCGAGCAAGCGTCGGCGGAGGTGGTCGCTTACCTGGACAAAGCCGAAGCGGTCTTCGACCGTGCCCGCAACCTGACGCAACAGCTGATGGCCTTTGCCAAACAGTCGCCGCACCAGACCAAGGTGGTCGCTTTCCAACCCTTGGTGGAAAAAGCAGCGGCCTTTATTCTCTCGGGAAGCCAGACGGTTTTTCACGTGACCGGCGCCGAGGATCTGTGGCCCGCGCTGCTCGATGAAGCGCAAATAGGTCAGGTGATCGACAACCTGGTCCTGAACGCCAGCCAGGCCATGGCCGGGCTGGGACGCGTGCTGATCACCCTCAGCAATGCGACCTTGACGGAGGCCGAGGTGCCAGGTCTGGAGGCCGGCTTCTACCTGCGGATGACCGTGACCGACTCCGGACCGGGGATTCCGGCGGAGTTGCTGAGCAAGGTTTTTGCGCCATTTTTCACCACCAAGTCCGGTGGGCATGGCTTGGGGCTGGCTTCGGCGCAGTCCATTGTGAGGCGTCACGGGGGAGCCATCTGGGGTGAAGCGGCCCCAGGGAAAGGCACCGCGTTCCACGTGTTGCTGCCTGCCATCCCGGCGGGGATGTACGCCATAGACGCTCCCGAAGAGCAGACTTACCAGGGGCACGGGACCGTCCTCCTTCTGGACGACGAGGAGTTCAACCTGGAAATCTTGGCCGCGCTCCTCAAGTCGCTGGGTTACGAAACGCTGTGTGCCCGCGAGGGGAACGAGGCCCTCGAACTCTGCCGGTCAAAACCTCCGCTGGTGGCCGCCTTTCTGGACCTGACCAACAAGCGGGGACCAGGCGGAAGACCCACCGTGATGCCTCTGTTGGCCCTGTACCCTTGCTTACCGATCTTTGCCGTCAGCGGCTACAGCGAGGACCCCGTGATGGCCAATCCCCAGGAGTTCGGCTTTGCGGACAGCCTGTTCAAGCCGTTTCGTAGGGACGACTTGACGTTGATTCTCGCGAAGTACCTGTAACGACCAGCTCGCTGGCAATTTTGCCCGACAGCAGGCATAGCGGGATGCCGCCGCCCGGGTGCACGGTGGTTCCGGCAAAGTACAACCCCTCGTACTTGGGACTGAAGTTTGGGTGGCGGAAAAACCCTGCCGTGCGCGAGTTGCTGGCGGTCCCGTAGATCGAACCCTGCCACGTCGCATAGCGCTCCTCGATCACCCGGGGGTCGAGCACCCATTCGGCTTCGATCATCGGTTCCACCTCGAGCCCCAGGTTGCGCGACAGCTTGGCGATGACAGCCCGGCGCATCCGGCGCACTTCAGCGTCCCAATCCTGCGAGCCATCGTTGGCCGGCACATTGACCATGGCAAACCACGTGTCGCAGCCCGGTGGTGCGTCGCCCGGGGCGTAGCGGCTGGTGATATTGAGGTAGATGGTCGGGTCTTCGCTCACGGTACGTCGCTTCAGGTGGTCGAACTCATCGGCGTAATCGCGGCTGAAAAAGCTGTTGTGCACCTCAAGCCCGGCCAAGGCACCGGGCGTCGGGGGGCGGATTCCCCAGCAGAACACGATAGCCGACAGTGACCGTTCCTGCTTGGCGTACGTCTGCGCGGTTTTGTCGTCGCCGAGCAGGTTGCGGTAGGTCAGCACCACATCGAGGTTGCTGACCACCGCGTCAAAGCCTTCGAGGGTTTCGGCGGCGGTTCCCTTCTGCACCGTGAGGGCGGAAACCCGTTTTCCTCGACGGTGCAGCGCCGTCACTTTGCTGTTCAAGTGGAGGCGCACGCCTTTTTTTTCGGCCATGGCGACCAAGGCCTTCGTGATGCCGATCATGCCGCCCTGAGGGGCGAAAACGCCCAGCCCGCGCTCGATATAGCTGATGACGCTCATCACTCCAGGCGTGCGATACGGGTCGCTGCCGTTAAAGGTGGCGTACCGGTCAAACAGTTGCTGTAACCGCGGGTCGGCAAAGCTCCGCGCATTCAGCTGGTGCAAGCTGGAAAACAGCGACAGACCCGGGGCCAGCAGAAACGCGCGCAAGGTCTCGAAACTCAGGTAACTGGCCAGTTTGTGCAGCGACCGTTCGAGGAACACCGGCAAGGTAAGCTCGTAGGCGCGCTTGCTCTTGGCGAAGTGCCGCCGTACCGCGCCCGCATCGACGGCGAACTTTTCGGCAATCTCGGCGAAAAACCGCTCGGGGTCGGCCCAGGCGTTGACCACCAGACCATCCTCAAACTGGTAGCGACTGGTCATTTCGAGGCGCTCGTAGGCCACGTGGGGCTCGAGCCCGGCGTCGCGCGCCAGCTCGTCGAACAGGTGGGGCAAGGTCATCACCGAGGGCCCCACGTCGAACCGATAGCCGTTCACCCAGACTTCGGAAAGCTTGCCCCCGGCAAAGGAATTGGCCTCAAAAACCTCGACGTCGAACCCCTTGGAGGCGAGCCGGAGGGCGGCAGAAAGGCCACCGACGCCGCTGCCAATCACCGCGACGCGTTTCTTCTGTGTTGTCATTTCATCAGTATACAAAGTCGGTGCCGGGCTTACCAGACGAGTTGGGCGGCAACCTCTGCGGCACTGAGCCCCGTCGCCTTGAGGTTCGCAGCGGTTTCCGCACCGAAAGAGACTCCTACCGGGAAAGCAGAAAATCCGCCAGGGCCAAACCCAGCGTCCGGTGGGAATCGCGACTCCAATGGAAGCCGTCCCGGGGACTGGACTCGATGCACGACCCCGCGTCGAACCACGGATTATTCTTCGCGGTGGCGACCTTGAGCGTTGCCTCGGCAAGGCGGAGCGACTTTTCATAAGCGCCGGTCATCGGCTCCCATTGGTGGGCCATCGCCAGAACGGGTGGCGGGCAGACAAGCACCACCCGCGGCCCCTGGATCATTTCAATAAGTGTTTGCAGGCCCAGCGCAATGTCGGTGGCGGTCAGGGAAAACCGGGCTTTCAGGTCGTTGGTGCCCAGCAGGATAATCACCGTGTCGAGGGGCGCGTGGCTTTGCAGCAGAATGGGCAAGGCGACCTTGCCGCACTTGTGGCCTTCGATGGGGTCTTCCCAAACGGTGGTACGGCCCGGCTGACCTTCTTCAATCACGTGGAAGCCGCTTCCCAAAGCCGCGCGCAACACCCCGGGCCAACGCTCGGTTGCGCTCATCCGGCCGCTGGTTTCGGGGTCGTGGCCCCACGTGTTGGAATCGCCGAAGCACAGGATATTCTGGATCGAAAGTTGGCTCATCATTTTTTCCTTGTTAGTTTTCGGCTCGTAAAAAAGTTACTGATGCAATCGCACCCCGAAACCACGAAACCCGGTTGAGACGCGCACCAAGCGAGGTCTTTCCCGTACCAAAGGGCGCGGTCGCCAAGTCAGCGCGGCATTCGACAACACCATCAACCGCGTGGGATATTTTTCCATCTTGGCAGGTCAGGGAGAGCGTCGACCACGTCCCGCAGCGATGCAAGGCCATGGGGTCGGCCAGCACGCAGCTCACGCCACCGACCTCAACATAGGTGTCGGCATACCAGGTTCCCGAAGGTCCCATTCGGGTTTCCAGCAGCAAACGGTCGTCGCACCCATCCACCTGGATGTGCAGAAACCGCTGTTCAAACTCGCCGCCGGGTTCTTGGCGGAACACGGCCTCGATGTGGAAGCCGCAGGCCCCCGCCAAGGGATTGTTGCGGATGACCAGGCAGTCCCCTCGCCCGTCGAACGCGACACCACCGTGGTTCAAGCTCTGAAACACCCTTGGTTGTCCGACTATGCTGACCGGCGCCGCAAGACCCTCGAGCGCCGCCAGGTTCCAAACGGTGGTTGAGGCTGAGCTCACCGGGCTCCCCCCCCACCCAAACCGGCCTTTTTCCAAAGAGGCTTGATCTTGGCTTCGAGCGCGTCTATCGAATACAACCGCTGGCCGAGGGTGAAGTTTTTGTCGGCTTCGCGTTTGCGCCTTTCGGGATCGCCCAGCAGCGCAACAACGGCGGTGGCGGCACGGTCGAGGGCGGCATCGGGAAGTACGGCTAAACCCCGCGAGTCCCGGTGATCCACGATGCTGCCGAGTGACACCACGGAAAAGCCATCGTGACCAAGGTCGCTTTTCCACACCGGATACTCAAATACCACCACGGGGAGCCGCGCAAACACCGCCTCGATGAACTGGTTTCCCCACCCCTCCCACAAGCTCGGGTAGGTCACGAAATCGGCCATGGTGTAGGTGTCCCACAAGGACCAGGTCTTCTGTCCCTCGGTACCGCGGCTATGCCGGATGCGATCTCCCGCAGCGATCACGACGACGCCGATGGCCCGTGCTTTTTCCAAAAGAGAGTTCCAATAGCTGGCCGAGATCCCGATGGTCTCCACAATCCCGGCGCAAAACAACACGAGGCGCGAAGTGTCGCCAAAACGCTCACCTCCCGCCGTTACAACCCCCTGCAAGCCCTTGCGGTGCGCGGCCGAGCCCAAACGGGCGACCAGATCAATCGCCAGCTCGATGCCTTTTCGATCGAGAACGCGCGTGGCCTGCAAAAAAACCAGATCGTGGTTGGCGATACCGAAGGACGACCGGAGGTCTTCGTTGAACGGATCTGGGACCCAAGGTTTCTGGTCAAAGTCAAAAACGTTGGGGACCACGGTGGCCTCGATCGCCTTGCGGCTTCGTAGTTCGGCCTGGGCGAGGCGGTTGATCACCACGTGTTGCACCCGGGGCAATCGGGTGGGCAAGTAACGGTCGTAAATACTGGCGACGGTGTGGCAGGTGGCTTCGACCTCGCCGCTTTCCTCAAAATAAAAGTCGTGGCTGTGGAGAATCGCCGGCAAGCCGGTCTTGCGGATCACACGGTGAAAAGCGATGGCAGCCGCAGGTTGGTAACCCACGGAGCAGAGATTATTGGGGATCAACAGCTCGATGCGGTATGTTTCGATGACTTCGAGGAGCTTCCGCTCGAGGGTGTCGGCGTGCCGGTAAATCTCGTCCTCCAGCTCGGCTTCGCTGGCGTAGTCCCGGTACGCCACCGTACCGTTCTGCAGGATCTTCCAGGTCACCGGGTGATGGGCGTACAGTTCGGGAATAACGATGTTGCCCGGTACATCGTCGTTGCCCGAACAGTAGAGCACCTCGTGTCCCCAGCGGTCCCGAAGAACGGTTCTCCATTTGTCAACTTCCAGCGAAACGCCATCGGTGCGTCCCAGGCGGTTCTGAAAAAACGCAACGATGGCCATTTGCAGCTCCCCCTATTTGGCGCCGAACAAGTCCTTGTACCAGGTGGTCGCCCGGTCGGTGACTTCCTGGCCGCCCTTGGCGTACCAATCCTTGACGTAAGCGTCCCAGTCTTCGTTGGTGAAACTCTCGCCGATGATGAACTTGGTCACCTTTTCGCGGTACAGCTTGGCCACGCCGGGTGCGTAGTCCTCAAACCCCTTGTACACGGCGGGAGGCATCAGGTAGCTCTGCAGTTCCTGCACGCCACCGGCCTTTTGAATGTCCTGCACCATTTTGACTTTGACTTCGCCCATTGCCGTCATCTTCAGCAATTCGGGGTCGTAGTTGCCCGGCAGAATGTACTTGAAGTTGCCTGCCACAGGCTTGATCACTTCGATTTTGCCGGCCGTCTTTTTCCAGTCGACACCTTCGATTCCCAACGTTCCGGCGAGGTTGCCTTCCAACGACACCCCGTAGTTGTACCAGCGGATGATGGCAGCGGGGTTGGCCGCATTTTTCAGGATCATCAGGTTGGGTTCCTGCAGAATCGGGAAGATGTTCTTGTACTGGGGTTTGCCAGGAACCAAGGCAGGCAGGGGCATCACGGTCCAGTACTTGAGGCCGCTGACGTCCTGGGCCGGATCGGCCAGTCGGAAGTTGGAAAAGTCCGCGTTGGCCGACATCAGGTGAAAGTACATCCCGACTTTGCCGGAGTTGATCTTGGCGTTCCAGTCAGCCGACTTTTGGGTGGGCATCACCTGATCCATCAGCCCTTCGCTGTACAACTGGCGAAGGAACGTGATGGCGTCTTTCATGTCGCTGGAAACCTGGCTGGACTCAAACACCTTGGTCTTGGCATTCCACTTCCACTGGGGGTGACCTTCGTACATCGAAACACCGTTCATCACGAACAGGTCGTCAAACCAGCGCAGCATCTCGCGGCCCGACACGGG
>JFJP01021655.1_pt1 | contig 20759 bp, 13 predicted proteins | sample 431651 | NCBI WGS metagenome assembly JFJP01 (sample SAMN02602958, study PRJNA72255) | Microbial mat metagenome, whole genome shotgun sequencing project. | biome: fresh water; feature: sink hole; material: water; isolation source: purple microbial (photo- and chemosynthetic) mats found in...
CCCCTTTTCAATCTACAAAAAAGCATCTCACCCTTTTCGGCAAATGCTCATCATCGTTATATCATCAAACGGTTCGGTGCCAAGTGTGAACTGAATCAACTCTTCAACCACTTGATCTACCACATCTTTTGACGTAGAGTAGTTCTTTTCGGTCAACATCCGCACCAAACGGTCAATGGTGAAAAATTCACCCTCTGCACTCTGCGCTTCGGTCACACCATCGGTATAGGTATAGAGCTGATCCCCCGTGCGTAGTACTGCCGAATCCTGAGCAAAAGGAAGACCTGCGGCCAACCCAACTGCCGGAGCCGTGGGCGATAATTTCGCCGATATTTCTCCATTCCCGTAGATCAGCGCAGGATTGTGCCCCGCATTGACATAGGTAAATTCGCCGGTGGATGGTTTCAAGACCACATAGATCATGGTGACAAACATACAGCGACCGCGCGGTTGCTGATGATGTTTGATCACATACTCATTCACCATCGCCACCGAATCAAGAGGTGACTTGCCTTCGCGATAGGCGGCTTCACTGAACACACGCAAGAGCGTTTTTACCAAGGACATAAACATGGCAGCACTAACGTCTTTGCCACTTACATCAGCAATGATCATTCCCACAAGATCGTCGTCGAACGGGAAAACATCATAAAAATCACCGGAAACTTCGCGCGCCGGTGTAAAGTTTACGCTGATCGAGTACCCTTCAGGCTGGAAAATCTCCTGAGGAAGAAAGCTTTGCTGAATTTTGCGGCCAAGTTCAAGTTCGCGCTTGATCGCTTCGAGATATGCATGCTCTTTTTGGCGCAATTGTTCCAATTCGTTGTTCTGCTCCCGAAGGATTCGCGACTGTTCTTCAACCTTGCCAATCAAATAGCCAGAATGAAGGGCATTGCTGATATATGTTCCCAGAACTTCGAAAATATTGGTATCGTATTCAACAAAATCAACAAGGAAATAGATCACACCAAACATTTCATCGTGAAAGTAAAGCGGTTCAGAAACGATAGTATGACGAGCACCACTGGAAATCGCATCTTGAGGAAGGAGATCGGCAGTGGTGAAATCATCATCGCAGGGACGAAGTTCCATGATCTCACCCTCTTCGACCCGAAGAACCAAGCGGGAACGATCGACATTATCAGTTTCAGAGTTATAATAACAGATATAAAACGTATCCAAGCCAAGATCGGGAAGATTTTCCGCTATCACCTGAACCAACTTATCGCGGTCGATCGTGTTGGAAATCTGTTCGCCGATTTCGTGAATGAAATTGTACTCACGATTGGCGGAGATGCGTCGATACCCCTGGGCTCTGAGCACCAAGTCACCGCGAATGATCCGTGCCTCGTGAAGAAGCGCATCGGCAAAGGAGAAGGTTTCGCGATCGAGATGCGACAAAATGTAACGCCACAACGTGGAAAAAAAGAAATTCCATTTGATCAGATTACTTCCGTGGAGGATTTTCATGCGACCGATGCGATCAATAGTCTGCAAAAACGAATCACTATTTTGGTCGTTAACGTCGTCACAAAAAGCATTGGTAATTTCGCGAAGTTGAGGAAAATCAAAATGGAACATTTCAAGATTATTAATTAATCGCTGACTGATGTGTTCATACAATTTATCGGGATTAAGGGATCGTTTAGCCGCAACAGCTTCAATCAGTGCTTTGCGTATCTGGGTTTTGCGCACAGAATGTTCAAAACAGCCGCAGGATTGGCGAACTTTAAGGCGTGTATCAAGAATCGTTTCAAGGGGAATCTCTTCGCCTCGAATCCGCTTAATAAGTAGATCACACGCCGTAGCACCTAGTTCTTTTAACGGTTGTGCCACCGTGGTCATCGGTGGAGTTATATACGATCCCTCTTCAGCATCATCAAATCCAACGACGCGAACATCTTCGGGAACTTCAAATCCCAACTGGCGAAGGCGATCGATGGCGCCAAAGGCTGTTTCATCGTCGGCACAGACAATCACATCAAACTGAGGATTGCAACTTGTTCCATAGAATTTATCAACCGCCGCCGCACCGGATTCGCGATTGAACGCCCCATCAGCAAAGGCGGACTCTTCGGGATGAATATCGTGCCGAGCGAGAAGGTCGCGAAACAGTTTCACACGCTCTTCCGCCTCGGGATTGTTCGCCGGGCCTTTTATGCAGGCAAATTTCGTGTATTTGTGCTCTTCTACCAAGTGAGAAATCAACTCTTCCATCCCCCGCTTGTTGTCTACGTAGACACAGGGAACATCTTTTGACAGAGGAAGTAAAGTAACAAGAGGAATATTTATATAACGATTGACAAAATCGTGAATAACCGATTCATCCACATAGCTGCAGAGTGTTCCGGAAAGCAAAATACCATCAAGCCCATTTTTTTCAGCAATATCGTAGAGAATGTTGCGCTGTTTTTCCCATGGATCATCCGGGGAAGACATGAGAGCGCCACCGGTAAAACAGACTATATTGTAGTTTTCACGATGAGCTACTTCACTGATTCCCGGCCAAATACCCGATTGATACGAACCGGAAAGAGATTCGATCAGAAGACCGATTGTGGGGAAATCATTGTGGAATACCGCGCGATGATCTTTGGTGCAGTTTGTCATACAGTTCTAATCCTTACCATATTTGCACAATTCGCAGATAGTACTGATTTTCAACAGCTACTTCAGAATACCTATGAGTATACATAGTATGAGTTATGATAGTCAAGAAAACGATGTATTTAAAATCAACATATTGTATTGACATTGGGTATCACCACTTCATATATTCCTGCCGTTAATAATCAGATGTGAAATCCCTATTTGGAGGATTCAAGTGAAAGAAAGCATCCACCCTCGCTATATAGCGACAAAAGTTACCTGTTCATGTGGTAACTCATTCGAAACAGCATCGACTATCGGTGACCAGCACGTTGAAATCTGTAATCTTTGCCACCCGTTCTATACAGGTAAAGAGAAACTGATCGATACAGCAGGTCGTGTAGACCGTTTCATGGCTCGTTATGGTATGAAACAGTAGTTCATACAGTATCGGTATTCAAGGAATGTAGAGCTCTCTACATTCCTTTTTTTTTAAGAAAAGGTTTTTTATGATTGATAAAGTACACGCCGTAATTGCCCGATTCGAAGAACTGGGCGAAATAATGCAAGCTCCCGACTTTGCTTCTGACCAAAAACGTATGGCTGAAATTGGTCGCGAATACACAGACCTTCGCAATAAAATGCCAAAACTTCAAGAATATATCGATACAGTGTCTGGCAAAGAAGAATCAGAACAGATGCTGAACGAAGAGAGCGATCCTGAACTTATCGCCATGGCTAAAGAGGAACTTGCCGACTGCAAAGATAGGCTCCCGGCGCTCGAAGAGGACGTCAAACTCCTCCTCGTTCCCACTGACCCAACCGACCACTGCAATGCGATACTCGAAATTCGCGCGGGAACTGGCGGCACGGAAGCGGGACTCTTTGCCGGCGACCTCTTGCGCATGTACGAACTCTACGCCGCAACGAAAAAGTGGAAAGTGGAAGTTCTCAGTTCTGCCTACGGTGAACAGGATGCGATCAAGGAGATGGTTCTGCTTATTTCAGGCGAAAATGTCTACGGAACACTGAAATACGAATCGGGAATCCACCGCGTTCAGCGCGTTCCAAAGACTGAAGCACAGGGAAGAATCCACACCTCTGCCGCATCGGTAGCGGTTCTGTTGGAATCGGATGATGTAGAGATCAACATTGAAGACAAAGACCTTCGCATTGATACGTTCCGTGCCAGTGGAGCCGGTGGGCAGCACGTGAACAAGACGGACTCGGCGATTCGTATTACCCACATCCCCTCGGGATTAGTGGTGAGCTGTCAGGATGAAAAATCCCAGACGAAAAATAAAGCACGCGCCATGAAAGTACTTCAGGCGAGACTTCTCGACGAAGAGACGCGCAAACAAAAAGAGGCGGATGATGCAGCTCGCAAAAGTCTGGTCGGATCCGGTGACCGCAGTGAAAAAATTCGAACCTACAACTATCCGCAAGGACGTGTGACTGATCACCGAATCAACTTTACCGCGTACAATCTCGACCAGATCATGAATGGATCGCTTCAACCGTTCAGCGATGCCTTGGCTCAGGCGGATATGCAAGATCGCATGGCAAATTCGGACAATGCGTAGCTCCAAGCCCTATACGCTGGGTGAATTTCGCGAAGAACTCACCCGGCTTCTATTCCCCCTGATCGACGAGTTTGCAGAATCCGAAGCAGACACGATCGCCGAACACCTTCTCGACCTCACTTTTAGCGACCTTCGCCTCAAACGATCCATGCCAGTCAGTCGTGCCGTTCTCGAACAAGCTCAAGCGATTCTGACCGAACGGCTCACGGGAAAACCACTCCCCTACATTCTCGGATCGACTTTCTTTTTCAGCAAATCATTTGCACTTTCGGCGGAAACGCTTATTCCTCGACCAGACACAGAACATCTTATTATGGCGATACTCGACAGCGAATCTTCAGATCAAAAAATCTTTCTCGAACTCGGTACCGGCAGCGGAATAATCCCGGAAATACTCACATGTGAACGCAAGCTATGGCGAGGAGTTACCACTGATATCTGTGAATCAACTGTTCGCACGGCTCAAACGAATTTCAGCAACGACCGGGTTTGGGCAATTCTTTGTGACCGATTTGAGTCAGTTGCTCAATTCAATCAGTATGATTTTATCGTCTCCAATCCTCCCTATATTCCCCATCTGGTCTGCACCGAAGAGCTAGACTCATCGGTAAAGGATTTCGAACCGATGCGCGCACTGGACGGCGGTGAAGATGGACTCGACTTCTACCGCTACCTCGCTTCGACAGCACCATCTCTCCTGAAACCTTCGGGGAAAATCTACCTAGAAATTGGCTATGATCAAGGGATTTCTGTTCCGAATCTTTTGAGTGAACAGGGCGCGACAGAAATTCGAGTGATCAAGGACTTTGGCGGAAATGATCGAGTTGTAACAGCGCGATTTTGAGGAGTACAAGAGAGAACAACCAAAACGGGAACCATCAAGTGACGGTTCCCGTTTTTAGCAAAGAGTAGGGGCAGAAAATTTTCGGCCCTTTCAACACGTTGGTGAAGGCTGAGGATTTCAATGCAGAGCAGGAATCCATTTCCCATTCACAAACAGCGCAGTTCAAATGGTGACGGAATCCGGTTCACAATTCCTACACAAAAAAATTTGCACGGTGTTTTTGTACTATGTGAATAACGCGTTGCCTGCGACGCGGTGTTTTTGCACTCTGTGAATAACGCGTAGCCTGCGACGCGGTGTTTTGGTACTCTGTGAATAACGCGTTGCCTGCGACCCGGTGTTTTGCTACTCGGTGAATAACGCGTGCCTGCGACCCGGTGTTTTGGTACTCTGCGAATAACGCGTAGCCTGCGACCCGGTGTTTTGGTACTCGGTGAATAACGCGTAGCCTGCGACCCGGTGTTTTGCTACTCGGTGAATAACGCGTAGCCTGCGACCCGGTAGCAGAGTACCCGGTGACACTGCGCTTGCAGTGTGCAACGGCAAAGTTCAAATCCCGACCGAAAAAATGCCGGTTCGAAACAGCAAAACAAAAAAACGGGGACCATCAATTGACGGTTCCCGTTATGCGTTGTACAAATCAATCCAACGAATTATTTCCGAGAATCCCGTTCCCGATTCGATTTCGGTTTTCCCGTGAGTGACCGTTTTTGAATCGGCGATCGCGGTTTCGAAGCGGGTTTCTTTGCAGGGCGACGATCCACTTCGTGACCTTTACCCACTAATCCTTGAACTTCCCGCTCTTCGAGAAGACGGTACTCACCCACGGGAAGATCGCGCAGTTTGATATTGGCAAACTGCGTCCGAATCAATCGTTTTACTTCCAAACCAATCGCTTCGAACACGCGCCGAATCTGGCGATTTTTCCCTTCGTACAGATCCAATTCATACCAGTGAAAACGATCTTCCGCACCTTTGTACCGGATCGCACCCACCGTGAGAATATCCCCATCCGATTCGACACCATCTTCGACAATCATGCGCTGAGTCTCATCGGGAATCAACTTTTCGACTTTTACCTGATACACTTTTTTGATCTGAAAACGCGGATGCGTTAAGGCGTGAAGCATGTCACCGTCGTTGGTAAGAATCAGTGCTCCTTCGGAAGCCAGGTCGAGGCGTCCCACATATTTTAAATAGGGTGCATCGAGATCTTTTGCCTTGAGCGAATCGTAAATTGTTTCGCGACCCTGAGGATCGCGAGCGGTGCAGATCGGGCCTTTGGGTTTGTGGTAGAGAAAGTACTCTTTCGCTTTCATCGGTTCTACCGGTTCACCGCGAAAAGTGATATCTTCCGTACCGAAAAGGCGATCGCCGGGTTTGGCAATTTCACCGTTCACGCGAATCAGCCCCTGTTCGAGATAGGCGTCGCAATCCCGCCGGGAACCGATTCCACAAGAAGCGAGGTAGCGGTTGATTCGGGTTGATTCGTTATTCTGTTCCATGTACTATCCTAATTAGAAAGAGATTGTCAGTTCAGCGGCAAATTCGCTGTTTTTGCGCAGGCGCTCTTCGGGATCTGCCACGGTTTTCGTCAAGCTGTAATACATGAGGAAACCGATATTTTTTGTCACATCGTATTCATAACGCGGGTTCAGTTTGAAATTGGTATCGTTCCACGGTTTTTCAACTTTCGGGCCTGTGCCCTCTTCATTTTTCTGAGAAAAGTCCGTTTTCGCATGTTTGATCTTTTGGAAATCAACAAGCAGAGAAATTCGCGAGTCCCCTTTCATTTCGATAACTCGATCGCGGAACAGCTTGAGCGTTCTCCCCGATTTTCCGGGAATCTTATAGCCGGCACTCCAGGCATGGTTGGAAGTGATATCTTTTTTGCCAGCCTGATTAAAAATCGTCCAACCTGTCGTATCAACAAACCGTTCCACCGAACTGATTGTCGTATCGAAAATCAATCCCATCGAATAGCCAATGTCGATTTTCCACTTTTTCATAACCCCATCGATCTTGATCAGCGGGTCGAGTCCGTAGCGGAATGTGAGATTCTGGTTTACATCGCGAGCGGACGAATCGGGAACGATAAAATAATCCGATTTTCGACTCTGAATTTTGGAGTAGAGATACCCTGTTTTCAGATTGATCGAACTGAACTGTGCATTGATCGTAGGAACCTTTTTCAGAATTGGCGTTGAACCGGTAACTTTTATTTCAGGCCAGGTGATTGTGGTATCCATTTTTCCAATTTTTTGGAATACCGAGTAGTCCCGTTTCCAGTTCAGAGAAAGTTGGTCGAAAGTCAACTCTATCGGATCGGGAACTTTAATCGAAGTGCGAAGTTCTACACTCTGCTTTGTCGACCGACGGTCAGAGCTGTTTAGCTGAGCCCCGTCTTTGCCATAATACCCTTCGCGATGCTGCACTCCACCAAACTGACCACGGTCATCCATTTTCCCCGTGACAATATCAGAAAAACTGCGATCTCTCAAACCGAGCGTCCAGAGATAGTACTGAGCAGAACTTCCTTGAAGATACTGATCGAGATAATTGATATCCATATAACTGGCGTTCACATCCATGCCACCGTTATAGGTAAAGGTAATATTTTCCAGATCCACTTTATCTAATCCCGAAGCGATCGCTTTCATAGATTTGCTGAATCCCTTGTCACTTTTCCCCAAAGAGGAAAGATCTTCGAAAAGACGCCGCGTCCGCAGAGTAGTTTCAAAACGGAACTGACTATTTAGCGTACCGTTCATAGTGGCGGAAGATTGGGTAATATCCACACCCTGACCGTAGTTGCTCGAAAGCGTCACCGGCGTCGAAAGCCAGTTGAGCAGATCTGGCGTCAAACGGAACTGCGTCTTGTGATCGCGGTTATTTTCCATGTTGAGGACGCCGTAATCTTTCCACACAGGATCAAACTGGAACAGCCCTTTTTCTAGGAAATTATCCACGCCATTACTCTGCCACTTTTTCAAGAAACTGTCAAAATCGCGCTTTGAATTCACCGAGAACGTAGCCGATGTGAACGGCGAAATCGGTTCGTAGTTGATTTCTGCATAGTGAGAAATCCCCAACTTTTCTGTGGGGGTAAACTTATAGTTCGTATCACGCGCTTCGAAATTCGAATTGTAGGTAGAATCGGTGCTGTAGTTCATTTTGATCAGATCGAAACTCACTTTATGCGGCACCAAATTCAGTTTCATTGATTTAATTTTGCGATTCAACTTTTTGCTTTTGGCATCCTTAAACGGTTCCCAGACGCTGTACTTTTTAAATTTCGTCGTCGGTGAAAGATCGTAATCCAGAGCAAACGAGTGAGCAGTGCTCTTGTTTTTTGCGATGTGGTACATTCCGTCAGGCTTGGAGATTAAGCTCATTTCATTGAGAGGAATCACACCGTTTCTCGTTTTGTTTTCAGTCACCGAATAGGCGTATTCTGTTCCAAAGCGATCGAGAGTAAGATTCACCAACGATTTTTCCGAAGGCACCGTTTTGCGGTAACTGGTGTAGATGCGATAATCTTTTGAGGTCTGTTGGAACTCTTCCGATTTTGTTTCCGCCGAGTTTGATTTGTTCCCCGTGATCAGATCGGCAAATGAACCATCGAGATCTTTGAAACCATCGGCAGAGTTATCTTCATCGCGAAGAGAGATATCGCTGTTCGGGCGCATTTCCGGGCGAAGGAGTGTCGAATTCAGCGATGCCCCCACGGGAAGCCGTACTCCAGCGCGAGCGGGAAGGAATTTCGCCATCTGCATTTCGCTGCTCACACCACCACTCATGGCGGTGTTCCCTTTTAGATGTACCTCTTGAGACATACTGCGGAAATCAGCATCGGTGTATTTGAAGTTTGCATTTGCTTTCAGGAAATCGGCAAATCCAAAATTCATTTCCGATCGAACCGCCCACCCTTCGCGTTCAGCCATGCCGGTAGCGCGAAGGCCGTTGACACGAACGCGACTCATGAAGTCAGATCCTCCGCCGTTGTACACGCCGAATCCGATCCATTTCACTGCCGATGCCGTTGGCATCTGTTCTGTTTTGGTAAAAATTCGCAAGCTGTCGCCGTTATTATCAACAAAGACGGTATCGACCTTGTTCACTCGCTCCCCGTGAATCTTGAACCACGTATCTTTCAATTCTGCAAACTTCCGCAAATTGACCACAATACCATCGGTGCTGTTCCAACCCACATTGTCAAAGACAAAGCCCGAATCGTTGAGCAGACGCCGCGTTTTAAATTCGTAATAGGTCGAATCATTGGAACCAAAACGGAATACGAACCAATTATTGCGCGATGTGGTTATTTCACGGTTGAGATCTTCCGCCCAGAATCGCAGATCTCGGTAGTTGGTGAGATCCATGGATTGGTTGCCCGAGAAATCGCGGAACACCACGCCGGATTTATTTCGTTCTACTCCCTCAAAATCCAATACAAGTGTGTAGTCATTTGTGGGATCTTTCCCATTGGAAGTTTCGATCGGTTTTTCTGGTGGACGGCGATATCCGGTAGTATTTCTGCTATCTTCAACGATCGCCGAAACCACGCCAACGCGACTGCTGTCTTCGACCTGTTCACGCCAGAGATTTCCCACAAACTGCATTCCATGGAACTCCAGCGTATCTTTAAAATCAGCTTTTGCCACAACGGTCGAATCAAATCCGCGCCAAAGAATGCGCACGTGTTCGATTTTTTCCCACGATGCCGATCGCACGGTAGAGTCGATCATGTCCGAAGTCGCATTGTCCCCAACGGGAATTTTAATTTTAATCCACCCCTGTTCAGGTTGGTGAGCAACATCGGTGCGCGATACAAATTTTGAATTTTTCACATTAGAAAGATCAATTTTAAAACGAAAGAAATCCCCTTCGGCGGGATATATGACCCCGTCCCCACTCACATCTTCGTTGTCAGGCATGGCATACTGCTGATTTTTTAAGTTGTTCTGTGTACCGTTTGCAAAGGGTGCATTATCCTTTGTATCTTTTGTGTATCGCTCGAAATTGTCATTTCCCGGGTCGTTCACTCGAACCTTACCCAAGAGAGGATCGCCATACTTTAACTGCCGAAGAAGATATGAGTTTTCTTTATATTCAGGGTAAAACCAACTTTCAGCAGTGTCAGAAACGTGGTCAACCCCGAAATCATTTGCTTCCGTCAATATTTCATTGATTACTTCGAAATCTCCCACACGGTTGGGAACGCCTCCATCGAGCGAAATATCTTCACTCACTTTACCCAAATCGACAATCAGTTCACCGGGACGATAAGCGCCACTTTTCCACGCGGGACTGCGCACCCAAAATTCAAAATAGCGATCGTTTTTGCGATTGCGCAGTGATCCGTTAAATCCGCGCATGATTCCTGCCCACGGTTTTACCACACTGGTGGGAACGCCGTTTTTAAGCACTGTTACCCCTGCGCGAAGAGTTGAATCTTCGGGAAAAGGCTGTACCACCATGCGCAGCGTATTAATCTTCTGATCGGTATTTTTTTCGCGACCATTTGCATCTTTTTCAGGAGGAAATATCTCTTCATCATTGGAGCGGTTATCGCCTTCAACAGGTTGAAACCAATAGTGATTCCAAGCGGGAGGATTTTCAGCCCACGATGTTTCATCTTCGGTCCAGTCGTAGGATGGACTCGCCTTTTTCCACTGTTCTTGCGAAGTTCCCAGTGTGTAGGTTCGTGCGCTGGTGGAAAAATTGTCGATATACGCTTCACCGTCATTTTTGGTGCTACTCGTAGTTTTACTTCGAGCTATTTCAAAACTGAATCGAGCCGAAGAAGCTACATCAGAGGAAATCAGAGGAATCATATTGACCAGGGCAGTCATCCAAGCCGGTTCGAAATCGAGTTCGATATTTGCATCAAAAAGAAAGCGGTCAAACGGTTCAGTTCCCACTTTTGGCATCATACTTTTGGTGTCCATCAACTGCCACATGAACGTGGTTCCCACATAGGAGTTGCGACCAATTCCCGGGAGATTTACTTTTCCGTTGATCCCAAGGAACACTTTCTTTTCAAGGAAGAATAGTGAGGTTTTTTGATATTCAGCTTCGATGCGATCGGCACTGCGCGCACGGGTTGAGATAAGGTCGACAAATCCCATGCTGTAGTCGATGGTGTAATCTTCATCGCGTACCAAAAGAACACCGCCAGCCTTGATCGTTTCGCTCTGTTCCATCACACCAAAATCGAGCGAGAAACTCGTTGTTTTTTCTTTATTTGTGGTGATCATGCTAAACCGGTTTGTCCAAGGCGTAGAACTTCGTTCGTCGTAAATGATACTACCGAAGTTCTGTTCACCGCCGGTGGCACCGAGTTCGGGATTGCTAAACGGATAGAACGCCGTGCGAGCATTGAATGCGGTATCGGCATCGGATTTCTTTTTATAAGGCGGGATTAGCACATACCCTTTGGTGAGATCGAAAATGTACTGATTTTTATAGAGGAAGTTATCATTTTCATCCATAAGTCCCAAAATTTTTGCATAAAAAACACCCGCATCATTTTTCTCGCGATACTCCTTTTCCCCTACCTTTCGTTTGATTGAAAAGTCAGGGGTAGCTGAATTTGAAGAGAACGAGTAAACATTTCGCAGCATAAGATCATAGGTCGAGTCACCAACCGCGTGCTGGCTTTTGGCATTTTTCATGACCCAGAGATCTTTCAGCTTGCTAATTCCCATTTGAAGATCTTCAACAACTGTTTTGTTACCTTTGCTATAGAGTTTGTTTTCGCTATCGATACCTTCGTAGTAAATCGCCACAAGATCTTCATCCTGAAGCGGGTTTGAAAAACTGATCCACCCAGTGTTATCATCGATGCGATAATCCACATCTGCTTTTAACTTTTCAAAGATTGCCGTGTTGGAGTCGACGCGGGTAACTCCATTTGAGACAGAGTAGGTTTTATACTGTGCCCAGTCGTAGATTTTCCCTGCCGTTGTAGGTTTATTCGTACCGATAATTCGTTTGTAAACATCCACTGTTTTGATTTTAGGTGCACTGGTCCAATTTTTCGACTTGAGGTAAGTGTTATAGTAACTTTGATCCGAAAATAGCCCGAGATATTTGAGGCGATACACTTCGTCGAGGAAAAAATAGAGATTCTCTTTCATGGCTGCTTCACCAACTTCGATCGGCGTATCTTTGCCATTCAAGTCAATCGATTTCGACTGTTTTTCCGTCTGTTCTATACTGGCGATTGTGGTCAGAGCGAGCGGCCCAATCTGCGAACGAACCTTGATTCCGAACAACCCGTCATTGCTCCCTGTCGAATATCCAGCAAGCCCTTGCCCAGGCATGTTGAAATTTGTTTTACCAATAACAACTTCCTGAATTATATCATCTTCGAGTTCCCCGGCAATCTCTTCTTTGTATTCAATTTTGATATTTTGAAGTTGATCATCGGCGCTTTCAAACACCTCTTTGCTAGAACTTCCGGTCATGCGAATTTCCAACTTGAGAAGTCTGCCCACACTTCCACGAATGACAAAATTACTTGTAGGAAGGAAGAGAAAATCCCCGCTCGATTGAGTGGTGTCTACCACTCCGTTGACCCCAACTTTCGATTTTTTGTAGCCGATCTTGAATTTTTGCGAACCGGTGATCGACAATTTCGGTGGTTCTTTCCCAAGGATTCGGGTTGCCCATGCGGGAAGATGCGCGGGAAGTGCAAGCGTTAGGGGTGCATCGGAGGTATTCTTTTTCTTTTTCCCCTGAGGTACAAGGATTTTTTTGGAGAGCGCGTGAGTGGTGTGGCGTTCCATCGCAGTCAGATAATCGCCCAATTCTGCGTAGTGGAATTCCCATAGTGGCAGTCCGGAAAGTGTATCGAATCGACTGAATGTCACTTGACGGCTTTCAAAGTCGATCATCAGCGTGTCCTTCACAAAGGAAGGCTTCACCGTATCGATCAAATCAGGACGTACGCTGTTCAATGGCGAACTTTCGGGAAGTTCATCAAAGAGTGGCTTGAACCCTTGCGGCGCAGAATTTGGAACGGTAATACCCTGTTCAGCTGAAAGATACGAAGGTATTAAAACAACAAGTAAAACGACTATTTGTAATGCACGAATCACGATGACTCCTCATGCTATTTGTTTCCCGAATCTCGGCAGCAGCGAAAGCCCACCGGATTGTGACGATTTTGAGGATAGTAGCTGTAGCGTTCAACACGACAGTCTGCCCCTTTTCCACTTTCCCAGAATCCGCCTTTAACGATATTGAACCGCTTGTCCTGACTTGCCTGAGTAGCAGTCCATTCAGCGAGGTTTCCCACCATATCATACACAGCGTACCAACCGCGACACTCTCCATATTCACCAGATTTTTTCCGACTAGCCTCCTGTGTCACACAACTGTGAGGATCATAGGATGAACCGTAGGGAAAGCTCCAGTTGTATTTACCTTCACAAGCAGTTTCCCATTCATCACTTGAACAGAGCCGTTTTCCCTTGGAAAAACAGGAATCAGATGCTTCAGAAAAAGAGACATTGGAAATTGGCTTGGCCCCTTTTTTATTTGGCCACTCATACTTATCAATACAAAACCCACCAGATGGCGAAGTAACCAATACCATTCCTTCAGGACAACTTCCCGCTGTAGGATCTTTTTCAAACACGTACTTTTTGGATTTGATCTCTGATTTGTTTCCCGCCAGATCGACACCATAGTAAAAGAGCTCTTCACTCGATGACAATGGGATAGAAATTTTATCCCACAGTTTAAAAGACGATTCACTAGATATACGAAAAAAGACAGAGCAGGGTTCGCTTGTGACAAAGGAGATTTTCACCGCGCTGTAGTGAAGCCCACCACTGGGATCAGGGTAAATCCACGGTGCAATCGTATCTTTTTTGGATGTAAGCATTTTCAATGAATCGAGATCGCGATTGTGACGGGTCAACGAATCGGCGAGATATTTTGAACGAGAAAGAGAATCAAGCAAATGAAGCCGTTTTTGTTCACGCGAAAGAGAATCAAGTCGACTCTGTTGGTTTTGTACTCCCGCTTTTGCAATGGAATCCCGTACAAATCGCGCCCGTGAAAGTGAGTCTGTTCCATAGGTCACCGACGCGAGAGAATCAGCGAGCCGTTTCAGTGAATCCAACATTTCCTGATGGCGTAATAGCGAATCGAGACGGACTTGTTCGCGGGCGAGAGAGTCGAGTCTACGTTGTTCTAATGAATCGTTCACGCTCATCGAGCCGTTAGATGAAGTGCTATCAGTAGGGGTACGAAAGAGATCAAAGAAACCGTTTCTCCCAGAGATTAACTCCTGAATACCAACAAAAAAAGAAAGTATTAATGCAAGAAGGAGAATGAGTAAAATGACTCGTTTCCGCCGTTGTGATTGATCAGGTTTTTCCGTGCGTGGTTCAGTCATCAATTCCCCCATAAATTGCATCAATCATTTTCAAAAGATCAACCGTTTCAGCCACATCGTGCACACGAAAATAGCGTGCGCCCTGACGATACGTTTCCGCGATTGTCGCCAATGATCCAGCTAAACGACCGGAAGGCTCTTTGCCAGTGACAGCTCCGACAACCGATTTTCGCGAAGTGCCAATCAAGAGTGGAAACCCTGTTGAAAGAAGCGAGTCGCACGATTTCAAAAGTAATAGATTATCGTTCGTGGTTTTCGCAAAACCAATTCCCGGATCTAGAACTATTGATTCTTTTGATACACCAGCCAGAACAAAAAGGTTCACCGATTCCAAGAGTTCTGATCGAACGGCGGAAACCACATTCTCATATAATGGTTGATTCTGCATAGTGGCGGGTGTTTTGCGACTGTGCATTAATACCACTTTCGCATTTGTACTTGCACACACTTCTGCCATCTGCAAATCAAATCTTCCCGCACTTATATCGTTCACCCAATGAGCTCCCGATTTCATAGCAATACGAGCGACTTCGGACTTTGTTGTGTCAACTGAAACAGTAATATCAAAACGGGATGTAATCGCTTCAATTAGAGGAATCACACGATCTAACTCTTCTTGAAGAGAAACGGAATGAGCTCCAGGGCGAGTGGATTCTCCTCCTATATCCAAAATAGAAGCGCCGTCATGAATCATCATGGCGGCGCGATCAATCGCTGCTGAAAAGTCAGTACCGCAGACTCCTCCATCAAAGAAAGAGTCCGGTGTTGCATTTAAAATGCCCATAACTTTCCATGTGGAACTACGCATTATGCACCAGTTACTTCGTCAACTTTTTTCTCTTCACTATCGACTGATCCGGATTTTTCCTTCGCAGATTCACTGATTTCGACTGTGTCTGTTTCAACAACTGGCTCAGTATTGCGAATTCTTCGATAGAGTTCTGTAGAACGACTCTTTTTCGCAGAACCTAATGTTTCGCCACGAAGTACGAGATCGATCTCTTCGCGGTCGAGAAGTTCGTGCTCGATAAGAGCTTCGGCAAGAAGATCCAACTCTTTGCGGTGATCAGTGAGCATATCGATAGCTCTTTTTTCCTGCTGAACAATGACCGATTTCAAAATATCGTCGATCGATTCAGCAGTTTTTTCTGAATAGTCCCGATGATTGGCGATTTCACGGCCGAGGAAAATCTGCTCCTCTTTTTTCCCATACGAAATTGGGCCCAACTCATCGGTCATGCCAAAGTCGCAAATCATTTTGCGAACAAGCTCTGTAGCGCCTTTAATATCGCCATAGGCGCCATTGGTTACTTCACCGAACAACATCTGTTCCGCCGCTCGACCACCCATATAAATACAGACCTGATCAAGAATATACGAACGAGTATGGTGAAGAATATCTTCTTGTGGAAGTGACCAGGTTACGCCAAGAGCACGTCCGCGAGGAATAATGGTCACCTTGTGAAGTGGATTCGAATTTTCACAGAAAAGGTGACAAATCGCATGACCTGCTTCGTGATATGCCACGATTCGTTTGTCTTTTTCCGTGAGAACTTTGCTATTGCGTTCGGCTCCCATGACAATTTTGTCGCGCGCTTCTTCGAAATCAAGCATTGTCACCTGAGTCTGATTGAATCGAGCAGCCATGAGTGCCGCTTCGTTTACAAGATTCGCAAGGTCGGCACCGACAAAGCCGGGAGTTCCTTTGGCGATGAGTTTCAAGTCAACTTCTTCTGAAACGGGAACATTTTTCGTATGTACAAGAAGAATACCTTCGCGACCTTTTACATCAGGAGCATCGACAACAACTTGACGGTCGAAACGTCCCGGGCGAAGAAGCGCTGGGTCGAGAACATCGGGACGGTTTGTTGCAGCGATCAAAATGATACCCGAATTTTCTTCGAAGCCATCCATTTCAACGAGCATCTGATTCAGTGTCTGTTCGCGTTCGTCGTGACCACCGCCAACTCCGGCACCGCGCTGACGACCAACTGCGTCGATTTCGTCGATGAATATGATACAAGGAGCGTTCTTTTTTGCGGTTTCAAAGAGATCGCGAACACGTGAAGCTCCTACGCCGACAAACATTTCCACGAAATCAGATCCACTCATAGAGAAAAACGGCACTTTAGCTTCACCAGCAACGGCACGAGCGAGAAGTGTCTTACCGGTACCCGGAGGCCCGAGAAGGAGTACACCCTTGGGAATTTTTCCGCCAAGTTTCCGGTATTTATCTGGAGATTTCAAGAAATCAACAACTTCTGCAAGTTCAGCTTTTGCTTCTTCAACGCCGGCAACGTCGGCAAAGGTGGTCTTACTTTTGGAACCGTCCTGCAATTTGGCACGAGATTTCCCAAAACTAAACATTCCTTTTTGGCCACCACCTGCAGCTCTTCCCATGAGGAACCAGAAAATCAGAATCATCAGAATGAATGGAAGGATATGTGGAAGATAATCCGAAAAGCCCATCTTTTCTTCTTTGAAAGAATAAACAAACCCTTTCGAGTCCCAGCTTTTCAGCATTTCAGAATCGAGGAAGGGAATATTCACGGTGAAAGATGGTGTTGTGACTTTCGTATTGCGACCGGCAACTGCCGCCAGCAACTCCACTTTTGTAGCTTCACCTTTAAGTGTTGCGCGAAGGCCCGGTTTTTGAACCACTTCTGCTTTTTTCACACGACCAGGCTCAGCAATCAACTTTTGAAACTGCGAATAGGTAAGTTCAACCGTTTTACGAGTGGGAGACTCGTTTAAGAAATGAAGTGAAACGGTCACAATAACAATTACCGCAAGCCACACCATAGCTGTTTGAAAAGGAGAACTGCCACCGGGTGGTGGAAGTTTCCGATCCGATTCGGGGGTTTTATTCTCATTCTTCTTGTCGTCATTTTTCAGATCAAAATCGCTCACAAAGACCTCTCAATCAGAGCTGTTACAATAACAGTGAAATATATATCAACGGGAAGCAATGCAAACGCACGCCCCGGTATTCAACAATTTGAAGCAAAAAGGGTTCCAAATGTCGCTTGGCACTGAACAGCCAGGTGTTCCGGTGTCACACCGCGAACGGCTGCAGCGTAACGATACACGTGAGATACATTAGCCGGCTCATTCACCGTCCCCCGTACGGGAACTGGGGAAAGATAGGGGGAATCAGTTTCAAAAAGTATTTGGTCAGAAGGAATAGAGCGAATCATATCATCGTAATTGCTCGACTTGAACGTTACAATTCCAGAGAAAGAAATGACATAGCCAGCTTCAACAATCGCTATAGCCTCGTCCAGAGTTCCCGTAAAACAGTGAAAGAGCGCTTTTTCGACGCCCAATTCTACGCAAGTAAGAAGTGCTTCCGCTTCGGCGCCTCGCGCATGAATTATTGCGGGAAGATCAAACTCTTTCGCCAATTGAAGCTGCTTCACAAAAAATGGCCGCTGCTGTTCTATCGGTGGATAGGAACTATTGATGCTATCGATACCGATTTCGCCAACGGCCACGATTTCAGGAAAAGAAAGCAATTTGCGCAACTCTTGCTCCCAGTCACCAACGACAGCGTCAACTTCGGGGGCAGAAATACCAGCAGATCCATAGAGCGTAACCGCCGATTGGTTTTTACGAATCTGTTCGACGATTTTGTAAGACGAGGGAAGATCTGTTGCAACATTAACTATTGTAGCAACACTTGCATCAATTGATCGTCCCAAAATGTCGTTAAGTTGATCAGAAGGTAGTTCGGCGCAATGCGCGTGGGAATCAATATACACGCACTACCTCATCGTCCTTCAAAAACAGAATTCCACTTGTGCATGCGCCACAGCTCAATCTGACCATCGGTGATTTTCATTACTTTAAGTCCGGCACCTTCGATGTTCAATGGAACGCCATTTCGCTTGTAGCGAACACTTCCGTTGCGACCGATTTTGATATTAAGGCTATCTTTTGCAATGAATGAGTGTTCATCTTTGCGGTGAACAACACCGCTAAAAACTTTCTTGCCATCGGCAAACACAACCACATACGAAGAATCAGTTTTCCCTTCCAACTGAAAGCTCATTTTTTTTTTGTTCTTCACGACTTCATCTACAGGCTTCAATTCAGTTTTTTTTTGCTCTTTTGCCGCAGAAAGTGAGTCTAGTTTAGTTTTTTTTTCCTCGTTCACTTTCGCGGAATCATTTTTCTTTGTCGAATTTTCTCCAACTGCACTGTCACCAGTGGGCATCGGAGCCTTAGAACTGTCAGATACAGAATCAACTAATGCAGAAACGCCTTTGGGAAGTGAATCGACATCACCAGTATCTGCAGGAATTTCAATTTTCAAACTCTCCTGAGCAGACAACTGATCAGCTGTTTCGCTCTCTTGGCGATTGCCGTTTTTCAACAAAAGAGCAACCAAAACAAGAGCGATTAAAATATAGAGAAGAGGTAAAAAAGGATTTGTTTTTTTTGTCCCTTGCACTTTTACAGAAATGGTGTCACGGCGTTCCCGTTCAGGATCAGGAACCTCGATGTTCATCTCTTTGCTGAACTGTTCGAGCAGAGCTTCACCGTTCAGACCAAGATATTTTGCAATTGTTTTAATATAGACGCGTACATAGGCCACAGCGGGAAGTGCTCCGTAGTTGCTCTCTTCGATGCCACGGATGTACTCAGCATTGAGTTTTAAGTCGCGAGCGATAGTTTCCAACTGAATATTTCGCGTAAGGCGTTCGCGATGAATCGTGTCACCAACCCGTTCAACACCCGCCTGTCCCATAAATCCTTTTTCTTGCGAATCACTCATTGTACTATACCCTTCTTCCACTGTTCATATTTTTGCAGGAGTGAAATGACTGTAGTAACCGGAAATCCAACCACATTGAAATAGCATCCATTCACCGAATCAACAAAGAGTTTTGCATCGTCCTGAATCCCGTACGCACCCGCTTTATCGCTGTACAGAGCACTATCCAAATACGACTCGATTTCCCACGGTTCGATTGATCGAAATGAGACTTCTGTTTCACACACAAGTGATTCATGGAAACCTTCTTCGATACACTCCAACGAAACACAGGTCAAAACCTGATGCCGTCCACCGGAATATCCTTTGAGCATCCGCCGTGCATCTTCGCGATCTTTGGGCTTCCCCAAAACTTCGCCATTGTGAACCACCACCGTATCAGCGCCAATAACCAATGCCCACGGATTTTTATGTGCCACACCGTTTGCTTTCGCTCGAGCCAAACGCCCTATCGCTTCATGAACGGGATACTCGCGAAAAAAAGACTCTTCGTCATCGATTGATTCAACAATCACTTCAAACAGAACGCCCATTTGCGCCAGCAGTTCGCGACGCCGCGGAGATCCACTTGCCAGAATCAATTTTCGATCTATTTCATTCCATTTATTCATGCGGCAAAAATATATCCCACCACAGCAAATTCAGTGAGTTTTTCACGCCATAGTTAATCAGGCTTGTTTTGTGGAAAATGCACACGTTTTTCAGGGTGAAGGATGCATTTATTAACGATATCGCTCACAAAAAACTCACGATTCACACATACCCTTTACAGATCCGATTGTGTATTCTATACTAGTGGCTCAATCATAACGGAGGTCCCATGATTCAGATTCACGATTTTTGCACCGCGGAACGGAGTGTTGAAACAGTGTGGCAAGCTCTTTCACAGCTTCAATCGCAACAACTATCTACAGAGCTTGAACAATCAGGCTACAATTCAGAACGTATTCGCGAAGGATTTGACCTGGCCGATTCACTGCGAAAGCGCTTCCACATCATGCAGGGATCGTTTGGCGAGAACATCCTTGCGGTTACGGCTCAGCACAAAATAATGAGAACAATCAAAGCCATGTACGAATGCACACGACGCGTTGCGGAAATTGCATTTAGCGATCTTCCTGCTGCTCAAATCGCTCTTCACTTGAACAACCATGGAACCAATTGGTACGTAGAAGCACAGGAATTTTACGCCGCGCTCAACTATAATTTGCACTATAGTTCACGACTTCACTCATGGGGATATTCAACGATTCGATTGCGCGAAGAGTCTGACCGATTGAAGCGGTGTCCTCAAATCTCGAGTAATTACCCCGATTTGGAACTCAATACTGAAATCTACTGTGATCTTGAAATTCTTTCTGGATGGTGCGAAAACTTTATTCATTCTGCAGAGAGATCACTTCCTCAATCAGAACTGTTTTCAGAATTTAGAAAACTGTATTCTTAACAAATGTTTCTATTGTTATTAAGCAGACTGCCAAATATGGATCTGCATGATGTGTTTTAAAGCATGAAAAAAACAATGCTAAAATCGGTTTCGTCAGATATTCGAAA
>JFJP01012194.1_pt1 | contig 20757 bp, 13 predicted proteins | sample 431651 | NCBI WGS metagenome assembly JFJP01 (sample SAMN02602958, study PRJNA72255) | Microbial mat metagenome, whole genome shotgun sequencing project. | biome: fresh water; feature: sink hole; material: water; isolation source: purple microbial (photo- and chemosynthetic) mats found in...
TCTCTGTGATCTCTGTGGTAAAAAGCCTTTGGGACTCAAACCCCGTTTCTTGGAGTGTCTGGCAAAATGATGATAAATTTTGTGCCTTTGCCCGGACTGCTTTCAAAGTCAATCGCACCGTGATGTTCCTTGATGACTTGTTGACTGACTGAGAGCCCCAATCCGGTTCCATGACTGGCGTCTTTGGTGGTGAAAAAAGGCTCGAAGATATGTTCACGGTGTTCGGTCGCGATCCCTTTTCCGTTGTCCGAAAAAGCGATGCGATATTGATCGTCTTCATGACGCGTTGAAATGGATATGACCCCGTCTGAATTTTCGATTGCGCCCAAAGCGTTCATGATCAAATTGATCCAAACGCCTTTTAATTGATTCTGGTGGGCAAGGATGTTTGGCATCCCTTCGCTTAGGTCAAGTTCAATCTTGACACTGCGATTTCTGATCTCAAAGTTGGCCATCGTAATGGCTTCCAGAATTGTTTTGTTCAACGAGATTTCTTCGAACTCGCCTTTCTTTTCCTTGCGCGCGCTTTTAAGAAGGTCGCCCACGATCTTTGCGGCACGAACGCCGGCCATTTCGATCAACTGGAGCGCTTCAATGGTATCTTCATCGGCATCCACAAGGTCGCGCAGCATCAATTGAGCGTTTGCAATAATGGCAGAGAGCGGGTTGTTGATCTCATGGGCAACGTTGGCCGCCAGTTGTCCGATGGATGCGAGTTTTTCGCTTTCGATCAGGTTTGCTTCCAGCATCCATTTCTCGGTAACATCCTCATCAAAGATGATGGCTTGATTGATTGTATCGAAATTCTCACGGATGGGGACAGTCGTGATTTCCCATTGAATGAAGGTCTCCTTCGGCTGCCATTCCCTTAGGCTTCTTACCGAGGGAATGCCGTTAAACGCATCTGCCACGCGGCAGAGCGGGCAGGGCGCCTGGTTACCATACAAACTTTCATAGCATTTACTGCCAACAAGTTTCTGTGGCGCCTGGTTAATCCGCTCGCTGCGGCGGCTGTTGATGATCATGATATTGTATGAACGATCAATCACGTAGATGCAACTTGGAATATTGTCGAAAAATGTTCTTAGGGTGTTGCGCGAATTCAAAATTTCCCACTGGCTGGCTTCCAACGCGGCTTTGCTGATGGTCAACTGGCGGGTGTGTTCCATTGCAAAAATTGCGGTGGAGACACCCTTGATCATCAGTTGCAGGAACCTGGCGCGCCTGTCATCTTTTTTGAAATCGAACAGGGGATTCACGAATATCATGGCTCCCAGCAAGGTCTTGTTGATGTTTAATGGAGCCAGAATGATATTTCGGATTGGGCTTGTAGAGGCGCCGATTAGAACAGGTTCTGATTCCTTTGTCAGGGTGGAATCGTAGTCGAGCATTGTGAGGGTCTGTCCCATTGCCTTACATAGGTTGCTCCCTTTGACAAGAAAGGTTTGCTCGGCTTCCCATGCGAGACCGGGTCCCAGAAGTCTTTTGGTTGCGAGGTCGGGATTTTCAGAATCGAATAATATGAGCAGGGCTTCGCTGGCTTCGACATAGTCGCGAATATTACTGATGGCATGTGCCTGCATTGTGTTTTGATCGCCGAAGGTGCTTTGTTCCCCCACAAAAGATTCGTAAAATTTTAGTTCAATTGCGCTGTATAAAGTCTGTAACTTGTAGTGATTCAAGCGGGTCAGATTTTGAACACGAAGCCGCAGTTCCTGCCTGTCAAAAGGCTTTGAGACAAAGTCGTCTGCGCCGGCTTTTATGCCAGACATGCGCGATTCGCGGTCGTCCAAGGCTGTGATCAGCACGATTGGCACTTCGACCAGCCCGTGCATCAGGCGAATTTTTTTGCACACCTCAAAACCATTCAAGCCGGGCATCATCACATCCAACAGGATAATATCCGGCTGGATCTTCTCTGCCATGGAAAGCGCCTGCGCCCCATTTTCTGCAAAATACAACTCATATTTTTCCGATGAAAGAACCGATTCAACGGTGACCCTTGCGCTCGATTCATCGTCCACAATTAATACTTTGGGCTGACTTTCCAAGTTTCTCATTTTTCCTGTCTTGGTATGCGCCATGTCTGGCACGGCGTATTATTCATCTGTTTGTATTGTGTACCCATACCCTTGAACTGTCTTTATAAACACGGGATTTTTGGGATCCACTTCAACCACCTCGCGAATATTTTTTATGTGAACGCGAACAAGGTCGGCGCTGCCGGTCTCAGATGGATAGTCCCAGACTTCATCGAGGAGGAGGGCGGGAGAAAATATTTTATTTGGGTGCGTCATCAAGTGGTACAACAAGGTGTATTGGACGGGAGTAAGGCGGATCTTTCCCTTGTGTGGGCTGGAGAATGTATACGTGCGCGTGTCAAGCGCATAATCGCCGATGCGAATCACCGCATCGGTCTGATGTTGTGGGCGGGAACCAGTTTCCAAAGTGAGCGCGTCCCCTCCGTTTCGCTGGGTTCTGCGCAAGATCGCCTTTACCCGCAGCAACAGTTCATCCACATTAAAGGGTTTTGCCAGATAGTCGTCTGCACCAACGCTTAAGCCGACGATCTTGTCTTCCACTTTGTTTTTGGCTGTCAGGAACATAATGGGAACGTCTTTTAAAAGAGCGTCCTCTCTCATTTCCTTGCAGACCGTAAACCCATCCATGCCGGGCATCATCACATCCAGCACCACCAGGTCAGGGATTTTGTTGCGGGCTGCTTTCAAGCCTGCCACACCCGTATTCACCACCTGCACATGGTATTCGTTTCCGCGCAGACATCTTTCAATTGTTCTTGCAACAAGACTGTCGTCTTCAATAACGAGAATGTTAAATGCGCTCATTCATAACCTCCTTGGGTTGGCTATTTTTGAAAATATCCAACGGTCTTTCGTTTGTGCAATGGTTTAAAAGAATTGTCGCGCATCAATAACTATTATATGTAGGCGCGTTTTTTCTTGAGTTGCTGTAATGATGTTGAAACCAGGCAGTTTGCAGGAAAGTGTCGCCCGCTTTTCTTGTGGCTCATCTCGCTGTGTTGTTTTGGTTTGGCGGATGTAAGCCATTTCTCCATAACCGTTTCTGCCGATAGCCAACATTGTCTGTTATATAACCATGAAGTTCAAGACATCCCCATTTATTTTTTATGGTTTCGGGTGAAATTGCCGACAGTATGATCATCTTTGCTCCGGAAATATCATGAACTTTTCATGTCGCAACGTGCTCGGATGAGTTTGTGGACGTAATGCCAGACAGCGAATCAATTGTACCAAAAAACGATATAGTCATAATCGGGTGAGCAGGACAATCGCATTAAAAAACTCCAAAAGTAATAATTGTCTTTCGTTTGCTAAAAAATCCTGCTTCGACTTGTACGAGTTAGGGCTTCGGATGACTAAGTAAATCGTCGTAAATAATTTTACAGTCCATCCCTGCTCTTTCGGAGGGCTTAGAGATTGTTTAATAATCCCGCTTTTTTGACCACAAAGACACAAAGTCTCAAAGACTCGAAGGGAAAAACTTTGTGGCTTTGTGTCTTGGTGACTTCGTGGTGAAGTTATTAAACAGTCTCTTAGCCCCCGAAAAGCCGAAGGTGTATCTAAAGACTTTCAACTGACTACTTATTAATGTCTTTTATGTAATTTTGCAGAAGGGGATTTGAATCCCTGAATGCGTATTGGAAAAGGTAAAATTTGTCTTATAACAAATAAAAATGTGTTTGCAACACGGAGGACTGTATGTCAATTGTATTTACAGTGGCAGGAAAGGTGATCGGTCAGAAGAATCCCATTTTTTCAGGCTGGGATGTCGAATTGCCGCCTGGCGAATATGAACGTGGCGGCGGACTGAAATTGCGTGACTTGATCAGCCATATTGTTGCAAAAGAAGTGGATGCGTTCCACACAAGGCAGCAGGAGCGCAGGCTGGAGCGCGTTATGACAAAGCAGGATATCCAGCAGTGGAAACAGAGCGGAAAAATTGATCCAGGTGGGCGCGACTTGAATCAAGTGGTCAATGTGGACGATTCCATTGCCACTGCTTTGCAGGCTTTTGAAGACGGATTGTATTTTGTTTTTATTGACGACATTCAACAGACAAACCTGGATATTGAAGTTTTTCCAAAAACGAACAGCAGGATTGTCTTTCTCAGGTTGACCGCTTTAACAGGAGGATAGGCAAATGCTTTCAAAGGAACAGGCGCAGGAACGACTGAAATCTTTTCACAATCCGCGCGAAACGGAAATGCAGGTCGCTCGTCTTCAAAAGTTGTCGGATAAAACTTCAAGAATTGGACAAGCTCTCATTCAGGCAGGACCGGAGTGGGAAAAAATTAAAAAGGAGCAGAATTCACTCCCCGGATTTCGCAGAGCAGCACAGGAGCAGGTTGGGGATTTGAATTCAACACAGAGGCAGGCGTTGTTCGCTGCTTTATTTCCCGGCACTGCTGCGCTTGTAGAGGAAACTTGGAATCTGTTCGACCATCTGCCGTATCAAACAGGTTATGTCCGCCGCCCCTTCCGCGCACCCAATCAGAAATTCGCTACGGCAAAATCATCCTGGCTGAGTCAGTTTGCTGTCTTTACCAAAGGATATCAACATCAGGATGTCGCCTGGCTTGCCGCATGGGCTGCGCATGTGACTGGATTTTTTGCTCCACGCGCGCTGGGATATTTATTTGCCGCTGCAATTGACAAAGGTGGCACGACAGGGGATGAGGTCTTCAACATCCTAGTTTCGTCCGCAAACGGGACGCACGAAATCGGCATGATGGGACGCCATGTGGTGCATGGGCTTTTGTGTTCATCCCGTGTGGATGGATGGGAATATATTGAGAGAATGCTGCTCGCCGCGCAAAGGGAGGAGGGACTGCGCCAATCCATTCTTGAAGCGATTGATGAAGCGCATCCGCAGGCTTTTCGACGTTTATTGCGTGTAGTAGTTGAAAATAACCTCAGCCGTTTCAGTGCCGTCACGCGGGCTTGTGGCGTCTGGTTTGGACTTCCCTTTGAGGCAATTAACCAGAAAGCCGTCAATAAAATTCTGGCACAAGTTTTGCGCTATCTCGAAAACCCTGCTGATGGCATGGAGGCGATCAAAAACGGCGATGCGCAGGATGCATACTATGCCATCTGGTGCCTTGCCTTCGATGACGTGAACTCCGCTCTGCCATACGCTGTTTCTCTGGCTCATTCTGACAACGTCGAAAAAAGATTTGCCGCCATCCACCTGATCGCGCAAACCAATTTACAGGAAGCGCTTCCCGAACTATTGCACGCGCTTGACGATGACGATTTACGCATCCCCGCGCGTATTCTGCCGAACCTGAATCCATGGGAATATAAGGGTGAATTGCTTTCAAAAAGCGATTTGTTCGAGCGGCTGGAACGCCTGCTCGCGCGCATTAAACACAAGCAAAATAACTTGAAGCCCCTTGTTTGGGATTGGTCGCCCATTTCCCTTGATCGTGAATCGGTCTCTGGAAAAATGATCGACAGCCTCGGCTCGCGTCCCATCAAGCGCCTGCTCCCGTATCTATCCATGATGAAACCGTGGGATCGAAGAAGAGTCGCGGAATTGTTGGGGAATTCAAAACACAAGGACGAAGAAGCCCTGCAAACCTTGCTAATGTTAACTGGTGATGCAAGCCCTGACGTTCGAAAAAAAGCCCTGGACGGATTGAACGGAATTGCGCTCAAAGAATCCGATTTGGCGTATTTGGAAAACCTGCTTTCAAGACAGGCGCAGGATTTGCGGCAGGGAATCATTCAACTGTTGTATGGTCTCTCGGACAAAAAATTGATTGAAAGCCTGAATAGGCTGATCAACCACAAAGGCGAGAAACAGCGCCTTGCCGCGCTGGAAATATTGCGCGAGTGCAGGCAAAAGAATCGCCTTTCCAAACAGGCGCAAAGTTTGGCGCAGGAATACAAACAACGCGCAACGCTTTCTGACTCAGAAACACGCTTGCTGGACGATCTACTTTCGCAATCTGTCGAAAAGTATTCGCTGGAAGACGCGCTTGGTTTGATGAATCCGAAAAACCGCACCAAGCCCACTCCTGTGAAAAGCAGGGGAGTGAAGCATATTTTTTCAGCGCCAAAGTTGATAACATCGGCGGCAATTGCCTGCTTGAAGTCTCTCGATGACCTCGTGGAAGAGCATCGCAACGACCTGATCGAAACCCCACGCAGAAATGACAAAACAACAGAACTGCTTGGCAACATCCGCTCGGCATGGTTTCTTTACGATCGCTCCCATTCCCAGCCGAAAAATTACGCAACCTTCTCCCTCAGAGATATGGCTGATGCATGGTTGCAGTCACGTCCTGACCGCTTGCGCGACGCAGACGGTTTTGATCTGATTCGCGCATGGGTGGCTGTTCAACTCTTTCGTCCGCATCATGCCTTTGAGTTTTCATGGACAACCGCTGTCCCGAACAAACTTCAAGCCTATTTCGGCATTGCTTCGGACTTTGACCTGAAGCACAGGGAGGTCGTTGAGGTCATGCTGGAGTGGCTGGTTTGGGCGCATCCTGCGAAACACGAAACAGACTTTATTTTGGATGCACTCGAAGATTCGATTGCGAAAATTCCGCACTCCGAATTAACAGGCGTGGAGGAAAAGTATGGCAGAAAGAGTCGAATACTTTCGCAGGGAAAATTGATGTATCTGCAAGTTGCCCGCAGTCAGCGCGAATTTCGTCTCCAGTCCTGGCAAAAGGAACATCACGCCCGCTTTTGGAATCTCATCTGTTGGTTGAACGAACCAAAGCCAAACCTGCCAGGAGATTACGCCTTGCTTGATGATGCTCTGTTGGCATTTCAATCTGGCGCTGCAACGCGGGACGACTTGTTTTATATGTTTTTAGGAGCGCAGAATCAAGAACGCAGATTCCATCTTTTATCCCAATTCAGCGGACGCAAACTACATCCGCGCAATTCGGAGTATGCCAAATTTCCCATCCTGCAAGAGATCATGGATGCGTGCCGCGAAAGAATTCTTGATGTGGAATGCCGGCGCGGAGAACTGCCCACAGCCGCCACTACACCCGCCATGAGCATTCGCTCCGTGCCGGGGATGAGAAACCTTTTCCGCCTGTTGGCTGCGCTTGGAAATGATGGGTTTGCCCGAGGCTATTTTTATGGACAAAATCGTTCGGGCGTGTTCAGTCATCTGATCAGGAATTGTTATCCACTGAAGGAAGATACATGGGATGGTTTTGCTGAACAGGCGCGCCTTCAACACATTCCCGAAAAACGCCTGATTGAACTTGCGGTCTACGCCCCACAATGGGTGGATTTTGTTCAACACGCAACAGGCTGGGCGCATCTGAGCGACTCGGTCTGGTGGCTGTACGCCCACACCAAAGACAGGCAATGGACGGTGGAACAGGATATTCGGGAGGAATGGCACGCATGGATTGCTGAACGCACGCCGCTTTCCGCTGATGATTTGATGGATGGCGCAGTGGATGTCGTCTGGTTCAACCGTGTGTACTCTGACGTGGGCGCTGATCGCTGGCAGCAGTTGTACGACGCCGCGTTATACACCTCCGGCGGAATTGGTCATACCCGCGCGCGGTTATATTCGGATGCCATGCTGGGCAATCTGGAGGCAGGGGTTTTAGTCGAACGCATCAGCAAGAAGCGGCATCAGGATTCAGTGCGTGCGCTGGGCTTGATTCCGCTTGGAGATATTAAGAATCAAAAGAACGAAATCCTGAGTCGCTACGAAGTCATGCAGGAATTTTTGCGAACCTGCAAAAAATTTGGATCCCAGCGGCAGGCAAGTGAAAAACTTGCGGTTTCCATCGGAATGCAAAACCTGGCGCGCACCGCAGGCTATGAAGATCCACAGCGGCTGGAGTGGGCAATGGAGATCGAGTCGGTTTCAGATTTATCTTTGGGTCCCGTGACTGTAAATGTTGACGGGTATCAATTCACCCTTTCGATTGACGACCTGGGCGAGCCTGTCTTCGAGACGCGCAGAAATGACAAAATCATCAAGGCGATTCCCGCAATGATAAAAAAGAATGAACTTGTTTCTGCGCTGCTGGAACGAAAGCATAAACTTGAGCGTCAGGTCAGCCGAATGCGCCTTTCATTGGAGCAGTCAATGTGTCGCGGAGATCAGTTCACAGCGGCAGAATTGAAAACGTTGTTCCAACATCCCATGTTGAGGGCGATGATTGAGCAGTTGATTTTTATTTCCCCTCGCGGCTTGGGCTACCCTGTCAAAGTTGGAAAGGCATTGACCGATCACAAGGGGCAGGAAATTCTGCTTGCGAATGTGGAGCGTGTGCGGATCGCGCATCCGCTTGATTTATTATCGGGCAAAGAGTGGCATCTCTGGCAGCATGAATGTTTTACTCGGGAGCGCATTCAACCATTCAAGCAGGTTTTTCGAGAACTGTACGTCCTTACCGACACCGAAAAAGCAGAGGGTAATCTTTCGCGCCGCTATGCTGGGCAACAGGTAAATCCGCGCCAGGCGGTGGCATTGTTTGGCGCGCGCGGCTGGGTGGCTGATCCAAACGAGGGCGTTCAGAGGACTTTTCATGAAGCGGGAATTTCCGCTCGAGAGGGCTTCTTGCAAGGCATGTTCACGCCCGCCGAAGTGGAGGGGCTGACGCTTGAAGTAGTTGTGTTCACCCGTCGTGGCGAGTGGGATGCGCTGCCATTGGAACAAGTTCCGCCGCGGATTTTTAGCGAGGTAATGCGCGATCTTGACCTTGTGGTTAGCGTTGCCCACACTGGCGGAGTTGATCCTGAATCCTCAGCCTCGTCTGTCGAGGCGCGCGCCGCGCTCATACGCGAGACCTGTTCCCTGCTGAATTTGGCGAATGTTCAGTTGAATGAAAAATATGCGCTGATTGATGGAAAATTGACAAACTACAACATCCATTTGGGGAGCGGCGTGGTTCACAAACAACCTGGTGGCGCAATTTGCATCATCCCCGTACATTCACAACATCGAGGCAGACTCTTTTTGCCGTTTGTTGATAATGACCCTAAGACCGCAGAAATTGTCTCCAAGGTAATCTTGCTCGCCCGCGATGACCAGATCAAAGACCCAACAATTTTGGAGCAGATTTTATAAAAGGTACTCTAATATGGCTCTGCCCAAAGTGTAAAAGAGTGGACAAATATGAAGTATGCGCTTCATTTTTACACTGTGCCTGTTGCGTTGCACCGACTTGCACCGACAGTTTGCTGAAAGTGAAAACCACCCCCATATATGGGGGTGGTTTTCACAAAAAGCGCCGTATTTGGTGCCCCAGCCAGGAGTCGAACCCGGAACCTACTGATCCGAAGTCAGGCGCTCTATCCATTGAGCTACTGAGGCATTGGCAGAATTATACACGATTTGGTCACATCTCAAACGGCATGATAGAATCTTTTCGAAAGGAACCTTATCCATGACCGATATCAAGGCTTTCAGTGACCAGGTTATTGCGAATCTCGAAAAGGTGATCATTGGCAAGCGTCAATCCATTGAATGGATTGTGATTGGATTGCTATGCCAGGGACATGTTTTGATCGAAGATGTGCCCGGCGTAGGCAAGACCATGCTGGCGCGCAGCCTTGCGCGCTCACTGGCTTGTACATTCAACCGTATCCAATTCACATCCGATATGCTTCCAAGTGATGTGACCGGCGTTTCCATTTACAACCAACAGAAGAATAAATTTGAGTTTCGCCCCGGTCCCATTGTCGGACAAATTATCCTTGCCGATGAGATCAACCGCGCCACGCCCAAAACTCAAGCGGCTTTGCTTGAAGCAATGGAAGAGCGTCAGGTCACTGTGGACGGTGTCACGCATATTTTACCCAAGCCATTTATGGTAATGGCAACACAAAATCCAATTGAATACGAAGGCACCTACCCGCTTCCTGAAGCGCAGTTGGATCGTTTCCTGCTTCGCCTGCGGCTGGGGTATCCGTCTGTTTCTGATGAAATTCGCGTACTCGATGACCAGCAAATACATCACCCGCTTGAGGAATTAAAACCTATCGTCAAGTTGAAGGAAATTTTGCAGGTGATTGATGCTGTGAAGCATATTTATATTTCACCGGCCATCAAACGTTATATTGTGGAATTAACGACACACACACGCCAAAGCGCTGATGTTTATCTGGGCGCAAGCCCGCGCGGAAGTCTTTCCCTTGCGCGCGCAGGGCAGGCCCGCGCAGCCATGTTGGGACGCGACCATGTTTTACCCGATGATATTCAGGCTTTGGCAATTGCCGTGCTGGCTCATCGCATCATTGTCAGTCCGTCGGCGCGTTTGCGTGATTTGAGTTCAGATCGTATTGTTCAGGAAGCGATCTACGCTACAGCTGTACCGGGCGGCGAATTTTCCTCCGAACCGTTGAGAAAGAAAATCAAATGAAATCCGGGCGGATCTTCATCGCCTTATTGTTGATCCTTGGCATGGTGGGGACGTTGGTCACCGGAGCCGACATCTATTCGCGTTTTCTTTATCTCGGCATTCTAATGGGATTTGGCAGTTGGCTGTGGACGCGCTGGGTGGTGCGTGGCTTGCGCGTATCAAGGAATGCGCGTGTCTTACGTGCAAATGTGGGCGATTTCTTTGAAGAACATTTTGAAGTAGTGAATGGGTCACGCGTTCTCGCGCCGTGGATCGAAGTCTTCAATCAATCCACCATTCCCAACGCATCTGGTTCGCGCCTGTTGACATTGGTGCCTGCTCGTCAAAGACAGACGTACCTTGCTCGTACCTGGCTTACCCGACGCGGCGCTTTCGTGCTTGGTCCCACACGCATTTCAACCGGCGACCCGTTTGGATTGTTTCGCGCAAGCAAAGAAATTGCTCCCGAAAAAACACTTGTTATCCTGCCGATGCTTTTTGAAATAAAATCTTTTTTATTTCCTCCCGGGCTTTTGCCCGGCGGGCAGGTCATTCGCAGAAAATCGTCCGACATCACACCACATGCGGCAGGCGTGCGCGAATATATTCATGGCGATGCAATGAAGCGCATTCACTGGCCAACAAGTATTCGCCGCAATCAATTGATGGTTAAAGAATTTGAGCAAGACCCGCAAGCCGAAGTATGGCTGTACCTTGATTTGCAAAGTGACGCGCATCATGAAAAGCCGCATCAATACCAACCGGCGCCGGCAGAATTAATTTTCTTTGGGCGACGTCCCGAATTCAAATTGCCCCCATCCTCACTTGAATATTCAATCAGCATCACTGCATCGCTGGCGCATTATTTTATAGCCCAACGCCGCGCAGTTGGATATTCAAGCGCGGGGCAGTCTTTCACTGTGCATCACGCAGAGCGCGGTGAACGGCAGGAAGGCAAAATTTTAGAGACCCTGGCTTTTGTTGAAGCCAACGGCAATCTTTCCATTGCCGCGCTTGTAGCCGCGCAGGCTTCGCAACTGCCGCAAGGCTCAACTGCCATTCTCATCACGCCCGCCATTCGCCCTGATCTTTTGCAGGCAGTGGACGATTTACAGAGACGTTACTTGCGTCCGATAGTCGTTTTGCTTGATGTTGAAACATTTGGCGGTACACGCGGCGCTGATAAAATCTCCCGCTCTTTAAGTGCGCGTCGTGTGCCAGTCTGCGTCATTAAATGCGACGACAATCTTCCACTTGCGCTTTCAGAGCTTTCAACCGATTTCAAACCACAGGAGAACCGCACATGGCAAACCCCAATATTGTCACAATAGATCTAAATTTTCAAAATAAGACACAGGCAATTGCATCCTATTTAATTCGACATGATACCGGAGCGGTCTTGATCGAAAGCGGACCCGGTTCGACCATTTCTGCGCTGGAAGCGGGTCTGGCAAAAGAGGGTTTATCTCCCCGAGACATTACCCACGTCCTGCTCACACACATTCATCTTGATCATGCGGGCGCGGCAGGCTGGCTCTCGCGTCAGGGCGCGCAGATATTCGTTCACCCGAATGGCGCGCCGCATCTCCTGAATCCCGAAAAGTTGATTGCCAGCGCCACCCGCATTTATGGCGATCGGATGCAAACCCTCTGGGGTGAGTTTTTGCCCGTCGCACAGGATCAACTCACAGTCCCGATGGATGCGGAAGAGATCGTCATCGGCAACTTGCGCTTTCTTCCGATCAACACGCCGGGGCACGCAGAGCATCATTATTCCTACTTGTTTGAAGATGTGTGTTTCAGCGGCGATGTGGGTGGGGTGCGAATTCCAGGGTATCCATATTTGCGCGCGCCCATGCCCCCGCCAGAATTACATTTTGGAAAATGGCGTGAGAGCATCACCCGTTTGCGTTCCTTGAAATTCTCACACATCGCGCCGACTCATTTTGGAATTTTCAATGATGCAGACTGGCAACTCACTGAATTGCAAAAAAATCTCGACGAGACCGAAAGATGGCTTGAAGAAATTATGCCCGCCAACCCGCTCGTAGATGAACTGCGCGCCAAATTTGAAGCGTGGATGAGCGAGCAAAGCACCGCGCAAAATTTGAGCGCAGAGACCATTCGAGCCTATGATTTGGCGAACCCCCTCGCCATGGGCGCCGATGGAATGATGCGTTACTGGAAAAAGATTCGCACCACATCTTAAGAAATCTCAGCAATGCCTTTGCCTATTTTGTAGCGCGGGATGGCAATCCCGCGTGGCTAAATATGCGATTGAATTTAACTTTTTTCCCGTATCTGGCGGGCGGATTGTCAATCTGCCCTACGAAAACTAAGTTTATGAAATTTGGCGAAGGTATTGCTTAGTATGGATTTTCCGGCAAAATGTCACGCGCAAAGTATGATGCTTGAAACATGCCAAAATTGCACAATAAAGATATACTTTGTGCAGTCAAATTTTTTCAGTCTTTGAAGAAATTCCCAAAGATGGTGAACCAAAGACAATACCCTAAGGAGCAACCATGAAGGATTTTCTCTCGATCTCCGATTACACATCGGATGAAATTCAAGACCTGCTGGATGTGGCAGTGAAACTTAAGAAGCAGTATTTCAAGAAAGGCAATAAGCCTATTTTTGAAGGCAAGGTGTTGGGCATGATCTTCCAGAAGCCCAGCCTGCGCACCCGTATTTCATTCGATATGGCAATGCGTCACTGCGGCGGCGATGCACTCTACCTTTCGCCGAGCGAAATTGGTCTTGGCAAACGCGAATCCATTGCGGATGTGGCGCGTGTTTTATCGGGTTATGTGCAGGCGCTCATGGCGCGTGTTTTCGAGCATGAGCATGTGCTGGAACTGGCAAAGTGGTCGGAAATTCCCGTCGTCAACGGATTGAGCGATTACAACCATCCCTGTCAGGGCATGGCTGATGCGCTGACCATTATTGAGAAGTTTGGCAAAAAATCCAAAGGTTTGAATGTCAGTTATGTAGGCGATGGAAATAACGTGACGACTTCATTGATGCACGTTTCCGCGCAACTGGGCTGGAATTTTACGGTTGCCACGCCCGAAGGCTATGACACAAATCCCAAGGCAATTGAAATTGCTGAAAGCATTGCAAAGAAAACAGGCAGTAAATTGACCTTCCTGCGTGATCCGCACGAAGCGGTCAAAGGCGCGCATGTCATTTATACCGACACATGGACTTCAATGGGGCAGGAGGAAGAAACCGCCAAACGCGAATTGGTCTTCCCTCCGTATCAAGTCAACGCCCAGTTGGTTAATGAAGCCGACAAAGATGTGATCGTCATGCACTGTTTGCCCGCCCACCGCAACCACGAGTTGACGGATGAAGTGGCAGACGGCCCACATTCGGTCATCTTCCCGCAGGCGCATAACCGCTTGCATGCCCAGAAGGCAGTTCTGGCGCGTTTATTTGGCGTGGCATAAAACATTATGTCATTGCGAGGAGCGCTCTTGCTCTCTGCGACGAAGCAATCACCTGCAAAGTTGAGATTGCTTCGTCGGGAAGTGCATCCTCCTCGCAATGACATTTACAAGGACACAAATGAATACACAGGACTTTATCAAGATCGAAGAAGAATACGGCGCGCATAATTATCATCCATTGGATGTGGTCATTGAACGGGCTGAAGGCGTATGGGTTTACGATGTGGAAGGCAAAAAATATCTCGATTGTTTGAGCGCGTATTCGGCAGTTAATCAGGGACATGTTCACCCTCAAATTTTACAGGCATTGCTTGATCAGGCAAAGCGCGTCACATTGACTTCCCGCGCTTTCCGCAATGACCAGTTGCCGTTGCTTTATAAAGAACTTTCTGAAATGACCGGCTACGAAATGTCTTTGCCGATGAACTCAGGCGCAGAGGCTGTTGAAACTGCGGTCAAACTTGCGCGCAAGTGGGCGTATCGGGTTAAGATGGTTCCGCGTCATCAGGCTGAAATTATCGTTGCGAGTAACAATTTCCACGGGCGCACAGTGACCATTGTTTCATTTTCCACAGAACCCTCATACCGCGATGATTTTGGGCCCTTCACCCCGGGTTTTGTGACTGTGGCATACGGCGATGCAGACGCGCTTGAAAAAGCGATCACACCCAATACCGCCGCAGTTTTGTTGGAGCCGATTCAAGGCGAAGCGGGCGTTATTATTCCACCCGCCGGATATTTGAAAAAAGTTTCTGAAATTTGTAAAAAGAACAATGTCTTGTTCATGGCAGATGAAATTCAAACAGGACTGGCGCGCACCGGAAAATTATTCGCGGCGCACCATGAAGGCGTTCGCGCGGATGTGACGATTATTGGCAAGGCGCTGGCTGGCGGGTTTTATCCTGTTTCAGCGGTGCTGGCAGACAAGGCGATTCTCGGCTTGTTCACGCCCGGTGAGCATGGATCAACCTTCGGCGGGAATCCACTGGCGGCGGCAGTATCCCGCGCGGCGCTGCGCGTCATCCGCGAAGAGAAACTTGCAGAACGTTCACAGCAATTGGGCGAGTATTTCGTCGAACAGTTGAGTGAAATTTCCAGCCCGCATATCAAGGAAGTTCGCGGGCGCGGCTTGTTGATTGGCGTGGAACTCAAGCCTGAGGCGAAGGGCGCGCGTCGCTTCTGTGAGGCGTTGCAGAAGAAAGGCATCCTGGCTAAAGAGACGCACGACAACGTTATCCGTTTTGCTCCGCCGCTGGTAATTGACAAGGAAACCATTGATTGGGCGCTTCCGTCTATTCGTGAAGTTCTTAATATGGCGTAACAAATGACCAGACCTCGGAGTTTTTGTGAACTCCGAGGTCTAATTATGGAGGCTCATTATGTACATTGGAATTCCAAAAGAAAGCAGAACTTTTGAGTATCGCGTGGGTCTTTCCCCAGCAGGGGTGGAGATTCTCTCCCAGAACGGGCACCAGGTTTTTGTTGAGCATGAGGCGGGTGTCATGGCGGGCTTCAGCGACGCAGATTACGAGAAGGTTGGGGCGCGTCTCGTTTTCTCAACGGAAGAAGCATTTGGCCGCGCAGACCTATTGCTGAAGGTGTCGCGTCCAACACAGGAAGAATTGAACTGGCTTCGCCCTGGAACAATTTTGACTGGTTTTCTGCACCTGGCTTCAACCCAACAGGACAAGATTGATATTTTGCTCGAAAAGAAAATTACTTCCATTGCTTACGAGCAGATTCAAGCGCCAGATGGCTCACTGCCGGTGTTGCGCCCGTTCAGCCAGATCGGCGGCGCGATGGTGGCACAAATTGCGGCGCGTTTGCTTCAAAACAACTGGGGTGGCAAAGGTATTTTAATGGGCGGCGTGCCGGGTGTTCCACCCGCTGAGATTGTTATTTTGGGCGCGGGAATGGTAGGCACATACGCCACGCAAACATTTTTGGGAATGGGCGCGCATGTTACCGTGATTGATCAAAACCTCGCCGCGCTTCAGCGCATTTGGGATCGCTTCCCAAATATCGTAACGAAACTTTCAACCAAGCGTAATATCGAGCGTTCGGTCACATATGCCGATGTGGTTGTTGGCGCGGTCTTGTCTTCTGGTCACCGCGCGCCAATTTTGGTGACGCGTGAAATGGTGCGCTCCATGAAGCCACGCTCTGTTATTATGGATGTCAGCATTGATGAAGGCGGGTGCGTTGAAACGTCACGCCCAACCACGCATGAACATCCGGTTTATATTGAAGAGGGTATTTTGCACTATTGCGTGCCGAATATACCGGGCGCGGTGGCGCGTACCGCAACACATGCGTTTGTGAATTCAGCCATGCCATACATTATGGAAATTGCCGCGCTTGGACCTGATGCCGTCTTGAACAATCCATCCATTGAAGCCGCTGTGAATACACACGATGGGAAACTTCGCAATCTTGTGCGCCTGAGCGCGCAGGAGGAATAAAATGACAACCAAAAGCATTTATCAATCGCGTGTAACCACCGCACAAGAAGCGGTTCGGGTGATCAAATCAGGTCATCGTGTCTTTCTGACCGGCAATGTATCTGTTCCCCAAAAACTTTTGGCGGCTCTGGTGGAGTATGCCCCCGAAGTGCAAAACGTGGAAATTTGCCAGGCATTAACAGTTGGCTCGGCTGATTACGTGAAACCTGAAATGGAAGGTCACCTGCGGATCAACACCATGTTCATCAGCGCAAACATCCGCAAGGCTGTACAGGAAGGCCGCGCAGATTTCACTCCCGTCTTGCTTTCTGAGTTCCCTTTGTTGTTCAAACGCGGCGTTCTGCCAGTGGATGTTGCCATGATTCACGTTTCCACGCCAGACGAACATGGCTTTTGCAGTTTGGGCGTTGAAGTGGGGCTTACCAAATCGGCGGCTGAGGCGGCAAAGGTGATTATTGCCGAAGTCAACGAACAAATGCCGCGCACTCTGGGCGATTCATTTATTCACGTCAGCCGATTAACGCATATTGTGCCTGTCAATTACCCAATCCCCGAACATATTATGGGCGGAGAAGGCAATTCGGATGTTGTTGAAAAAATTGCCGGACATGTATCCACCTTGATCCCCGACGGCGCAACCATGCAACTTGGCATTGGCTCAATTCCCGATGCAGTTTTGAAATATCTTTACGATAAAAAAGATTTGGGCATTCATACAGAATTATTTTCCGATGGCGTGATTGACCTTTTTAACGCGGGCGTTTTGACCAGCGCGCGAAAGTCGCTTCACCCCGGGAAAATTGTGGCGGGCTTTATTCTTGGCTCAAAGAAGTTGTATGAATGGGCGAATGACAATCCACTGATTGAAATGCATCCGACCGAATACGTGAACGATCCCTTTATCATCGCGCAGAATGATCGCATGGTGTCGGTCAACTCAGCCATTGAGGTGGACCTGACCGGACAAATTTGCGCCGACAGCATCGGTCCAAAATTGTTCAGCGGTGTCGGCGGTCAACTTGACTTTATTTACGGCGCATCACGATCCAAAGGCGGCGTGCCAATTATTGCACTGCCGAGCGTTGCCACACTGAAAGACGGCACAAAACTCAGCAAGATCGTAACCATGCTCAAGCCTGGGGCGGGCGTGGTCACCACCCGCAACCATATCCGTTATGTAGTTACCGAGCATGGCATCGCAGAGTTGTACGGCAAGACCATCCGCCAGCGCGTGCAGGCCTTGATCAACGTAGCCGATCCGCAATTCCGCGATGAACTGACAATGCAGGCAAAGGAATTGCATTACATTTAGAAAGTGGTATTAACTGCCAAACAAAACGCCTTCCGTGAATTAACCTTGCGGCGGGCGTTTTGTTAAATGATCTTGACATTATCCATTTTTCATCTATTATATTGAAGGTCGCGTTTGTAACGTGACAGTTGCTATAAACGAAAACAAGGAAAATAATATGAGAAGAGCAAAAATTGTAGCCACCATTGGGCCTGCTTCTGAATCAGAACAGGCGCTTGAGGCACTCGTCAAAGCGGGGATGAATGTAGCCCGCTTAAATTTTTCACATGGCACACACAAGGAACATGAAGCCAAAGTCTCCAGGATTCGCGCTGTTTCAAAAAAACTTGGTCTGCCAATTGGCATTTTACAGGATTTGCAAGGACCGAAGATCCGCCTCGGCAACCTGCCCAAGCCGCTTCAACTTTCGGTTGGCGAGCAGATTTGCCTGTACGCCACACAAGATGAATTTCCGAAGACCGATCACCAACTCCTGCCCGTGGATTTTCCCGAACTCTTTGATTCAGTTCAGGCAGGTGACCGTCTCCTTCTGGATGATGGACGCCTTGCGCTTGAGGTATTAACTGTCGAAGGGCGCGTTGTCCAGTCCAAAGTTTTGGTGGGCGGTCCCATTTCATCACACAAAGGCATTAACCTGCCGGGCGTCAAACTTCGCATTTCAGGCTTCACCGAAAAAGATAAAGCCGATCTGGCTTTTGGCATTTCTCAGGGAGTGGATGCGGTAGCCATTTCCTTTGTCCGCAGTGCGGAAGATGTAAAGACCGTGCGCGCCGCGATGAACGAATTTGCCAAAGGCAAGTTTGTCATGCCATTGTTAATCGCAAAACTTGAAAAGCCCGAAGCCATGAACGAGCTGGAAGCCATCCTCGATGTGGTGGATGGTGTGATGGTTGCGCGCGGCGACCTGGGCGTGGAACTGCCGCCAGAGCGCGTGCCGTCGTTGCAGAAACTTATTATTCAATCAGCGAATGCGCGCGCCAAGTTGGTGATCACCGCCACGCAAATGCTCGAATCCATGATTCTGAATCCACTGCCCACGCGCGCCGAGGCTTCGGATGTGGCGAATGCAATTTTCGACGGCACAGATGCGGTCATGCTTTCAGCAGAAACCGCTTCGGGAAACTATCCAAGCGAAGCGGTTGCCATGATGTCGCGCATTGTCAAGGAGGCTGAGGCTCACTTCCGCGAGTGGGGCAGTCGTCAGGATGGCAGAGCAGGCTTGGGTGAAAGCGACGCGGCTTCGATGGCACGCGCCTCCAATGTGCTGGCTGACGATCCCGAAGTGCGCGCGGTGGCTGTTTTCACCATGCAGGGTCGTTCTGCCTGGCTCATGTCTAAAGCCAGACCGCCAAAACGCATCCTCGCTTTTACGCCTGAGCAGGATACGTTTAATCAACTTTCATTTTTATGGGGCGTTCATCCGCACCTTACAAAATACGCCAACTCCATGGACGACATGATCGCGGACGTGGATGCGGCTTTGTTGCGGTCGGGCATCCAATCAGGTCAGCAGGTTGTGTTGGTTTGCGGCTACCCCGTCGGCGCGCAACGCCCGCCAAACATGGCGCTGCTTCACACTGTTGGGAAGCCTCAGTAGGGTTGGCTCATAAACTAGCCGAAGGGTCTCGGAGCTGGTTTGGTAGAGATGCTTCGGGGCAAAAACCGCCTCTCAGCATGACATACTTTCGTTATCCATTATTGACGTTGAATAGAATAAAAAAAGCGCTGGGATTTTCCCGGCGCTTTTTTTGTGGATTTCTCACCAGCAGATTTTTCAAGCCGATAATTTTCCCTGCTCAACAACATTCGCATCCATCCTATCCGTCAACCCCTTCGGGGTTGAGAACCAGATCATTCTTCGTCCTTTCCTTGCCTCTCGCTCGTTGCGATCAAAATCCCAATCCCGATCAACACGCCGCCGGTTAAAAACAACGGGGTTATTTTTTCGGCGAGGAAAAACCATCCGAGCAGCGTACCCACTACCGGCTGGGCAAAGAACGTTAGCGATGCGACCGCGGCGGGTAATTCGGCGAAGGCGTAATTCCATAAAAACATCGCCATTGCCGTTGAGATGATCCCTAAAAATAATAGACCGAAGATAATGCCGACCGTGATCTCGCCAATGCCCTGCGTTTGTACTTCCCACATTCCAAACAAGAAACTTGAAGGCAAACCGCCGAGGAGCATGATTGCGCTGGATGTGAGCAGATCGCCTGTTTTTGAAACTTTGCGAACCAGTACCGAATACAGCGCCCAGGTTAATGCCGCCGCCAGCAGACTCATGTTGCCCCAAAATAAAGTTGGCGAAAGTTCTGCGTTGCGCGGATCAATTACCGCCACCACCCCCAACGTGGATACCGCCAGCGCCAGGATGCCGCGTGGCGTGGTTCGCTCGCCCAGCAAAAATGGAGCAAAGATCAAAACGAAGGCTGGCGTGGCAGAGGTAACGAGCGAACCGTTGGATGCGGTTGAAAGATCTGTTCCCACGAATTGAAACCCAAGTGAGATGCCATATCCTACAAAACCGACCAGCGCGCTTTTCCAAAAAAAATCCTTTGAGATCGTTGTTTTGCTTTTACGAAAATAAATGACAACTCCCAAAGCCATTGCGCCCATCACCAGGCGGATGGTTAAAAGCGCAAACGGTGGGATGACCTCCAATACGATTTTGCTGACGACATACATTCCGCCCCAAATGGCGGCGGCGGTAAGACCTGCGAATAAACCTGCGAGTGTGTGATGTTTTTGCATAATCTTTCGATTATATCGAAGTTGTTGCCGCATTTTTTTATTATCCTGACAACGCCTTTGCCAATTTTGTAGCGTGGGATGGCATCCAGCGTGGCTAAATAGGAGGGTGTTGCAGAATAAAAGAAATAATCGGCTGATAAAAGCACGGGAGGATTTTTTCGCGCAAGAATGCGCGGGAAGCAAAGGTGCGAGGGTGAAATTCAGCAGCCAACCCTTCGGGTAGTGTTAAATCTCACTCGGTAAATCATCGATAGGCGCGCTGCGATCTGGGACGCACATACGAATACAAACGGCGCATCCAGAGTTTGAGGTTGTAGGCAGTCGCGCACATTTTGGCTTGCCAATCGGCATTGTCAACGCCGCGTTTGCGGCAATGGCGCGCGCCGTTGTAATGAGTGAGTTCAA
>JFJP01000294.1_pt1 | contig 20752 bp, 22 predicted proteins | sample 431651 | NCBI WGS metagenome assembly JFJP01 (sample SAMN02602958, study PRJNA72255) | Microbial mat metagenome, whole genome shotgun sequencing project. | biome: fresh water; feature: sink hole; material: water; isolation source: purple microbial (photo- and chemosynthetic) mats found in...
TTCAAATCGACACCAACAAAAATGGCGTCCAAACCTTCACTGTGACTTGCTCTGATAAGATCGGTGGCGAAGTTAACCGGACACTAGTGATGCACAGGCCAGGTTGGGATGACTTGAGCAAGTGAGATTTCCAAATTGCGATAATTTTCTAGCGTTGGAAAATCCCTCAGGTCTCGAAGGGCGATTCCATTCAGGGGGCATTCCTGCGAAATCGGCAGATCGCCTCAATCCATCGGATCTAGGAACAGCGCCTTGTGGGCCAGCTCCCAGTAATCGACGCCCTGCCTGATCAGACTCTCCATGGGTGCTTCAGCAAAGCGATCCAGGAGCTCGCGCGCATCCTCTTTCATTCCCTGGAGGCCCGAAACTCCTGGCTGCGGCCAGTAGGCCGAAATCAACCTCGGGAAGGTCTGGGTGTCCCCATCTGGCCAGGAAGCGACGATGGCGATCACGGAAAACGGATTCTCTGAGGAGCTCTCGAACGGCTGAATCCAAGCGTCGATCTCCACCGTACGCGCGATCACCCGGCCGAGATCCTACACTGTGAAGGGACCGGAACCTTGAAGCGCACGATCCTGGAGGTTGAAGGTCTCGACGTCGCGGAGTGTGTTCTGGTGATGCAGGATGAAGTGGGTATACCAATGCCCGGCGAGATCACCGAAAGCGTCGCTGTCTCCTGCTGCGTCCCAGGCTCTCCCGCCATGTCAATTGGGCGAAGGCCATGGCTCGGAACTGATCGCCACAGGGGAAGGTGTGCGTCCTTACCTCGCCGCCATGGCGATCGACGATCCGCCTGAAGCTGGTCCACGGCATGCAGGCCATCAATTGCGCAAACAACGTCTTGCCTGGATTCATGGGCGCCCTCTTTATCCCATTTTTGGAGATGGCGCAAACGCCTGTTTAAATCGACACCAACTAAAATCGCCTCTAAACTCGCACTGGTCGATGATCTGCAAGGAATGGGCATGCGGTTAACCGGACACTAGTGGGCAGAACCATCAACTCTCGCACTGGATGTCCGCTCGCTTCACAAGCGCTACGGCAATGTGGTCGCAGTGGATGGCCTGGATCTGCAGGTTCAGGCCGGGGAGTGCTTCGGGCTACTGGGGCCCAACGGCGCGGGCAAGACGACAACCATCGAAATCTGTGAGGGGCTGCTGACAGCGGATTCCGGGGAGGTAATCATCCTGGGCCACACCTGGGGCTCCGATGCCCAGGCCTTGCGGCAGAAGCTGGGGGCCCAGCTCCAGGAATCCCAGTTTGCCGACAAGCTCACCGTGGCCGAAACCCTCGCCCTTTTTCGATCCTTCTACACCCATGGCCTCGCTGTGGATGACCTCATCGCCCAGGTGCGTTTGGAAGAGAAGCGTAATGCCCGGGTGAACGAGCTGTCCGGCGGGCAGAAGCAACGCCTCTCTGTGGCCTGCGCCCTGGCGGGCGATCCAGAATTGATCTTCTTGGATGAGCCCACCACGGGCCTGGATCCCCAGGCTCGTCGGCAACTCTGGGAGTTAGTGGAAGGCCTGCGGGATGCCGGCAAGACCATCCTGCTCACCACGCACTACATGGACGAAGCCCAGCGCCTGTGCGACCGGGTGGCCATCGTGGACCACGGGCACCTGATTGCCCTGGGCACCCCCCGCGAACTCATCCAGTCTCTGGGCGTGGAGCAAGTGGTGGAATGCTCCGTAGCCGAAGGCCAGAGCCTCTCCATGGCCTCGCTGGAGGCGCTGCCGGGGGTGCGCCGAGTCCAGAAGGAGGATGACCTCCACACGCTGCAGGTGGATGCCGCCCATGAGACCATTCCCGCGCTCCTGGCGCTCCTGGAGGCTTCCGGCCTCACCTTGACCGCCCTGCGCACCCACTCGCCCACCCTCGAAGATGTCTTCGTGGCCCTCACGGGTCGCCATCTGAGGGAGGCCTGATGAGTTCTCCGCTGCTCCAGCTCACCCTTGCACGCTTCCGGGAATTCCTGCGGGAACCCGAGGCCATCTTCTGGACCTTCATCTTTCCCATCCTGCTGGCCGCAGGTCTGGGTCTCGCCTTCCGCAGCCGTCCCGCCGAGACCAGCCGGGTGGGCGTGCTGAATTCCACCCACCAGGCCCAGACCCTGAAGGTAGCCCTTTCCCAGGATCCAGCCCTCGCGGTGGAACTGCTGGACGAAGCGGGGGCGGCCTCCGCCCTCCAGGCTGGGCGCATCGCCCTTCTGGTGGTTCCCAGTTCAGACAAGTCTGCGGAATTCCGCTATGACACCAACCGCCCCGAGGCTCGCGTGGCCCGCCTGCAGGTGGACCAGGCCCTGCAGCGGGCCGCAGGCCGCCAGGACCCGGTGGCGGTGAAAGATACGTTGGTGAGCGAGCGAGGTTCCCGCTACATCGATTTCGTACTGCCGGGGTTGCTGGCCATGAACCTCATGGGCGGGGGCATCTGGGGCCTGGGCTTCGGCATCGTGGATTCCCGGCGAAAGAAGCTGCTCAAGCGCTTGGCCGTGACGCCCATGTCCCGCAGCCAGTACCTCGCCTCCTACCTGCTGCACCGCCTGGTGGTGATGGTCTTCGAGGTGGCCGTGGTGCTGGCCTTCGGTACCCTGGTCTTCGGTGTGCCCATGCGTGGTTCCGTGTTCGCGCTGATCACCGTCTGCCTCCTGGGTACCCTGATGTTCGGCGCCCTGGGGCTACTCTGTGCCTCCCGCGTGCGCACCATCGAAGGCGCCTCCGGCATCATGAATGTGGTGATGCTGCCCATGTGGGTGTGCTCCGGCGTCTTCTTCGCCGCCACCAACTTTCCCGACGCCATCCAGCCTATGGTGCAGGCCTTGCCCCTCACCGCGGCCGTGGACGCCCTCCGTCTCAACATGCTCCAGGGTGCGGGTTTCGCAGCCCTCTCGGGAGAACTGGCGATCATGGCCCTGTGGACGGCGCTCTCTTTCGGACTCGCCTTGAAGCTGTTCCGCTGGCAGTAGGGGACCATTCCGCCCCTGGCATTACACAGGGATATGAAGGCTTACCCCAAGGCCACGCCCCTCCAGGCCAGGCCCCAGAGTGGCTTTCCCACCGTGTTCATCCGCCACTCGCTGGACGATAGAGAGCCCCAGACCACTCCCCAGGGCACTGGTCCCGGGCACACGGTAAAAGCGTTCGAATAGCCGGGGAAAGTGCGCTGGGGCCACGCCAGGACCATCATCGGCCACCAGGATGCAAGCCTCGCCCATCTCCAGGGAGAGGCGCAATTCCACCTGGCTACCCTCGCCCGCATATTTAAATGCATTTTCCAACAGGTTTTCCACGGCCGAACACAAAGACGGGGCATCGCACTCGATAACCAAAGGGCCGCACCCCACATAGGCCAGATCCAGACCAGCATCTAGGAACCTTGGTGCTTGGCCTGCGACGATTCTCCGCAGCAGCCCGTCGAGATCCAGCTGTTCCCGACAGGGATGCCCAATCTGGCTATCCAGCCGAGCAACGGTCAGGAGCTGACGGATCAAGAGCGCGGCCCTGTCCAGCCCATCCTGCAATTCCCTTTGGGCGTGAGTCCTTTCCTCCTCAGTCCGAGCACGGCCCAGAACATGGGCCTGGGCACTCACCACCGAGAGGGGGGTTCGCAACTCATGGGCAGCATCGGCAATGAAGCGGCGCTGGATGTCAAGGAGGCCTTGCGTCTCCGCTAATAGGCGATTCAGCGCCTCCACCAAAGGGGTTGTTTCCAAATATGGGGTCCGAGGAACAACAGGGCTCAAGTCTCCAGGTGTCCGCCGCTTCACGAGCTCAGCAAGTTGGGCCAGGGGTTTTAGTCCGCGGTGTGCTGCGAGCGCAAAGAGGATCGCAGCTCCCAGTACCCCGAACCCCACCAAAAGGAAGTTGACTCCAGCCAAGGTCCAGACGAGGACCTTCCGATCAGCCTGGCGCATTCCCACGTGGACCCAGACCCGACCATCGGGGGTTCCCGCCGTCGCCACGCGCCACTCTGCACCAAGGATGCGGACCTTACGAATCCCCGCTTCCGCTTCCGCCAGCGGGACATCTGGGGCCTTGGCCGTGCGGAACACCATTCCACCATGCTTACGAAACACTTGATAGGCGGCTCCGGCAGCATCTTCATCCAGGCCATAGTCGCGACTGGATGCCTCATCAATGACCTGGATTCTCCGGGCTCGTTCTTCGATCCGCCCTGGATCCACGTCATCCTGAACCACTGCCAGGAGCCCCTCCGCTACCAACTGGAGAGTGCGGTCAATATCCCTTTGTTGCACGGTCCAACCAACAGCAATGGCCACAGCGAAGGAGACCAGTTCCCCAGCCAGCACCAGGATGACAACGAGGCGACGCAGCAGGCTAGGACGACGAAGGGCCTCCAGCACCGCTGGCTTCACCGTGGCACCATGTAGCCCACACCGCGCACGGTGCGGATTAAGTCCGCTCGCAGCTTTCGCCGCAGATGGTGAATGTGGACCTCCAGGGCGTTACTCTCGAATCCACCAGTCTCCACCGCGAGGGCCTCTTCCAGTTGCGCTCGGGTAAGCACGCGTCCCGCATTCCTTGCCAGCATGTGCAGAAGCTGGTATTCCCGAGGCGCGAGTTCCACTGTTTGGCCATCCATCAACACCTGGTGAGCTGCGGTACGGAGCGTGACATTGCCCAGGGTCCATTCCTGGTCTGCAAAACCTGCACTTCGCCGCACCAGCGCCTTCACCCGGCTAAGCAGTTCAGGTATGGCAAAGGGTTTTGGCAAATAATCATCTGCGCCAGAGTCCAACCCTCTCACTCGATCTGCCACTGCTTCCCTGGCCGAAAGCACCAACACAGGGGTGCGTACGTCACGACGGCGAAGACCGGTCAGCAGATCAAGTCCATCTCCGTCAGGCAGGCCCAAGTCGAGGAGGATGAGGTCAAAGCCGCTGGTGCAGAGGGCCAGTTCCGCATCTCCAAAGGATTTTTCCCACCGGATGTCAAGCCCCTCTTGCTGGCAGGCCATTCGCAGGGCCTTGCCAAGCTGGGAGTCGTCTTCCACGAGGAGGATGTGCATGGCCGCTCCAGATCAGGTTTTCAGCATAGAATCGGCAGCTTAATGCAGGATTATGCCGCAACCAAGGAGTCTTAAGCCTTTCTTCAGAAAGGGTTAAGGGAGGCATAAGGCCGGACGGTCAGGCTTACGGTTGTTCCGGCCCTTCCACCTGGAGACCGGATTCTCGGAGCCTCCATGCGCCTCATCGCCCTTTCACTCGCTGCCGCAGTTGCCCAAGCGGCCCCTCCCACTCTTAGCGTTGGCCTAGGCATCGGCCTGCCCACAGGCATCCGTCGGAACCTTGAATCCTCGCCCGGCGTGCGGGATGGTTTCAACTATCGGCCCCGTTTTCTGCCCTCGGTAACGCTCCAACAGGAGCTGAGAAACGGCCACAGCCTGCGTCTACGAGGGGAGGGGCTCTGGACGCCGGCCGAGCGCCACTGCGCACAGGGACAGAACAGCCACCGTCGCCTTCTTGGAACGCACCTGATGGCAGAGTATGTCTATCACCCCCACAAGCAGCATACGGAGGGCTTCAACCTCTTCATCGGTGGCGGTGCCCAGGCCACCTGGGCCTTGGCCTCTACCGTCAACTACTCTCGGCGAGTGCTCAGCTTCAGCGAAGTGGTGAGCACGGGTCTGGGTTGGGACACGGCCCCGGGCACGGGACTGGCCCTTCGCTGCAGCTACGGCCGATTCAAGGGTGAATCAATCCGGCCCAGATGGGAGGGCAACTCCAAGGAGCTGACCACCAGTCTGGAATTGCGCCTGCGGCTCTTCTAGGCAGAAGAGACACCACCTGCTCCCAGCACCAGGTCCACCCTTGGGCTCCCATGCCAAATACCCCGGAAAACCTATGCCCACCCTCTCCCTTGCTCGAGCCACCCTGCGCCATGAATGGAAGCGTTTTCTCGCCGCAGGACTAGCCGTCACCTTTTCGGGTCTTCTGCTACTCGTGCAAGTGGGCCTCCTCTTGGGACTCTTTGAAACGGTCTCGGTCATGGTGGACAAGTCTAGGGCCGATCTCTGGGTGGGCTTTCGGAACCTGGAGAGCGTGGATATGGGGCGACCGATTCCTGCGGCCTCCGAGGCCCTGGTGCGCCGTCACCCCCAGATTGCCGCGCTGGAACCCCTAGTCTTCGCCCAGGGGGAATGGCGCAAGCCTGATGGCACCAAGGTCTTCGCCTTCCTACAGGGCATTTCCCTGGCGCAAGACGCCATGGCCTTCGCCCACATGCTTTCCCCGGGACTCCGGGAAGCTCTCCGAGAGCCGGGATCCGTGGTGCTAGATGAGGCCGATGTCACCAAGATGGGAGCCAAAATTGGAGGTACGGTGGAGCTCAATGCCCAGCGGGTGAAGGTGGTGGGCACCGTGATGGGCCTGCGCGGCATGGGCTCCGTGAACCTTCTCTCCTCCCAGGCCACGGCCCGCCGCCTGGCTGGCCTGCCCAGCACCAGCGCCACCTACTACCTGGCACGTCTGACCCCCGGCTCCCTTCCGGAAAACGTCTGCCGTGACCTGGAGGCCGACGGCCGCCGCCGAGGCTTCCAGGCCTACCCCGCTGCGGCCTTCTCCACGAACTCCCAGCTCTACTGGCTGCTCGAAAGCGGCGCGGGTCTAGGCACCCTCTTCTCCGTGCTCCTGGGGCTGATGGTGGGTGTGGCCATCACCAGTCAGGTGCTCATGGGCACCGTGCTCTCCTATGCCCGGGAATACGCCACCCTGCGGGCCCTGGGCGTCTCCATGCCGGCCCTGCGCAAGGTGGTGCTGGAACAGGCCGCCTGGATCGGCACTGTGGGCATGGGCGCCACCTGGCTCCTGGTCTGCCTCCTCCGCCCTCTGGCTCAGCACCTGCACGTGGCCATGGTCCTGCCCTGGTGGAGCTTCGCCCTCACAGGAGGGCTGGTGGTGGGCATCGCCCTAGGCTCGGGCCTCCTGGCCCTGCGCAGCCTGCGCCAGACCGATCCCGCCACCCTGCTGCGCTGAGGCCGCCATGTCTCTTTTCGCCACCCATATCGCCAAGGGCTTCGGCAGCGGCCAAGCCCGCCAGCAGGTGCTCTCCCATCTCTCCGTGCGCCTGGAACCCGGGGAGCTCACGCTCATCGTGGGCCCCAGCGGCGGCGGCAAGAGCACGCTGTTGGCCATTCTCAGCGGCCTCAGTGCCCCAGACGAGGGGCACGTGGAGGCACTTGGCCAGGATCTCGACCGGCTCAGTCCCGCTGATCGGGATGCCTTCCGCCTTCGCCACGTGGGCTTCGTCTTCCAGGGTTTCAATCTCTTTCCCGCCCTCACCGCCCAGGAGCAAGTGGCCCTGCCCCTCACCTTCGCGGGCATGAAAACCCGCGAGGCCCTGGCCCGCGCCGAGGAAGCCCTGGCGGAAGTGGATCTCTCCACCAAGGCCCTGCTCCGGCCCGCCGAGCTCTCCGGGGGAGAGAAACAACGGGTAGCCATAGCCCGAGCCCTGGCCAAGGAACCCCAGCTGCTCTTTGCCGATGAACCGACCAGTGCACTGGATGGCAAAAACGGCCAAGCCGTGGCAGAGCTCCTCCACCGCATCGCCCGCCGCCACGGCAGCACCGTGGTGGGTGTGACCCACGATCCCCGGCTGCTGCGCCACGCCGACCGCGTTCTCCACCTGGAGGACGGCACCATCCTCCGTGACGAACGCCCCTCTCAGGAGACATCACATGTTCCGGCCTAGAATCCTCGCTCTCGTGGGCCTTCCCCTGTTTCTCATCGGAGGCTGGCTCCTGATCCGCGCCAGCTCGCCGGAAGCCAGTCCCGCCCCCCCCCTCTCGCCCTGGGTCGCCCTGGCCAAGGGGCGGGTGGACATCGAAGGCGGTCTCATCAACCTGGCCGCCAGCCGGGAAGGGCTCATCACCAAGGTGTTCGTGGAGGAAGGTGCAGATGTAACCCAGGGCCAGGTCCTCGCAACCCTGGATGACCGCCCCGCTCGCCTTGCCCTCGCACTGGCGGAACGGGAGGCCGCCCAGGCCGGAGCGCTCCTGCCGGGCCTGCAACTGAAGGCTGCGGCCGCCCACCGCGAGGCTCAACGGCTGGAGGGGCTGGTGCCTTTGGATGGGGCCAGCGTCCAGGAACATGAACTGGCCAAGGACGCCTGCGCCCAGCTGGAGGCCGATATCGCGGCCCAGGAAGCCACCCTCGCCAGTGCCCGAGCGCGGGTGGAACAGGCCCGTTACGAAGTTGAGCAGCGCGTGGTTAAGGCCCCCCTCGCCGGTCGCATCGTGCGGCGCATGGCCCGCCCCGGCGATGGGGTGAGCACCCTGAACGTAACGCCGCTCTTCGTTTTCGCACCGATCCAGCCCCGCATCGTTAGGGCAGAGCTGGACGAAGCCAGCCTGACGACAGTGCGTCCAGGCCAGTCCGCAGAGATCATCCTGGATGCGGACGAGTCCCGACCCATCTCCGGTCGTGTGCTCCGCCTGGGCCATGTGGTGGGCGCCAGGCAGCCCAGTGACGACCCTGGCGAGCGGGCCGACACTCGTGTGGTGGAGTGTGTTCTCAGCCTGGAGGATTCGGATTGCCTCATCGGCCAGCGGGTGCTCGTGCGCTTCCCCCGCACCGGAGGGCGGCCGTGATCCCCGCCGTGACGCTCCTCATCTGCACCACGCCCACTCCCACCCCTCCGACGGACCCCACCCTGGTGGGTCTCCTGGCAGAGGCCCACAGCCAGTCTCTAGATCTCACCCTTGCCACCGCCCGCCTGGAAGCCGCCCGGGTGGCCGCCCGAGCGTCCGGAGCAGAACTGCGCCCCCAGCTCGACGGCGCCGCCCAAACAGAACGCAGGCGTAATGCTAAGGAGGGAGAACTGCTCCCCTCCACCGCCACCAGCCACCGAGCCGTCCTGGAAGCGAGCTGGGAGATCGATCTATGGGGTCGACTGCGCCACGTTCGCGTGGCCGCCACCCGGGAGTTGGAGGCCGCAGAAGCCGATCTCCGAGGGGCCCGACTGCTTCTTGAAGCCGATGTGGTCCGGGCCTACCAGGATCTGCGTTATGCCCAGGCCGCCCTGAAGATTCAAGACCTCCGCTTGAACGGGTTCCGGCGAGTGCTCTCCATCCACCAGGCCCGGCATGGTGCGGGCCTGGCCACGAATGCTGAAACGTTCAGAGCGGAGAGTGATCTGCGGCAGACAGCAACCGAGGCCCAGGTCACCCGACGGGAGGTTATCCAGGCCCGCCATCGGCTAGCGCTGCTGCTGGGCCGTAAAGAGGGAACTCTGGCCGACCTGCTTCCCGCTCCCCCCAGTGCCCTCCCGGATCTTCCCCCGGGTCTTTCTTCGGAAATCCTGAGTGCTCGCCCGGACCTCCAGGCAGCTTCTCGCCGTCACGAAGCCGCCTTGGCCCGAGTGGGCGAGGCCCAGGCTGCCCGCCTTCCGAGGCTAACTCTCACCGGAGCGTACGGCTTGGCAAGCGCCGAACTGAAGAATCTCGCCCGAAGCGAGAGCGTGGCCTGGAATCTGGCCCCTCGGCTGAGTGTCGCGCTGTTCGATGGAGGTCGTGCAAGATCCCGTGTCCAGGCTGCCCGAGTCGAAGCCGAACAGGCCGGGGTGGAACGGCGCCAGATCTACCAGCGAGCCCTGGTGGAAGTAGCCGAAAACCTTGCGCTCCTGGAAGTGGACACGCTGGCCCAGGTTCTATGGGATGCTTCCGCCTTGGCTGCCGAGCGGGTTTTCCTGGGCCGAACCGCTGAACAGCAGGCCGGTCGCGGCACCGGACTGGTCACTGCCCAGACGGAATTGCAGGTTCTCGCCCTGCGCCTGCAGAGCCTTCTCGCGGCCCGCACCCGGGACCATACCCGAGTAGCCCTGCGTCTCGCCATGGGCCTCAGCTGGATACAGTAGCTCAGCGCCTCAGCCTTCTCCGCGCTTCCTGAAGGCCCAGGCGCCAGCGACTGCGGTGAAGGTGGCGACGATGGCCACCACCACCCAGAAGCCACTGCCGTGCTGGGCCAAGGGTATGCCACCCACGTTCATACCGAAGAGCCCGGCGATGATGTTGATGGGCAGGGCCAGGACGGTGACGATGGTGAGCACGAAGAGGCTCTTGTTGGTCTGTTCGTTGATGAGGGCCGCCAATTCTTCCTGGATCAACCGAACCCGCTCCACCAAAGCCGAGGCGTCGGCGATGGCCGTAGAGAATTCTTCCGCCGACTCACGCAATTCCTGAAGATCATCTTCCGCGATCCACTCCGGCGGCCGATTCAGCAATCGGAAAAGGGCAGCGGGTTCGGGAGCCAACAGGCGCTGGAGCCTCACCAACAGCCGCCGCAGTGAACCAAGCTGGATGCGCTTGCGGTTTACCTTCTGGGCCAACAGATCGTCCTCCACCCGATCCACCCGAGCCGTAGCCTCCCGCACGATCTGCACCAGCACATCGGCCTGATCCCGCAGCAAATGCGCCAGCAGTTCCACGGGAGAACGAAAACATTCGCCCCCCTTCACCGAAGCCCGAAGCCGGTCAATGGAGCGCAGTGACTTCACCCGCGCACTCACCATCACCCGCTTCTGCACGCTGAGCCAAAGGGTAGAGATATCGCCCGCGTCGAAGGAAAAGTCGTAGCGCACATCGTTGAGTACGGCCACCAGGGCATCATCCACATGCTCCACTCGGGTGGACCGGGATCCTTCCCTCAAGGCGTCGTAGAAGGCCTCTGGTAGTTCCAGATGCTGGGCCAGCCAAGCCTCCGAGGCCGTGTTGACCAGACTGAAATGGAGCCACAGAAAGGCGCTGCCCGGAGGCTCACCCATACTCCCCAGCCACGCTTCCGCCTCCTCGCATTCGATGGCCCGGCCTGCGACGCCGGGCTCAAACAGGTACCCACACACCAATCCTGTGCGATCCGAACCATAGATGGGAACCTGGATGTCCATCTTGGAATTCAGACGATGACCTCGTGAGGGGCCTGTCCCTTGCGAAGGCGCTCGGCTTCCAGATATTCAAGCTCCCGGGCACCGGAGACCACGATCTCGGAATCGGGGACAAAGTCCAGGGTGGGATCCAGGCGTTCATAGGGCACGCTGTTGAGGATCACCTTCATGGTGTTCAACCGGGCCAGATGCTTGTCGTCGGAGCGGATCACGAACCAGGGCGAGATGGGGGTGTGAGTGCGCTTCAGCATGTCGAACTTCACGTTGGTGAAATCGTCCCAGCGGTCCTGAGCCTCGAGGTCCACGGGACTGAGCTTCCAGCGGCGGAGGGGATCCGTCTGGCGGCGCTCGAAGCGTTCGGCCTGCACTTCGCGGGTGACGCTGAAGTAGAGCTTCACCAGGATGGTGCCCTGGCGGATGATGTCCTTCTCGAAGCCCACCACGCCGCGCATGAAGTCCTTGTAGTCCTTCTCAGTACAGAAACCAAACACGCGCTCCACCATGGCCCGGGTGTACCAGCTCCGGTCGAAGAGCACGATCTCCCCGCCCGAGGGGAACTGAGCCACATACTTCTGGTAATACCACTGGGTTTCTTCCTGTTCCGTGGGCTTGCCCAAGGCAACCACGCGGTAGTGGCGCTCGTTCATGTGGCGCGCCACCGCTCGAATGGTGCCGCCCTTTCCGGCGGCGTCGCGCCCCTCGAAGACGATCACCATGCGCCGCTTGGTGGCGATGAGGTAGTTCTGCAGATGAATCAGCTCCGCCTGGTAGGGATTCAGTTCCCGCTCGCGGCGGTAGTTCCGAACAGCCTTGTGGATCATGTCCTTCTGCTTGGGGTCGGTCGCCTTGAGACGCTTGTATTCCTCCAGCAGCGGCGCAAGCGCCACCCGCTCACCGTCCACCATCACGAAATCGGGATTCTCGAGGGCCGGTGCCGGGAGCACTTCGGAGCCTTCTTCTAGGGCTTCTTCGGGAAGCGTGGGATCGGAGGGAAGGTTGGTCATGGGGTATTCCGCAGAGGACGATTCAAGCTAATTTTTCCAGTGTGAATGTGGCAAGCGACAGCAGTGTGACAATGCGGACCATCCATCATCAGTTGCTGCCGCCCCCTCAGGGCACCGCCGGGAACCTGAGAATGAACCGGCTGCCCTGACCCACCTCGCTTTCCACTTCGATGTCAGCGCCGTGGGCCCGGGCGATGCCTTGCACCATGGCAAGCCCCAGGCCCGAACCCTGACCCGGAGCCTTGGTCGTGAAAAAGGGAGTGAAGAGCTGAGCCTGTACCTCGGGTGGAATGCCTTCCCCCGCGTCTGAAACCGCCAGAAAGGGGCGCCCATCCTGGCCACGCCCCACCTCGAGGGCCAGGGGGCCACCCCGGGGCATGGCGTCCCGGGCGTTCACGGCCAGGTTCAACAGCACCTGCTCCAGTTGCAGCCGGTCTCCGTGAACCCAGAGGGGTTCTGCAGGCACAAGGATCTCCAGGGAGACGAGATTGCCCAGCAACGGCTCCAAAAGAGCTCCGGATTCACGCAGGAGCCCGCCCAGTTCCACCGGTCCAGAATCCTCCCCCACAGGGCGGCCGATGGTCAGAAGCGCGCGCAGGAATCCCCGGCTGCGCCGAAGCGCCTTGAAGGCCTGATCCAGGCTCCGAGCGCGGGTTTCCGTCGGCAATTCCAGATCCTGGGCCAATTCCAGGTGGGCCCCCACTGCAGAGAGGAGATTACCCAAGTCATGGGCCACCCCTGCAGCGAGGGTGCCGATCATCTCCCGGCGTTGGGCCAAGCGCAGCTGGTTTTCAAGGACAGTCCTCTCCTGGATGGCGAGCGAGGCGACCCGCATGGTCTTGGCCAGATTCTGAACCTCGAGGACTGGCGTCGTCAGGCTTGGGATGGGGAGACCTTCCACCAGACATTCGGCCTGGGCCGCCAGCCCCTCCAGGGGCTCCGCGATCTGACGGCTGCTCCACACCATGCGCCAGGCCAGGATAAGGAGCGCACAGAGGCTCACCCCAAGGGTGATCAGGGCGGCCTTCCGCGGTTCTCTCAACAGATCCTGTTCGGGAATAGCTGCCAGAAGTTCCCAATCCAGGCCGCCCTCCAGGTGGAGCTGCCGCCGCTGAACGAGATAGGACTCTGGTCCAACCCGGATGCGAGGCCATAGCCCTCGTCGATCTCCATCCTTGGCCAACCGCACCGCAAAAGGAACAGGATAGTGGTCTGCATTGAGGGGCTCGGGATTGAGCGCCCGAATCCGCCCCTGCTCGAGCGGAACGGTTTCCGGCTCCGGGGGAACCAGCAGGCGACCATCCCCACCGAGGATGGCCAGCTGGGTTCCCTCGGTGGGCTTGGCCTCGTTCAGCCAGGGCCGGATATCCCCTAGAACCAGGTCCACCCCAAGAACTCCCAGGAGCCGTCCGTCTCGGAACACGGGCGTCGTATAGGTCAGCCCGAACCCGACCCTTCCGAGGAACAGGTAGGGAGGCGTCCAGGTGCCGCGCCCCTCCCGAAGGCCCTGGATCACCCACGGCCGAAGGCGCCAGTCCGGAGGCGCCACAGGATCGGGAGCGGTTTCCACCAATTGATTGTCCGCAGTCCAGAGTCGCCTGAACCGCTGAGGAATGCCCTTCTCGAAACGGGTTCCCCGGGTGATCCAAAGGTCCGGTCGCTCCTCTTCGGGGGTGTTCGCCGCCGAGGCCTGCCCATCGGGCATGACGAAGGTCAGGTTGGACAGGGTGGGCCTGCTGCGCAGCTCCGCCAGCAGCTGCTGCTCTCCTGCAAAGGTGCCCATGGGGGCCAACAGTCCCAGGCGCTCCATCTGGGCCAGCGCCTCTCCTGCGCGTACCGCCTCCTCCAGGCTGATGCGAGCCCGTCGCTCCATCTCTCTCAATCCGGCTTCGGCGCGGCTCTTGGCCTGGGTCACCATGATGGCGCGCGCCCCCCACCATCCCACCCCAACCAGCCCCAGCCCCCCCAGGCCCACGACAAGAAGGCTCTCACGAAGCAGCAGGCGGCGAAGGGGAAGGGGGTTCATGGCAACATTCCGTCCTTCGGCATCCAAACGAGCACCCATTAGAATTCCCGGGGCAGGTAAAGATGAAACATCGGACGCCTTGTCCGCACTCAACAAGGCCCGGCCCAAGGGCCTGGCACAGGATTCCCAGGAGGCCGCCATGATCATCCACCTGCTCGCACCCTGCCTTTTCTTCTCCCAGACCCTGGCCAGTGAACCCATCAAGGCTGCTGATCTCAAGGTCGTCCCCGGACCCACCGCCCCCCGATATCCGGACCCAGCCCTGGCTCCGGGCGCAGACAGACTAGGGCTCACCCTTCGTCGAGCATCTCGCCACGGTTCCTTGCCCACAGTGGAGGTGCCCACGGGCACCCAGGTCGTGGAAGATCGGATGGTCGGTCAGGCCGGATGGAAGGCCTACCTCGTCCAGGCGCCTCCCGGCGCCACCGTCAAGGTGAGGCTCAAGGGCGAGCACACCGCCTGGTACTGGATAACCGCGGTGGACAAATGGGGGAGATCATCCGCAGGCATGCTGCAGAACCGGATCAAGACTGGCAACCCCGAGGCCTCCTTCATCAATCCCAGGAAGGATCGCATGTCCCCTGCGTACTTCGTGGTCGATACCCAGGAAATGAACATGAGCGAGACCTACACACTGACCTTTACCTGGGAGTGAGGTCGGACTCCTATTGGCCGTTCCATCCCGCCAAGCGCGCCCAGAGCCACCAGGCGGCCTGACCCTTGAGGAGGCAGTTCAGCCGCTCACTGTGGGCACAGGAGCCGCAGGAGCTGGCAAGGGTCACCAGGGGATCGGAGGGGTGGGCCGCAATCCACTGGTCTGCCCAGTTTCCGCCCGTGTAGGCGCACCCATCCGCGCCGATCCCCGCACCCTGAGTCAGGAATTCGGTGCCACTCGGATCGTAGCTCTCGATATCGGCAAAATCGAAGAGCACCCGGTTGTTGGTTTGACAATGGGCGCGAATCTGCTCGTTGCGCTGATGCAGGTTGCCGCTGGTGCCTGAGCCGTCCAGGTGGCCGGTCATATAGACGAACTTCACTCCGGGATAGTCGCTTTCCAACTGGGTCATGGGGGCGAGGTAGGTGTCGATCATCGACTGCTGGGTCCGATCCGAGGCCTGGCCGCACCAGGACCAGATGATGACATTGATCTCAGGGTGCGCCGTGCCCCTGCCCTGGGCATTCGGAACACCAAGGTAGGACCGAGTATTGTTGACCCAGGCCGGGTGGTACCCCACATCCCCACTCATCGCATTGTCGTGAAGTCCCAGTGCGCCGCCGGCACCAGTGGTGTTGAAGGCGTACAGACTGTTGCTGTCCTCCAGAGCGTTCATGCCCGTGATGAGCTGGCTGCCGTGGCTCGTGTGTCCATAGGCGATCCTTAGGTTCTGCTTGGCGGCGTTGATCTGGGCGGAGGGAATCAGAGAAAGCCGGGTGCAGGTATGGTCCACCAGGATGGAGCTGCTCGAGACTGGATTCACCGTCAGCGTCGCTTCATTGCTGTCCGCATGCCCGGCAGCATTGGTCACCACCACACTGAAACGGGCGTTGTTGTCCCCCAGGATCGTGGCCGGGGTCGTGTAGCTGCTTGCATCCGTGCCCACGTTGGTGCTGCCTCGCTTCCACTGGTAGGACAGGGGCGCCGTTCCTCCGGCCAGCACCGAGAAGGTCGCCGTCTGGCCAACCGTCACCGTGCGGTTCTGGGGCTGACTGGTGATGCTCGGCGCCACCGTGGAGGCTGTCACCGTCAGCGTCGCTTCATTGCTGTTCACATGCCCGGCGGCATTGGTCACCACCACGCTGAAACGGGCGTTGTTGTCCCCAAGGATCGTGGCCGGGGTCGTGTAGCTGCTTGCATCCGTGCCCACGTTGGTGCTGCCCCGCTTCCACTGGTAGGACAGGGGCGCCGTGCCGGTGGCCACCACCGAAAAGGTGGCCGTCTGTCCTGTGGTTACCGACTGGTTCTGGGGCTGGGTTGAAACGGATGGGGCCACCGGTGTGATGGGTGTCGTGGTATCGACCTTTGTACCGCCCCCTCCGCAGGCGGCGAGGAATACCACCGCGAATCCGACGGAACCCGCCTTCAGCGATTCAAACACGCTCTGCCTTCGTGGAAACATCGCATCCTCCGGCCTTTTGGATCAGTGTCGCAAGCATGCGTCGTCCTACCCCATCCTGAACAGGTACAGTTGGTCAATTGCGCCACCGTACAGATTCGCGCTTCAACAGGCCATGATGGCAACGGCTTCCTGGAGTTCTTCCGGAGTGAAGGCCGTGAATCCCAACCGAGTGGCGACTTGGTTCTGCCCCTCCAGATCGAAATAGCCCCCGGGCCGAAGTTTGAGGCCCTTGATGCGACAGGCGCGGATCCAACCATCGAATACCTCTGGATGGGCGTTGCGCCCCCTTCCCCGCAGCCAGAGCGCCATCGCCCCCTTCCCACCGTCGAATTCAACCAAGTCGCCAAGGGTGTGATGGAGGGAATCCTCCAGTGCATCCCGCCGCTCCTGGGCTGCTCGCCGCACTCGGCGCAGGTGCCGCAGGATTTCGCCATCCAGGAATAGTTCCGACAACGCCCACTCCAGCATGGGATCCCCCTGCCAATCCATACGTTGGCGGACCCTGGCCATGGGATCAGACAGGTGCGAGGGCACCGCCAGGAAACTCACCCGGATCCCTGGCGCCAGCAAGCGGGACAAGCTGCCCGCATAGAGAACCTGGCCCTGATTCCCCGCCGCCAGGGGTCGCGAAGGTGTCTCGGCCCCAGGCAAGTAATCGTACTCAGGGTCCAGCTCCAGAATCGGGAAACGATATTCCCTCGAGAGTTCCAAGATTCGGCTCCGGCGAGGCGCCGAGAGCGCGGCTCCTGTTGGGAAGTGACACTGAGGCGAGAGCACAAGCAGTTGCAGCGGTGTGTGTGCCAGCAGCTGTTCCAGCGCCTCGGGCCGGAGGCCTTCCTCATCCACGGGCAGGGGGTGGACGGTCGCAGCAGATACTTGGCGCAGGGTTTCCCAAACCATCGGGTTGCCCGGGTTTTCCACCGCCACATGCCCAGCTCCAGGCCCCAATAGCGTTTGGGCCACGAGACTCACGACCATCGAACTGCTTCTCAGAATCAGGATCTGGGCAGGGTCCAAGGCCAGGCCCCGCTGGGTGCCAAGATGGTCCACCAGAGCTTCCCTCAGGCGGTGGTGGCCTTTGGAGTCTCCAGAGCTGAGCAGCTCCGTTCCCTTCAGGTTCAAGGCCCGGTGGTAGGCCCGCACCAGCGCATCGGCAGGAGCCAGCCGCGCGTCCGCCACGCCGTCCGAAAGGTCCATTCGCAGATTCTGATTGCTGGTAATGGAAGCGAGATTTCCCGGGATCTCAAAGCCTGGGGGAGCATCCGAGGGCTCCCCGGAACATTCTCTTGTGGGAAACCCCGGCAAGGTGTCGCAGACAAAGAATCCGCTCCTTGGCATGGCGCGGACCCAACCCTGGGCCTCGAGCTCCCGCATAGCCGCCATCACCGTGTTGGGATGCACACCGAAGCGCTTGGCCAAGTCTCGGACACCAGGCAAGCGCGCGCCCACATGCAAATGCCCCCCCTGGATGGAGTCAATGAGGCGATCCGCCACCTGCCGGTAGAGAGGGCCGATGCCGCCCAGTTCCAATCCCAGATTGAGTTCATCCAGTCGCATGATGGGCCAAAAGTTGATCGGGGGCCGTATGGGTTTTCCTGGTCAGGTATTTGAGTGATCAATGATATCGCAGCCCGACTCGCGACGGCACACTCCCTTTCCCTAGCGATGCGGCTTGCCATGTCTGGGCCCGTATCCGTCCAGGAGATGCATCTCGGACCGGAGATGCGCCTACCAACGCACAGGAACGGCAGAGACAATTCCGTCGCCTCCCGTGTGCTGCTCGAGGCTGCCCACCTTGGCCTGGACTACGAGGTAGGTCATGGGTTCGGTGCCCAGAGCGCGCCAGCATCGGACTCCTGCGGGTGCCACCCGCAGGGCGCTTCCCGCCTTCAGCGGCAGGATCTCACCATCCACCTGCAGCTCACCCTCGCCCGAGACCACGAGGTAGAGTTCCTCATTCTGCTTATGCGCGTGAAGGAAAGGCATGGAGGCACCGGGGGGCAGCGCCCCCAGCGACACTTCCATGCCCGTGAGACCCAGTAGATCCTTCAGAAAGACCTTGCCCGAAAGTTCGCCAAGTCTGGGGTGGATCAAGACATGCTGAGCCCATTCGGCAGGAGTGCCGAAATCAGCAGCCTGGAAATGGGCGCCTATGCGTAAGTGCTCGGGTTGTCGGGCCATGGGGCCTCCTGGAAAGAGAGTGGGATTATTGTGCAGTTCACCAATTACGAACGTTCGTTCTATTTTCTAGATTGCCTCCTTAAATACAAGTGGCGGGTTAGGATTTCTTTTCCGGGGGCGCATTTGGCGGGCAGGGGCGAGGAGACACGGGTTCGGATCCTGGACGAGGCGGTACGCATCGCGAGCCGGGATGGCCTGGAAGGTCTGAGCATCGGCCTTCTGGCCAGCGCCCTAGGTCTTTCCAAGAGCGGTCTGTTTGCACATTTCGGCTCTCGGGAGGCCCTCCAGGTGGCGGTGCTGGATCATGCCGCGGAACGCTTCCGTCGCCGTGCCTGGCCGCTGCGCGAACTCCCTCCGGGCCCCGAGCGGCTGAGGTTCCTGCTGCGGACCACCCTCGACTGGATCGATGACCCCGAATTGCCGGGGGGATGCCCCATTTCCGGGGCCTGCATCGAATTCGATGACCGGGAAGGCCCCGTGCGCGAGCGCCTGCTGGAACTTCAGCAGTTTTCTCGCAGCCAGACTGTGGAGCTCTTCGAGGCCTTCACGATCCAGGGCCAGGACCGTGAGCAGCTAGCCTTCGAATACCGGGGCATTGCCCTCGCCTACCACCATGCGGCCCGTGTGCTGCGCGACCCCAGGGCCCGACAGTGGGCCGAAGGGGCGCTGGAAGCCTTGATCACCCGGGCAACTTCCGCATGAGTTCAGCTGCGGGTCGCACTCCGGGTGGAGGCTCCCGCGTCGGCTCCTTCTCGAACCGCCCCGAGAGCGGAAATCGCAATGCCGGTCAAGCAACGCACTCAAAGGTCCTGGGACAATCGGGAGCAGGAGGAGCGCGATGCCCGAATCCCTGACTCTCCAGAAGGCCGCAGTCTGCGGCCTGTGGTGCGGGGCCTGTTCACTGTACCTGGCCACCCTCGAAGGCGGGGATCGCCTGGAAACCCTGGCCAAACGCCTCGCTCTTTCCATTGAAGACGCCCGCTGCCAGGGCTGCCGCAGCGACACCTTGTTCCAGCACTGCCGCGCCTGCTCTTTCAGAGACTGCGCCGCAGAACGCAAGCTCCAGTTCTGTGCAGAATGCGTGGACTTCCCCTGCGAGAAGCTCCAGGCCTTCCAGGCCGAAAAGCCCCACCGCGCAGACCTTTGGCGCGATGCCCAGCGCCTCCGGGATGTGGGAGGAGAAGCCTGGCTGGCGGAAATTCCCGCGCGCTACGCCTGCCCCGCCTGTACCGCGACGAACAGCGCCTACGACCTCACCTGCCGCGCCTGCGGCCACCCACCTGTCAGCCCCTTCGCCCTGGAGCACGGAGAAGCCGTGAAGACCGCCCTGAGACCCCGAGCCAAGGAGGCTAGCCATGAGTGAACTCAACGTGAAGGCCGTCCACCAGGGCGGCTTGAAGGTCACCGCAACCGCCCGGGGCATCGACATCCCAACGGACTACCCCGCACCGGGTCACGTTGCCGAGGCCCCCACCTCCCTCGAGCTGCTGCTGGCGAGCCTGACCACCTGCGCGGCCAACGGTGTGGCCCTGATGCTTCGACGCGCAAACGCCCCGTTCGAGCATCTGGAAATCGAGGCCCACGGTCAGCGTCGGGAAACACATCCCACGGTGCTGGAACGCATCGAGATGAAATTGACCCTGCGAGGGAAAGCCCTGGATCCCGAAGCCGTGACCCAGGCCGTGGAGCACGCCGAGCGCATCTGCCCCGTCTGGGCCATGCTGAGGCCGGGCACGGAGATCACCACGGTGGTGAGGATCCTGGAGTAGGCGTCCAAGCCTTGGAATTCTTTTGAATTCACAGAAAGGGAACCAGAGCGTGGCAGCAGTGGGTGCTTCGAATTCTCACACACCAACTCGGGTGGCCATTGTCTGGTCCAGCGGCACCGGCAACAGCCGCAGAGCTGCCCTCGAGTTCGCGACAGCTTCGCGCCTGGGGAAGCGTCAAGCCGAAGTTCGGAGCATCCAGGAACCCCCACCACCGGTAGGTTCCTTCGACCTTCTGGTACTGGTCTACCCCACCCATGGCTTCACGGCACCCTGGTCCTTGTTTCGCTACCTGTTCCACCTGCCCTCGGGTGGTGGGGCCGACGCCGCCGTGATCGCGACCCGGGGAGGAGGGTGGTACTACCCTCCATTCCCATGATCAAAGCCTTCGTCGGTTCCGGTGAGGGTCTCGCCTTCCTGCCCCGCATCGCCGTGGAACCCGAACTGAAGACCGGAAGGCTCGTGGCGCTGCCGGTGGAAGGGCTGAAGCTGGAGCGCACCCTGCGAATGATCTGGAACACCCAGCGCCCCCTGTCGGCAGCAGCTCAGGCCTTTGTTTCTCTCGTAACCCCGAGGTAGCCCTTCCTATTGCCTGCCCCAATAGCTCCATTGGCAGGAAGGATGGTGGTGGTCAGCCCCGCCCGCCCCGCCTAGGCTCGGGGTTCGGAGAACCCCATGCCTCTGCCCACCATCCCTCACCACGTGGCCGCCTACACCCCGGAAGCAAGCCACCAGCGGGCACTGGCCTTTCATGCGGGGCAGG
>JFJP01027153.1_pt1 | contig 20748 bp, 30 predicted proteins | sample 431651 | NCBI WGS metagenome assembly JFJP01 (sample SAMN02602958, study PRJNA72255) | Microbial mat metagenome, whole genome shotgun sequencing project. | biome: fresh water; feature: sink hole; material: water; isolation source: purple microbial (photo- and chemosynthetic) mats found in...
AAATAGTTCGGTTCATAAATCATAGTTTGTGATTTTTCTTTCAATTTTTTGATTGTATTATTTTCATTTGTTTTGGTTCGAATAATAAATTTCTGTTTTTTCCCAAGATTTTCATCTTGTATGATGCTTTTTTGAGAATTTACTATTTTTTTTTCAATTTTCGCAGTGAAACATATGGTTTCTTTTTCGTAAAATTTGTTTTGTTTCTTCGCAGTAAATGATCGTTTTAAAGTTGAGGGAATTTCTTTGTCTTGTATTATAGTAGCTTTAGGAGTTGTGAGATAATAACTCATGTCTTTTGTCAAATCAACCATAGGTTTAAAATTCTCATTAATATTAAGCTGATTTTCTTTACTGTTCTCTAAAGCATTGTAGTGGTAATCGAATTTTTTTTTAGGTTTATGAAAAAGATGTTTGGGAATTTTTTTCAAGAAAAAATCATGGATTGAAGGTTTAATTTCTTTTTTATTCATATTTTCTTCTTCATATTTATTTTTGTCGGTTAAGCCAAAGAGTTTATTGATATAGTCAACAGTGAAATGAGTATCTTGCTTCTGATGTTTCTTGATAGAAAGTGCTTGTGATTGCATTTCTAATAATCTATTGTATTTGGGATTATAATTCTTAAAGCCTGCTATTGTCCAACAAAACGCCATAAATTTCATGGATAAAAGAATCTTTTTTTATCGTTATTTATTATTAAAATAAACTAAATACCCTTTTGAAATTGGTTTGTGTGATGAAAACCTTCCAAATTTCCATATTGGTTAATGGTATGATATCCCTTGGATTTTGTGATCTATAAGGATGCTGACTAATTTGATGTAGGTTATATCGTTCAGTAGCATCATAATGAGTCATTTTGCCAATCAATGATTTCACTAACCTAAATTTTCAAAAGATCTATCACAAAAACTTTTTTTATTTATAAGAACGAAGGAAAATCTGCAGATAAATAATTTGTTTTTGTCTTAGTTTGAAAGAGATATTCTTTAAAAGTTTGGGTTGGTTCATAGAATAGGTGAACTCCTTTTGTGAAAAATAACGATAATATAACCCCCAAACTCCAAATATCTCCATTCTTAAAAAAAAAAACACTTAGAAAAATATTTGATTTTTTTATAAAATAAACCTTATTTGTGTTGTTTACCGCAAAAGCCTCTGGGGCCATATAAAGAAAATTCTGAAAATCCTCATTTTCTTCGTCAAAAAGGATATTTTGTCGGCTTTCATTCCAAAAATCATATATGTTTAATTTGAAACTGCCAATATCCTCCTTATTTTGAAAAATGAGGTTTTCTAAAAAGGAAAAATTCATTAAAATTAAAATTTATCTAAGAAATAACCTGGTCTGATATTTTTATGAATAAAGTGTTTTTCTTCAAAATAAGTCAAAACTTGGATCATAATGCACATAAACTGATAAATTTCTTCAGAAGTGAACCAAGAAGTGTTTTTTTTTTCTTCCAAAATTTGCTTTAAATTCAAACCTTCAATAATATGTTCACTTAAGATAAAAATCCTCTGTTCAGTATTGAAAATCTAGAAAATGATTCATTGATGAAAAATTGAATAAAAATTACATCAATGATCTTTAAAAGATTGGGATGTTCAAAAGTTGTTAAAAATCTCAAATAGGTTAAAAGATTCGGTGATTCTGCTAATGGAGATGCTTGTTTTTTTATGATCTTTTTTTTTTTTATTAAAATCATGCTAAAAACATAAGAATTTAAGAAAAATTAAAACTTGTAGTCCGCATTGTGTTTGAGTTTTTTTGTTCAAAACTACAGCCTTGCTGTAATAAGAGGAGTTTTGAAGAATGTAGAGCAATTCGAAAGAATGGTTAAATAAAATGCTATCCTCTCCTAAATCAATATAATTCGACATTTTTATTAATAAAATTTATTTATTGATAATATGAGAAAAACATAAAATTTTTTGGTTTTGAAAACAAAAAAAATTTCAAAATGCTCAAAAATTAAAAAGGTGAAAACTCCCCCAAAACACCTAAAAAACTATAATGAAATAATATAATTATAAAAGAAAATCTCAAGCAAAAGCTTACTCAAAATCAGGAAATAAGAGAAACAGAGAAAGTTGAATCCCAAGAATTGGCTCCTATCATTGAATCTCAAATGTCCGCTCCCCTACCTAGCAATTTAGAAAAGCAAGGAACAAAAGAAAGCCTTCAGCGCAAAAGCCTGTCAACTTATAAAGTTGATAATTGATTTTTCTTTTATTTTGCATCATACCACCTTAAATATTTTTAAAAGAGTTGGAAGAAAAAGAAAGGACAAATAAAAGAAACCTATAATATAGAAAGATATCTGTCAAAAGAGGTAAAAACAACCAAAAAAATATAAAAACTCAATTAAAAATATTTTTTAGGGACAAAAAATGATTAATAATTATCGTATTCTACACACTTTGGGTGAAGGTTCTTTTGGAAAGGTCAAGCTTTGTGTAAAGATTTTAATGGATCGTGAAAAAAAATTTGCAGCAAAAGTCTTTCAAAAGTCGAAATTAAGAAGAAAAAAGGAGCTTGTCCGTGATAAAAATGGAAGTTCAATCTCAATATAAACAAAATAAAATATATATTAATTAATTTTTTGTTCAGAGATGTGCTATAAAGATGCGTTACAAGGTGTATTAAATGAAATAGCTGTAATGAAGAAATTAGATCACCCAAATGTCATCAGACTTCATGAGGTTTTGGATGATGAGGAAAAAGAAAAATTATACATGAGTTTTTATTTTTTTTAAAATTTTATTATAAATTATGTCTAGTTTTGGATTTTGCACCTCATGGACAATTAATCGAATGGGATGAAGAAGAGAGCAAATTCTACTATAATAATCCTGAGACTGTTGGATTCTTAAGTGAAGAAGTTTTGAAGAAAATCTTTCGACAATGCATAACAGGCGTTCATTATTGTAATACTTGTTTATTACATAAAATATTAATAAGAATTAAAAAAAGTACATGTGAATCATATTATTCATCGAGATATTAAGCCCCAAAACATTTTATTCGATGAAGAAGATAGACCTAAAATAGCTGATTTTGGGCAATCTGCCCTTTTTGAAAAAGATGACAAATTGACATCAACTGAAGGAACCTATTGGTTTATGTCACCTGAAATGCTGGACGCAAGCAAGAGTAGTGATGTTCAAGGAAAACCAATAGATATCTGGTCTTTGGGAGTTACTTTCTATGCTTTCACTTTCCTGAAAGTTCCTTTTTTCGGAAACAATTTGCTGGAAATAATAGAAAATATTAAAACACAAGAACTTATTTTCCCAGAAGATCGAGTAATCAGTCAAGGTTTAAAAGCTTTATTGATCAAAATGATTGATAAAAATCCAGAGACAAGAGCAACTATTGTGTGAGTTTGAATAAATTATTTTTAAGAAAACATTGTATTTTTAAAAGCGATTTGAAAAATGATGAATGGTTGAATCAAAATGAAGAGCCATTGGAAAAAGAAATGTAATTTATGTTTTTTTTTCAAATTATAAAAAAGTATTTGTATGTTTTTTTAAAAATAAAAGATCTCAAATTGAGGAAATTATTTGTAAAGATTTGTCTTATGATGATGTGATTATTCCTTTGGATAGGATAGCTTTTATTGTAAAATTCTTTCGTTTTAATTAAAATGGGAGTTAATGTTTAATTTAGAAAACAGTGGCTAAGGTTATGAAGAGGAAAACGATTGATAAAAAAAAAACCAACTTCTTAAAGGAGGAAGTCAAAACTGAAGAAATGAAAAAAGAAAATTAAACATTTTTTATTGCAGAAATAAAAAAAAAAAATTTTTTTTTAAGTACTAATGAAATAAAATTAACAAAAAAATATAAAAAAAAATTTTCATTTTTATTAAAAAAAAAAATTAGGAAAAGGTATAAAAGCTTAAAATAATATTTTTTGGATAAAAAAAATATCTAAAAAAAATGGTTTTTTATCAACTGAAAAAATTTGGTGGAGATATAAATCCAAACTGTTTTGAATTTTATTCCTCAGAAAATTGGATTATAAGTGTTTTGGGTAGTGTGATAAATGTTCACAATTTTTCAACAGGAGGATTGATAAAATGTTATGAATATCACAATCTTCCAATTATTTCCATAGCATTGATAGTCGCCAAAAATAATATTGAGTTGTTCTCCTTTGATGAATCTGGTTTAATAAAATGTGTAAACATGAAGTCAGATTCCATAATATTTTCTTTTCATATCCGAGAAAGCATTTTAAATGGGTTCATAAACAAAAGACTCAAGAAGATTTACTACACCACAAAAAATAAAGAAAGCTCTTTAAATATCTTCAATTTTTTTAATAATGAGATCACAAAAATCCCATTTGTTGCAGAAGAACAAGAAAACGAGAAATACCATAGCTTGAAATCCAGCAAAGATGAAAATTTTGCAATTCATTTTCATGGAAAAACTATAATAATTTATGATCTTTTTGAAAATAAAGTTGTCAATACAATTCTTCATGATAATTTTGTATCTGTGCTTGATTTAAATAATGATAACAGCATTCTAGCAGTTGGAGATGTTATTGGGAAAATTTATCTATATTACAATCCTTTGACAGCTAAAGATAAAATAAAGACTTCAAAGTTTCATTGGCATTGTCAAAAGGTTAAGAGTTTAAAATTTAATGCGTTTTCAAATGTTTTATTGTCAGGAGGCTATGAGGTATTTCTTATTTGTTAAAATTGTTATATATCTAAATTTTTTGTTATTAATATTAGAATGTCTTAGTTTTGTGGTATTATTTAGAGTCCAAAAAAAACTTTTGTCCCAGATTGTCGGCTCCAATTTTGAACATTTTTACAAATGAAGATGAGACCATTTTTTTTTTAATACTCGAAGATAATTCGATAGAAGTGATCAAGTCTGCAAATTTTCTTGAAATTACTTCTTTCAAATTTATCACAAATCCTTCCAAGAATGACAATCTCGAAAATACAAAGAATTCATTTTTTTTCAAAACAGGGATTACACAACATCCTTCACAAAGTTTTTCTTATTTCTTATTTTTAATTATTAATTGATTTGTTTTTTATTTGAAGATATTCATGTTATGAATGGACTTCCAGGAGATTTGCAGTTTGTTGATGTTCTTCAAAACAAAAAAATTTCTTCATTCAAAGTCGTTCGAAGACATTTAACAACAAAAGTGGGTGATATTAATCCAGATCCTTTGGAAGTCACTCATGTAATTTTTTTTAATTTTTCATTTGTTTTTGATTGAGGAATAGATTTGTTTTGACTCGACAGGAAAAATTATGGTAGCTTCTGTAAAAAGAAATAAAAACGATCAAATGCAGAAAAATTGTTTATCTTCTTTGTATTTTTGGGAAGAATTAAACATATTCGATTATCATTTAAACACAAGAGTCGATAACATTCATGGAGAAGAAATCTATGGAATTCTCAATTTTCAAACGAAAAAAGAAAAATCAGAAGAAGGTTTTTATTATTTTAAATATATTTCATTATATGATCATAAAAAAGAAATATTTGTAACTTATGGAACGGACAACACATTTAAGCTTTGGAAAAGATTCATCAAAGAAAAAACAAATAAATTCAATGGAAACAAGAAATTTGAAATTCAAGAATATAATCAACCTCAAGAGGAAAAAATCCTTTATTTTTGGAATTGTTTCTATGAAAACGGTTATAAAAACCTAATGATAAATGATATGTGTTATATATATGATGAGGTAAAGAAAACTGATTTTCTCTGTTTCACAATACAAAATGGTGTTGCTATTTGGGTATTATTTTTTAATAATTTTTTAATAATATAGTTATTTTAGAATATAAACACTTTTGAAATTTTAAACGTTATTGAAACTCATAATTGCAATCCTATTTCAGCATTCAAAATAAACTCATGTCAAGCTGAGAATCTATTGATTGTTCACGATGAAAAAGTAAATAAAAAGCGAAACATCTGACTTTATTTATTCATTTAAAAATTTAAGCAATTCATTATATACTGTCTAAAAAAAGAGGCAGTTAAAATGAAAATAAATTTTAAAAGAATTATACAATGCTTAATTTTTAATGATATCTGTTTTCTTCTTATTGAAAATGAGTCCCCTGAAGGGAAAATACTTCAAATAATCTTGAAAATTTGCTTGAAAGAGTTGGTGATTTTAAAATCACTATTTTTGCTGAATCATCTCAGAGAAATTTTTCTTAGAACAGAAAAAGAGTAAGTAATTTTTTTGTCTTCTAAATAAATATTTTTTTAAAAAAGCAATTTTTATTTGATTGGAGTCGAGAATTCATTTACTTTTTTGTTAATTGAAACTAATACAAAGGATATTCTTTATGAAAAAAATGAAATGGAAATTGAAGACAATTCGAAAATTCCTCATTTTGAGACTATGTGGAATTCGAAACCAAAAGAAGAAATCCAGCAAGATTTCAATTTCCATTATATGGAAATCATTAAAAAAATGTAAATTTTTTGATTTTAAATGAAAAAAATATTTTTTTATCCAACAAAGCAAACTCGAAAATCAAAAGAAATTTGATTTTTTCAATTCTAATTCAAATTTTATTCCAAAAATATCCTTGCTTTATAATAATTTCATGGATAGATTGCTTTTGAAAGAAGAACCTGAAGGTTTTTGATCGAAATAAATTTAATTATAAATCAATTTTGAAATATATTAGATGATGCTGAAGAAAAGAATGAATTGATTAAAAAATCAAAAGATCTTGAAGAATTGGAGCCCAAAACAATGGAAATAGAAGAAGAGACGAATGATGAAGAAGATTCACGAATTATCCAAAGCGATTATCTAAAAAAACTTTATTCCATCTTAAATAAAGGAACAGATAAAATTTAAATAAATTATAAATAAAGCAGACATTTAATCAATTTCATCAAAAAAAAAATTGGTTTTTTACTCTTTTTATTATGTCAAAAGAAAGCATAAGATGAATTTTATAAAAAAAAAATAGAATTTTTTTTTCTTTCAATTTTATAAAATATTTTTTTCCTCTCATTTTATAAAAAAACTAACAAAAGCAGTTTTTTTTTCTTCTAACAAATAAAAACTAAACACAATAACTTTGATTAATGGCTTTCGTTTACAAAAGTCAGAGAAGGTTTTCTCAAAAGCCTCCCACCCGAGCAAAAGTGGGGCCAGGAACCTATCTTGGCCACAAAGATTACAATTTTAATAAATCATCTGTCCCTTTTCACACTTCATCATACAGACCAGACACCATAGCCGACCCTATGCCAGGTCCAGGAACATACAACGTTTCGAATGACTATCTAAAAGAGAAATTAATCACAACGAATTTAGATATGGATATAAAGATCATAGAAATTCCAAAACCAAATTGTGTTTTTAAATCTACATCAAAAAGATTCGATGACTTTAATCTGAAAATGAACAATGAAAATCAACCTGGACCTGGACAATATAATTCCAATGAGAATATCAATAAAATTTCTTACAAATACATTAAACAAAGAAATCCAGAAAGAATCCTTTTAGAAGAACTAAAAAAAGAAAATAAATCAGGAAGAATTCCTTCGATACCAACATCACAACAGCTATTGGGTTATTCAGAAAATGAAAGTTTCTTTTTTTTAAAGAAATGAATTTGTTTATTTGTTAATATTTTAGATAAAACATTAGAATTGAATAAGAATGTTCTGATGAAACACACCGGTTTGAATGAGGATAAAGTTGGACCAGGGGAATATGATATAAAAAATGATGTGGCAAACAATAAAGTAACAATTTTTTATTATGGAATTTGGAAATAATATAGGGGACTGATTGGCACAAATCAAAATCAGTTAAATTAAAAGTTTTTCACAGCTCTGATTCTACTGCAACAGGACCTGGTTTTTGTTTAATTTAAATATTTTTATTTTTATTTTTTTAAAAAATAGGATCATATGATCCACTAATTGGCATCAAAGCGAATTACCAACACAAACAATCTTCTAACTTCCAATCGAAATCTCAAAGACTGTTTGATATAAGAAAGGGAGCAGCTACAAACCAAAATCTTCTCGAAAAACTGGAAGAACAAACGAAATATAGTCAGCATAGCACAAATGTCTCAAACAAAAATTGGCAAAGTATTTGTTTTAATAAAAATATGAAAAATAATATACAGTTTTTAATCAGGTTCATTTGAAGATGAAATTGAATATATTGAAGTTCAAAATAATTCATTTATATAAAAAATAAATTATTTTTCAAAGGATTCAACCCCTGGTCCTGGATATTATTATAACGAAAAATTGAATAGTTCATTTAATAATCAAAAAATTGTCAGAAGATTTAGACATTTTCCTTCAACAAATAGGTTCGCTGATTTCTCAAAAGCCAATCCAAATGTTGGCCCAGGAAAATATGAAATAACTCAAAATCTTTTGCAAGCTCATGTTTTACATAATTTTAGAATTTTCGTTTATAATTATTTATGATCCAAAGCAAAATAAACAGAAAAATAAAACACCCTTTTTAATTTCTGATCTGAGATTCAAAAACAAATCAACCCTTGAAGTTCCTGGTCCTGGTCCTGGAACTTATGAAAATCTTAACAATGTAAAAAATTATTGATATTCCTATTATTATTTTAAAAAAATAACTAATATTCATTTCACAAGCTTCAAAATGATTTGATCAAAAAAGTTAAATTTGGATACAAAGGCAATTTTGCAACTAAAGAAAAGAGATTTATTAGTGAAGAATTGACAAATGTAATAACTGTTTAAATCTAAATAAAATATGTGCAATTTTAGGAAATACCTGGTCCTGGAGAATACATTCATTTCTATAAATATGGTCACAAAAATGATTTGACTCATAATTTCAAATCGAGCACGACAAGACAGCTCTTCAATCAAACAAGTTTTATTTAAAAAAAGAAACTTTACAATTTTATCCTTTTAATAATTAATAGACTTAGGACCTGATATGAATGCATATGATGTTAAAAATTTTAATATAGCTGTCACATCTCAAAAAGGGGTAGAAACTGATCCAGAACTTGCGAAAAAAATCCCACAATTCAATAGAAGTGAGCCAAGATTTATGGAATTGAGAAAATTAGGTTCAAACAAATAAATTTTCAAGAGAAATTTATAAACGATTTATGTAGAAAAAGAAGAAGCACTGAAGGAAATCAATAACGATGTGATGCTTCTTAAGGAAAAAAATCTTGAAAGCTTATTCAACCAAAAAAATAACAGGAATCAACCTTTTAATATAGGAGTGATTTGATTTTTTGAAATTAATTTCATATGAAAATTTATTTAATTCAGGCCCAAAGATTTAATTATTCAATAAAAGAAGAAATTCCTGGTCCTGGGACATATGATGAGCATCTCAAAATTGATTGGAGCAAACGATCTTATAATGTAGCTTTTGCAGAAAATTAAAACAAAACAAAAAAAATATTAAAAAAGAATAATTTTTAGTTTAAATTTAAAAATTATTATAATTTTTTTTAAAAATAAAGTAAATTATTCATATTTTTTCCAAAAAAAAAACTTAGCCAGTTATAATAACAATGAAAAATGCCATTTACCGACATTATAATTTGAGAATAGAAAAAATGAAAAAAAATCAACTTTGTCTTTTTTTTTTGTTATGGTTGATTTGTAAAAAAGTTTTAAAAAAAATATTTTTTGAAAATTGTTTCTTCTAGGTTGGTTCTTTATCTTGGCTCTTTCAAACTTAGGGCCTTCCAAATTAACTGAAGAAGTTCTTTCAAAAAAATGCCAAGAAAATTTGGAATTAAAAAATTTTACAGATGATGATAGAGCAAAAACAATGAAATGTTCTTTTTGTCATAAAAACATTCATGAAAATGTTAAAAAATTCACCTATATTGGTACTCTTATACCATTGGATGAAAAAAAGTCTTTTAACGATTATGTTGTGAATGGAAAAATTTCATCATTTTTAAAAGAAAATGACAATGCTATTTGCAAAAATTTATTGCAATATACTACATGGTTCTACAAAAAAACATTACTGATGAATAATTTTAATAAATAAAAATAAATTAGGGAAAATTTTCCGGGAATCAAAGAAAATGCTAATCTTTATGAGTCTGGTTACAGCTCATTGATATCTGAAAAAAATTTTACAGCGCCATTAAAATGCTATACAGCGCTTAATGAAATGTATATGGTAAAACATTAAAAGATTAAATTTATTAAGAAATTTTGTAGTGCGAAACGAAAGGACTGTTTACTTCAACTGATAATAATGATAGATCAAAAGCCTTCTTCATTGAATTTAATAATGAAAATTTGTTGCAGAATTTCGAGCCTAATGCTTATTTTTCATTTATTTTTGAGAGACCAGAATATGTGGATTTCATTTATATATTCAAAGGAATATTCTGTGTGTTGACTTTGTTTTTTTTTCATTTTGTCAAAAAAAACGTAAACTTTAAGATTTAATTCAATCTTCACATTTTCCTTTTTATAGCTTAGTTCTTTGAGAGTTCAAGATTGGCTTTCAGTTCACAAATGTTTTTTCTTTTTAATGATTGTATTAATTTCCTAATATTTCTTAAATTTTAAATTAATCGATTTTGAAGGCTCAAATTCTATATAATGATCTTTTGGGAATAATCAATGCATTATGGATCAAAAATGAAAATATTGAGATAGTCTCTGAAATAATTGAGGTAATTTAAAGATTTCTCTATATTAGATCACCTTATTCAATTCTTCAAAGCTTCTGTTTTATAATATTTTAATGTTTTTATGGCTAGCCTTATTTGAATCAGCTCTCAAAGAAGTTTTCTTTGAATTTTTTTTCAATTGATTAATTATTTATTATAAGAGCAATAGAAGAAAAATTTATATTTTTGGAAGAATGAAAATAATGCTTCCTTTTTCGATTTTTGTTTTATCATCTTTTCTAAAAATTATACTTTGGATGAACGTAAATTTTTTTTTATGAAAAGTTTGTTTATTAGCAAAAAAGGAAACAACGGACCCTTTAGCAAATATATTTGAAGAAACGAATCTTTATTCAAATTTGAAAATTGGTCTATATTGCAGTTGTGCATTTTATTCTGTATATTTTTTCATCCTGGCCTTACAGCATACTTATCTTGTTATAAAGTAGATTTTGATTGTTATAAAAAATTCAAAAAATTTTTAGAAAAGAAGAGGGATTAACTGATTACAAATATTTATGCATATTTTCAGAAATCATTTTTATTCTCTTGCTTGCATGCCTTTTATTGACTTTAAGTCTCCCTCGAAATTATTCAGGTTAAATTTTAATTGAAATCAATTTAATATTAAAATGTTTGTTATATTAAATAATAGCTTTTTATAATATTTCGATTCTCTCCCTCATAAATCTATATCTTTTTGCTATTTATATTTTGTATTCACCAGCTGATTATAGTGAAGTCACAGGTTTACAACAAAAAAATTTGATTCTATTTACAAATAATTTTTTTAAAAGAATTGAGAATGAAAGAAAAGGAAGAAATTATGAAGTTTATAATCATTTATTTGTGTAATTTTTAAAATATTGCAAAAAAAATTAAGAGAAGTTTATGGAGAAGAAGAAACACATGAGTTCCCAGAAAAATCCATTGAGTTGCATGATATGGAAGATCCATCAAATGGACGAAATGAAGAATCAAAAAAGGTTAATAAAAAAATAAAAAATTAATTTGACTTGATATATGTAAAAATTTAAATTTAGAAAGCTTGGGACCAAATTCAAAAAAGCGTTGAAAGTGATCCAGACATTCAAGACATTCATAAGGAAAAAGATGAGGAGGATGATGAAAAATATATCTATGCATAAACCTCAATTGATTCTTTATTTTTTATTTTTTTAAAAAAATGGAGAGAAAAAAATATTTTTTTTTATCAATTCAAACTAAAATTCACTTTTCATTGTTTTAAATTGAAACTTTAAACTTTTTGCTTGCATATTTTAGTGAACTCCTCAAATGAAACAAAATCCTTTTTTTCTCCATCTTGGGCGAAATTAATCATGTCTTGCAAATCTTCAGGAAGAGGCTTATCACCTAACTCATCAGCAATTCTTTGCAAATCTTCCACCGATATTTTTCCTTCACCAGAACCATCGAAAACTCTGAAGACATTTTCAATGCTTTTTTCTGAATCATCAAGTCTTGAGGACATAATAGACAAAAACTCATCAAAATCAATTTGACCATTACCATCTACATCAACTTTGTCTAAAATATCCATGATTCTATGATTAGCTAGAGCTAAACCATGGGCAGTCATGGTTCCTCTCAATTCTTTGACATCAATATTTCCGCTTTGATCATTATCAAATAAATCGAATGCATCTTTTATTTCTAAAATTTCTTGTTCGAGTAAACCTGGTCTTTCATAAGACTTAGCATTGAAAGCACCTTTCTTTTTGGCGTCTTGTTTGGCGGCACCCTTTGATGGAGGAGCTTGAACTTTGGATTTGGACATGGAAATTTTATAAAGCGATTTTTTTCTTTCAAATTTTGGTTTTAAGTTTTGATTTGATATGTTTAATTCAAATAAATTTTAAAAGATTTTCAATAAAAAATTTCGTTATTTTAAAAAATAAAAATTTAGTCATTTTTTAAAATTATTCATTTTCAAAAATTTTTTTCTTTAAAATAATTTTTTTATCCAAAAAAATACTTTAAATTATACATTTTGTCTAAAAAAAAATAAAATCTGATGACAAAAATTATTGAACATTATATTTTAGAAAACGTGTTAGGCACTGGGCAATTTGGCAAAGTTTTCAAAGCAAAAAACACTAAAGACAATAACTATTATGCAATCAAATCAATAAAACGACAAATTTTTGATGACAATCCTAAATTAAAAGAGTTCACAGTTAATGAAATCCACACTTTAACAAAAATCGATAATGAGCATGTGGTGAAATTTATTGAAATGATAAAAACAAACAATAACTTTTATTTCGTTTATGAATTTTGTAATGGAGGAACGTTGGAAGAGGATTTATATTCTCGTGGTTATTTTACAGAGAAAGAAGCCAAGCCCATTTTTCAGCAGATTGTGAAAGGATTGGATATTGTGACAAAAATGAATATAATCCATCGAGATCTCAAGCCACAGAATATTTTATATCACAATGGCAAAATAAAGATTGCTGATTTTGGTTTTTGCAAGCCTTTGCAAAGCAAAACAGAATTGACGAAAACCGTTTTAGGTTCGCCAATCTACATGGCTCCTGAAATTTTAAGGGGGGACGATTATACAATGAAGGCTGATATATGGTAAATCTTTAATTTTTATATATGATCTTAACAAACAATATATAAGGTCTTTAGGAGTTTTATTTTATGAGATGCTTTTTGGAAAATGTCCTTATGAAGGAAAAAGCATTGCGAATTTGATTAATTTGATCGATGATAGTTCATTGATTTTCCATGAATCCCATCCAATCAGTGATACAATGAAAAATCTTTTGAGAGAAATGTTATCGAAAGACCCCAAACGGAGAATTGAATGGGAAAAGTTATATGATATAGTGATGGAGAAAAACACTAATGTAAATGCAAACATAAATAAAAACTATGAAGATAAGACAAAGAAATTGTTTGCAAATTTGAATGTTTTCATACCTCAATCAAGTCCGAGAAAATGGGAACATCAATGCATTTCTTTGGATAATACACCTTCGATAGAAATGAATCCAAGTTCTTTCAATCAAACGATCATGAATCTGAATTCAGACCAAGGGTTCAGCAAACCAACAAGCACAACCATTGATAAAAATCTTTCTAATTTTTATAAACCTGAACAACATAGTAGTTCTTTTGCCAAAGAACAAAGCTTTCATATTCCTTCCAATACTTACAGTGATTTACCTCAGAATTCAATAAATGGTTTTGATCCTATTCATCAAAAGAATTTGAAAGCTGAAAATGCTGTAAAGCAACGTGATTCTATACACTCAAGTTTTCATAAAAATGAGAAAATCGAATTAGTGTTTTCGAAGATTTACAAGATTGAAATTAAGCATGCGATTTTGAATGTAGAGAGCTTATTGAAATTCTTTGCAAAAGAAAGGAATAAATTGGTTTTTATTTCAAAAGTTTTCTTTGAGTTATCAAATTATAAATTAATGAATAATTCTGAAATATTTGAGGTGAATTTCCATAAATATTTGTATTTTCACGCCAGAAACTTTAAGGAAATGTTATTGGATCATATTTCCCTTGATGTGATCAATGTGATTGCTAATTATAATGAATTGTGTAATTCTTATGAATATAAAATCGTTAAAGAGCTTTTCAAAGAAGAGATTGATAAGATAATAAATTCATTTTTATTGCACAAAGAAAAAGCTCAACTTAATAAGAATATTAAGAATTTGGACAAAATTGAAATAGAAGGAATTGGCTATATTAATTTAAAGAACTTCTATAAGAATATTTTGGATTATATTGTTTTAGTGAAAGAAAATTTTATGTTTTCGAAAGAAGAGAAATATAAAAGCGAGGATTCATTAAAATATATGATTCATGCAATTGAAATGCTAGATAGTGTGCTTTTGAATGAGTTATTTGATAATTTCATCGATGAGGATGAAAATTTGGAGAATCAGAAATATTTTAATAATTTGAGGAAAAGCAAATTTTCTGGGCTTTTGAAAATACTCAACCAAAAAATGGATTATTTTAAAAGAAAATATTTGCAAGAATAAGTAAATTTTATTTTTTAAAATAAATCTTTTTCTAAAATAAAATTAAAAAACAACAATCTTAATAAAAAAAAAAATTTTTTGAAAAATCCAATAATTATTTTCAAAGAGAGAAAAATTTTTTGCCAAAAATCAGGAACAAAAATTTTTGAATTTATTAATCATTTTTTTATTACTACTAACAAATATTTGAAATAGAATGGATGATTTTTTTTAAAAAACCATGAATAATTAATTTTGACAAATTTTTTTAAAAAAACTAAGAAAAAATCAAATAAAGTTTTAATAAAATAAAAAAAAACAATCCGAAATAAAAATAAAACAAAAAAATGCTTAGAAAACATAATTTTTCTGGAGCGATTTCGCTTCTTAAATTTATTTTGAAAAAAAACTATCTCAAACAGGAGGCCATTTCTCTAACAAATCACTTGAGAAGTTCCTTTTCAATCATTAAATTCGATGAAGAGTTGAAAAATGACGAAGGAACTGATCATGATGCAAACACTTATAATCGATTAAACAATTCAAATCAAGAGATAATTAAATGCCAAAACGTTGTTTCCTTGATGAATTTTTACAGCAAAAATAAAAACCATTTAAAAGGAGATGAGAAGTTCTTGATTCTAAGAGTCTATGGGCGATTGGCGAAAAACGCAAATCAAACAGATTTCACAACTGAATTCACGAAATTCATGAAGGAGGACATAATTAATTCGATAGACACTTTCAATGAATATAGTAATGTTTTTTAATTCAATCATTTAAATTTTTTGTATTTTTTATTTATTTAGATGCTTTGGACTTCGTGTTTTTTTATAGGCAATTCAGGAATTATTTGCTGCCACATCACATTACTTTTGATGTCATGTTCAAAACGATCAAAAAAATAGAGAAATTTATTAAAAACAATAAATACTCTTTGCGCAGTTTAGTCAATCTTTTTTTTGATTTAAATGCTTCTGGCAATACTTCTAACGTTTTATCCTCTGAATTAATCACTCGCTTAAAGGAAAATTACACTTTATTAACCCCATTTTTAGTGATTCTCATCTTGAAAGCTGGCTCAACGAATAGAATCAACCTGAAGAACCATGATTTTTATCTAATGGAGATCGCGATTCGTCGGTATGAAATGTCTCCTACTGAATTTGATTTGAATCAAAAATGCATCATTTTCAAATCAATTTCCAAACTGGACCTCAATTTTGTGAACGAAAAGAAGTTTTTCCCACAAGCTTTGATCAGTCTGAATTATGAGTTGCAAACAATGTTGCATAATTTAGCTGAAAATAATATTCTCAATATTTTATCAGCTTTTATTTCTTTGCCAGCAAATTTCAACTATGATCTTTTGACCAATCTTCATGAAGTAATCATCTCAACTCTGGAGGAAAACAATCTGAACATCAATTCGCATTTTCTTCTGAAATATCTTGAAGTTTTCAACCAGATTAGAAAGATAAAAAAGTGGGAAGTCAAGAAAATGGAGCCCTTGACCAAAGAGTTGGCAAATCGGCTTGAATTCGATGTTTTTCTGTCAAAACCCACCAATATTAGAAAAATAATTGATTTATATTTCCATGTTGAAAGCGATCTTATTCTCAATAAATTAAAGGAAAAGCTTCTCACCTTGACAAAAGAATTGGAAAATCACCTTGTAATTATCGAATATTTAGCATTTCATAGAGTTAATATTTCAATGTTCTTAGATGAGGTTCATTTTTCAATAAAAAATTAATAAAAAATTTTTTTTTTTTGTTTTGTTTAGCTTTTAAAAAAAATGAATTTTTTTGAAGCAAAGCCTTATTTGAAAATTAAACTATATTGTTTGCTGAAAAGTGCTAAAAAGGACAAATACACTCCCTTCTTGGAAAAATTACAATCAGATATTGAAAAAATGGTTGAAAAAGACCCTCAACATTTGCTTTTCATCATTGGGTCCAATCAATTTAATTATGTTTCTTATCTAGATGAACATATTATTTTAAAAGCAATTGCTCAATTTCAATCACAAATAATCAATGAGACTTTATTTTGCAAATTGACTTTGCTTTCATTGCAAACAAAAGAAATTTTAAAAGTGTGGATTGCATTCTTTAACGACCAAAAAATTTCGTCAAATTATCAAAAATTCTATAAATTTTTTGATCAATTTTTCTTCCTTGAGGATTTCAATAACTATCAAATCCAATTTTTTTTTTATTTGTTCAACTCTGCTAAAAAAGAAGTTGTCAATTTTTACAAAGTTTTGAGATTAATTTTTTACAAAAACGGTTTTTTGGAAACTTTGATCAATAATGAGGTTTTTCACACTCCCTTTTTCAATATAATGTTTGAAATCGCAGACAAAAAAGACCCGTTTACTTTTTATGCGATATACATGATCTTTTTAAAACTGGAAAACTATGGTTTAAAATCTATGGAGCTATATGTGACCTTGAAAAAAATCTTTGAGATTTTTCTTAAATTCTCTTTAACAGATCAAACGAAATCATCAATCTTGACAAAAGCTGGATTAGTTTATTTCCTGATGAAAAATGGATTTTACTCTCTTCCTGCCCTATCTTATATTTGCGAATATCATTTAGGTAATTTTTTTTTTTTAGATAATAAATAAAGTAAATTTTTTATTTTATCACATAAACATTTTTTCCATAATTTTAAAATTTAGATTAATATGATTTGTGAATGAATAATATAATTGAATTTATAAATTATTTACAAAAATTTCAATCGAATTACATAATTTTTTTTTAATTTTTTCAATTTTCTGTAGCTGCAGTGAAAGATAAATTCATCAACACAAGAATAATGACTGCTTGCTATTATTTAAACCCGAAAATTCAAGAAGAACTCAAACCATTGATTTTGCAAAATTTTGTTTTATTTGAGGAAAGTATTTCTTTGCCTTCAACAACAAAAAACGATCAAAAAATTATTGGATGTCTATTATCATTTGATGAAATTGTTGAAAATAAGGTGAATTTGATTAAAAAGCTCCTTGAAACATCAAATTTTATCTACGCCTTTCACACAATCACTTATGTGAACGCTATGAATCTTTCATTCGTTCGACAAAAACCCACAATATATCATCCTTTGATAGAAGAAATTATTAAAAAATCGACTGATTTGATCAAAAGTCCTTACTTGTTAAGAATATTTTTGCGAGTTTCTCAAATGAAATTTTTTTCCAGTTTATTTTTCATGGAAGTTTCGCAAGTATTTTTTTTTTAAAACTGATAAAATTTTTAATTTTTAAATATTTTAGTATTTTATTGACCAGTTTAAATACTTAAAAGTCTTTAATGTCATTCACTATTTAGTGGCTTGCAAATATTTATTGACTTATGATCCCAAATGCTTTTATTTAATAAACGATGATGTTGTGAAAAAACCAACACTTTACAAAAATTATTTGAGGGTTATTTTGGAGAGCTATTTCCAATTAAACTATTATCCAACGAACAATTTTCATGATCTACTGACTTTTTTTGGGGAGGAAGTAATTAAAAATAAATCTTTAGATGGACTTAATAACATGATTCTTATTTTATTTTTGGCTAATCACAGATTTGAAATAGATTTTATAAAGATTTTTATTGAAGATTTCCATAAATTAAATAGCTTGCCAGACAAAAAACCTGTTAAGAATAAAACCAATATGAAATTGATTTTGAACTATTTGCAGGCAAAATACTCTGGAGATGAAAACATCAAAGCTTTTATCAACGAAAACAAAGAATTCCAGAGAAATCAATTTTCAAAAACATTCAAATCCAGCTTATTAGTTTTTATTTTTTCGATTTACTATTTGTTTTTTTTTAATTTCATATTTTTTTGCAAAAAATGAATTATTTATTATTTTTTTTTTTTTTTTAGGTTTATGTTTATTTGAAAGCATTGAATTTAAATCCATCATTGGATTACGTTTACAATGAGAATCAATTTGAGCTTGCTTTACCTGAAAAGTTATTTTTGAAATTGGTTCATCTCTAAAATAATTTTTCTTCTTTAAGAAAAATAATTGTTTTTCTTAAAAACCAAGATCTATATTTTAATGATAAAGCTGAAAATCTAGGAGAATTTGAAATAATGAGCAAAATTTATGGGGTGTATTCAGACCATAAAATTTTGAATATTAACAATCTTCAGTTTTCTAAATTAACAGGAATTGAAAAATTATCCCTTCTCAAAAATCTATGTAATCACAAATTGTTTTTAATTAATTAAACTCTTTCAATTGATACATTATTTCATTTACTTTCTAAAATTATTTTCTGATTAAAGTTTAATTTGTCTTTGTTTTTATCATTTCTTTGAAGTTTCTTTGGGTGATATTAGCGAAAATAAATTCAATGTTGAACTGCTAGAAAATGAGTATCTTGAATTATTAAAAGAAAATGATCTGAGCAACGAAAGTGTAAACCTAGATGATACTGATGGTATTTATTGAAATTTTAATTTATTCATCAAAGGTCAAAACTTTGTTTTATTTAGATTTTCTTTTAGGTGAGAGAAGTGCGGTCTATGAATAAATTTAATAGTTAGTTTTAATTTAAAATAAAAAAAAAAATAGGATTAATAAACAAAAAATTAAGAAAATTTACAATGCTTCACCCCAAAATTAATTTTTACGAAAGCTCCAGGGTATTAGTTGAAAAATTTCTTCACCTTGTTGGAATGAACACTGATTTAATTCAATACACCTCTGAAACTCCTTATAATCCTCTTCCTTTTTCAAAAAATCGTTTCAACTACAAGCAAAAATATCTACAAAAAATAATCTAAATAAAAAAATGTTTTAGATTAGAAGCTTTAGATAGTCTTGCATTCTATTATTATGGTAAAACAAGAGCTTTTAATGATGAAAGAATCAAGGATAAATTTTATGTAACGCAGCTGAACCCCTGCATTTTTATGACTCAGCCTCCTACAACGATTACAAATAACAAAACTTCTATCGTTTTTATCGAAGGTTTAATCAAGAGTAAATCCATGAAAGTGGATCTCATTCGGTGCTCATTGCAGCATAAAATTCCTTTGATTATTTATGATTATGCTTATGATATAATGAAACAAAAAATAGATCAAAGTGAAGATTCACAATTTTATATTCAAAAATACATGATTGAATTATTTCAAAAATTTACAGATGTCTCAGGAAAAAACATTATTATAACAATGGGAGATTCTTATTTAGAAGTATTAAGTAGGTATGTTTTTTTATTTTTACATATATTATAAAAAATTTATCAAAAGAGTTTTTACTTTGGGCCGAAACACATAAACAACTGGATAAAAAACAGTATAATTTATTGAATATAGTCCCTTATTTACATCACAATGAACTCCAAAATATGAATCTACATATTGAAAACTATATTTTATCTCATTTGAAATATGTTGTTTGCAAACTTTTTATCCTTTGTCGGGAAAACACTGAGCAAATAGATAAAAAATACCTGAATTTATTGTTAAGTTTGAGAAAAGCAACAGAAATTTTACTCCCATTTCCAGATGAAATTCAAAAAAATTTGAATAATTTATTACTATCAAAAAAAATTACAAAACATTGGATCTTGTCAAAAAATGAGTTGTTTTTAAATAGACAATACAATATTGAGGAGAGAATTAAAGAATGTAAAGGAGAATGGAAAGGGATTGCAGGAGAGGATCATTTCTATGTTTTGAATCAATTCAGTGTATTGAGAAAGCTTAATATTACAAATAACCCCGTAGTGAGCATTTTATCAGGATTATTAAAAAATCCCAATATATTATAAAAAATTATTATTTGAAATTTTGAATTTTTTTTTTTTAAATTTTGGTTTATTAATAAAATATTATTTTTTTATTAAATTCGTTTTAAACTTAATTAAAAAAAGGTCAATTTAAATACAGGTTTTTAAATACAGGAAATTAGAATTGTTTTTCGAGAAGAGTCTTTTATATTAAATTTTTTTTTTTTAAGAATACTATTTTTTTAAATTAAATAAAACTAACTCCATAT